>Ga0075163_10006813_pt1 | contig 15158 bp, 13 predicted proteins | sample JI1023141ADNA_FD_71478 | JGI IMG/M metagenome (GOLD analysis project Ga0075163, IMG submission 71478) | Wastewater effluent complex algal communities from Wisconsin, to seasonally profile nutrient transformation and Carbon sequestration -... | ecosystem: Engineered > WWTP > Effluent > Algae... | reverse complement strand
GCGGCTGGCGACGTCGATGCGCAACGCCATCATGCTGGTGCGCGGCCGGGCGAGCGACATGGTTCCCGTCGACGTGCAGGAGCTGCGGGCCGTGGCCTTCGTGCTCGGCTACCCGGTGGCCGATGCGGGACGCCTGCTGGAGGACTACCTGCGCGTCACGCGCCGCGCCCGGCACGTCTTCGAGCGGCTGTTCTACGGCATCGACGAGGACTGACCGCTGCCGCGGTGGCCGCCCCGGCCGGTCAGCCGGGGGACGAGCCCGCCCGTCGTGCGCGCCCAGGCCTCCCACTGCTGGCCGTACTCCTCGTGGAGCAGCCGGTCCTCCCATCGGGACTTGGTCCAGAAGAACAGGAGCATGACCAGCCCCCAGATCCAGCTCGCAGCCGAGCCGAGCGCCACGAGCAGTCCCAGGACTGCGAGCAGCAGCCCGCTGTAGATCGGGTGGCGCACGGCGCGGTAGATGCCGCTCGTGCGCAGGCCGGCACCCGGGATGGGCACCGGCGTCGGGGTGAGCGCGCGTCCCAGGCTGCGCATCGCGGCGAGGAGCACGAGCATGCCGGCCAGGGCGATGAGTCCGCCCAGGACGGCGAGGGGCCACGTCGGCGTGCGCCACGGAAGGAGGAGCAGCACGACGAACATCACGACCTGGACGCCGACCAGCAGCCATCCCAGTCCCTGCCTGCCCATGTCGCTCCTGTCAGCGAAGTGCTGTGCCCGATGGCGCCCGACTGGCATCCTTCCGGCACGGCGAAGGGCGGCCACCGCTGGGGTGGCCGCCCTTCGTTTCCCTGTGCGCGCGAGGCGAATCGACGCGGAGGGAGCCTGCTTATCGCCCCGGCCGGGGCCGTTCGACTAGATGTTGTAGTACAGCTCGAACTCGTGCGGGTGCGGACGCAGGCGGATGGGGTCCACCTCGTTGGTGCGCTTGTAGTCGATCCACGTCTCGATCAGGTCGGACGGGAACACGTTGCCGGCCTGCAGGTACTCGTTGTCCTTCTCGAGGGCGTCGAGCACCTCGGACAGCGAGCCCGGGACCTGCGGGATGTTCGCCAGCTCGTCCGGCGGCAGCTCGTAGAGGTCCTTGTCCACCGGCGCGTGCGGCTCGATCTTGTTCTTGATGCCGTCGAGGCCGGCCATCAGCTGTGCCGCGAACGCGAGATACGGGTTGCTCGACGGGTCGGGCACGCGGAACTCGATGCGCTTGGCCTTCGGGGACGTCCCCGTGACCGGGATGCGGATGCATGCGGACCGGTTGCGGGCCGAGTACACCAGGTTGACCGGGGCCTCGTAGCCCGGCACGAGCCGGTGGTAGGAGTTCACGGTCGGGTTGGTGAAGGCGAGCAGCGAGGGGGCATGCGCGAGCAGGCCGCCGATGTACCAGCGGGCCGTGTCGGACAGTCCGCCGTAGCCGCGCTCGTCGTAGAAGAGCGGCTCGCCGTCCTTCCAGAGCGACTGGTGGCAGTGCATGCCCGAGCCGTTGTCGCCGAAGAGCGGCTTCGGCATGAAGGTCGCGCTCTTGCCGTGCTCCCACGCCACGTTCTTGATGACGTACTTGAAGAGCATCAGCTCGTCGGCAGCATGCTGGAGGGTGTTGAACTTGTAGTTGATCTCACCCTGGCCTGCCGTGCCCACCTCGTGGTGCGACCGCTCGACCTGGAGGCCGACCTGCTGCAGGACCCGGACCATGTCGTCGCGGATGTCGGCGAAGTGGTCGACCGGCGGCACCGGGAAGTACCCGCCCTTGTAGGGCGTCTTGTAGCCCAGGTTGCCGCCCTCCTCGACGCGGCCGGTGTTCCAGGCCCCCTCGATCGAGTCGATGTAGTAGTACGACGCGTTCTGCTTGGTCTCGAAGCGGACGTCGTCGAAGACGTAGAACTCCGCCTCGGCGCCGAAGTACGCCGTGTCGGCGATACCCGTCGACTTGAGGTAGGCCTCGGCGTTCGCCGCGACGTTGCGCGGGTCGCGGCTGTAGGGCTCGTTCGTGTAGGGGTCGCGGACCGAGAAGTTCATGACGACCGTCTTCGCGTTGCGGAAGGGGTCGACATAGGCGGTCGCGGGATCGGGAACCAGCTTCATGTCTGACTCGTGGATCGCCTGGAAGCCGCGGATCGACGATCCGTCGAACATCAGGCCGTCGTCGAACACCGCCTGGTCGAAGGAGTTCGCGGGGACATTGAAGTGCTGCATGATGCCCGGCAGGTCCATGAAACGCACGTCGACGAACTCGACGTCGTTGTCCTTGACGTACTTCAACACCTCGTTAGCGTTGCTGAACATGACACCTCCTGCTCGCTGCTGCGAGCGCTTGTCGTGCACCCCTCGGGTGCGTTCGCCTCGCACGGGCCTTGCCCGTCGGGTCAGGGGCGGTTGCCCCTGACGAGTGTGACCCTAGGAAGGAGGGGTGTCCTCGGCGTATCCCGATTGTTTCGGTCTCGTTAACGACCGATCGGTGCTCGACGGAGGTCGCTACCGGGGTCGCTTCACCTGACGGGCACTCGTGGGCATGGGTCCCTTGGGGATCGGCATCGAGTTGGCCGCGTTGCCCAGCGCATCGAGCCGGCGGCGCATCTCGGTGATCTCGCCGCCGCGGAGGTTGCGGGGCAGCTTGCTGAGCTCGCGCTGGAGCTTGAGCAGGCGCACCTGGCCGTCATCGTTGCCGACCTGGATCTCGTAGATCGGCACCTCGGGCAGCCACCGCGCCGTGCGCTTGCGCTCGTTCGCGAGCATGGGGACCACGCGGCTCGACGGCCCCTCGGAGACGAGCACCACGCCGGGCTTGCCGACGACCCGCGTGATCATGTCCTGGCTCTTGTTGACGGCCACGGCCGGCGTCACGGCCCAGTTGTTGCCCCGGATCGACTGGATCACCGCGGCCGCGGCCCCGGGCTGGCCGTCGATCTGCGCGTAGGCCGCCCGCATGGCCCGTCGGCTGAACCAGAACGTGGCCGCGAGGAGCCCGGCGGGCATCCCCAGCAGGAGCGCGGTCGGCCAGTTGAGGAACCAGTAGACCGGGAGGAACACGACGAGGAAGCCGGCCGCGAAGAAGCCGAGCACCTCGACCGGGAGGGCCCTGTAGACCTTCTGGGTCATGGACCAGTTCTGGGCGAGCGACGACAGGGTGGAGCGAATGCGACCGGCCATGTCCGGAAGCCTAGATCAAGCGCCGCCCCCGAGGGTCAGGGGATGACTACGGGGCGGTCGCGACGGTGATACGCGCCCCCGCGCCGCTTCCGCGGGCGTCCAGCGCCTGCTGGTAGAGGCGTCCGGCGCGGTAGCTCGAGCGCACGAGGGGACCGCTCATGACGCCCGCGAAGCCCAGGCCGGTCGCCACGTCGGCCAGTGCCACGAACTCCTCGGGACGGACCCATCGCTCGACGGGATGGTGCCGCGGGGAGGGGCGGAGGTACTGGGTGATGGTGACCAGGTCGCAGCCGGCCCCGTGCAGGTCGGCCAGGGCCTGGTGCACCTCGTCGATCTCCTCGCCCATGCCGAGGATGAGGTTGCTCTTGGTCACGAGCCCGGCATCCCGGGCCTGGGTGATGACGTCGAGGCTCCGCTCGTAGGTGAAGGCGGGGCGGATGCGCTTGAACAGCCGAGGCACCGTCTCGAGGTTGTGGGCGAGCACGGCCGGGCCTGACGCGAACACCTCGGCCAGCAGGACGGGATTGCCGGAGAAGTCGGGGATGAGGACCTCCACCCCGGTGCCGGGGTTCAGGTCGCGGATGACGCGCACCGTCTCGGCGTAGAGCCAGGCGCCCTCGTCGGGCAGGTCGTCGCGCGCCACGCCCGTCACGGTGGCGTAGCGCAGGCCCATCGTGCGCACGGACTCCGCCACCCGCCTCGGCTCGTCGACGTCGAGGGGGAGCGGCTTGCCGGTGTCGATCTGGCAGAAGTCGCACCGGCGGGTGCACTGCTCGCCGCCGATGAGGAAGGTCGCCTCGCGGTCCTCCCAGCACTCGTAGATGTTGGGGCAGCCGGCCTCCTGGCACACCGTGTGCAGGCCCTCCCGCGCGACGAGCGAGTGGATCTTGGTGAACTCGGGTCCGGTCCGGAGGCGGGTGCGGATCCATTCAGGCTTGCGCTCGATGGGCACCTCGGCATTGCGTGCCTCGATGCGGAGCAGGCGCCGCCCGTCGGGTGCCGTGCCCGCGTAGGCGCCGTCGAGACCGCTCACGAGAGACCGCGCCCGAGCTGGGAGGCGCGGTAGGCGACCTTCCGTGCGCGCATGATCTCGCCGAGCGGACGATGCTCGATGAGCGCGGACCATGGATCGAACGCCGCACCCTCGGCCTCGGCCTGCAGTGCGACGCCGTGCTCCGAGGCCGGGTCCTGCACGGGGATCGTCAGGCGCGCGACCGTGAGGTAGGGGGTGGGCCAGTCGACCGTCGGGTCCTCGATCGGCGTGGCCGCCTCGTCCGTGAAGAACTGCAGCTGCAGGTCGTAGGAGAGCGGGCCGGCCGCGAGGCGGGCGCTCATGTCCGCGGCCCAGTCTGACGTGGCCGCCGGGGGGCCGGGGTCGACCGGCACGAGGCGCACGCGGACGGCGTACGGCCCGTTGGCGATCGGCAGGGCGGACCAGAAGGTCTCGGTGGCGAAGCCGGTGAACGGGACCCCCAGGGTGCCCGCCAGGGTCTTGAGCGTCGCGAGCCCGCCGAACGGGCCGTGGGTGCGCACGGCATGGCCGACGAGGGCCAGCCGGCCCTTCGCCGAGGCTGACACGAGGTCGACGAACTCCGTGCTCGTCGGCACGGAGAACACCGAGTGGTTGATGAGCAGGAAGTCCTGGGTGGATGTCTCGAAGCCGAGGGCGCCGGGCCCGGTCACGCCCAGCACCTTGATGGCGAAGCCGCGGATGTCGGGGACGGAGTCCTTCGCCCGGTCGGTCCCGCCGTTGGAGAGGCGGACGAGGACGTCGTGCGGTCCGGGACGGGCGAACAGGCCCTGGGCGGCCGGCTCGGGGAGGTCGGGCAGCACCTCCAGCACGGCGGTCAGGGCGAGCCGCTGGCGCCGGTGGAGGGTGCGCCCTGCGCCGTACTTCTCGCTCTTGACCCTCTGCACCTCTGCGATCTGCTGCGCCTGCCGGGCGAACCGCTCGTCCTCGTCAGCGGCGACCTTCTCGGTCCACGTCGTGCTGGCACCCGAGGTCGGCGATTCGGTCATGAGGGGAGCCTAACTCGGGGCCGTGAGCAGCAGGCGCAGGTGGCGCTCCACGACGGGGAGCACCTCCGCGACCGCGACCTCGCGGCCGGTCTCACGGGTGAGGCTGGTCACCTCGGCGTCGCGGATCCCGCAGGGGACGATGCGGTCGAACCAGCCCAGGTCGCAGTCGCAGTTCAGGGCGAAGCCATGCATGGTGACGCCCTGCGTGACGCGGATGCCGATGGCGGCCACCTTGCGATCGGGGCCGCGATCGTCGGCAGGCACCCAGACCCCGCTGCGTCCGGCCACCTGCGTCGCGGCGACGCCGAACTCGGTGCAGACCTCGATGAGCATCCGCTCGATGCGGCGCACGTGGGCGACCACGTCGAGGGGGGCGGGAAGGCGAACGATGGGGTAGCCGACGAGCTGGCCGGGGCCGTGCCAGGTGATCTTTCCGCCGCGGTCGACGTCGATCACGGGCGTGCCGTCGAACGGCCGCTCGAGCGGCTCGGTGCGACGGCCGGCCGTGTAGACCGATGCGTGCTCCAGGAGCAGCACGGTGTCCGGACGCGTGCCGTCGACGACGCCGGCGTGCACGGTGCGCTGGAGGTCCCACGCGGACTGGTAGTCGACGGCGTCCGACCCGAAGCCCAGCCGCTCGATGGCGAGGCTTCCCGCCAGGTCGATGGTCACGTCGTCAGCCTAGGCCTCGACGGCGCGTCGGCGTGAGCCCCAGTTCGCGCACGACGGCGTCAGCGGCACGGCGGCCGCTCACCATGGCCCCCTGGATCGACGAGGTGTCCCGGTGGTCGCCGGCGACGAAGAGCCCGTCGCCCAGGGCAACGGGCTTTCGCACCATGAGGGGCGGCGGCATCGACGGCAGCGCGTAGGGGATCGGGTACGTGGCGACGTGCTCCCACCGGCTCGTGCCGACGCCGTAGAGGTGCGCGAGGCGGGCGCGCACGAGGACCTCCCGCTCGGCGTCCTCGTGCACGCCGAGGGCGGAGGCCGACACGAGGGTGCGTCCGCCCGAGGCGTAGGTCGGTGCCGCGTGGGTGAGGACGACGGTGCTCAGGACGGGACCCTCCGCGTCGACCGTCAGCACCGGCTGTCCCTCGGCCAGTCGCCCGGGGTCGCCGTCGGCCAGGAAGTACCACGTCGTGACGGAGCGGCCGTCGGCGATATCCAGGCCCGGCAGGAGCGACGCGGCCGCCGGCGGATCCGTGGCGATGACGACCGCCCGCGCCGCGAGCTCGGTGCTCGCGGTGCGCACCGTGCCGCTGCCGGCTGACACGACGCGCTCCCCGAGCCGCACGGTCCCGGGAGGCAGGCTGCGGTGCAGCTGATCGGGGATGGCCTGCATCCCGCCGGCCGGCACGCACGGCGTCCCGCGAACGAAGCTCGTGAGCACCAGGTCGAGGAAGCGCCGGGATGTGTCGAGCCGGTCCTCGAGGAACACCCCCGCCAGGAAGGGCCGCAGCACGGTCTCGAGCAGCGCGTCATCGACGCCGGCGGATCGCAGGGCGACCTCCGTGGAGAAGTCGGTCGTCGACTCGAGGTCGCGCGCCGGCGTCCGTGACGCGCGCCACGCGTACGCGGCGAAGCGCAGCTTGGCGGGCAGCGAGCCCGAGCGGGCGGTCAGGGCGTCGGGTGCCCAGCGGGGACGCCGGCGCGGATCGCCGAGGCGGACGGGGCCGGTCTCGGTGAGTGCCACGACACCGGGCACGAACGCGCGCAGGTCGAGCGCCGCGTGATCGAGGACCCGGGCCGCCTCCGGGTAGGCCGGGTTGTAGAGCTGGAAGCCCCGGTCGAGGAGGAGGCCATCGACATGGTCGGTGCGGACCCGGCCGCCGACCGCGTCCGACGCCTCCAGCACCGCCACGTCGAGTCCGTGGAGGCACAGCTGGCGCGCCGCGGCGAGACCGGAGAGCCCGGCGCCGACCACGACGACGTCATGGGTCGTGCGCATGGCCTACGGGGACTCGACGGCGGTGCGGATGGCCGCCTCGATGGTCGGGTCCTGGAAGCGGAAGCCCGCGGACTCGAGGACGGCCGGCACGACGCGGGCGCTGCCGAGCACCTCGCTGGAGAACTCCCCGAGGACGGTCTTCAGCGCGAACGCGGGCACGGGCAGGATCGTCGGGCGGCCCAGCACGGTCCCCATGGCCCGCGTGATCTCGGCGTTGGTGACCGGATCGGGTCCCGTGAGGTTGACCGGCCCGCTGAGGTGCGGCTGCTCGAGGAGGAACTGCAGGGCGCACACCTCGTCGCGCAGGGAGATCCACGACCAGTACTGGCGACCCGACCCGAGCCGGCCCCCGACGCCCATCTTGAACAGCGGGAACATGCGGGCCCACGCGCCGCCCGAGCCGGACACGACCAGGCCGGTGCGCGGATGCACCACGCGGATACCCGCCGAGGCTGCCGGCTGCGCGGCCGCCTCCCACGCGCGCACGACGTCGGCCAGGAACCCCTGCCCCGCGGGCGCGCTCTCGTCGACGATGCGGTCGCCCGTGTCGCCGTACCAGCCGATGGCCGACGCGGACACGAGGACCTGGGGCCGTGGGTCGAGCGCCGCCATGGCGCGCGCGATCGTGTGCGTCCCGTCGACGCGGCTGTCGAGGATCTCCCGCTTGTAGTCGTCGGTCCAGCGATGGTCCCCGACCCCGGCACCGGCGAGGTGGACGACGCCGTCGACCCCGGCGAGGGCATCGAGGTCGACCGTGCCGGCCTTCGGGTCCCACTGCACCTCGTCGGCGGCGCTCGCCGTGCGGCGCACGAGGCGGACGACCTCGTGACCGACCGATCGAAGATGGGGGACCAGGGCCGTTCCGATCAGTCCGGATGCACCGGTGACAGCGACTCTCATGCCCCCAGCCTCTCGCGTCGCCCGTCGTGGCGCATCATGGGGCCGTGGCCGTCGTCGTACGCGCAGCGCGCCTGCTGGCCGTCCTCGGGGCCGTGGCAGTCGCCGTGAGCCTCGTTCCGACCGCCGTGGCCCAGCCCGTCGGCGAGCAGTCCGCCACGCGCAAGCCCCCTGTGCGTCCGCTTGTCGCCCCCTATGTCGACATGGGGCTGTGGCCGACCGCGAACCTCAGCGCCATGTCTGCCGCCACGGGCGTGCGGACCTTCACTGCGGCCTTCGTCACCACCGAGACCGGCACCGTCTGCTCGCCTGCCTGGGGCGGGTACGCGGCGTATGCGGTCGGGGGCCCCGGGGACTTCAGCGACATCATCGCCCCCTTCCAGGCCACGGGCGGTCGCGTCATCGTGTCGTTCGGCGGCGCGTTCGGACCCGAGATCGCCGACACCTGCACCTCTGACACGGAGCTCCGCGCCGCCTACCAGCGGGTCATCGATCGCTACCGGGTCAACCGCCTCGACTTCGACATCGAGGGCACGTCCATCGCCAACGTGGCGGCGAACCAGCGCAGGGCACGCGTGCTGGCCCAGGTGCAGCGCCAGAACGCCAGGGCCGGTCGACCCGTGGCGGTGACACTGACGCTGCCGGTGATGCCGGACGGCCTCACGGCGGACGGACTGAGGATCGTCCGTGAGTTCGCGGCCGCCGGGGTGGCGATCGCCGCGGTGAACGTGATGGCCATGGACTACGGCGACGAGTACGTGGCCATGGGCGCGCACGCGATCTCGGCGGCCCGTGCGACGGCGGCCCAGCTGAAGACGATCCCCGCGTTCCGCCGGCTGTCGACCGCACAGCGGATGGCGCTCGTGGGCATCACGCCGATGATCGGCCAGAACGACATCGCATCCGAGGTGTTCACGATCGCCGATGCGTCCGCGGTCGCGGCGTTCGCGAAGGCGAACGGGATCGGGATGCTCGCCTGGTGGGAGATGACCCGTGACAAGCCCTGCACCGTCGTCGGTGAGGGACTGTCGACGTGCTCCGGCGTCGCCGCGCCGCAGTGGGCCTTCGCGAAGGCCTTCCGCGCCGGGCTGCGGTAGTCCAGAGGGCTAGAGGCCGAGCTCGGCCTCGAACGCGGCCTCCTCGAGGCGGGTCTTCATGCTGCCGAGGAAGCGCGCCGCGTCGGCGCCGTCGACCAGTCGGTGGTCGTACGACAGCGCGAGGAAGACCATCGACCTGATGGCGATGACGTCCTGACCGGTCGAGTCGCTCACGACCACCGGTCGCTTGACGACGGCGCCGGTGCCGAGGATGGCGACCTGCGGCTGGTTGATGATGGGCGTGTCGAACAGCGCGCCGCGGCTCCCCGTGTTGGTGACGGTGAACGTGCCGCCGCTGAGGTCATCCGGGGACAGCTTGTTGGTGCGCGTGCGCTCAGCCAGGTCGGCGATCCGCCGTGCGAGCCCGGCGATGTTGAGGTCGCCGGCATCGCGCACGACGGGGACGAGGAGTCCGCGGTCGCTGTCGACGGCGATTCCGAGGTGCTCGGACTCGTGGTAGGTGATCGTGCCCTCGGCCATGTCGATCGACGCATTGACCTGCGGGTACTGCTTGAGGGCCTCGACGGCCGCCTTGCAGAAGAACGGCAGGAACGACAGCTTGACGCCCTCGCGCGCCTCGAACTCGCGCTTGACGGACGTGCGCAGGCTGGCGATGCGCGACACGTCGACCTCGACGACGCTCGTGAGCTGCGCTGACACGTGGAGCGACTCCACCATGCGCTCGGCGATGACCTTGCGCAGTCGGCTCATCTTCTCGGTGCGGCCGCGAAGCGGGCTGGCGGCCGGGGCGGCCGCGGGAGCCGCGGGTGCCGACGCGACAGGGGCGGCCGGGGCGGCGGGAGCGGCGGCCGGGGCGCTGGCCGCGGCGACGGCGTCGAGCACGTCGGACTTGCGGATCCGGCCGCCGACGCCGGTGCCGACCACCGTGGCCAGGTCGACGCCGTTCTGCGCGGCCAGGCGGCGCACGAGGGGGGTGACGTAGGCCTCGGCGTTGGCGGCGGGCTCGGCCGCTGCCAACGCCGGAGCGGGGGCCGCAGCCGGAACGGGGGCCGCGGCCGGAGCCGGGACCGGCGCGGGCGCGGGGGTCGGCGCGGGGGTCGGCGTGGGTGCCGCCTCAGGGGCGGGCGCGGGCGTGGCGGCGGGCGCGGGCGTGGCAGCCGATACGGCTGCGCCGATGACCCCGAGCTCGGCCCCCACCGCCACCACCGTGTCCTCGCCGACGGTGATGGACACCAGGACCCCGGCGACGGGGCTGGGGATCTCGGTGTCGACCTTGTCGGTGGACACCTCGAGGATCGGCTCGTCGGCGGCGACGGTGTCGCCCACGGCCTTGAGCCAGCGGGTGACGGTGCCCTCGGTCACGCTCTCGCCGAGCGCGGGCATGACGATGCTGGTCCCGGCCGTGGGTGCGGCCGAGACGGGAGCCGGAGCAGGCGCCGGGGTGGACGCAGGCGCCGGAGCGGGTGCCGCTGCCTCGACGGGCTCGGGTGCCGCAGGCGCGGCGGCCGGGGCTGCCGCGGGAGCGGCCGGTGCGCCCGCCTCGGCAGCGTCGCCGATGACGGCGAGCTCGGCCCCGACGGCGACGGTCTCGTCCTCACCGACGGTGATGGACAGCAGGACGCCCGAGGCCGGTGCCGGGATCTCGGTGTCGACCTTGTCGGTCGACACCTCGAGCAGCGGCTCGTCGGCCGTGATCGTGTCGCCCACGGCCTTGAGCCAGCGGGTGACCGTGCCCTCGGTGACGCTCTCGCCGAGCGCGGGCATCGTGACGGAGACCGGCATGGCTTGTGTGCTCCTTCAGTGCGTCGGGTGGTCAGGCGTGCGCGTGCAGGGGCTTGCCGGCCAGTGCGAGGTGCGCCTCGCCCATGGCCTCGTTCTGCGTGGGGTGCGCATGGATCAGCGTGGCGACGTCATCAGGAGTGGCCTCCCAGTTGACGATGAGCTGCGCCTCGCCGACCTGCTCGCCGATGCGCGATCCGACCATGTGGATCCCGATCACGGGACCGTCGGTGACCTGCACCAGCTTGATGAACCCCGCGGTTCCGAGGATCTGGCTCTTGCCGTTGCCGCCCAGGTTGTACTCATAGACGGCGACGTTGTTGCCGTGCTGCTCGCGCGCCTGCGCCTCGGTGAGCCCGACGCTGGCGACCTCGGGCTCGCAGTAGGTCACGCGCGGGATGTTGACGTCCGCGATCACCGCCGGGTTCAGTCCGCCGAGCTCCTCGGCGACGAAGATGCCCTGCTGGAAGCCGCGGTGGGCGAGCTGCAGGCCGGGGGTGATGTCGCCGACGGCGAACACCCCCGGGACGTTGGTGCGCAGGCGCTCGTCGACGAGGACCCAGCCGCGCTCCATGGCGATGCCCTGCTCCTCGAAGCCCATGCCCGCGGTGTTCGGGCCGCGCCCGACCGCGACGAGCAGGAGCTCGGCATCGAGCTGCCGGCCGTCCTCCAGCGTCACGTGGACGCCGTGGTCGTCCTGCGTGGCGGACGCGAAGCGCACGCCGAGGCTGAAGTCGATCTTGCGCTTGCGGAAGGCGCGCTCGAGGGCCTTCGAGCAGGCCTCGTCCTCGTTGGGCACGAGGTGCGGCAGCGCCTCGACGATCGTCACGTCGGCGCCGAAGGACTTCCAGACGCTGGCGAACTCGACGCCGATGACGCCGCCGCCGAGCACGATCACGCTCTTGGGCACATAGTCGAGGTTGAGCGCCTGGTCCGAGGTCATGATGCGGCCGGAGATCTCCAGGCCGGGCAGGCTGCGCGAGTACGAGCCGGTGGCCAGCACGACCGTGGTGCCCGTGTGGCGCTCACCGTTCACCTCGACGGTGTTCGGTGCGACGAGCCGCCCCGTGCCCTCGATGAAGGTCACATTGCGGCTCTTCACCAGGCCCTGGAGGCCCTTGTAGAGGCGTCCGACGACGCCGTCGCGGTACTCGTTGACCTTGGGCATGTCGATGCCCTCGAACGTGGCCCGGACGCCGAAGGCGTCGGACTCGCGGGCGCTGTCGGCCACCTCAGCGGCGTGGAGCAACGCCTTGGTGGGGATGCACCCGCGATGCAGGCAGGTGCCGCCGAGCTTGTCCTTGTCGATGAGGATGACGGACATCCCGAGCTCCGACGCGCGAAGGGCGCAGGCGTAGCCGCCGCTGCCGCCTCCGAGGATCACCAGATCTGCACTGGCCACTGTCGCCCACTCCCGTCGTCGTCACTCTGTCGGGTCGCCCTGCTGTCGGGGTCATCCTTCCACCGATCGACGGTCGGGCGACACGGCCCCCGAGAACGGGCCTCCTAGAGCGAGCCCGCCGCCATCTCTGCAGCGACCTGGACGAAGGTCCGCACGGTCGCCCCCGTCCCGCCCTTCGGCGTATAGCCGTAGGCCCCCTTGTCGTTGAACGCGGGGCCGGCCATGTCGATGTGGACCCACGGCTGGGTGGGAGGGACGAACTCGTTGAGGAAGACCCCCGCCGTGAGCATGCCGCCCAGCCGCTCCCCGATGTTGGCGATGTCCGCGGTGCTCGACTCGAGGGACTGCCGCAGGTCGTCGGGCAGGGGCATGGGCCACATCAGCTCGCCCGCGCGTTTGGCCGCCTCGCACACGGCGGTGCGGGCGGCGTCGCTGTTCGACATCACCCCCGCCGTGCGGGTGCCGAGAGCTATGCGCTGCGCGCCTGTCAGGGTGGCCGCGTCGATGATCAGGTCGGGTGACTCGCGGATGGCCAGGCCGAGGGCGTCCGCCAGCACCAGCCGACCCTCGGCGTCGGTGTTGAGCACCTCGACCGTGGTGCCTCCGAACATCGTGATGACGTCACCGGGGCGCTGGGCGGCCCCGCCCGGCATGTTCTCGGCCGCCGGGACCCAGCCGGTCACGCGCACATTGAGCTGGAGCTCCGCGATCGCCTGCACGGCGCCGATGACGGCCGCGGCTCCCGCCATGTCGGCCTTCATCTCATCCATGCTGGCGGCCGGCTTGATGGAGATGCCTCCGGTGTCGAACGTGATGCCCTTGCCGACGAGCGCCAGATGACGGGTGGCGCCGGCGGGTGCGTAGTCCAGACGCACGAGCCGGGGCGGGTTGGCCGACCCCTGTCCCACGGCGAGGATCCCGCCGCAGCCGTCGCCGAGCAGGTCGTGCTCGTCCCACACGATCACCTCGACGGGGAGGTCGGCGACGGCGGTCCTGGCCGCGTCGGCCAGGGCGGCCGGCGGGAGGGCGTTCGGCGGGGTGTTGACGAGGTCCCGGGCGAGGTTGACCGAGGAGGCCACGAGCCCGATGCCCCGGACCGCCTCCTTCTGCTCGGGCGTCACCGGTGCGTCCAGCAGGATGGTGAAGGTCCGCTGGGCCGCACCGTGCGCGGTCGAGCCGGCTCCGCGGAACGTCGTGAACTCGTAGGCGGCCAACTGTGCCGCGATCGCGACGTGGAGGAGCGAGTCCTCGTCGTCGAGGGGAAGGGCGAGCGCGACCTTCTTGATGCCGGCGAGGCTGCGGATCGCCGAGCCGACCGCCTTGCGCAGCGACTCGGCGTCGCTCCGCCGGTCCGGGGCGCCCAGTCCGAGGCCCACGACCGTCGTCGCCTTGAACGTCCCGCCGCCGGGAAGCCGGGCCACGTCGCCGCTCTTCGCCGTGGCGCCGATGGCGGCGAACGCCTCGGCGAGCTTGGTCCGGGCCGCGGGGGTCAGCCCCGGGCTCACCACCTCCACCTTCTTCCCTCGGGCCGGGACGAGGGCGACGACGAGGGCGTCGACGGCCGCCGCGGCGGGCTTCGTGTCGGCCAGGACGATGCGGGGGGTGCGCGAGGACGTCATGGACGGAACTGTATTGCCCCTCACGTACTCCGGCTGGGGCTGGCGCGGGCTACGGTCATCCTGTGAGTGAGACCCCGCTGAGGCGAACCCCCCTGTACGAGCGGCATGCGGCCGCAGGCGCGAAGACCGCGGACTTCGGCGGGTGGGACATGCCGATCGAGTACGAGGGAGTGGTGGCCGAGCACACGGCCGTCCGCACGTCCGTCGGCCTGTTCGACGTGTCGCACATGGGCAAGGTGCGCATTCACGGCGATGGCGCAGCGGCCTTCCTGAACTCCGTGCTGGCCAACGACCTCGACCGGATCGGCAGCGGACAGGCCCAGTACTCGATGCTCCTGAACGACGCGGGCGGGGTGATCGACGACCTCATCGTCTATCGCTGGTCGGATGACGAGATCTTCATGATCCCCAACGCGGCCAACGCAGCCACCGTCGTGGACGTGCTGCGCGCCTCGGCGCCGGCCGGGGTGATCGTCGACGATCACCACGAGGACCACGGCATCATCGCCGTGCAGGGCCCCTCGAGCCGGGACCTCGTTTCGTCGCTCGGCCTTCCGGCCGACCACGACTACATGACCATGGCCTCCGCCGACTTCGGGGACGCCCCCGTCATCGTGTGCCGCACCGGGTACACCGGCGAGCACGGCTACGAGCTGGTCGCTCCCGTCGCGGTGCTCGGCGACCTCTGGGACGAGCTGCTGGCCCAGGGGCAGCCCCTCGGCGTCGTCCGGGCGGGACTCGGCGCGCGCGACACGCTGCGCACCGAGATGGGCTACCCCCTGCACGGCCAGGACATCAGCCCGGTCATCAGCCCGGTGGAGGCCATGCTGGGCTGGGCCGTCGGCTGGGACAAGCCCGCCTTCGCGGGCCGCGACGCGGTATCGGCTCAGCGGGCGGCGGGGCCGGCTCGCCGGCTGCGCGGGCTGCTGGCCCTCGATCGCGGGATCCCGCGGCCGCACATGGCGGTGCATCGTGACGGCGACGCGCTCACGGGCGAGGTCATCGGCGAGGTCACCAGCGGCACGTTCTCGCCGACGCTGCGGCAGGGCGTCGCGCTGGCGCTGCTCGATGCATCGGTGGCGGTCGACGACGAGGTGGTCGTCGACGTGCGCGGCAGGCCCTCGCGGTTCAGGGTGGTCAAGCCGCCCTTCGTCAGCCCCAGCACGCGGTAGCCGCGGCTCAGGCTCCCTCGGCGAGCAGGGCGAGCAGGGCAACGGTGGCCGCAGCCCCGCGGCCGTCGTCGTCCGTCAGGCCCAGGGGAAGTCCGGGGGCCAGGTCGAGGCGCTCCACGGCGG
>Ga0075163_10006812_pt1 | contig 15159 bp, 8 predicted proteins | sample JI1023141ADNA_FD_71478 | JGI IMG/M metagenome (GOLD analysis project Ga0075163, IMG submission 71478) | Wastewater effluent complex algal communities from Wisconsin, to seasonally profile nutrient transformation and Carbon sequestration -... | ecosystem: Engineered > WWTP > Effluent > Algae... | reverse complement strand
TGGCTTTGGGCAGGAGGTGAAGGTTATCAAGGAAGTACAGCATGGATTTCAGAAAGTTCAGCATCAGAAGAAAGAGATCACTCCTTCAACAACATAACACCAATTGACATGGGTGACGAAATAACTTCTTTATTGTTCTACCATAAAATCAATACCCAAAGTGGTATTGACGGAGGATTTGTAGAAATTTCTGAGGATGGTGGAAAAGTTTGGAACCTATTGAAGACAGATGATTTTCAAATCAACACATACGTAGGTGGTATATCTTATAATGCCATCGGCATTCCTTTAGTGCAGGGATTTTCCGGATATACAAAAGATTTCATCCCTTCTGTTGCAAGTCTTGAAAAATACAAAGGCAAAAAAATCAATGTGCGCTTTAGATTTGGAAATGACGATGCCACAGAATCCAGCAACCCGGGATTTAAAGGATGGATTGTGGATAATCTGGAAATCATCAATCCATTTTTCTACAATACGGATTTTTGCATCAAGACCGGATTAGGCGAACAATATTGCGTGAATCTTCCAGGCAAAGGAACGCTGGTAGATTCTAAAAAAGTGGTGGGCACCAACGACCCTAATGAGGCAAGCGGAACAGCAGCGATTTATCCAAATCCTGCGAAAGAAATATTAAACATAAAATTGGAATCAAACCATGGCGTTAAGCAAATCAATTTGTTGAATCTAAATGGCCAGATAATTAGTTCCAAATACGTGTTTGGTCAGGAGAAACAATTGTTGCAATTTAACACGGACCAATTACCGAAAGGTATAATCATTGTTGAGTTGATTCAAGAAAATAAAGTCAACAGTTCTAAAGTAATTCTGAAATAAAATTTCTCTTTTAGATAATTAAAAGCCGTCCACCAAAAAATGGGGACGGCTTTTTAATTCCCAAAACTATAATCAAACTCACTAACTGAAACTGTGAATTTTAATTCGAAGGATTACATTATCCGGAGTATAAAAGCTTTCTTTCTCTTTTTCGATTTTGAATGTAGTCTTGGATGGCTGCAGGACGTGTGTACCAAACACGCCCTTCTTTATAGGAGTCAATTTTACCCTGCCTGGCCAATAAACTGATGTATTCCTGCCCATAAGGCAAGGCCAAATCTTCTACCAGATCAGAGATGGGCACATACTCATCTGCATAATTTTCTAAATTACTGAGGTAGATACCCAGAGAGCGATCCGCTGCCCTGGCCACCAATCGAACCAATAAATCATAATGGCCCAGATTGGCATGATTCAGTGCCTGATAATATTTATTCCGGTCTACCTTAAGTATAATGACGGGCGGGAACGCCCACTTCATGAGCAACAAATTCATAAGCAACCTCACCGTCCGGCCATTCCCGTCAAAAAACGGATGTATCCACACAAACCGATGGTGAAAAATGCTCACCCGAACCAAAGGGTGCATACTCTGCTCCTCATCGATCACCCACCTTATGAGATCAGCCATCAAATCAGGTACTTTCAAGGCATTGGGCGGGGTAAAATTAGCGCCTAGAATGCGGACACCGGAATTCCTGTATCTTCCGGCAAACTCCTTCTCTATCTTACTCATGACCAATTCATGAATATCCAGAATGTCCCTTTCCTTAAGTATGTAATCTCCTGAAACCAGCTCTTCCAGATATTCTATGGCTTCCTGGTGATTCACCACTTCAAAATGCTCCCGCAAACTCTTCCCTGCCACCGTAATACCTTCTTCTAGGACCATTCTGGTCTCCTTGAGATTTAAGGTATTCCCTTCTATGCTGTTGCTGTTATAAGTCCACTCCAGATTAAGGCTGTGTCTGATGGATTGAACCATGGCTCTGGATAAAGGTCTGTGCTTATCTAATCGATCCTTCTTCAGGTCAATAGGTCCCAGCACTTCCTTCAAATCTTCATAACCATATTCTCTTACAGGCCATTTCATCTACAAATTTACATATTTTTTAATATCGTTTAATTATTTTTATCATGCTAACGATATTTATACAAAATAGAAAACAAAAATAAACCGGATCCTTTAGTACAATTTAAAACAATACGATTCATTTTATAAGTTTTTATTATTTAGCTAATTTGATTTATATAATTATATTTTAATTATTTAAACATATTTATTATTATAATTTGTTAATTATACTCATCAAAAAATATATATAAAATCAAATCTAAATTAAAAATCTTAATATCGTTTAAGTATTATTTTATTATATTACGATATATTATAATATAAAACAAAATTGAACTATAATCTGGCTTTTCTAAGGAACAGGCATGGTTCTGTTCAAAGAATCTTTGCAGGGCAAATAATGTCGTTTGATGTTCATTTCCACTTATATTTGTTCGCAATCCATTAAACCCAAGTCATGCAACGAAGGACCATGTTTAAACTTCTGGCTGCATCTTCAGCCGGGATCCTTTCCCCAAGCGCTTTGCTCAAAGCCTCCGGGAATGAATTCAAACAAGCAATTGATGAACTAAACCAGCTATCACCATCCGATGATGAAACTTTCTGGCATCAGATCCGGCTGGCTTATTCCGTATCTCCGACTTTGATAAATCTGAACAATGGAGGGGTTGCCCCGGCACCAAGGGTCGTGCAGGAAGCGGTAGAGTACTACAACAGAATGTGCAACGAAGCCCCTTCTTACTACATGTGGCGTATTTTGGATCAGGGTAGAGAACCTCTGCGCCAAAAAATGGCCAATCTTGCAGGTTGCAGCCCCGAAGAACTGGCATTCAACCGCAATTCTTCAGAAGCTTTGGAAACCATCATTTTTGGTTTAAGTCTGAAGGCGGGTGACGAAGTGGTGCTGACGAAACAAGATTATCCAAACATGATCAATGCCTGGAAACAAAGAGAAAAAAGAGATGGAATCGTGTTGAAATGGGTAAATTTTGAATTTCCTATAGAAGATCAGAACCTCATTGTAAAAAAATTCGAAGAAGCCTTCACGAATAAAACAAAACTGGTCCACATTACACACACCATCAACTGGAATGGTCAATTATTGCCTGCACGAGAAATCGCACTTGCTGCTAAAAAAAGGAACATAGAGGTTTTGGTGGATGCCGCACATAGTTTTGCACATTTTCAATACAAGATCAGCGATCTGGAATGCGATTATTTTGGCACCAGTTTGCACAAATGGCTCTCTGCACCCATTGGGAGCGGTCTTCTTTACGTGCGTAAGGAAAAAATCAAAAACCTCTACCCATTTTTGGCCGCAGCAGATCCGGAAAGTGAAGACATCCGGAAGTTTGAAAGCCTCGGAACCAGATCCTTTGCCATTGAACAAGCCATTGGTCAAGCAATAGATTTTTTCCATCTGATCGGCGCGGAAAGAAAATTCAATCGGCTGCACGAATTAAAAATGTATTGGGTCTCCAAAGTCAAGACCCATCCTAAGGTTAAAATAATATCTCCCCTTTCCAAGGAATTCAGCGGTGCCATTTGCTCCGTACTCGTCGAGGGAAAAACTGCAGGTCAGTTGTCTGAATTTCTTCAAAATGATTATAAAATTCACACCGTGGGCATTGATTGGGAAAACATTCATGGGGTAAGGGTTACGCCAAATGTTTATACCATGAAATCCGAACTAGACAAATTGGTGACCGGAATCTTAAAATTTGCCGACAGTTGATGCGGCCTTAATGCTGAAACAAAGCACAGAAAGCGCCCGCCGGATCCTGAATCACAGCATATCTGGAGGTTTCACCATAGGATTTGGGGCCTGATATTATTTTCCCTCCCCCGTCTTCGACACTTTTGAGGCTTTGGTCGAGATCCGCAACATTAAAATAAACTAACCACACCGGAGGAAGGTCGGTATTCGCACCTTTTGCATGGCAAACTCCCGCCTTGGCAAAACCATCCGTAGGGCTGTTCAGACAGAAATCCTCGTAACCATCCATTGGCACCTCCTGCACGGTAAACCCTATAACATTTGCATAAAAATCTTTGATTGCCAAGGCATTGGGTACAGTCAAATCCGCCCACTGAAAAGCTCCGATCTTAGTTATTTCACTCATCGATAGTCTCTTTTGTCCAAAAATAGATGAATTTCTGCAAGCAATTTGGTTTGTGGCAGAATATGCGCTGTCAAGGCATCGGATTTTCATCTCCATAGGTGAAAAAGCAAGTTCCAAATAATTATATTACTACATTTTTTAATATTTAATTATATTAATAATCTGTATTTTATACATAACGATTTATTCTCTATGTAGTCTTCATTTTTATGATTTTTCATGCTGAAGTCTGCCGAATAGCTGTATATTTGCGGAGTTTTTTAAAATCTATTATAGAAATTACATATTATGAAGGAAAAGGGTATTGTTAAGTGGTTATTGATTGCCATGTTGGTCGTCTGTGTAGTACAGCTCATGTATTACCTTCCATCCATGAGGGTGGAAAGAGATGCAAATGATTATGCCAAGACTAAAAGCACAGGCATCACCGATGAAAATTTGGCTTATCAGGCCGAAAAACAAGCCAGAATAGAATATCTGGATTCCATGTCCGACAGGACCATTTTCAGTATTCCTTTACTCAAGGATTATTCTTATAACGACCTGAAAAAACAACAGCTGGCTCTTGGTCTTGACCTGAAAGGAGGATTGAGTACCATTCTCCAAATTGACTTGAGAGACTTTCTTGTTTCCCTGTCCGGCAACAATCAGGATCCGAATTTCAAAACTGCTTTGGACAACGCCAATGAGCGGTTGAAAAACAGTCAGGCTGACTTTATCAGCTTGTTTGTAGATGAATATAAAAAAGTTTCAGGAGGTAAAAACCTTGCCTCTATATTTTCCAGATCTGCCACACTGAAAGATCAGATTAACATCAATTCCAGCGATGCCGATGTGAACAGGGTCATCCGCCAAATGGCAGACGAAACGGTAGATCTTACTTTCAAGAGAATCAAGGATCGTATCGACAAGTTTGGTGCCATCCAGCCAAATATTTCCCTGGATAAAACACGGGATATGATTCTGGTAGAATTACCGGGAATCGACAATCCTGAAAGGGCACGCAGATACCTTCAGGCTTCTGCAAAACTTGAATTTTGGGATGTTTTCCGGGTAAACGACCCCGGGATTTTTGACGCATTTGTAAATGCCGATACCAAATTGAAACAATTGGCTTCCGGAGATACCTCCAGTGTCGAGAAGAAAAATTATAAACTACAGAACAGATACGATTACACCAGAGACTCTCTGGGAAATTTTTTAGACTCTACCCTTGCCGGTGTGGACACCATTCCGGACAATCTAGATCCATTGGGTGATCGAGGACCATTGTTTGCCATATTTAGTCCCAACGGTGCGTCTCAGCAAGGTTTAAGTTATGCGCCTGCAGTCATGGGGGTTGTGGAAAAACAAAACAAGGAGAAGTTCCTTACCATGATCAACAGAGCTGAAATCAAGTCTCTTTTTCCAACAGATTTAGAAATCAGACTTGCAGCAAAAGCATCTAAAAACAGCACTACCAATGAAACTACCAATCAATATGAGGTTTATGCCATCAAGAAAAGATTGGGTAGTGAAGGAGCAACCTTAGACGGCGAGCGTGTTACAAGAGCTTTTGCTCAACCAGACAATGTTACAGGCGGAACTGTCGTGAGCTTGTCTATGGACAGCAAAGGAGCTAAAATATGGGGAGACATGACTACTCGTGCAGCACAGGACAACAATCGTGAGATTGCCATTTCCCTGGACGATGAGGTGGTTTCTTGCCCAAGAGTAAACGAACCAATTCTTGGTGGTAGTTCTCAGATTTCCGGTAACTTCTCAATAGATGAAGCCAAGGATTTGGCGAACATTCTCCAGGTCGGTAAATTACCTGCAAAAACAAGAATCGTTCAGGAAGCATTGGTTGGACCATCCCTGGGTAAAGAAAATATTGAAAGATCACTTTGGTCCATCTTAGGTGGATTTTTCCTGGTCTTGTTGTTCATGTTAATCTACTATACTGCGGGTGGATTTGTGTCCATCATCGCACTATTCCTAAACATCGTCTTCATTCTCGCAGCATTGGCCTCATTCGGTACTGTGTTAACCTTGCCGGGTATCGCTGGGGTGGTATTGACGATGGGTATGGCCGTGGATGCCAACATCATCATTTATGAGCGTATCAAGGAAGAACTGGCTGCGGGCAGAACTTATCTGCAGTCTATCATAGAAGGATTCAAACATTCACTTTCCGCGATCATTGACTCGCACGTAACGGCCTTGTTGTCTTCCATAGTACTCTTTTATTATGGACTAGGTCCGGTTAAAGGTTTTGCCCTGGTATTGATCATAGGTATTATATTTTCAGTATTCACTTCTGTACTGGTTTCTCGTTTGATCATCGATTATTGGTCAGGAAAAGGCCGCACCATGTCCTTTGCATCAGAGATGACTGCCCGTGCTTTCAAAAATATTAATTTTGATTGGGTGGGTAACAGGAAATATGCATACGCATTTTCCGGAATTCTAACACTGATAGGTTTGGTTTCCTTCTTTACCAGAGGGTTTGAACTGGGTGTGGAGTTTAAAGGTGGTTATTCCATCAACGTGCATTTTGACAAAGACGTGGATATTGAAAAATTAAGAAACTCTTTGACCAAATCCTTTGAAGGCAATCCGATTGTTAAGAGTGTGGATACCAAAAATACTTTTAACATCACCACTTCCTACTTAATCAACGACAATTCCCCGGATGTAAACAACAAGGTAAAAGCTAAATTACTGGAAGGGGTTAATGAAGCCACCGGATCTCAAATTTCTCCGGAAGATTTCAACAACCACGATGGAAAAGGTACGCATATCATCTCCTACAGTCAGGTAGGACCGGTAATTGCGGATGACATCAAGAATTCATCTTTAAAGGCCATTATATTCTCCTTGCTGATCATCTTCCTTTACATTTTTGTCCGATTCTACAAATGGCAATACAGTGCCGGAGCAATTGTAGCGCTGGCACACGATACACTTGTCGTGTTGACATTCTTTTCTCTCTTCCATGGAATTTTACCTTTCCCTATGGAAATTGACCAGGCGCTCATTGCAGCGATTCTGACAGTCATCGGTTATTCTATGAACGATACCGTTATCGTGTTTGACAGGATTAAGGAATACCTGAAAATGGATTCTGACAAATCGGAAAAAGAATTGATCAATGCGGCCATCAATACTACTTTATCGAGAACCATCAATACTTCACTCGTAACTTTACTTACGATAGTAATCTTATTCTTCTTTGGAGGAAGCAGCATCAGAGGATTCTCATTTGCATTAATGGTAGGTATTATCATAGGAACTTATTCTTCCATTTTTGTGGCCACACCGCTTTTGGTAGACCTTTCAAAAAGTCTGAAAATCAAAGCGAGTAAAACACAAAAAATTGGTACCAAAGTAGCCAAAGTATAATTTAGAAATTCTACAAAGCATATAAAATCCCGATCTGATTAAGGTCGGGATTTTTTTTTGATAGTTACTCAAGGTCGCAATCTTTCAAGCCAGGAAGCTCGAAATAACCACGGTGGTATGATGATTCCAAGTGTCAAACTTAAAGAAATCAAAAATGGTACTTACTGAACTATACATTCCTCCTTATCAGCTGAATAAACTCCAGCTATACTCATAATAAGGAATCCTCGTCGGACCAAAGCCTTCAAAAAATCTTCGTACGCCCGGAATGTCTGAACCCTCAAAGTCAAGTAATTGATGAGTCAAGGAATATTTTCTTATCAATTGATCAAACAAAAAATACATTGCCTTTTGTTTTTTCCCTTCCTCAGAATTAAATGAAATAAAGTAAGTTATTCTCTTGCCATCATCTGTAAATATGGCGGCACATAAAAGTTCGTCTTCTGCAGATCTTATGCCAACCAGCCATCCCTTTGCATTTAAAACCAACCAATCCGTTAAGGCTCCAAATCTTTTTAGATTAAACTTCTTCAGGTAGTCAAAATCTTTTGCATGAAGCTTTAACCAATCCAATAAATTTTCTGTATTTATCGACGTGTCTATTTTCAAATAATTATTTGTTGCCTTGTCCACACTCCGTTTATGATGTCCAGAAAATCCTTTGATTCCATTTTCTTTATAGGCGTCCAGATCCAATATCAAATTGGTACGCTCTTTAGCGCCCTCAAAAAAAAATGGGCTGTGTATGGTGCCAAAGAAAAATTTTTTCTCCAACGCAAATTTCAAATTATACCAATCGGATTCTAATGGGGCGAGTTCCCCGATAATATTCAATTGCTGACAAAAATCCTGTCTATACACTTTAGCCAAACCAAATAACTTTCGGTTAAAGGCAATAGGAATTCTTTGATTCGTTTCTTTATTGAAAAATGCACCCCAATGATCACAACTGATGTCTAAATATTCTGAATGCCATTCCAATTTAGATTCAAAACTTTTTTGCAATGCATCATTCCATTCTAAGGCATCAATTTCTTTCCGGGATTTCCAATACCACATGTTCACTTTTTAATTGCCAGCGTAAGTCCATCCCTCAGGGGTAAAATAAATGCATCCCAATCTTCGCTTTGACTCACATAGCGGTTAAAATTATCCAGAATTGTCGTCTCGCGGTCTTTAATTACTGCTGTTACTTTTCCATACCAGAGTACATTATCTGCGATCAGCAAGGCTCCTTTCTTCATCCTGGGCGTTACCAACCGGAGATACTCCGGATAATTTTTTTTTGCCGCATCGATAAACACCAGATCAAATTCTATATCCAGTTTGCCGATACCTTCCAGAGCATCCTCTTTGTGGAATACAATTTTAGAAGCAAGTGGAATTTCTTTTTTTACAGATTCTATAATGTGATCGTAGGCATCATCCACTTCAAAAGTGTGCAATCTCCCACCCTCCCTTAATCCTTCTGCCAGACACAAGGCACTATAACCTGTGAATGTACCCAATTCAAGTATAAACTCAGGATTCTTTAGCTTCGACAAAAGGCTCAGCAATCTTCCTTGCACAGTACCGCTCATCATTTGTGGTGACAGCGTGGACAAATGGGTTTTGCGTTCTAAGGACCGGAGATATTCAGGAATGGGCGAACTGTTTTGTTCGCAATAACGTAAAAGTTCAATGCCAATTTCTGCAATCATGGTGCAAAATTTATGTTTGCAAGAGATAAAAAAGTGCGCACATCATAAAACACTTTCAATTCAATCCAGAAATAAAAACGCATTAACGCAATACAGTGATGTCGCCATAATATTTAAGTACGCCATCCCCATTTTTTACTTCTATGTAATAAACATAAACACCGGGATTCACTTTCACATCCTTGAATGTACCGTTCCATCCCTGAGATGGATCATCTGATTTAAAATTACTGTGATCAAAAACTGCTGCACCCCAGCGATCCATGATCAGCATGCGCTGCACCAGAACATCGCCGGAACTGCTCACCGGATAAAAAACATCATTGGTTAAATCCCCATTGGGACTGAATACAGAAGGGACGAAAATTTTTACTTCGGTACTCACTTTAATTTGTATCACCGCTTCATCTGTACATCCGTTTTCATCGGTTACTACTACTTTGATCTCCTGATCTTTGGTTGCTGTCAACACAGGATTTGGACAATCACTGCAACTCAACTGGTCCGACGGAGACCAAACAATAGATTTGGGATTGCTACTGTTCTTAATGATAAGATTCAAGGTCTGTTGTGTACCGGCCTGTAATTGAATTTCCGGAGTGAGATCCAATTCCACACCGCTGGTAGTAAGGATATTGATGGTTTGATCAAACGTACAACCATTCCGATCCTTGATTTTAATCATGTATATTCCTTGTGGCAGTCCATTGAAATCCGGATTAGCCTGAAACGTTTTTCCATTGTCCAATGAATATTGATAAACGGGTGATCCGCCATTTATCTGAGTGACTGCAATGCGTCCATTGTCCAATCCGCAACTTGCATCCGTCCTGTCGATGAGTGCGGATCTGATTCTCGCAGTATCTTCTACCACTTCAACTGTTTTTGCGGTGGTGCATTTATTTCTGCTCAGCGTGACCACACAGGTATATAACCCGGGAACAGTAACTGCAAATTGTGGTACGCCGCTTCTGAAGCCATTAGGTCCTGTCCATTGGATGTTGAAGCCTTGAGGATTGATCTGCGCTCTTACAGGCGCGGATGACCTGAGACAAGTTATGGAATCTGCCAAAAGATCTACTGTCGGTGCCAGGGTATCCACACCTATGTTTAGATTCAATACCCGCTCACAATTTAAGTTATTGGTAATGGTAACCTGATAGCTGCCAGCACCCGATACGACAGGGTTTTTATCTGTACTGGTAAAATTATTTGGACCAGTCCAATTAAACTTTAAGGTATTGTCCAAAGCAATCAAATTCAAATTGATCATTCTTCGGTTACAGGTAATGGTATCGTTGCGTAGTTGTGCATCCGGAAGTATTCTAAAATCAAAAACACGTATGGTATCTGTTCGCTCACATCCGAATGCATTGGTGATTTTTACCGTATACAAACCTGCTTCACGAACTTTTGCTGAATCCACATTACTGGTAAATCCATTTGGGCCAGTCCATGTAATTGAACTTATATTCTGTGTGCTGCTGACCAATAAAACGCCTTGATTATTTCTACAACTTAATGAGTCTACCAATTTCAAATTGATATCCGGTAAGTCGCCAAATTTTGCTAGATACAATTGCGAAGTAGCTTCACATCCATTCGCATCAATCACTTTCAAGATATAAATTCCGGAATCCTGAACAACAGGATTTTGCTGCATGGAGCTAAAATTATTTGGTCCGGTCCACTCATATCGGACACCCTGGGTGCTGGATCCACCTTGCAGGTTGGTCTGAAGTTTATTGCAATTTAAAGTATCCCCTTTGGTAAATACATCCGGCAATACATCTTTTTGAAAAACAAAAACACTGTCCAGCGTTATGCAACCGTTGGGACCTGTTACTTCAATGACGTACCAGCCTTGTTTGGTAACTGGAGTTATTGCCTGCGTTGAAGTGAATCCTGAAGGACCTGTCCAATTGAATGTTGAATTTGGACTGATGGATTTTAAACTGATGTTGGCAGTGGTCTTACAGGTGATCGTATCCGCAGCTAAAGTTACATTTGGTCTGACCACATCTTCCAAAACCTGTACTGTATCTGAGTTTTCACAACCATTTTTTCCAATAATTTTTAAAATATAAATCCCTCCCCGGTTAATTAGCGGAGCAGATTGCGTGGAAGAAAAATTATTTGGACCGGTCCATGCAAAGGACGTTACCTGAGGATCTGCATTTACGCTTGGCACAATTCCATTGTTGAAACAATTGATGGTATCTGCATCCAGACTTAAAGCGGGTAAATTTTTATCTTCTGACAAGAGTATTGCACCGGTTTTAGGACAACCATTTTTACCGGTTACGACTACGATGTATTCTCCGGGATTACTCACGACAGGATTTCTCAGATTAGAAGTATAACCATTTGGTCCACTCCAATTGTACTTCAGTTGATCGTCTGTAGAAACCTCTAGTTGATGATTCAGTTTGATACAATTTAAAGTGTCGTTTACCAATATTAATTGCGGCGTATCCAGATCCTGATAAATTTTGACCATTGCAGAATTAAGACATCCGTTAGGTGCCTGAACGATGAGTATATAATCTCCGGAATCCGAAACAGAATAACTGCTGTTATTTCCTAATATTCCTGTAGGTCCCAACCAGTCAAATCTTGCGCCATTCGTATTGCTGGATGCAGAAATTTGAACCGATGTTTTTAAACAATTTAAAGTATCGCTGGAAGAAATGGTTAAATCAGGAATGGTTTTATCCATAGCCACATAAACAGAATCAAATCCCGGACAGCCTTCTTTGGTCAACAAACGCAATACGTACCAGCCGGAATCGCTTACAGAAATTTGTTTTTGGGTAGAAACAAAACCATTCGGTCCAGTCCATTGCAAAGTGCCTGTAGTGTCTGTATTTTTTAATTGGATATTGACCACAGAGTTTGCGCAATTGATGGTATCCGTAACGAAATCCACCGGAACACTGGATTTAAAATTGACCACAAAAAAGGAATCTGTTTTTTCACATCCCGTCGAATCGACGACCCGCAGATAATGCCATCCGGTATCTCTTACAAAAATGCTTTGTTTGATGATTTTCTTTCCATCTGGATAGGTCCATTCAAAACTTGGCTTTGCACTGACGGAATATCCCGTAATTAAAACAGAGTCTTGTCCGCAACGTATCGTGTCACCATCTATGGATAAATCAACATCCGTCCTTAAATCTTTGACGGTTACTTTTCCGGTTGCTTTACAGCCATAATCATCGGTAATGGTAATATCGTAATCTCCCGGTTCTGTAATGTTGAAATCCGTTGATCTGGTGTACGTATAACCGTTGGGGCCAGACCAGTCAAAAGTAACTCCGGGTACTCTTGATTTGGCATCAATAGATCCCTTTGGATTTTTACAATCAATGTCTGTTGCTTTCAGCGTCAAATCCGGCGGCTTCACACTCCCGCCTACAGTAATGCTGACTTCTTCGGTACATCCAAATGGTCCGAGCACCTTCAATTTATAAGTTCCCGGTGCATCAATGACCGCCTTGTTGGTTTTGTCTCCGCTTAAAATTTTTCCATTGGTGGTGGTCCATTCATAAGTAATTCCGGGACCTGATGAAGAGCCGGAACCATCTAATGTGAGCGGTCGATTATTACAATCAATATCATCCGGTTGTGCAATGTCCGCCATGAGTTCATAAACGGTGACGGTGACTTCATCTTTTTCTTCACAGCATTCAATGAAGGAAATATCATCCAATCCACACAAACTGAACATCCCTGTACCGCCATAATTTGCGAAGCAAATATTTGCAGATGTTGAAGCGCCGGAATTCCAGGTAAAAGTTCCATCGTTCTCCAGACACAATCCACTTAATGCATCCACCTGTCCAATTAAATTTCCATTGATCTTTACACCAATCGAAGGTGGAGAACCAAGCAAATAAAGGATACCAAAAACTTTAAAATAAATTTTATAAACTGTATTTGGATTTACGGTAACGGTTTGACAAAGTATATTTACTGCAGGTCCGGTTGGTGTGATGGCCATGGTAAAAGCACCAATGTTAGGATTACAACCAAATGCAGTGGCAATCTGCGGCACCGACATCACCATATAACCACCGGTGGACATTACGAAATTGTTGATGTTGGTGTAAGGCGTATAGGAGGAAGTCGACGGTGCAATGCTACCGTTTTCAAATCCACCGTTGAGAAATTTGTTGCCGGACATACCTCTTGCAGTCAAGGTGTATGTAGTGGTAGACATTGGATTGGCTACCGGATTGAGTACATTGGGGTTGCTCAATCCATCCGGTGGATCCCAGGTGTAGGAACTAAAGCCGCCACTGACATTTGCATTTAACTGTTTTCCCACACCTTCACAAATGGTAATGTCAGGCCCCGCATTCACAACAATATTACAGCCATTAGGCATGGAGGCAACTGAAGAAGGATTAACAAATTGCTCACTTCTTAATTTTAATTGTGCCCCAGCCTGGAAAGAAAAAAATACTGCACACAGAATTAGTATCCAATTACACTTCATCAACTCTTCGTTTTTTATCTAAGTAATGTTACATCACCCTTAAGGGTCCATTTTTTACCATTCAATGCCTCAACTTCCACCCAGTATACATAAACTCCCGGGTTGCATTTCTGACCTTTAAAATTTCCATCCCATCCATGATCCGGAAGATTAGGAAAAGTATTTTTTATTTCAAAAACCTTTTCTCCCCATCGGTCAAAGATTTGAAATACATTTATTTTTATCACTTCATTATCGGGACCATACACAAAAACACGATCGTGGATATTGTCTCCATTCGGAGCAAACACATTCGGAACATAGACATCCGGTGTCTTAACTTTTACCTTGATGAGGGAAATGGATGCACAACCATTCTCATCAATAACTTTCACCGTATAGTCTGTATTGATCAATGGTTTCGCTGTTGGATTCAGACAATCGCTGCAGCTTAATCCGGTAACCGGAGACCATTCGATTGATTTTATTTTTGAAGGATCAAGATTGATGGTCAACAACAATTGTTCGGCGGATCCTAAATCCAATTGCAATTCAGGTGCTATATCTGTGACCACAAAAGGGGTTTGAATGATTTCAAAATTTTTGACAAATTCACAACCGGCATCATCTACTACAAGTAAATCATAAAAACCGGGACTCAATTTACTGAAATCCGGTTTGTTGCTAAATGTCAGACCTTGATCGAGGGAGTATTTGTAATTGCCATGTCCACCTACTAAACTTAATACACTGATCGAACCAAACAAATCACCACAAATCGGGGAAACTGTTTTCAGGTTTACATCTTTTATCAGATTACCATCTTCATGAACTTCAACTTGCCTTATGGACCTGCAACCATTTGCAGGATTTTCGACACTCACCTGATAAATTCCTGCAGTAGCAACTTTGTGCAATACTTGATTGGAAATAATTTTTCCCTGTGCATCGGTCCAACTGATCGTATTGCCAAATAAATCTCCGAAAACATTTAAAGCAGATTCAAGATTTTTACAATTGATGCTGTCCGCATGCGCAGTAATCTTAGGATGTGTTGTGTCGGCAAAAATATTTAACAATCCCTGCGTTGTACAACCATTTGCTGAAGTGACACTGAGCTGATACAATCCGGGAATATTTGTTTTCTCAAACGGTAAATTACCGGTAAATCCTCCCGGTCCTGTCCATTTAATTTTGTCTTGTGGATTTTGTAGTCTTACCAAAAGATCTCCCTGCACATTACGACAGGAAATGGTATCGTCAACCGTTTGAATCACCGGCTTCAATGTATCTACCAAAACATCCAGTATTGCATCCTGGGTGCAAAAGTTATCGGCAGTCACCCGGACATTGAATCTACCACCTTCCGAAGTGGACAAATTTCTGGTGTTTTGTTTCTGACCTGCAGGTGTAGTCCATTCGATCACAGAAGAGGCAGAAGAAGTTTGCGCTTGAAGAATTATATTTCTTTGGATGCAATTGATCGTATCTCCGGATACAATTAAATTAGGTTTCGCAGTATCCTGTACCACCAAAATGGAATCGGTATAAACACAA
>Ga0075163_10006811_pt1 | contig 15160 bp, 17 predicted proteins | sample JI1023141ADNA_FD_71478 | JGI IMG/M metagenome (GOLD analysis project Ga0075163, IMG submission 71478) | Wastewater effluent complex algal communities from Wisconsin, to seasonally profile nutrient transformation and Carbon sequestration -... | ecosystem: Engineered > WWTP > Effluent > Algae... | reverse complement strand
CAAATCAGATTCGGTTCGGGCAGATTTTCGAAACTGTCAGATTTACTAGAAATAGACATAGGGAAGGATTCCGTTCCAGGACGGAGGCTTTCCCAGCTCGACATTTCCCTATCCCCCCATAAATCACGTACTTCCAAATTTTTATTTGAATCCGCGAATCCTAATCTAGCTTCATATATTAAAACTACCCCATTTCAAAACTACATCAAATTCGCTTAGTTCACTGTTACTATATAGGAGTCCTCATTATGTATACTTTGGTAAATATTCGGAGATTAAATCTATTTTCTATTCTTAGTATATTACTATTACAGGTTAGTTGTTCGACGATGCCGAAGACGGTTTTACTTGGAACTGCAATTGGTGTCGGTACGGGCGGCGCAATTGGATCTCAATCGGGTAAAACGGAGACAGGGGCTGCATTCGGGGCACTTCTGGGTGCTGGTTTAAGTTACCTAATTCTAAAAAGTAGCGAAAAGAAGACAACCGCAAAAGTGTTGTCTCCCGAAAAGCTGGAACTGGATGATGTCGATTCGCCTTTTCTTAAATCACCTAAAGTCAGAAAGTATTGGCAGAATGATAAGATCGAAGGTCGACGTTTTGTAAAAGGACACTGGATCTATGAAATTGAGGAGCAGCCAACATGGATGCAATAGAGCAGAAAGATGTTGAATCAAAAAAATTAGAAAGTGTGATTCTTGATCCGGCCACAGTGACTTCCCTAGGCTTAATTGTAAAACAAGCTGAGGAGGAAATCGGTAGCTTAGTAAACGTGACCCAAAAAATTGTGGCTAATTTTTTAATTAAAAATCGGAGCCACAGTCTATCCTGCGAAGAAATGGAACAGTTAAAGAATGAAAACTTTGATTTAGTGCGTGCGCTTAGAAAAGTAACTGAACAAGTTCTAAAAGCGAAAAGAGAAGGCAATGAAATCGATTTAGATGGCCTTGTTAAAATTATTCAGACACCGAGTGTTAGTAAAATAGGGAATGTTCCAAGAGCTCCAGGGATAAAGAAAAAGAAAAAGCAACGACCGCCTCTGTCTGAATCAAATATTCAAAATGGCGGGCTTATTGGAGTGCCTGAAAGTGCCGATATCGAGAAATATTCTGACACCAATGCGAACCAAATTTCATCTACGAGTTCAAAAAAATCTGAAGTTGAAACGCCTTGATTTACTAGGGAATAGCGAAGATTATGGATATTAAGAATATAGTGAATTTAATGATCTTTGAAAATCGAATAGTCTCTAAACTCCAAATGGTGGAGAGTTATGAATAACTCGAAGAATGAAATACTTCATGCTTTGGACTTTTCATCTAGTGATTGGATGAATGCAGAAGAGGCGGCTGTCTATTTAAGATTTTTAAGGAAAGACGGTTCTCCATGTGTTGAACGATTACGAAATTTAGTCTGCAAGCGGAAGCTCCCATTCTATAAACCATTTGGACGTCTTTTGTTCAGTAGAAAAGAATTAAAAAATTTGACTGAGTCCTCTCGAAAGGGAGGACTCAAATGGCGATAAGCCCATATTTTGATTCAAAAAAAAATAAGAAATTGTTTAAGATTTGCGTAGTAAGGAAAAGTTTAGCTGACCCTAACTTGGTAGTTAGAAAGCGAGCTTTTGGTTTTGAAACAATGGAGGATGCGGTGAAGGCCGAGAAAAAGATCAATTTACTTGCCGAACGTGAAATGGTCGAAAATGAAAATAAATGTTGTCTGTGGGAAACTCTTTTAGCAGAGTGGGAAGCCTCAGCAACAAAGGGCGACATTTTTTCCCGTCAGCTAAACTCTCAAACAATTCGTGATTATGCTTTTGTGGTTAGAAGTTACACTTCGGACTGGCTCAAGTTACGGGTTGATGAAATTGACAAGTCAAAGGCTTGGCTTGTTCTTGAGAAAGTAGAGTGTGACATTTCGGTTTCACGACGTAAAAGGGTAAGGACCGCAATCGATGCTATTTTTTCTTGGGGCTACCTTTCGGGAAAAATTAAAGGAAGTCATAGTATTCCTACGGAAGGGTATAAGAGCCACCGTAAAGATGAAGATAAGATTCCTGAAATTTTGACCTTGAGTGAAATTCGAACTCTGTTGAGCTATGCGAAAACGTTAGACCACCCCTGGTATCCGATTTGGGCGTTAGCCTTGATGACAGGAATGCGAAGTGGGGAACTTTACGCGCTTGAGTGGAGCAGCATTGATTTCGAGAATCGAGCTATTTATTGCCATCGTAATTGGACTAATCGAACTGGATTTGGTCCAACAAAAGGAAGATACTGGCGCACAATACCTATGAGCGACGAACTTGTAACCTTTTTAAAGGAACAGAAACTGGCTCAAGGGAACGAAGTATCCGTCCTTCACCGATACAATCTATGGTCTAAAGGTCAACAAGCTCAGATTTTAAGAGAGTTTTGCGTAGGGTCCGGGATTACATCCGTTAAGTTTCATACGTTGCGAGCTTGTTTTGCCACTCAGCTCATTAAAGATGGCATTGCTCCAGCGGTTGTAATGAAGATAGCTGGTTGGAAAGATCTTAAGACCATGCAGCGATATATTCGCTTGGCAGGTATCGAAGTAAAAGGTGCCACCAATGGACTTAGATTGCTACCCGAAGCAGCAGTCATGGGAAGAGTCGTTAGTCTGTTTGGCGACCCCAACAAAGAAAACCAATAGCAAAAACAAAAGATTTAGAGACTATTTATTTTAGGTGACACTGTGGTGCCACTGGGACGCTAAGTAATTGATTTTACTTAGGGCTCGGCACCACCTCCAAATTTTTTCTTTAATTCCTGTAAAAATAACTAGTTAGTGTTTCAAGTTTAGACGAACCTACACCTTTGTATGGGTCGCGTAACTTGCTCTCTAATTTTACTCTTTAAGAGGTTTCTTTAGTGATTGGGGTAGTTATGGATAGCATAAGACGAAATTCGCCTCAATCTGAATCGCTAATTGAGGGGTCCTGTAGCTCAAGTTATTGAAAAAACTTAGTTATTCAAATTTTTAAACTTTGGCTTTAATTTGGCTTTAATTTGGTTTATATTTGGCCGATAATTAAAGAGAGGTTTTCATGGCGACTCAAAATCTTTTTGCAACTGTTCCAGAAAAGAAATTGCTACCATTCTATAGTTCTGAGGGTTCTTTTGAACCTAAGAAGGTGGTTTCTTATTTTAGTTTTACTTTGCCTGAAGTAGCGGTCATTGCTGGAGTATCTCCTAATTCAGTTAGATACGACGGGGAGAGGACCTCTGAGCCTGTCAGAAGAAGGCTTTCGGAAATTGCAAATATTTGTGAGTTAGTCGCCAATCAATTTGACGGTGATCAAGACAAAACTTTTTGGTGGTTTACGACTGAGAATCCATTGCTCGGAGACATTTCACCTAGGCAAATGATAAAGTTTGGAAACTATGAAAGACTTAGAAAAATTATACAGGATTTCATAGCAGGCAATGTTGCCTAATGAATTGGTCTAGAAATCGGAAGGGCGCCCTTTCCAAAATTCCTATAAAACAGAAAGTTTATCACGCCCTTTTGGAAAAAGTTAAAGATAAAAGCTATCCTGTAGTTCATAAATATCTTTTAGATTCTTTTACTGAATCTGAAATTGAAACGACTTTAAAAATAAAAAATAAATTGGAAAAACTTGTACGACTTGAGTGGCTATATTTTTTCAATGAAAGGCAAAAGAAAATCCAGGCTTTTGCGAATGCTTTCGAAGAATGTCGCATAATTGGTGGTTATGAATTTAAAAATCATTACAGATGTATAACTCCAAAATATCAAAATAAACCTTTATCGTCTTTGGGAAGCACCTTAGTTGTTAGAGGTGGGCGTTTCAATATTGGTAAGTTAGATGGGTTTTCCTCATTCCCGGGATATTATATTGCTAATAACGAATTGACCGCCCAATGCGAGATGAGACAGCGGGATGTTCGAAGAAAAATAAAATACTCTGATTCGGCTTTTGCTTTACAAAGTGACACTAATCCAAGCTACAACGTAGCTCGCGTTCATGGATACATCGATAGAGTGGTCGATTTAAATTCAAAAAGTACCCTGAAGAAAATTCTTAAAATTTTAAAAAAAATTGAACCTTCAGAAGAAGTAAACCGACTCGCTATCTCTATTGGGCTTACGCCTCGAGGGACAGTAAGCACGCTTGGACAGCTTTCCGCGCAGCTTTTTGACGTGAATCCGTCCTACTATCCATCGAATTTTGGTTTGCCACATAACTCTCAAGATATTGGTCGATTGGCCAAAGACACTGGAATACAAGCACTGATATACAATTCCAAATTTGGAGTAGGCCGATGCGTAGTAGTTTTTCCAGAGAACTTTAAAGACTGTGATAAAAGTTATATTCAGCTAACAGATGAATATCCGGATGATGTTGTAACAAAAATGAACTCAAGAAACTATGAGTCTACGTACAAACCCTAGTTAAAAAATCGTTCCAAGGCTCGAATTTAATCCAAAGACGATAGGTAAAATAATTTCGAAGCAATTTGCATTTAAGCTCGTAGGTGTTTTTTTAAACAAAACCTAGAATAACTTGCGACCTTTCCTTTCCCCCAGCCTTTAACTAAAAACCCTTTAGCTCCGTGGCAGGTTTTAAATGAAGTCTGTTTAAAACCGTTCTCATTGCGTTTTACAGCCATCTATAGCCATTGGTTTTTTATTTCTGCAAATTCGTCGTCACTTTTGCATATTTGCATCCATAACTTAATAGCTCTTGGAATAGGTTTGCCTTCCGATTTATGTATTACAAATAGAAAGTAGGCGAGGGCTGCCGCATGCTCACGAATAATCAGGCGTTCTTCTGCTGGAATCTGGCTTTCCGAATTTACTAGGTTTGATTCATTAGCTATATGTTCCAATCCAATTAGGATACTTCCCGTAGTCTCTTCCCACTGTGTTTTTTTCATCTCAATCACCTTCTTGAGTTGATAAAGAGCTGCAGGCAAAACGGAACTTCGCCTCCATTTAATTGCTTCCACTATTGGCGAGAGAAGCGTCATACGTTTAAGATGATCTATTGCTTCCGCATTGTCTGAATTTAACAGCCTTGCCAAGGCAATGATTGCTCTCGCTGCCACAATATCATCTTCGGAAAACACATCGGCGGTAATTTTATCAATATAGGTGGATGCTTCAAGAGCCCCAGATTCTAAATAGGAAGCTCTTATTTCGGATACAGGAATATTAAAATCACTCATTTCTTCAATTAATTGTTTAAGCTGATGATCAACTTGCAATATATGTTCACCTGAAAGAAATGGAATTATCGCATCTGCGATAACTCGACCTCCGAGAAAAAACTTGTCTCTCAAATCTTTATTTCGACTTACAAATGCGCTTGAAACTTCTTTGATTCGAAAATGCTGCTTGTCCTGATTCCACCAAAAAATAATCTTATTAAAAAGTTCGACTGCATCGTTAGAATTCCATTCAGCGCTTTTAAGAAATTTTACGCCACCAAGAATTTCTGAGCATGGTCTACAGACTCCACCAGAAATAGGGTACGTATTAGAATTCCCCACAACAGGAAATTCAAGTTTTAATAAAAATTCATGATACATTTTTTCAATAGCTATCCCTGGTGGGCGAGGTATCGTTAAAAAATAGGATTTATAAAACCTGTTGAGTCCTTTAGGAAATCCAGAAGCATCGACCACCTTCCAAAGGGAATTTGAAAATGCTTGTATTTGATGATTCGTCATAAGGCCATACTCAAAAATTCGCGACAATCGATCAAAAAACATATACCGCTGATCGACTTCAGATGAATCAAATTTATTTAATAAGTCATTTATTACTTCAGATTTAATTGTAATTTGTTCTGCAATGGATTGTGAAATTGCGCGTTCGACAAAGAAAATAGGATCTGGAAACTCGTACAAGTCAGGATGTCGTTGATTTTCGACAATGGGAATCTCTGACAAAATAAGCGAAATTAAGAATTGTTGTGTGCAACGAATTCCTTTCCGTTTTGCATTCGTAGCATAGGGCCCAAGATTGCCTCCTAAACAAGCTTGTTAGATCAAGCAGGAGGTATTCAGTGTCGGAAGTAAGAAGACTAACCAAGGACTTCAGTGTCGAAGAACGGGAGCAGCTATTGAAGCAGTTCCATGTGTCAGGGCTGAGGTACGATGAGTTTGCAAGAGAGCATAATATTAATGCTCAATCGTTTAAGAATTGGGTGTGGATAGAGCGTCGTCCGAATGGAGCGCCCAAGCAATATTCCCCAGTTGAGCGCAAAAAAATTGTAGAATCATTTTTATCAGAGCAAGCGCCGATGGAGGTATTTGCAAAAACCTGGGGTATAAGCTCTGCAACGCTTCGGATTTGGGTGGATCGTTATAATGAGTTTGGCTCTGATGGACTGATGAACAAACGCGCTAGCGGTAAAGATAAGCGTATTGGGATGCGAGTGCCTGAGTCGGTCAGATCTGAGATTATTCAAGTAAAAAGAAAAGATCCTAGTTTTGGGCTAAAAAAGATCAAGCACTGGATGTACCGCTTTCGCGGAGTAAAGATATCCACCGGCACGGTTCGTAAAACGATTAAAGCTGAAGGTATAGAGCTAGTAAAAATCAAAAAAAAGAGAAAACTAAGTTCTCAAAAAGTTCGCCGATTTGAGCGCGCAAAACCGATGCAGCTTTGGCAATCTGATATTACCCAGTTCACCGTGGGTCAGCACAGTATGCGGGTGTATTTAACAATATTCATGGATGACCATTCAAGATTTATAGTTGGCTGGCGATTGCAAAGCCGTCAAACCGCAGATTTAGTCATCGATACGTTAAAGGATGCTTTTGTGAAATATGGAAAACCCGAAGAGGTCTTAACCGATCAAGGACGGCAGTATTTTGCATGGCGCGGAAAAAGCGAATTAGAAAAGCTGCTAGAAAAAGAGAATATAAAACATGTCGTTTCACGTGCGCATCACCCGCAGACCCTAGGTAAATGCGAGCGTTTCTGGGAAACCGTCGGCAATGAGTTTTGGACACGCATAAGACCCTTTGATTTGGATGAAGCTAGGGAAAGACTAAAATACTATATCGATCACTATAATTACCAGCGCCCTCATCAAGGACTTGACGGACAAGTCCCCGCAGATCGATTTTTTGGTGTGGCGGCTGATGTGCGAGCCGTACTCGAAAAATCAGTAAGAGAAAATTCATTAAGAATCGCCACTGGTGATTTGCCTCGTCCTCCAGCATTTTTAATCGGTCAGGTGGGCGATCAGAGAATTGCTTTTCACGGTACTGCGGGATCTTTTTATTTAAACAACGAACATATTAACGGAGATATAAATGCAAACACAGGAAACATCACCAACAACAATCACGCCGACCAAGAGTTATCAACGCAAGCGATGCCCGGGGAAACTCCCCAAGGTATTGCCATCAGTTCCGATCAGGCAACTATGGGAGCTATCCAGCCTAGAGGAGCGGAGCCAAGCTCAGAAGATGTCGGCATTGATCCTGGAGTACTGGCAGGGCCGCATCACAAAACTTGCAGCAGCCGAGAGCCTAGCGATCAAGCCGATACGGTTCTGGCAACTGAGTACGCAGGCCATTTTGGGAATGAACGTGGGTTTGTTAACGAATCCCCACAAATATAATGAGGAATTTATGAAGGATAAAAGAATGATCAAAGATTTAACAAAAAAGACATTAAAATTAGAGAAACAAATCGAATTACAAAAAAGAGTGATCGATGTGATGCGTGTTTCGCCGGGTAAAAAAATGGGAGGCAAGATCAAGGATGGTCTATTCCAAAAAGTTCAAACAGAGCGTAAGCCAAAACTTAAAAAGCTTGCCCTACGGGAAGCAGAAAATAATCGCCAAGGTCTTGTCCGTGACCAGCCGGACTCTTCGCAATTGGAAGCAGTCCAAGTCATTCAATAAGAATCCAGGTCCGATCAAAAAAGCGATCAGATTCAATGAACAACTAGAGATCGCTAAAGAGTGGAAGCGGCAAGGCTATCCAGGCTCACGCCCTGTAATAGTAGCCTTGCCGCAATTAAGAATCCGAGCCATTAGGGAAGTGATTAGTAAATTAAAGTCCAGACGTAGAAAAAGAAAATTCCAAATAAAAGCAATCGTTCGAAAAAATGTCAAAGTTCATCAGCCTGGCACGGTCACAAGTTTTGACGGGACCACCACTGATAACAACGCAAACTATTTAGTTCAGCGCGATCGCGCAAGTTTAACAATAGAAGTTCATCGGTGCGAGTCTAATTTAAAATCGCAAGACACCATGAGTGCGCTCATAAAATTAAAAACAGAAGACAGGCTTCCCTTCGTAGTGTGCACAGATAACGGTTCGCAACTATGCGCCGATGTGGTTAGGGACTTTCTAGATAAAAATTATATTATCCATCTAAAAAATTTACCTCATGTTCCTGAACATAACGGGGCCTGCGAAATTGCAGTTCGTGAGTTCAAAGAGGTCTTCATCGAAAATTGTGATGTCGCGAAAACGTTAAAGTCACTCAACGAAAACAGAAAGAGAAAAAGTCTAAACTGGCAAACCGCCAAGGAATTTCAAAATGAGAATTTTAAAACAATTTCTACAGACGAGAGAATAAAATTTTATGAAACTGCAAAAAGCAACATCAGCATGGCGACATTTGGCATCCAGAATGCAAAAGAGAAACGTAAATTGGAGCGCGAAGCCATATTCAAAACAATGGAATCGTTTAATCTAATTACAATAACTAGAGGCAATCAAAACCGCTATCCAAAAGCGGAAAAGAATTCGTGAACACTACAATTCTACTCAGCATTTTTTCAGCAATCGCGGTTGCTTATTCCTTTTTCGGGATTACACAAGCTTCTTCGATGTCTGAGGTCCCAGGTGAAAATCATTCTGTTATTAGTTTTAACTTTTGGATTATTGTTGCCGTGATTTTTTCAGTTGTTTTAACCGCCAGTTTAGTTCGATTGTTTAGAATGAAAAAGGGCGCATAATTTAAACACAATATCAATCAAGCAAAACCGTCCGTTTTCTATAAGGTGACCGAAAATATGACTAAAATTTTAATATATATCATTATTGCGATGTTTTCTTTCGCTTGTTCACTTCCAAATAAAAAAAATAACAGAGCAGACACAGTTGGCGACCTTATATGCAAAAGTAAGAATAGAAAAGAGCCCATAGGAGGCACTTTTTCTAACGGTTTAGAAGTTGTGAATAAGGCAATTCCAAACTCCGACGCCGAAACATTTTTTAAAGAGGGTAAGTTTGTACTTTTGCTTGCAGAGTCTTCTCTTACGCCTCCAGGAGTTCCTTACCCTAAAGATGCTTTAAATCTTCATGAGAGCGGAGAGTTCCTTTTTTGCACTATGCCACAGACAGGGGACGTTTTTACAAAGGAAAATCGTGCATACAAAGAGGCTATATTTAACTACGCAAATGACTTCAATTTACGTATGTTAGCGCTAAAGAAAGAGTCTAAATAGACTAACTCGAAGTTAAACAAATGGTCCAATTATGAAATCTACTGAATATCTTTCTTTAGATATCTTTACTAGATTCAGAGATGGGTTCAAATATTTTAAAGGTGGGAGAATGAGATTTTTTGCGATGATATCGGTACTATTTTGGCTTCAGCTAAGCTTTGGCGAACTTCCTCGATATCTTGAAGCATTTGAAACTGGCCAGCATGAAAAAGCCTTTAAACTCCTACAAAAGGAAATTAAAAAGAAAAAACCACACAGTGGCGCATATATGATGCTGGCAGACCTATATGCGATTGGCTCGGGTACGAAAAGAGATTTCAAAAAAGCAGAAGAGCTACTATATGAATCAGAGAAACACACAAATAAATTCAAAGACTGTTCGTTAAGTGTTTTAGCTTTGAAATTTAATGCCTTTTATAGGGATCTTATGACTATTAGAAATGCAGATGAAGATCTGCGTGCGTTTAGAGAAAAAATTAGGAAAGATGCAGAAGAAAAGCATGGATACAAAGAAGGAATCTGTCCCAAACATGACAAGGCAACAAATCCTATTAGTTACTAACTCGAGATAATCTGTTTTTTAAAAAAAAATTAAGCGACTGAAAGCGATAGTAGGAGACGATACTTTATGAAACTAATAAATTTTGTTCTTAACTCACTTTTGTTTTTAAGTATAGGCTGCACAACATCACTTAAAACAGAAGAGCGAATGAAGTATACTGTCTATTATAATGATCCAAAAATTATGCACGCTGTTCAACCATGGCCATTCGAAAAAAAAGCAAAGAAAACGTTTGAAATTGTTTCTACAAATATAGACCTTCTATTTCATTCAAAAATTGCTGACAATAAAAACCCTAGCGAAAATAGTTTATTTTACGGTTCTGATTCTAAAATTGCGGGACATATGCGCATAGAAAGAGAAGAGCTTGTAATCGCTATATCTGAAAATAATAACCAATCTACTATTTATATAGACCGAAAAATAAATGCATGGCGTGATGGATATCGAGTTTTAGCTACTCCTGAAGTTCTGCAAAAAATTGTCGAAGAGATTGATTACTTGCAAAAATCTATACCAGTAAGAAGCGAAATTTAGTTCAGATTCAAATCTAAAATTTTAGCCACTCATTCAAGGAATTAACCTACCTGTGCGAACAGCACGTCGCTTAAGCTTACATCCCTCAAACCGGCTTCACCCGAGTCTGATTTGAATTTTTAATCCGGTTAGACAAAGTCAGCATCAGCGCCTTGGCCCAACTTGGTTTTTGGTACAGAATTTTTTCGAATGTGTTAATCGGAATTTCAATCAGTTCACAATCTGTTTCGGCAACGACATTGGCGCTGCGTGGGGCTCGGTTAATAAATGACATTTCGCCGACGAACTCGCCGGGTTGAATTTTTCCAAGGTCGGTGTCTTGTTGATCACTAGTCATGAAGGCTCTTAGTGTTCCTCGGCGCAGGATATAAACATATTCGGCAGCATCGCCTTGGGTTAACAGTTTATCATTCGGTGCTAAAAACTTTAGGAAGAAATCGGTAACGTCGGCGCGGGATGAAAAATTCAAAGCGCGAGTTAAGCAAATATTGAACTCGACCTCGTCTCTCTGTTGCAGAAGAAACTGCAAGCGGCCAGTGACGATGTCATCAAGGAAGATTTCTTCTTCCGGTAAGCCGCCAACAAAGATAATGCTCACGCCTGCTAAATTTTTCTTTTCAAGAATGATTTCCTTTAATCGATCACCGCTGAGTTTAGTGAGATTTCGATCTAAAATGACCACATTGGGCGGGGCATTTTCTATTTTAGCCAGTGCCTCGGATCCATCCGTAGCGAAATAAACAGTGCTATTAGAAATATGCACTTGGATGGCATTTTTATAAAACTCCATATTCTTTATGTTGTCGGTAGCAATAAGGAAAACGCGTTTGCTTTCGAGTGAGTTTTGCATAATAAAATTATCTTTGAAATCAAGGAAGACAACAACTAAAAACCTATGTGATTTTGGATACCTTAGTCCAGCATTTGCCACAAAAGATGGATCTTTTCCAACGGCCGCTATGTCTAAAAGATCTGAAAAACTAGCGTTGCTGTCGATTCCATATGTAGACCAATTTTGATAGCACGTCCCGGTGTATTTTTATGCTCGAGCATGAGTTCTAATTGTATCATTTCAGTCTAATCAGCGGCCTAAATACTAAATTTGAACGTCTCGTTATGTGAAGTTGTTAAACTTCAAATAAAGTAAGTGCGTTTATATAAAGATTTCTTGAGACCGTCCGAAATGATTTTAACGTTAAATTATAGATCCGGGCGGATACTAGAAATTATCTTATGGTTGCTTAAAACCAAATGGTCAGATTTTAAACTATCTGTAGTGCCCAACACTGACCGAACTGATATCGGGTAGATAAACCAACTGGGAGTGAAGATTTGAAAAAAACTATTTTAGAAATTTATTCTTTGGCAATTTGTGCAATCACTCTGATTTGGTTGACGATTTCTATGGGGATACTTAGTTATGGATTTGTTCGCTTAAATAATCCTCAGCTTACTTTGCCGGACTACACATACAGTCGGTATCAAAGTAATGAACGATATACTAATCAGAATCAAAATCGCTGCGACGATAAAAAGAAAGATGAACATATTGAAGATTCTGAATTAACCAAAAAACGCCTTGCAGACTTGGATATTGAATTGGCTGGAGAAAAACGTTCGGCCACTCAAGACATCACCAAACAGATTTTTTCAATTATTCTTTGTTTGTTGGTATTTTCCATCCATTGGCGACTAGCAAGGAAGGCAAGATTACCTACGCAATAAAGAGTCTTTAGAGACTTTGTTGGTAAAGTAGTCAATTTGAAATAACCGGATACTTAGGTGTTGTTCATTAAACTATTATTCTACAAATAGAGCCGAAGCCTGTGGAGTTTTACCAACAGGATAGGCAGAAACGTATCATTTCGATACTGTTACATTTTTGTCAAATTTCATAATTCAACCTAATCAATTTAGTCAGGCTTCCGATACAACATACATGAAAAATTCAATACTGCTGATAGTTAGTCTATTTGGATGCTTTGCCTTGGCTCAATATGAAAAACCGACCAACGAGAACACCTCCATTGCAGATCAGTCCATAGAAATTAAGGTCGGCAAAATTAGTATGGAAGACTACGTTGAAACAACAAAAGAAATTGCCAACAATGGTTCTGGTGCCACGGAGCTTTCTGTTCGACGTATCACTTATGATCCGACTGTTGCCGAAATTAAAGTGTTAGGGGCCGGAGTCGAGACAGCAGGGCAACCATCCCGACCTGTATTGATGGACAAAATTAGGATCATTTCCGCGTCCAATGACAAACTTGGAATTAACAATTTTAAAACGATTGAAATTCCTTTCGACGGCGTCGTTAGCGGCTCCGTAGTTTGGTATAAAGTTCAAAAAAAGAACAAAGGCAGTAATGAGTTACCTTTTAGCATGCCGTTTGTTTACGGCTTTCTAAGGAAAGAACTGAAGTCCTCGGTGACCATTACCAGTGAAACGCAATTGGTCGTGCATCAATTTGATTCAAAGCAAGCCGTCACGTTGAAGTAAACTCAAGATGGCGCAAAATTTAAAACGACCATTGTTTTAAAAGAACCAATTTTGTCTGTCGGTCCAGATGAGATTAATAAACTTTCGGACTACGAAGTATTAACTCGTGTGCCTCGGTATCAAGTTTCTACCACTTCTAGTTGGGATAAACACATCGCTATTGCACGTCGTGGCTATGATGAAGGCTTTAAGCAAGAATTACCTGCGGTTTTACAAAGTCTTTTAGGTGAGATCAGCAAATTACCCGATGTTCAGAAAAAAGTAGAAAAAATATTGGGTTGGGTCGCCGTTAATATGACTTATTCCCAGCGGATGTTGGGGCCCAACGCGGGTTATGACCCACGCAAACCAAACGAAATTATCCAGTCTAAAACTGGGGACTGTAAAGATTTTGCGATGGTCACCTTGGCCATTATGAAGAAAGCCGGCATAGAAGCAGAGCCAGTCCTGGTTGGTATGTTTTCCGAGGGAGACAAAACAAAGCTTTTGATTGAGCCGACGTATACTCGCGCGCCCTTACCTAGCTTTGATTATTTTAATCACATTGTGGTCAGATACAAAAATGGCGGTGATTCCTATATTATTGATCCAGGTCGTGGTATCGCCGATGCCAAACGGTTGCCATTTTTCCTGACGAATAGTTGGATGTTGCGTCTGGGTTCAGGGGATAGAATGCCTTTTATGTCGAAGACTTCAAATGGCTTTGATTATGCGGGCGTAAAAATTAATACGACATTGACTCGTAAACCAGACGGACAATTTGCAGTTTTATCTGATGTGACTTTCACTGGTGAAATGGCGAATTTTTTTAGATTAATTTCATTTCAAGCGGGCGGGAAAGCTGTTGATGCCTTTTTGTCCCTTATGGGTCCACTAGATAGACAAGCTGCATTTTCCATGCAGCCAATGACACCGATGGATCGGACTGATGGGCCATTGCGATTTGAGTTAAGGTATTTACTGGGAGAATCCGTTCCGGCCGACAAAAAAAATGAAGTACGTTTACTTCCTCATTTTTTGCCGATTTTAACCGGAAAAATGGGTGATAATTATCTACGATTTCCGACAATGGATATTGAAACCAATGAGACCATTACCATCAATGATTCGTTTGTGGAGGAAGAAGAAGACCTCGACTGTTTAGTTCTGGGTCCAAATTATGGGATCGAACGTTTGGTTAAAAATGAAGCCAAAAATATCGTTATCACGGATAAAACATGGGTAAGAAATTGGTCCATAACATCTCGCAGTGGTGAAATGACGACTCAGGCGGGGCATTCTGGACGTGTTCTAGGGAATTGTATGTCATCGTCTAACATGGAAATACAGACTCGAAATCCAAAACATATATCTTTTGAACAGAAGCTAGATAAAATTAAAACATTTGTAGCACTTAAAGAGAATTTGAAGAGCAGTGTTAAACAACGTGCCGAGCTTAGACGAATTAACTACTACTTAGCTAAAGAGCCGAATAATGAACGTCTTTATGTTGAAAAATCTTTGACGATTGAACAACTTGGTTTTCTATCCGGTGAAAATTATATGCACGCGTATTTGGTCGCTGCCGAAAAAGTTTTAGAAATCGCTTTGGCAAAGTTTCCAAATAAAAGAGCAGAATTTTTGGCGCGAATTGGGAAACTTCAAATGTTGCGTTTAGAGCGGGAAAATGCGCAAGACAGTTTTAACGCCGCCTATAAAATTAATCCGCGCGACTTTCATGTATTGCGATTGGCAGGATTGATATTTCAAAAGAAAAGGCAATATAGCGAAGCTGCAGCTTATTATTTAGCGGCATCACAAGCTACAAAAGATGAAGACCTGATAGAGCTGGCGCTGGATCGACGTGGTAGCATTTTATGTTGGGAAATGAATAAATGTGATGACTTAAAAGCGTTGCTAGAAAAATCGTTAGTTAAGCGGCCTAATGACCCATGGGAACTGCACAACTTGGGCATTGTTTATTCAAAACTGGCTAACCCGTCAAAAGCCATCGAGTTAGCCGAGAAGGCACTTTCATTTATGAAATTCGGGGCAGCAGAACATTCTTTAGTTAAATATATTCTTCAAGAAGTTCGCGCACGGCATTTTCAA
>Ga0075163_10006810_pt1 | contig 15163 bp, 16 predicted proteins | sample JI1023141ADNA_FD_71478 | JGI IMG/M metagenome (GOLD analysis project Ga0075163, IMG submission 71478) | Wastewater effluent complex algal communities from Wisconsin, to seasonally profile nutrient transformation and Carbon sequestration -... | ecosystem: Engineered > WWTP > Effluent > Algae... | reverse complement strand
GTGTCGCGCAGGTCGACGTTGCCCGACACCGCGCGACGGCGCGCGAAGTCGAAGAACAGAAACGGCGCCAGCTCGCGGAGCTGCGGCCGGGCCAGGGTGAAGCTGTAGCCGCCGCGCAGGTTCATGGTCTCGCCCAGCCCGTAGATCAGGTTGGCGGCGGGCATGACCGCGCCCTCGGTGCGCTCGACCCCCGGCTCGGGCTGGTTGGTGATCGCGTAGGGGCTGCCGGGCGTCAGCGACAGCGCCTGGTGCTCGTAGCGGACGCCGCCGACCAGCCGCAGCGGTTCGAAGCGGGTGATGTCCACCATCGCGAAGCCGGCCAGGAGCCGGGTCGAGGCCGCGTAGGTGTCGGCCTGGAGCGTGCGCTCCTCGATGCGGAAGTCGGGGCCGATGTGCTCGGGGCTGAGCATGTCCTCGGGCTCGAGGAACACCACCGTCGGATCGGCCGAGCCGCGCAGGTTGAAGCGGAACCGCCGGGCGGTGAAGTCGCGCTCCGACCACTGGGCGGCGACGCCGACCTTCAGCTCGGCGCCGGGCAGCGGCACGGTCGCGGTCGCGCCACCGCCGCCGGTGGTGTCGTCGAGGTGCGAGAAGAAGTGCTCGGCCGAGCCGGGACCGTTCTGGAACCGGCGGCGGCCGTCGTCGAGCAGGTCGTACTCGATGTCGCGGGTGTCGGGCTCGTCGCGATCGATCACCGCCACGTTGGCGTCCCAGGCCAGGCGGGCCCGGCGCAGCGACGGCACGACGTGACGACCGGTGAGCTGGGTGAAGCTCATGGCGCGGGTCACGAACTGCAGCCGGCGCGCCAGGATCTCGCCGTCGTCGGACTCCGAGAAGCCGGTGACCTCCTGGGTGCGATCGTCGGCGGTGCGGGTGTAGAGCGACAGCAGATCGAGCTGGTGATCGGGCGACAGCTCGACCCCGGCGTTGACCAGGCCGCCCAGGGTGGCGGTCGCGGTGCCGACCTCGCTCGACAAGCGCTGGCGCTCACCCAGCTCGCCCTCAGAGATCCGCAAGGACGCCACCTCGCCGCGCTGGACGCCCTGCTTGTAGCCGTAGTTGACCGTCGCCAGGTAGCCCCAGGTGCGATCGCAGCGATCGGTGACGCTGTCGCCGACCTGGGCGCCGAGCGACAGGTTGGGCATGACCTGGCGGCGGGCGGTGGCCCACACGTTCTGGAAGGTCTCGGCGACCCGCTCGGCGGTGTCGGCGTCGACGCCGCCGGTCGCGACCCGCAGCGGTCGATCGGTCGGCACGGCGCCGGGCAGCGACCGCGTGCCGTCGTCGAAGGCCAGGAAGTCGGTGGCGCCGCCGGCGTAGTCGAGGCGGTCGGCGAAGGTCGACACGCTGTCGCCCGCCAGGCCGACCTTGGCCTTGATCTCGAGGTCCTTGGGGTAGCTGTTGGTCTGGATCAGCAGATCGCCACCGGCGAAGGCGCCCGGCAGGTCAGGGGTGTAGCTCTTCACCACCGTCAGGTTGGCGACCAGCGACGCCGGGAACAGATCGAGCGGCACCGCGGTCGAGTCGGGGTCGGGGCTAGGCAGGACCACGCCGTTGACCAAGGTCGTCGAGTAGCGGCCACCGAGGCCGCGCACGAACACGTAGCGGCCGCCGACGACGGTCGCCGACACCACGCGCTTGACCGCGTCGCCGGCGCTCGAGTCGGGCGTGCGGCTGATCTCCTGGGCGCTGACCGCGTCCTGCACCGTCGCGGAGCGCTGGCGCTCGGCCAGGTTGGCGGCCTCGCTCTTGGCGTCGGGCTCGGCCTCGACCACGACCTCCTCGACCGCCAGGTCGTCGAGCTTGAGGGCGACGTCGACGGTGGCCAGGCCACCGCGGACCAGGACATTGCGGATGCGGCGGATCTGGTACAGCTCGGCGCGCACCCGCAGGACGTAGGTGCCGCGCGGCAGGGCCAGCTCGTAGCGGCCATCGTCGTCGGTGGTCGTGCGGGCGTCACCGCCGACGACCTCGACCACGGCGCCGGCGAGTGGCGTTCCGGTGTCGCGATCGCGGAGCTGACCGCGGACCCCAGTGCGGACCGTCGGCTCGTCGGTCGGCGGCGGCTCGCTCGGCGGCGGCTCGCTCGGCGGGACGACCGGCGGCGGCGCGTCCGTCGGCGGCTGATCCGTCGGGGTCGGACTCGGACTCGGACTCGGACTCGGCGTCGGACTCGGACTCGGGGTCGGACTCGGACTCGGACTCGGCGTCAGGTCCGGGTTCGGCGCGCCCGGAGGCTCGTCGGTCGGTGGCGTGGGCGGCGCGCTCGGCTGGGCCACGGCCGAGCCGAGGGTCGCGGTCAGGGCCAGGGCCCAGACCGTCCGCGCGCAGAGGGAGGTGCGGTTCATCGACGGACTCGTCAGGGAGAGTGGGGGACGTCGGTGGCGACCGGGTCGAGCCGCGGTGCCAAGGTCGCGACGTGTTCGCTACTGGATCGCCTCGGTGGCGACCGCGATGTTGGCGGCGCCGCCACCGCGGGCGGCGTCGAGCACGGCCATGGCGTCGCCGTACGGGACCTGGTCCTCGGCGTCGAAGAACACCAGGCGATCGGTGCGGGCGGCGAAGATCCGCGCCAGCTTGTCGGGCAGCTCGCCGACCGTCACCGGATCCTTGTTGATCCACACCGAGCGATCGGCGCGGACCGTGATCACGATCGGCACCGGGCCATCACTCGACGCTGGCTCCGGCGCGGTCGCGGTCTCCTTCTTCGGCACGTGCAGCCAGAACTGCTTCACCATCATCGGCGCGATCACCATGAAGATGATGAGGAGCACCAGCACCACGTCGACCAGCGGGGTGACGTTCATCGACGGCGTGACCGGGCTCTTGCGGCCGCGTCCGCCGACCTCGAGTTGGACCGCCATCAGCTCTCTCCTTGCCGCTTGTCGCCGACCTGCAGCGACACGCCGGGGAAGCCCAGCCCTTGGCACTCGCGGAACAACGCGCGCATGAAGCCGTAGCCGACCGCGCGGTCGCCCTTGAGGATGAGCCGGCTCTGCGGCGAGCGGCTGCGCGCGGCGGCCAACGCAGCCGCGAGCTGGTCGCGGCCGACCGCGGCCTTCTCGAGGTACATCGCGCCACTGGCGGTGACCGAGAGCGTGATCGGCGGCGCCTTCAGGTCGGTCTTGGCGTCGGGGTTGCGAGCTCCCGGCACGTTGACGGTCGCCCCCGCCTCCATCTGCGGGATCACGACCATGAAGATGATGAGCAGGACCAGGACGACGTCGACCAGCGGGGTGACGTTGATGTCGGGCTTGGCGCCCGCGATGCGTCTCGACATGGGGACCTCCGCGGTTGGCGAGGAGCTACGCCGACGCGCTGGCCCGGGCCTCGAGCGTGCGGACCCCGGCGCGGGCGCGGGCGCCGTCGGGATCGGCGTGGGTGCCGCCGCCGCTGCCGCCGCCGCGGTCCTCGAGGTAGTCGAGGAACTCGCCGCGCGACAGGTCGAGCGCGAGCAGCAGATCGTCGGCGCGCCCCGACAGGTAGTTGAAGGCCAAGACCGAGGGGATCGCGACCAACAGGCCGATCGCGGTCACCACCAGCGCCTCGGCGATGCCGGCCGACACCGCGCCCAGGCCGCCCGAGCCCTCGGCGGCGATGCCCTGGAACGCGCCGATGATGCCGATCACCGTGCCGAGCAGGCCGACGAACGGCGACACCGAGCCGACCGAGGCCAGCACGTTCATGCCGCGCTTGACGTCGGCCGACACCGCGTCGGCCTGGCGGGCCAGCTCGCGGCGGGTCAGCTCGATCGCGCCCAGCTCGCCGGGCTTGGCCTGGGCCGCCAGATAGGTGCGGGTGCCGGCGGTCAGGAGCGTCGCCAGGTGGCAGCTATCGTAGCGCTCGGACAGCTTGATCACGCCCGGCAGGTCGCGCTCCTCGAGGGCCTTGGCGGCGGCGGCGCCGAACACCTTGGCCTGGCGCCGCGAGCGGAAGTAGGTCCACATACGCTCGACGAAGATCGACAGCGCGATCATCGCCATCAGCCCGAGCACCGCGACGATCGCGATGGCGAAGGGCTGCATGTGGCGGAAGACGTCGACGAGATTGAAGCTCATGGGTGGACTCCTTTAGCGACGGATGCGGAACGGGATCTGGACCCGACGCGTGAACGGGCTGGGGCGGCCGTCGACGGTCGCTGGGCGGTAGCGCCAGGTGCGGACGGCGGCGATCGCGACTGACGCGAACGGCTCCTCCCCGCGGATCAGCTCGACCTCGGTGACCTCGCCGGTGGCCGAGATGTGGACCTTCAAGATGACGTCGCCCTGGCGCCCGGCCTTGCGGGCGGCGTCGGGATAGGCGGGCAGGGTGTTGCCGGGCAGCGGCGCGGGGGCCACGACCTCCTCGGCCTCGTCGATGGGCGGCGGCGTCGGCAGCGGCGGCGGCGGTGGGGGCGGTGGCGGCGGCGGTGGCGGCGGCGGTGCGACCTCGCCGGCGCCGTCCTCGCCATCGCCGTACTCCTCGGGCTGCCCGGTTGCGATCGCCCCGGTCGGCTCCGACTCCTCGGGGCGGGCGTCGGGGATCTTGGCCACCGTGGTCGGCGCCGGCTTGCCCGGGCGCTTGGCGCGCGGCGCGTTCTTGGGGGGGGGCGGCGGCGGCGGCGCCTCGGTCTTGACCGGCTCGGGGGCGGCGGCGGTCGGCGCGAAGGTCACCTCGAGCGGCGGCTCCTCCTTGGCCTTGGCCACGGTCTGGCTGGCCAGGAACACCAGCCCAGCCCCGACCACCGCGTAGACGATGAGCGACGTGCCCGCCGACGCGAACCAGCGCTTGCGCGCCTTTTCGTCCTTGGCCTGTTCGAAGCCGCCAAACATCGCGGTCACCATGACCGCGGCGCGTGACGTGGTCGCTCGTGGTTCGTGCCGCGGGCGTAACAATTCACGGGATCGCACGCGCTCGGTGACGAGACCGTGGCGGACCGGTCGCGGGTCGGTGGCGTCGACGCCCACCGCGGGCACCTGCCCCAGGCCTGAACCACTGTGGCGCCGGCGCCACGCCCGTCACCGCGATCACGCCTGCCAGTCGGACGCCGCGTGACCGCGCCGAAACCGGGTACGATCGACGGACCGTCCGCACCCCTCTTCGGAGCCTCCCGTGAAGCCTCTCCTCCTCGCCTCCCTCGTCGCCGCCACCCTCACGACTGCCGTCACCTCCCCGGTCGAGGCCCAGGTCGTGGTCTCCGGAGAGGCCCGCGCCTCGGTCCAGGTCAACGCCGGCGGCACGATCAACCAGCCGCGCCGCTATCGCCGCCGCCCCGGTCCGCGCCTGATGGCGCCGCTCAAGATCGATCTGGGCGGCCTCATGGCCGGCTCGGACTACGGCACCCTCGGCGGCGCCGAGGTCTCGATCGGCGTCCACTCGGCGTCCTTGTGGCCGGTGCCGGTGAACTGGGACGTCGGCATCGGCGTGTTCGGCGCCGCGCTGTCGAACCAGCGCCTCGAGGATGACAACCAGGATCCGATCTCGATGGGCGGCGCCTACCTCGAGTTCGGCAAGACCCTTTCGGGCGGCGACTTCTGGCGGACCTGGGCGTCGGGGCGCGCCGAGTACTTTGGCTCGACCGCGTTCGGCGAGGAGCGCACTGGCATCGGCGGCAGCGGCAAGCTCGAGGCCGAGCTGTACCTATCAGGGGTCGGCATCGCGCCCAACGGGATCTTCTTCGGCACCTACGCGATCGGGGTGTTCGTCGAGGCCGCGGCGCGCCGGGTGTCCGACGACGTCAACCTGGTGCAGATCGGCGCCGGCCTGACGATCCGCACGCCGCTGGTGTGGGGCTGGTGATGCGCGGCCTGGCGCTGGCGCTCCTGGCCCTGGCCGCGTGCTCCGACGAGGTCAGCGGTGAGCTGCGCCTCGCCCGGCCCATCACCACCGCGACCGCGACCGCGACCGTCGTCTTGTGGGAGTACGACCGGGACGTCGCCGACACCTCGGCCGACGCGATCGCGCGGTTCGTGGTCGCGCCGGTGACCCAGGGCGTCCAGGCGGTGCCGTTCACGCTCGAGCCGGCCGACGCCGATAGCGGCCTCGCGCACTACGTCACCGCCGAGGTCGATCAGGACAGCGACGGACTGTCGGAGGTCGGCGACTTCGTCGTCGACGACTTCCATGCGGTCGACCTGGGCCAGCGCGACGTGATCATCCCGCTCGTCCCGCGCGCCGATCGGTAGGGCAGGGGCGGAGGCGGGCCGAGGCCGAGACCGAGGCCGAGACCGAGACCGAGGCCGAGACCGAGTCGGAGGCCGAGACCGAGACCGAGTCGGAGTCGGAGGCCGAGACGGAGGCCGAGACCGAGACCGAGACCGAGGAGGAGCGCGGGGAGGCCCCTCGCCCGCGCGGGGGGGCCGGAGCGCCACCATGGTATCGTCCGGCCCATGGCGACCCGCGAGTTGGTGCGCCGGCCCGACGCTCGGACCGAGACGGTCGAAGACCTGGTACGTCGGGTCCTCGCCGGCGAGGTCCGGATCCCGGCCTTTCAGCGGCCGCTGCAGTGGCAGGCCGCCGATGTGGTCGATCTGTTCGACAGCGTCTACCGCGGCTACCCCATCGGCTCGCTGCTGTTGCGGGTGGCGCCCGGCGTGGCGGGGCCGCTCCGCATCGGTCCTCTCGAGGTCTACGGCGAGGAGACCCAGCGGGCGCTGTGGGTCGTCGATGGCCAGCAGCGCTTGACGTCGCTCGCGGCCGGGCTCGCTCGTCCGGCGCGTGGGCCGGCGCCGAAGGATCCCTTCGTCGTCTACTTCGACCCGCACACCGAGCGGTTCCACGCCCCGCCGAAGGTCGACGAGGTGCCCCCGGGATGGGTGCCGGTGTGGCGCCTGTTCGACGCGGCGCTCTTGAGCGAGTGGGTGTTCTCGGAGTGGCCCGACGGCCGGGATCCCCTCGCGCGGGCCGCGGTGTTCGAGGCCGGTAAACGCCTGCGCGAGTACCGCGTGCCGTACTACGTGATCGAGACCCCTGACGAGGAGGTCGCGAAGCACATCTTCGATCGGGTCAACACCAAGGGGAAGCCCCTCGACCGCGACGACATCTTCAACGCCCTGTTCGGTCGTGCGACGGCGGCACCCGCGACCTTGAGCGAGCTCGGCGCCGAGCTGGCCGGGCTGGGGATGGGAACGCCCGACGAGGAATCGCAGCTCCTCCCCGGGTTGGTCGCGATGCGCGGGCTCGACGTCACCCGGCCCTTCAAGGAGCTCGCCCACGAGCACCCCGACCAGTTCACCACCGCGATCGCCGACGGCGCGCCGGTGTTTCGGCGTGTGCTCGGGTTCCTGCGGGTCCACGCCGAGGTGCCGCACCTGCGGCTCTTGCCGTTCTCGACGCCGCTCATCGTGCTCTGTCGGTTCTTTGCGCTCCACGCCGAGCCGCGGCCGCGGACGCTCATCCTCCTGGTCCGCTGGGTCTGGCGCAGCTTCCTGTCGCCGAGCGTCGACGACCGGACGCTCCGGCGCCGAGGGGTGAGCGCCGTCGAGGCCGACGAGGAGGCCAGCGCCCAGCGGCTCCTCGCGCTGGTCGAGTCCAACCGTCGCGACGGGTTTCGCCTCCCCGATCGCTTCGACGCGCGCGCGGCGGATTCTCGCCTCGTGCTCCTGGCGCTGGCCGCGCACCAGCCGCGCGTCCTCGCCCCCCGTGACGACGCGACGCTCGACGTGGCCTCGGCGCTGACCGCCCACGACAAGGACGTGTTTCGCCCGGTGTTCCCCGGCTCAGGTGCCGCATGGTCGTCGCCTGCGAACCGCGTGCTTTCGGTCGGCGTCGGCTCGGCGCGGTCGGAGCTCGTGGCCGAGGTCACGGGCAGTGGTCGCGACACCCGGCTCCTGCGTTCCCACCTGATCGATCCGAACGCCGCGGCGGCGCTGATCGATAACGACCCGGCGCGCTTCGTCGCAGTGCGCGGCGCCGCCCTGGTCGCCGCGGTCGATGCCATGGGGGCGCGGCTGGCCGAGTGGGGGCACAACGACCGCCCCTCCATCGCCTACCTGCTGGCCGAGGTCGGCGATCCATGACCGGGCGGCGCGCCCTGGTCAAGCTGGGCGAGGTCGTCGTCGGGCATCTGGTCGAGGACGCCCAGGCGTGGATCGAGTTCCGCGTCGATCCCGCCTACCGCGCGAGCCGGCCGCGGCCCGTGCTGGGGCAGTGGTTCGAGGACGATCGCAAGGACGTCCAGCGCGGGGACCGTCCCGGGCTCGCGCCGCCGTTCTTCGCCAACCTCATCCCCGAGGGCGACCTGCGGAGCCGCGTTGCCGACCGGCTCGGCCTCGACCTCGGCGATGACCTCGGATTCCTGTGCGCCGTCGGGCAGGATCTCCCTGGCGCGTTGACGATCGAGGCGGAAGGCGGCGAGCCCGCCGCGCGGCCGCCGGTGGAGCCATCCTCCGCGGAGTCCGCGGGCCTGCGCTTCTCGCTGGCCGGGGTGCAGCTCAAGTTCTCGCTGGTGCGGGGGGCCGACCGGTTTCACCTGCCGGGAGCTGGCGAACGGGGCGCCTGGATCGCCAAGATCTCCTACGCCCAGTACCCCGAGCTGGCGGCCAACGAGTGGGTCACGATGGAGTGGGCGCGACGCCTGGGCTTCGACGTCCCAGCCACCGAGTTGCGGCCGCTGACTGACCTCGTCGACGTGCCGCACGACGGCGAGGTCGACGGGCTGGTGTTCTTGATCGCCCGCTACGATCGGACGCCCGACGGGCGCCGGATCCACCAGGAGGACTTCCAGCAGATCGTCGGGCGCCGCCCCGACAAGAAGTACGATGACCTGACCTACGACAAGCTCACCCGCTTGGCGATGGCCATCGTCGGACCCGAGGCCTACGACGAGGTGATCCGGCGGCTCGCGTTCATCGCGGCCTCGGGCAACGACGACGCTCACACCAAGAACTGGTCGGTGCTGTACCCCGACGGGATCCGCGCCGCGTTGACCCCGCTGTACGATCAGGTGTTCACCGGTCAGTGGCCGCAGTTCGGTCGCGAGCTGGCGCTCAAGCTCGACGGGACCAAGCACTTTGCCGAGCTCGATCTCCGGCACTTTCGCGAGCTGGCGCGGCGCCTGGGCAACGATCCCGATCGGACGGCTGACCTCGCGGCGTCCACGGTGGCCCAGGCGGCGACAGTGTGGCGTGAGCTGCGGGACCATCCCAACGTCACGGTGGGATACCGGGAGGCCCTTGGCCGCCACTGGAGCAAGGTGCCGCTCTTGCGGGCGCAGCAACCCCGCATCTAGGACCCATGCCGATTTGGTAGTGTCCGCCCGCGAGGCCGAGGCGGAGGCGGAGGCCGAGTCGGAGACCGAGACCGAGACCGAGTCGGAGGCCGAGGCCGAGACCGAGGCCGAGTCGGCGTCGGAGGCCGAGGCCGAGGCCGAGACCGAGTCCGAGTCGGAGGCCGAGTCCGAGTCGGAGACCGAGTCCGAGGCCGAGGTGGACTCGTTCGCGCTAGGCCGAGACGGTGACCTTGATCATCTTGACCGGGGTGGTCGGGCGGTCGCCGCGGGCGGTCGGGGTGGTCTCGATCTTCTTCACCACGTCCATGCCGCTCGTGATCTTGCCGAACACCGGGTGCTTGGACTGCCCGGGGGTGAACCAGTCGAGGTAGGCGTTGTGGACGGTGTTGATGAAGAACTGCGCGCCGCCGGAGTTGGGCGCGCCGGTGTTGGCCATCGACAGGGTGCCGGGCTCGTTGGACAGCTTGTGGGCCGGCGGGTGCTCGTCGGCGATGCGGCCGAGCGGCGAGTTGCCGGTGCCGGCGCGCGGGCTGTTCGGGTCCTTGGAGAACTCGCAGCCGAACTGGATCATGAAGTTCTTGATGACCCGGTGGAAGTGCAGGCCGTCGTAGAAGCCGCTCTGCGCCAGCTTGATGAAGTTGCCGGCGGTGAGCGGCATCTGGTCGACGTAGATCTCGGCGGTGAAGGTGCCGAGCGAGGTCTCGAAGGTCGCGGTCGGATTCGCCATGGGGCCGTTGGTAGCACGGCTCGGTGCGGTCAGCGATCGAGCGCCAGGGCGATCAGCGCGAGGATCCGCTTGGCCTCGGGGTGGGCCACGTTCTCGTCGATGAAGCCGTGCAGGTAGGGCTGGACCTGGGCCAGGAGGGCCAGGCTGTCGCCGCCGCTGGCCCGGTCGAGATCGTCGAACGACGCCGCCCGCGGGCCTCGGCCGGCGGCGCGCTGGTAGCACTGCGCGATCAGCGCGGCGTGGAAGATCACGTTGACGATGGCGTCGGCGCCGCCCAGCTCGGCGTCGTGGGCGCTGACGTAGGCGGTGATCGCCGGCTGGCCTTGGACGAAGCCGCCGACCAGGACCGCGGCGTAGTTGGGATCCTTCATCTCGCGCGACGCGTCGGCGACCACCGCGGTGACGACTTCTTTCTTGAGCGGCATCAGGGCTCCTCGAGGATGGCCAGGGGCGGGCGGACCGCGGCCGGGGCGAACCGGCACAGGGCCTCGGCGGTCAGGGCGGCGGCCTGGGCCGCCAGGTGGGTGCAGAACTGGACCCGGGCCGGCCCGGCGAAGTCGCCGTGGGGCCGCACCAGGTTGGCGCAGATCACGTCGGGGGCGCCGCCGCGATCGATCGCGGCGCACGCGCCCTGATACCAGGTGATCGCGGCGCGCAAGGCCGGGGTCACCGCGGCCGTCGGATCGGGATCGCCGAGCAGCTCGCCGAGGATGTGCTCGCCGGCGCGCAGCGCGCCGCACGGGCCAGCGCCGGTGATCCCGCCGCGGCGCAACACCTGGTACGGCGCGGTGGCCCGGCCGAAGGTCTCGGCCAGCGCGATGCCGCAGCTCCGGTGTGGGGTCCGGACGCCCTCGTACAACGTGAACGTCAGGTCGCGGGCGGCGGCGATGTACGCGCGTTCGTCGTCCGACAGCGCCCGGGTGGCGGCGTCGGCGTCGCGCCTGGACTCGACCATGGCGCAATGCTACTGCCGAGGCGGAGCCTCGTGGTGTCGCCTCGCCCGAAACCCAGCCGCTCGGTGCGGCGCGCCGCCGTGGTGGCGTCGATCGCCGTCCACGCCGTGGCGCTGTGGGGCCTGGGGCAGGGCGGTCGCGGGCGGCCGCCGCGCCAGCCGCCGATCTTCGCGGTCGATCTGGCGCCGGCCCCTCGCCTGGCCACCGAGCTGGCGCCCGAGGTCGAGCCGGCGCCGGCCCCGCCGCCGACCCCGGCCACCGTCGAGCCGGCCGAGGGGCCACCCCCGGCGCCGCCGCCCCCGGTGGCCGGCGTTGGCCTGGCCGACGCCGGCATGGCCGACGCCGAGGTGGTCGACGCCGGGCCGCCGCCCGACGCCCGGCGCCGGCGCCCGGACGCCGGGCTGGACGGCGGTGACGACGGCGGGCTCGACGGTGGGCTCGACGGTGGGCTCGACGGCGGCGACGACGGCGGGCTCGACGCGCCGCTGGTCGCGGCGGTCGACGACGGTGGGCCTGGCGACGATGGCGCCCTGGTCGCCGCGACCGTCGACGACGGCGGTGCGCGCGACGCGGGCGGGGCGGTCGCGACCGCGACCGGCCCGGTGGGCGACGGCGGGGTGGGCGGCGCTGGCACCGACGATGGCGGGACCGTGGTCGCGGGCGGCGCCGATCCGACCGGCTCGCGCGCGGCCCGGCCGTCGACCGGCGCCGGGGCCGACCTGCGGCGGTTCTTCCCCCACGGTCATCAGGTCAGCGTGCTGGTCCGGCTCGATCGCCTGCGCGACACCGAGTGGGCGCCGCGGGTCGACGCGATCTTCGGGCCGATGCCCGATTACCAATCCTTGGTCGGCGACAGCGGCGTCAAGCTCACCGAGACCTTCGAGACCCTGGCGATCTCGACGCCGCGGCCCCGGGACGCCACCGCGACCACCTTGGTGGTGCGCGGTCGCGCGACGCCGGCGGCGCTGCGCGATCTGGTCGATGCGCCCGATGCGCCGGTGGCCTGGACCGCGGTGGCCGGCGGCGCGCTGGGCCGACGGGCGCCGTCGCCGCGGGTGTTCGCCGGGGATCGCCGGGTGTTCCTGCAGTGGAAGCTGGGCTGGACCGCGCTGGCCCAGCCGGCCGATCTCGGGGGCCTCCTGGCGCCCCGGGCCGGGCCCCTCGACGTCGAGGCGCCGCTGGCGGCCCTGCCGGCCTGGCTCGACCAGGTCGCGCTGATCGAGGCCGAGGCCGGCGAGCCGACCGGACCGGTGGTGATGGCGACCGCCGCCGGGGTGTTCCCGGCCCGCCTGCCCATCCCCTACGGCAGCGGCGGCGATCTGCCGGGGCCGGATCGGGCCACCGTCACGCTCGAGCTGGCCGCGACCGGCTTCCTGGTCGGAGGTCACGTCCGGTTTCCGGACGAAGCGGCCGCGGCCACCGCCCACGATCTGATCGCCCGCCTGCGCGACGAGCTGCTCGGCGACCGCTTCACCGCGTTCGCGCTGGGCCGCATCGGGGTCCTGAACGCGATCAAGAACCTGAGCATCCACCGCACCGGTCGCCGATTGGCGATCGAGACCTCGATCAGCACCCGCGACGCCCGCGAGCTCTTGGTGGTGGTCGCGACCCTGGTCGAGACCTACTTCACCCGGGCCGGCAGCCCACCGCCGTGACGGTTGAAGGCGCGGCCCGGGCGCGGCATCCTCTCGGCGTGCGCCTCCTGGTCGTCGCCCTGGTCGCCGCCGGTTGTGGCTCGCCCAGCGCGCCGCCGTTGGCGCCCGCCGGATCCCTGGCCGACGACGGCGTCGGTGACCTCGCGCGGTTGTCGGCCAAGCTCGAGTACGGCGGCGCCGACAGCGACCGCCGCGAGCTCACCGCCCTCGAGTCGAGCGACAGCGATCCGCTGGCCGGGTTCGGCGGCTTCGGCTACGCCGGGTTCGGCTACGGCGGCGACCGCTACGGCGGCCTCCTCGACGTCCTGCCCGGGATCGGCGATGGCTGGACCGGGCCGCCGTCGGCCGCGGAGCCGTATGAGGTCGAGGCGCTCGGCGATCCCGGCGCGATCGAGGGCCGGGTGACCTGGACCGCCGACGGCGGCGTGCGCTGGCCGCGCGGGTGTGGCCAGGCCGCGGTCGCCCGCGCTGGCGCTCCGGTGGTCGGAGCCGTCGTCTCGCTCGTCGGCATCGAGACTGGGCGCCTCGAACCGCTGTCCGCCTCCGGCGCGGTGACCGCCGGGCCATGCGCGCTCACCCCGTCGGTCCAGGTGGTCGGCCCGCCGCCGACGACGATCGCGATCGACAACCGGCGGACGGCGACGATCGTGATGACGATCGGCGACGCGACCTACCCGATGTCGGCAGGCGGTCGCCTCGAGGTCGCCGCCGATCGCACCGGCCCGGTGCGGGTCGGGGCCCACGATCTGGCGCACGATCTGGCGCCGGCCTGGGTGATCGCGGCGCCGCACCCGTACTACGCCGTCACCGACGACGCCGGGCGCTTCGCGCTCGACCTGGTGCCGCCCGGCCGCTACCTGCTCGCGATCTGGCACCCGCCGCTGGCGCTGGGGATCGACGGCGAGTCTCCGCGGTGGTCGTCGCCCGTGACCGCCACCCGCGAGGTGACGGTCGGGCGGCTCGGGCTGGTCAAGCTCGCCCTGACCCTGGCGCCCTGACCGCGATCGGGCGGCGTCCGATTCCGTCCACGGCGGCGGACGGTCGGCTGTCCGGCCGGCCGGCCGTTCTGTCCGAAATTCGGACGTCATGTCCGGACTTCGGACACGGCGCGCGGGCGATCGCGGGCTTGCGGCTGGCACGCATCGTGATCAGTGCGGCGACGGACGTTTCAACCCGAGAGGATGATGACGATGAGTGTCTCGACCGCGACCAACAAGTCCCGCATGTTCAAGGTGATGTGCCCGATCGAGCGCAAGGACGGCTCGACCTTCTGGATGCGGGTCGGCACCGGGTTCCCCAACAAGGACCTGTCGATCAACCTGTACCTCGACGCGCTGCCGACCAACCAGAAGCTGCAGCTCCGCGAGATGGACGAGGAGGACCTCGCGCCCAAGGGCCGGCGCCGCGACGACGGGGCGCCGCCGCGGTCCCGCGACGAGCTGCCGTTCTGACCGCGCGATCGCGCGGCCGCGGCGTTCGGTCGCGGCCGCGAGGGCCCCGAACTCTGGATGACAGGAGGAGCGAGTGAGCGACGAACCGGGAATCGACACGAGCCGAGCGCGTGGACGCTCGGGGCTGGCCGTGGCCTTGACGGTGGTGGTGGCGCTGGCCGCGGTGGTGTGGCTGCGGCCGCGGCCGGCCTGGGCGGCGCCGCCGTCGGTGGCCGCGGCGATGGCCGAGCCCGACGGTGAGGCGCGGGCGGTGCGGAAGGCGGCCAGCGGCAAGCTGAACCTCAACACCGCGACCGTCGAGCAGCTCCAGATGCTGCCCGGGGTCGGGCCGGCCAAGGCCGAGCGCATCGTCGACTACCGCACCCGCCACGGCGGCTTCCGGCGGGTCGCCGAGCTGCGCCGGGTCCGCGGCTTCGGGGCCAAGACGCTGAAGAAGCTGGAGCGGTTCCTCGACGTGAAAGGTGAGACCACGCTGTCGGCCAGCCCGCCGTGACCGCGGCGCGGCCGGCCGACGCTCACGCCCACCATGTGGGGAAGGCTGCGCCCTTGCGCGGACGTCCCCGGGCCGCCGTGGCGCCAGGGCCTCGTTGTACACTCGGCTCATGAGCGACGCGTCGGGCATGCGGGTGGTGGGGACCATCCGGTCCATCGAGCTGTATGCCTCGATGGCCAAGTTCCAGAGCGTCGCTCCTCGGCAGGTCGCGCGGATCGTGCTCGAGATCGAGCAGGCCACCGACGGTGATGGCAGCGAGATCAACGTCGACAACCTGGCCGGCGTGCACTTCCAGGGACCTCCCGAGCTGGTGCCGCGGTTCGCCGCGGGCGAGCGCGTGCAGATCATCACCACCACGCCGAGCGGCATGCAGATCGCCAGCATCCGTCCGGCACCACTGTCGTAGCGCGCTCGCCCCGCGATCTTCCTCGGACTCGGACTCGGGATCGGGATCGGGATCGGGATCGGGATCGGGTTCGGGATCGGGTTCGGGTTCGGGTTCGGGATCGGGTTCGACCTCGGTCTCGGCCTCGGCTTCGGTCTCGGTCTCGGTCTCGGTCTCGGTCTCGGTCTCGGTCTCGGCCGCGGACTCGGGTTCGGACTCGGGTTCGGGTTCGGTCTCGGTCTCGGTCTCGGCCTCGGTCTCGGTCTCGGCCTCGGACTCGGACTCGGTCTC
>Ga0075163_10006809_pt1 | contig 15163 bp, 15 predicted proteins | sample JI1023141ADNA_FD_71478 | JGI IMG/M metagenome (GOLD analysis project Ga0075163, IMG submission 71478) | Wastewater effluent complex algal communities from Wisconsin, to seasonally profile nutrient transformation and Carbon sequestration -... | ecosystem: Engineered > WWTP > Effluent > Algae... | reverse complement strand
AGATTAAACTGACACTTTTTAAATTTGGAGTGCATAAATGACAGTTAAAAACAATTGGCACATTTCGTGATATAAGATTGTCATCTTAATGATATTTTTTAACACTAAAAATTAAAATCAATAGTAATATGAAACCAATCAACGACAGAGTGGTAGTTAAGCCTGCTCCGGCAGAAGAGAAAACAAGCGGCGGCATCATTATCCCTGATACTGCAAAAGAAAAACCACAAAGAGGAACTGTGGTAGCAGTAGGTCCAGGTAAAGAAGGCGTAGCATTGACAGTAAAAGAAGGTGATGTTGTTCTTTATGGCAAATATGCAGGACAAGAGATCAATCACGAAGGAGCAGATTACCTTATCATGAGAGAAGATGATATTTTAGTGATTCTTTAAGAACCTATTAGGTATTTATTTTATTAACCAAAAAAATTAAAATCGACAAATATGGCTAAGATAGTTAGCTTTGATTCAGAAGCGAGAGCAAAATTAAAATCAGGTATTGACCAATTGGCAAATGCTGTGAAAGTTACATTGGGACCAAAAGGAAGAAATGTAGTTATCCAAAAAAGTTTCGGCGCACCTATCATTACCAAAGATGGTGTGACTGTTGCTAAAGAAATAGAATTAGAAGATTCTGTAGAGAATATGGGTGCTCAAATGGTGAAAGAAGTAGCATCTAAAACTGCTGATGCAGCGGGTGATGGTACAACTACCGCAACAGTACTTGCACAAGCTATGGTAAATGCAGGTATGAAATATGTGACTGCAGGTGCCAATCCTATGGATCTTAAAAGAGGTATAGATAAAGCAGTTACTGCTGTAATTGCTGATCTTAAATCTCAAAGCGAAGTAGTAGGTTCTGATTTCAGTAAAATCAAACAAGTAGCTTCTATTTCAGCAAATAATGATGATGAAATCGGTTCATTGATCGCTGATGCGATGAAAAGAGTGACTAAAGATGGAGTTATTACGGTAGAAGAAGCAAAAGGTACAGATACTTATGTTGACGAAGTAATTGGTATGCAGTTTGACAGAGGTTATTTATCTCCATACTTCATTACGAATACTGAAAACATGACTACGGAGTATGATAATCCTTTGATTCTTATCCATGACAAAAAGATCTCAAATGTTCAGGAAATCGTACCTGTACTTGAGAAAGCTGTTCAAACAGGTCGTCCATTGTTGATTATTGCAGAAGATGTAGATAGTCAAGCACTTGGTACACTTGTAGTGAACAGATTGAGAGCAGGTCTTAAAATAGTTGCAGTAAAAGCACCAGGATTCGGAGATAGAAGAAAAGCCATGTTGGAAGATATCGCTATCTTGACAGGTGGTGTAGTTATATCTGATGAAAAAGGATATAAGCTAGAGAATGCAACCCTTGAAGAATTGGGTCAAGCAGAGAAAATCACAGTTGACAAAGACAATACAACTATCGTTAATGGTAAAGGCCAACAAGCTGATATCAACTCTAGAATAGGGCAAATTAAAGCACAAATCGAGACAACAACTTCAGATTACGACAAAGAGAAGTTGCAAGAAAGATTGGCTAAATTGGCTGGTGGTGTAGCTGTACTTTATGTAGGTGCTGCAACTGAAGTAGAGATGAAGGAGAAAAAAGATAGAGTAGATGATGCATTACACGCTACAAGAGCTGCAGTAGAAGAAGGTATCGTAGCAGGTGGTGGTGTTGCATTGGTAAGAGCTATCTCAAGCTTAATAGACCTTAAAGGTGCAAATGAAGATGAGAATCTTGGTATCCTTATCGTTAAGAAAGCATTGGAATCTCCACTAAGAACAATTGCTGAGAATGCAGGAGTAGATGGTTCAGTTGTACTTCAAGAAGTAGCTAAATCAACTGGTGCAAATGGATACAACGCTAGAACTGATCAATATGAAGACCTTAAAAAAGCAGGTGTTATCGATCCTACGAAAGTAACGAGAGTAGCCCTTGAGAATGCAGGTTCTATCGCTTCTATGGTATTGACCACTGAGTGTGTGATATCAGACAAAAAAGAAGAAGGTGGCGGAGGCCATGGTCATCCACCAATGGGTGGCGGCATGGGCGGCATGATGTAAGATAATGCTTCCTAAGAGCAATGAAGAGCCTTGCAGAGCAATCTGTAGGGCTCTTTTTATTAAATGTTTAGTGTATAACTATGTTGATGTAATAAGTTAAACTAACACTTAAATATTCTTACAAGAATAATATATTTTTACTACTATTGTACAATTTCTAATTTTGTTCTTACTTTCACGCTTACAAACCGTAATTAATAGTAGTATGTTATGTAATGCATCTACTTTAATTTGGCTTTTATCATCATTTTATTAAAGTTTACCGTTATAAAATAATATCATGCAAAGAAGAACATTTTTAGAAATAGGGAGCGCCACAGCGCTTGGAGCTATAGTTGTACCAAACTGGGCTGAATCACTTTTAAAAGGAAAAGGTCTAAAAAATATTGGCGTTCAGCTTTACACTGTCAGAGATGATATGCAAAAAGATCCTATAGCCACCTTAAAGAGAATTGCTGAAATAGGGTACAGTCATGTAGAATGTGCAGGATATCGAAATGGTACTTTTTATGGAAAAGAGAAAACAGAATTCAAAAAGATATTGTCTGACCTAGGACTTAAAATGCACAGTGGACACGCTATGACAGGTTTCGGAATGCCTGCAGGTACTTATTCTATGACTTATGAATGGGAGAAGTATTGCGCAGACGCAGCTTTCATGGGCCAAAAATATATTGTTTCTGCTTACTTTATGGATGGCGAACGCAAGACTTTAGACGATTATAGAAAACATGCTAAGTTATTTACAGAATGTGCCTTGATTGCTAAAAAACATGGTTTGACTTTTTGTCACCACAACCATGACTTCGAGTTTGTGCCGATAGATGGTGTAGTTCCTTATGATATCTTTATTAAAGAAACGGACGCATCTCTCGTCAAGTTTGAATTAGATTTTTACTGGACTAAAAAAGCAAATGTAGATACTGTAAAACTCATTACTGAAAATCCTGATAGATTCCCATTATTCCATATCAAAGATATGGAGAGCAGCGCAGAACAATCATTTACAGAAGTAGGGAATGGCGTCATTGACTGGAAAAATGTATTTGGACTTAGCAAAAAAGCGGGTATGGATTTGTTTTATGTAGAACAAGATAGTTGTAAAAACATGAAACCACTCGAAAGCATTGAAGTCAGTTATAAATATTTGAGTAATCTGAAGGTATAATCAGCGACCATTCCGAAAAGCCTTTGAAGTTAATGGAGGAAAAATAATAATTTCTTTTACAATGGTAATCAACTGTTCCCCTTTAGGGATCGGGTAAAAACAGTTGATTATCATAACAGTTGAGCTTTTAGAATAGGGTCAATCAATAAGAGTTTAGAATAAATTGACAGCATAAATTCGACATGAATATCTCAAAACTTAAGGTAATAAACACGGAGTTTACATTATTTTTGGTAACGAGAATTTTGGTTACTGCAGGTATTAAAATGACACCTGTTTTACTTGGTTGGTATTTATATGAATTGACTGGTAGTAAGTTATCGCTTGGTGTATTGGGTCTTAGTGAAGTTGTACCAGCTATTTTGTTTGCCCTTCCTGCAGGTGTAAAGGTAGATAGTAGTGATAAACGCAAATTGATTTTGACATGTTTGTCGGTCTATTTAGGCATCATGATTATCTTCAGTTGGCTCACATCTTCTTATTCAAAAGAAGTATTCAGTTCCAAAAATATTGAATATCTCATTTATCTTTTGGTTGTCTTGACAGGTTGGGCTCGAGCTTATTATTCTCCTGCAAATTCAGCTATTATTGCTCAACTCGTAAAAGCAGAAGAACTCGTCAAAGCAGCCACTACGAATAGTATGAGTTGGTTGATTGCCGCTGTGGCAGGACCTTTGATAGCAGGTGGCATCATTGCTATTTTTGATGTATCGGCTGCTTTTATATTTGTGGCATCATTGATAGCCGTAGCAATGGTCATTTTCTCCTTTGTCACACCCAAAGAAATCACTTACAATCGTGGAGATACCAAAACTTGGGAAAGTGTTAAAGAAGGTTTAGACTTTGTATTTAACCACAAACCACTTTTGGGCGCTATGGGATTGGATATGTTTGCTGTACTTTTCGGTGGTGCAGTAGCGATGCTTCCCGTCTTTGCGAAAGATATTCTTCATGTTGGTCCACAAGGATTTGGAATATTAATGGCGGCTACTTATTTGGGTAATTTTCTAGCTATATTCTATCTCACACGTAGACCATTGGTAGATCGTCAAGGTCATTATCTGATCATTTCAGTGGCGGGATTTGGCGTTTGTATTTTGATATTTGCCTTGTCACAGAGTTTTATATTGAGTTTTATAGCATTGTTGGTCAGCGGATTATTTGATGGTGTGAGTGTGATAGTACGAGGTACGATCTTTCAGCTTTTTGTACCCAATCAAATGCGTGGCAGGGTTTCTTCTGTCAACTCGATTTTTATAAATAGTAGCAACGAACTTGGCCAATTTGAAAGTGGTGTAGCAGCATCAGTTTTTGGTACTGTACCATCTGTGGTATTTGGTGGATTGATGACTATCTTGATAGCAACATATGCTAACTTTAAAGTTCCTGCACTTAAAAAACTAAAATATTGACTATATGGAAAAATACACTAAAGAAACACTCACCAAGGGAATCCTATTAGTTGCCACCGCTATTTTTTTGTTGTGGCATCACTTTTACAGTTTTTCTACCCACTTTGGTTTTGATGATATGCATTATGCTAAATTAGCGCATGCTGTTTCTACGGGTACTTTTGAGACCACTATGGATCATTACACGCATAGATGGGGATTCATTTTTCCTGTAGGATGGATGTATCAGTTCTTTGGAGTGTCTGATTTTACATCTGCATTATTTCCTATGGTCTTGACTTTTTTGACAGTTTGGTTGGTGTGGAAAATGAGTGCTAGGTACGATATTTGGATGCGTTTATGGGCAGTTATCTTTCTAATTACATCAGAATGGGTGCTTTTTTATTCTGATAAGTTGATGCCTGACATTACAGTCATGTTTGTGGCGACATTGATTATATATGCATATTGGTCAGTGATTTATCATGATATGAAAGAGTGGAAGGGTAGTGGAGTCACTGCTTTGTCAGTTTTTTATTGTTTCATTACAAAAGAAACAATTATCCTAATCTTACCACTTTTATTGATTTGGTTTTTGATAGATGTATTTTATTTGAAACGAAATGTAATGTTTTGGAAATTTACATTGCTTTTTGGGTTGGCATTTTTTGGGTTGTATTTTGGATATAGTTTTATACAAGCAGGAGACCCAATGTTCCGATTAAAGGCGATTGTCTCTAATGGTTACTTTAGTGCATGTAGTTATGATTTACTGCCTGTAAGTCATTTGATAAAGAGAATTGCATATGAATTGTGGTTGAATTTCTTAGGAAATGGTTTGTTTTTGGGTGTTCTTTTTATCATCCCATTATTGTGGACGAACAAAATATTGTCAAAAGCAATGCTTGTTAAAGAAGATAGTTTTTGGATATTTAATGCTGTAACACTTTTACTGCTTTCCAATTTTATGACATCTTCACCCAATGCTTATACACCACTTTGCTTGGACATCAGACATTATTTGTTTGTAATGCCATCGATAGCCATAGCTTCGGGTATTGGTATTCAACAATTTTTATCTTCTACCTTAAAATATAAATATGTTTGGATAGTTGTGTCTATATTTATGTTTGTGGTGGCCTATATTTTTAAGTTAGGTCATCTTTTTCAGTACTTTGGCATTGCGCTTTTGATGGCGATTTATCATTTTTCAAAATCTAAATCTTTATTTGCTTTTTCCGATAAGTATTTTTGGATCGTTTTATTCGTTATTCTTTTTTATACACCTTATGCTTCCTACCAAGATGCCAAAAACTATAACTACCATAGCCAAAAGATTTTGGTAAACAAACATTTAAAAGATTATAAGCATCCATCAAAACTGTTAATTATTACCAATCCTGTTGAAAAGAATATTGATGAATATATTTTAGGTTTTGATTTAAAAAACATTCATTTCCTTGCTTATAAACATGTCACAGATTCTATCGTCAATGAGCATGATTCCATTATGATGATAGGTAATGGTATGACGAGTTATTTGAGCAATGTACAATGGGAAGACTTACCAGAATGGGTTAAAAGTCCAGATACCACAACTTTAAAAATAGATTCTCTTCAGAAAATAGATTGGTATGTGGTAAACAAAAACGATTTGTTGTCAAGGATAAAATCAGACCAATAAAAAGAATTGAAATAGAAATATTTTGTATTTAATTGAGCTATAGACATCTATAACTAGGTAATTTTGTTGTATTATAATAGTTTTCATTTTTCAATTTATAAAATCCAATCAATATGGATACTCATTATCATTATGCTACGGTCACTCATGCGATCAATGCTTTAAGGGAAAAAGGATTTACTGAGGATTTTAATCTTGAAGAAAATTGTATTGCTAGTAAACCAGGTAAATTTACACATGAAGAGTTTGAGATTACAGAAGTATATAGATATGAAGGTGATTCAGACCCTGCTGACGAAGCTACCGTATATGGGATTATTTCATCTACAGGTGTCAAAGGAGTCTTAGTTACTGGATATGGCATGTCTTCAGACACTGTGTCTACAGCCATTTTGAAGAAGTTGACCTTTAAACCGTAAAGCGTTAATATTTTATGGAATAGGATAGTGTTAAACCAAAAGGCAAGCATTTACCTTGTCTACTATTTCTTGTTTGTCAGAAAGTACAAATAAAATATCATTTTCGGCAAGCACAGTCGAACCATTTGGTGTAATAAACTTTTCATTTCTTTTGATCATAGCAATCACTGCATTATTTGGGAAGTGCATATCTACTATTTTTTTACCTATCGCAGGAATATGTGGATGTAAGGTAATTTCTACCATTGCTGTTTTTGGTTTTTCAGAAAGAAAGATTTCTGTTGGTGCTAATGGTTTTACCTTTTCAGGAAGCGATACATGTAACCATTTTGCGACTACAGAAAGTGTCGTGCCTTGAATCAGCACTGAGGTCACCGATATAAAAAATACAATATTAAAAATCATCTCAGCTTTATCAATTCCCGCCAATAATGGGTAAGTTGCAAACACAATAGGCACAGCACCACGAAGTCCTACCCAAGATAAGTACATTTTTTTACGAAACTTGGATTTGTACGGCATCAAACTTAGAAAGACGCTAATAGGTCGAGCTACAAAGATCAAAAAAAGTGAAATGATCATCCCTATCCCAAAAACCGGTACGATCTGACTCGGATATACCAATAATCCCAAGGTAAGGAACAACACGATCTGCATCAACCAAGCCAATCCATCAAACATCCTAAGTATCGTTTTTTTGTGAATCAAATCTTGATTTCCAAGATATACGGCACAAATATAGATGGCCAAAAATCCATTCCCACCTACAAATTCGGTAAACGAAAACGTAATAAACATCAAAGCAATGACCAAGACAGAATATAGTCCTTCAAAGTCAAGATTGATGTTATTGATGATGTATTTACTTAGTTTTCCAAAAACAAAACCCAACACAGAACCTAAGATCATTTGCATCAGGAAAACAGGGATGACACTTAATATACTTTTGTCTTGATTGATTGTCAATGTCAAGAAAGCAATTGTCAACACATAGGCCATTGGGTCGTTACTGCCACTTTCGAGTTCTAATATTGGTCGCAAATTGCTCTTTAAGGCCAAGCTTTTGGCACGTAATATAGAAAAAACGGCAGCAGCATCTGTAGAAGAAACAATAGAGCCGAGCAACATACTTTCATAAAAGGTGAAATCCGTGATCAGCCAAACAAAAGTACCAAGAATAGTTGCTGTAAGTAGTACACCAATGGTAGAAAGCAGTAGTCCAACCCTTAATACAGGGCGAACTGTATCCATACTTGTATCTAATCCACCAGAAAACAAAATAAAATTGAGTGAAACGATGCCAATGAATTGAGCCAACTGTGGATTATTGAAATTTATTCCACCAATACCATCAGAACCAGCTAACATACCTATAGCTAAAAATAATAATAGGGTAGGCACCCCGAACTTGTACGTTGTTTTACCTGCCACTATACTTATGAATAGTAGGATAGAGCCAATGAGAATGATATTTTCGATGGTAATAATCATAAACTAAACAAAGTGATTCTTGCAAATATATGAAAAAATCGACAGAAAGAGAAAGGATAAGCAGTCTGTTAAAAAAAATCAATGTAAATTACAGAAAGTACTCCTTTTACAAAATATTTATAATCAGAAAGTTATGAAGAATTAGTCTTCCCAATAAATATTAAAACGGCATCTTGGAAAATAAAATTACAAATTTGTGATAAAACTAAATCCAAAATCATTTTCACACTCGTATATCAAAGTAATAAGACAAATGTCTTAAAAAGTTAATAGTATTCAAAGTCATCTTAAATAACAATTATATGAAAACATCACATCTTAAAAAAGGTCTTCTCTGGACAGGGGTAACCACATTGGTATTATTTGTAGTGCTAGTTGTTCACCTAATTTTAGTACTAAAACCTAAAGTTTATGATAATAACCATATGCAGCTCGTTAAAGTAGATTTTCCTGAAAATATTGATACGACAGAACGAAGTCTGATGCTCTCGAAAGTTAAAAGTATGCAAGGTGTAAAAACGGTTAACTTTTATTCAGAGCAAAATGCATTGGTAGCAATGTATGACAATACCATTCAAAACAATGAAAAAGTGATGGCTACAATCAAATCGGTGGTCACTTCACCTGCGGTTTTATTTAAACCTTCGGCGGAAATGCTAGCTAGTGGCTGCCCCATAAAAAATAAGGATTCATATTCTTACAAATTCTCAATGTTTATCAAAAACGTTTTTTATTAATTATTTCACAAATAAATTATTTTTTATGTTTAAGTTAAAAAAATCACTTTGGTTGTTTTTGTGTGCAGTATGTATCACAGGCATGATGAGTTGTGGTGACGATGAAGAACCAGTGACACCTACACTCTATGAAAAACTGGGTGGAACAGCTTTGGTTGCTGACCCTGCAAATCCAGGTCAAATGATCGAAACAGGTAGACTCGGTCTTAGGTCTGTTGTAGATAGTACCATTTTTGTCATTGTGGGTGAAGGCAAAATTACCCAATATTTTACACCATTATTAACGGAAGTTGGAGCTGGTAATACGACAGGTCTTGCAGCGTTGAGCAAAAGCCTTACAGACTTTTTCTGTGTCGGTACTGGAGCTAAAAACTTTACCTACGCTGGAAAAAATATGAAAGATGCCCATGACCCAGCAAAAAATCCACGTATGGCTCTGAAGAGTGATAATGGTGACATGGATATTTTTATCCAAAGCGTAGTAACAGGTGCTCAGCAAAATAATGTTCCTGCCAACCTTATAGGTGAAGTGGGTGTGATTTTAGAATCATTAAGAGCTGATGTAGTACAGAGATAATTTTATAGGATTCACATTGGTATTAAAGGCTCGTCATTAAAGAATGGTGGGCCTTTACGTTTTAAAGCGCTCTTTATTAATTAAATCTAAAGGATAAACTTTATTGTAACAAATACATGAGCCATCACATTTCTTGCACCATTAAATTACATCCTCGCATATCTGCCGCATCCATTCTTCCTATAATTTCAAAGCAAAGATCTTCGTGAAGGATGCCCATATCTTCTGTTTGGATAAAAGCACATGAATCAATGTTTGCGAGATCTATCACAGATATAATCCCTGGTTTACCTAGTTTTTCAAGGGTCAATGGATCATTAACTTGATGAATGACAATGTCCATACATGGATTAGGTTTAAATAAAATTCCTTCTGTAGCATATGCTTGTGAAAATAATTCTGTCATTCCATATTCAGAATAGATATGATTTACTCCAAATCCTGGTTTTAGTTCTTCGTGTAGTTCAGTCTTAGTCATTTCTTTGCGTTGGCCTTTCATGCCACCCGTTTCCATAACGATGAGTTCAGGAAAACTGATTTCATAAGCTGCAACAAAATCAAGTAAAGCATAAGTAACTCCAAAAAGCACCGTGGGAATATTGTTCGATTTATTGTGCAATAGTTTGTCATACAAGGCTTTGTGGTCTCTCAGGTAGAAGCCACTTTCTGCATATTTTGATAATTGGACAAAATGTTGAACCATACTAATGAGCGAAGATCCTTCTCGTTCAAGATAGCCAGGCAAAAGTGCAAGTACGCAATATTCAGATACATGTTGGAAGTAAGTAGACCAAATAAATGCTGTATTCTGCAGGTAATGATGGTGATCTCTTACAAAATGTTTTGACCTTACGACCGTAGAAGTGGTACCGCTGCTAAGAAATAAGTCTTCTGCCACAAAGTCGCCTGTTTTTACTTCATGATGTTTAAATGCACTGATAGGAAGGAAGGGGATTTTGTCAATGTTAGTGACATCTTTTATGTTAATTCCCAAATTGCGCACATATTCCTGATATATTGCGTTATATTTGTACTGAAAAAGGAAGAGGTCAATGATATAATCCGTGCGAGAGGGATGTGTTCCATCTATCAAATCTCGGTATTGATTATAAATATTTGTCCTTTCCTGATCAAATGTCATCATTTGCTTGTTAATATAAAATGAATGGTGCAAGATATAGGCATTTTAAAATAAAGTGGTAATAATTTATGATTAGATTGGCATTTTTTATTGTTTTAGGTTCGATTTTATCCTGTATTCGTCCACCGGATTATTCAGATGTACCTGTACTTGAGTTCAGAAGTGTCGATAAAACTGTGATAAAACAAGGATTATTTAAAGATTCATTTACGGTAGTCCTTTTTTTTACAGATGGGGATGGTGATTTTGGTCATGAAACTAAGTCAAATGAAATGAATATCTTTATGAAGGACAACAGGACAGGTAATCCATTTGGAGACTTTAAAGCACCTTTAGTGCCAACACAAGGTGCAAATAATGGAATATCAGGCACTATTTCTGTTTTGCTAGCAGGAGGTACATGTTGCGTCTTTCCACAATCTTCTGGGATTCCACCATGTTCGGTAGATAGTTCTTTCCCTTCCAATGACCTGACATTAGACATCTACATCAAAGACCGCGCAGGCAATCAATCCAATACAGTGACGACTTCCGTGATTAAGTTGATGTGTATATGAAACCTTAACAAATGAAAGCTATAAGAATACTTATCTTATTTTTGGGATTTACAGATTTGTGTTTTGGCCAAATAAAAAATCCTAATTTTGAATTTTGGGATTTATATAATGGTAGAGAAAAACCAACAGATTGGTTTTGTCCTAATCTATGTCCTAGTCCAAGTTGTGGGCCATGCGATAAAATTACAAATAACAACAATAGCTATGCAGTAAGAATCCACAATGTGATGCCTTGTGTCTCTACAGATAATCAAGCAAAAAGTAGAAAGGCAGGGTATATAGAAGCTTTTTTTATTCCAACATTTCAGGATTTTTTGCTTTCTTTTGATTTGGATATTGATTCCATAGAGTTTCCTGCGGAACTTATAGTAACAATCTCAGGCAAATTACCTTCAGGAATTTCAGAGCCTGTCTTGACTTGGTCAACCAATGAACTTCAATCAGCTAGAATAGAACAAACTATAAATTTAACGCAAGCATATGATAGTCTTTATATTCAGTTTAGATCCATTGGCTACCTAAAAGAAAATGCTCTCCACAGTTGCGATTTAGGTTACCTAAGTGCGACTATAGACAATATTCAAACGACACAAATAGTCAGTACTTCAGATGCAGATATTACTAATGTCACCATTTCACCAAATCCATTTACAAACAGCATCCAAATATCAGGGTTAACTACTGATGTACAGTGGACTATTTATGACGCTGTAGGCAGAGTAGTTCTTGAAGGGGAAGGCAATGATATTGGAAGTTTATATGGATTGAATGCTGGTTTGTATATCTTGAGATTCATAAATGATGGACGAATTACATCTTGTAGGATACTGAAATAAATAAGTAAATTGGCTGCTAAAAATGTATTCAAATTATTTATGATTTAACTTAAATTTATGATATAGAAATGAACCTTTTAAAACTTCATTTGACCTTCTAAAAAAAAAAACTCTATAAAATCTTAAATTTTGCCTAGCGCATACTTTGTATTTCTCATTGTTATTTCTTCATATCATAATCAAATTTTTTATATATTGAAAATCAATTTCATTTGATAAGCTTTCGTGATTCTTAAAATTACCTTCTATTATACAGCCAGAATTACTTGGTATTACAAATCTGTCTATCATGAAGTTGCCTTCCATTTTACTGCCTTTAAGCATTATTAATTTATAACAGGATAATATTCCACTAAAACTTCCTTTTAATCTAACAATATTATTTCCAAGTCCGATAATTTTACCTTGAAATTCACCATCTATTTCCAAATTGGCATTTTCTCTTAAAATAATGTTGCAATTCTTGTGTATTCCCCTTAACACCTTGGTTCCTTCAATGTATGTGTCTGTTTGTAATACATCTATGTAACTAGGGGACATCCATATATAATCTTCGTATAAATCTATTTTTAGAATCTTTTTCAAGGTTGTTATAAAATTCATATTTGGATTATTTTAAGAATTAGATTGTAAATTTAATAAATCGAAACTTAAAGACATAATTAATTTAATTTTTACATACTGAATTCATTAATAAATAATTTTTAATCTATTATTGAAGTAAAATTATAGTAGGTATCTTTTGGGTTTTCATCAGGATGAAATGATTATTCCCCATAAAAAATAAGGATTTGTGTAAATTATTTGTGTTCTGTGGCACAATTAAGCTTAAAATGCTACTTTTGCGCTAAATATTAACTCACATTAAATAAAATATCATGAGAAGTATCTTAAATATAGTAGCGATAGCAGCATTTATAGGTTTGGCTTTTATGGCTTGTAACAAACCTGCTACCACTGAAACAACACCTACTGCATCGACCACAACTGAAACTGGTGCTGATAAAATTGTATTTATTGACATAGATACTTTATTAAGTAAATACAATCTTTACCTAGACAAAAAGTCTGAACTCGAAGGTCAATCAAAAACAGCTGAGAAAGCACTTGCAGGTAAAATCGAAGCTTTCCAAAAAAGATTGGGTAAGTTCCAACAAGATGTAGTGGAGATTCAGCAAAAAGCGAATACCATTGCACCCATAGAGTTGAAAAAGATGGAAGAGAAGTTCGGTCAGCAACAACAGAATCTAGCTAAAGAAGAAGAATCGTTGATGAAACAACGTGATAATGCTGCTATTGAATTGGAAGGTAAATTGCTAGAAACGCAAAAAGACCTTCAAAAGAAGATAGATGATTACCTAGACAAATTGGCAGAAGAAAAAGGTTATGATCTTGTTTTAATGAAGGGTTCGACAGGTAGCGTTATGTACGGTAAAGCAACTCTTGACATCACAGAAGAAACCGTTAAAAGATTGAACGAAGAATACGAAGCAACTAAGACTAAATAGTAGATATATTCTTTAAAGATAAATAAAGCCACTTTGCGATGCAAGGTGGCTTTATTATTTTATGGCTATGTTAGAGTGATTAAACAGAATCGAACTTGTTCTTTTGTACATTTATTTTGAATAATAGGGTCTTGTGAAGTAAACTTTCAAAAGTTAGATTTAAGTGCTTGTTTATGTTGAAAACGACTGTAAAATCAATTCTCAAGATTTGTATTTTCTTTTCAGCTGACTCCATGATAGTATATAAATAAAAACGCAGTTGTCACCTAAGTAACAACTGCGCCAACAATTTATACGAGTACGTATGAATTACTTTAACATGAATTGGCCTTTTCCTACAGGAAATCCATTGTTATATATCTCTACTTTATATTCACCTTTTGGTAATGCATCCGTTACATTCCAGTCAATACAAGCATTAGTATCTTCGTTTTGGTAAGGAATCTCAGCAGATGTTGTATATCTTACTTGAGTATTATCTAACTTATTAGTCAAAACCCCAGAACCTCTATCTTCTACTGCAATCGTTTCTCCTTGTGGATTGATTAGTCTCAAAAAGAATTTTTTAGGACCTGAAGATGTAACCATATTGGTTTCTGTAAGAATACAAGTACGAAGCAATTTGATGTCTTTTGCTTTACTTTTTTCTTTCAACTTTCCATCTTTTTTGACTTCATAACCTTTTACTTCTAAGAAGTTGATCTTGATAGCATTTGCCATATCTACTTTAGAACCAAGGGCTTCATTAGATTTAGAAAGCATATCTTTTTCTGATGCTAAAGCTGATTTTGCAAGGATTACCTCTTCTTTCGCTCTGACTTCTTCGTCTACTCTTTGTGTAAGTTTGGCATTATCTTCTGTCAAAATATTATTTTCTTCCTTCAATTGCTGAATATCAGCAAGGTATTTAGTAAGGTTTGAATTTAAGTTTTTGATTTCAGATTTTGCTTTATCCAATTCTTTTTTTGTCCAAATCAGATTGTTGATTTTGTCTTTCTGTGTCTTTAATTCACTTTTTTGACTATCAATTAAAGCATTCAACTGAGCATTGTCTCCTCTCATTTCTTCTAGACTCTCTAAAGCAGCTTGATAATCTTGGTCCAATTCTGTTTGTACTTTCTGCAATTCCATCATTTCCGTTTGTTGGGTTTGATTAGAACTAGAAAGTTTACTGTAAATGTATGCTTGATACGCATTGATTGCTAAAAGCACTACTATAGCTACGATCGCAATAGCTGTAAAATTCGATTTAGATTGTGATGTACTCATATTTTTAAATATTTTTAATTATAACGTCGTAAATATATGGAAATATTACTTACTTTGGTACAATTTTATAAAAATGGTTATATTCTACTATGTTAATATATCCGTGAAAACCCTTAATTATATGTTTTTAGACAAATTTCTATTAAAAAGATGTTTATTCCTAGATATCGAAACGGTATCTGAGTATCCCGACTATGAATCTATGCCTCCTGAAAAACAATCATTGTGGAATACAAAAGCGCTTCAGTTGCAAAAAACAAACCCAAATGACCAAACACCCATCGATGTAGCAGCACTCTACCGT
>Ga0075163_10006808_pt1 | contig 15164 bp, 13 predicted proteins | sample JI1023141ADNA_FD_71478 | JGI IMG/M metagenome (GOLD analysis project Ga0075163, IMG submission 71478) | Wastewater effluent complex algal communities from Wisconsin, to seasonally profile nutrient transformation and Carbon sequestration -... | ecosystem: Engineered > WWTP > Effluent > Algae... | reverse complement strand
ACCCGTAGCAGACACCCTGTACTGCCACGGAAAACGCCAAGAATAGCAGCGCGATGCGACAGACTCACGACATACGATTGTCCTCTTCCCAGTACAAAACACTTCGGCGCATCATGCGGGCATGAACAGAACTCGACTTTTCTTCGCCGCTATCCTTGCGATGTTGCTCGCTGCCTGCGCCAGTACCGGTTCGCAGAAGCAGGCGCTCGATACCACCCTGTTCCGATACGCCAGCGCGGTGCGCTGGGAGCCGATCGATGTCGCGCTGGAGTTCATCGACCCCGAGTGGCGTCGCTCGCACCCCTTGCCTGCGGTCGACCGAAGTCGCTATGCGCAATGGCAGGTCGCTGGCTATAACGTCAAGGGCGGTGAGCCATTGGGCGAGAACGAGTTGGCGCAGTTGGTCGAGATCCGCTTGGTCAATCGGCACACGCAGACCGAGCGTGTTGTGTTGGATCGGCAAGTTTGGCGTTGGGATGCCACCAGTGGCCGATGGTGGCTGCGCTCAGGCATCTATCCTCTAGATGCGACCCCCTGATCTGACATGTCTCCGGCTCTGCGCGAATTCACGCCAAAGCTGTTCAGTGTGCTTCGCCATGGCTATGGCCAGACGGAGTTTCGCGCCGACTTGATCGCAGGCCTGACCGTCGCCGTGGTGGCACTTCCCTTGGCAATGGCATTGGCTATTGCGTCGGGAACCACACCGGAAAAGGGACTGCACACCGCCATCGTGGCGGGCTTTCTGATTTCCGCGCTTGGCGGTTCACGCGTACAGATCGGTGGCCCAACAGCTGCCTTCATTCCGGTCGTTTTCAGTGTCATCCAGCGATTCGGTTACGAGGGTTTGATTCTATGCACCCTGCTGGCTGGCTTGATTCTGATTGCAGCGGGGATGTTGCGCGTCGGCGCGCTCATGCGCTACATGCCGCAGCCAGTGATCACGGGTTTCACTGCAGGCATTGCAGTCTCAATCTTCAGCAGTCAAATCAAGGATGCCCTGGGCCTACCCATCGCTCAGGTGCCGGCTGAGTTTGTCGACCGCTGGCGGACTTATGCCGAACTTGCGAGTGCGACAAATCCCTGGGCAGCAATCCTGACCTTGCTAGGGCTCGTGCTGATTGTGTTGCTGAAACGCTATCGACCTGCGTGGCCGTCCCTGCTCATGGTGGTGGTTGTGGGTGGATTGTTGGGGCTGTGGCTTCCCGTTGCGACCATCGGCAGCACGTTTGGCGATTTGCCTTCGGCCATGCCTGCACTGGCGTTTCCGGAGATTCCCTTCGAACGCACAGCCGAGCTGTTGCCTTCGGCGCTGACCATCGCATTTCTGGCGGGCGTTGAATCCCTGCTATCGGCGGTCGTGGCTGATGGGATGACGGGTGGTCGACATCGTTCCAATGCGGAGTTGATAGCGCAGGGCGTTGCCAATACGGCGTCCGCGCTGATCGGCGGGCTCCCTGCGACCGGTGCGCTGGCCCGCACGGCGACGAACATTCGCGCAGGTGCCAGAACACCGGTTGCCGGCATGTTGCATGCGTTGATTCTGTTGGCTTTCATGCTGCTCTTGGCACCGCTGATGCGATACGTCCCGCTGCCTGCCCTCGCGGCCGTATTGCTGATGGTGGCTTGGAATATGAGCGAGATTCATCGATTCCGCCATTTGATGCGCGGACCGATCGGTGACCGTGTAGTCCTACTGATGACCTTCATCCTGACCGTAGCCTTTGACCTGACAGTCGCCATTGAAGCAGGGATCGTTTTGGCTGCATTCCTCTTCATGCATCGCATGAGCGAAGTGGTGGCCATCCAGAGTCACGTCGACCTTCCGGTGCAGGGCGGTGATGAGTCGGGCGACGATCCTGATCAACGTGCCAAATTGCCGCCTCACACCGATGCGTATCGCTTTTACGGCCCGTTGTTCTTCGCGGTCGCCAATCGACTGGATGCTGTGCTCGATCAACAACGTGAAGCGCCGCGGGTGTTCATTCTGCGGATGGGGCAGGTGCCACTGATTGATGCTTCTGGCGTGACGTCGCTTGAGAATTTTCTGGATCGATGTCAGGCGCAGGGGACGGCGGTCATTCTGTCTGGCATGCAGGACCAACCGAGAGAGGTTCTCCGCGGGATGGATTTCGGCAAGCATCCCAATTTCGTCGGTTTTGCGGGCAACTTCGACCGCGCCATCGAGATGGCCGAAGCCGTTCTTCAGCGAGTTGACGTGACCCGCTGAGGCTCTGCTACAACGCGTCCGGTCCCGTTTCGCCGGTGCGGATGCGAATGACCTGATCCAGAGTATGGACGAAGATCTTGCCGTCACCGATCTTGCCGCTGTTGGCCGCATTGCGGATGGCTTCCAGCACGCGCTCCAGCATGTCCTCGGCCACGGCGACTTCAATACGCACTTTGGGCAGAAAGTCGACCACGTATTCGGCGCCGCGATACAGCTCAGTGTGCCCTTTCTGGCGACCAAATCCCTTGACCTCACCGACGGTCACGCCGCTGACGCCGATCTCTGACAGAGCTTCGCGAACGTCATCCAGTTTGAAGGGCTTGATGATGGCAGTGACCATTTTCATGCGGGCAACTCCGGCGGGGGTGCACAAGCATAGCGGCAAGTGGGCGCGGTGCAGGTCAGGATGTAGGAAAATTCCTACTCCGTTTCCAGCGCAAGCCCGACTGCGATGCGCTGATGGCCGTCGTTAGACTTCTCCCACACCCACCTCTGGACCGCACCCATGATTGGCATGAAGGCATTGGATGATCTGGCACAACGACTGACCGATTTGCTGCCGCCCGGTATGGATCAGGCGCGTGCGGATATCGAGAAGAACGTGAAAGCGGCTCTGCAGGCTGGATTCTCCAAACTCGATCTGGTGACCCGCGAGGAGTTCGATGTGCAGCGCGCCGTCCTGCTGCGAACCCGCGAAAAGCTCGCTCTGCTGGAACGCGTCCTGATGGATCTAGAAGCACGTCTGGACGTCGCGGTGCCGCGTGCGCCGGGTAGCGACACCCGCAACTGAGTGACAGCCCATGTCATTGGCGGTCGTGCATAGCCGAGCCCAATACGGCGTTTCGGCACCGCCAGTGCAGGTTGAGGTCCACCTCTCTGGTGGGCTGCCCGCGATGTCCATCGTCGGCTTGCCCGAAGCGGCGGTGAAGGAAAGCAAGGATCGCGTTCGCGCCGCGCTGCTGTGTGCGCAATTCGATATGCCGCAGCGGCGAATCACCATCAATCTCGCGCCAGCCGATCTGCCCAAGGATGGCGGTCGCTTTGATCTGCCGATTGCCTTGGGCATCCTCGCCGCATCGGGTCAATTGCCCACGGATGTTCTCGCGAAATACGAGTTCTTGGGCGAACTTGCGCTGACCGGCGAATTGCGTGCCATTCATGGTGCTCTACCTGCGGTGATTTCCGCAGGCCAGCAAGGGCGCGGAATGGTTCTGCCTAGAGGCAATGCGGACGAAGCCGCGCTCGCCGCGAGCGCCGAAGCGCGCACAGCAAGCACCTTGCTGGAGGTGTGCGCGTTCTTGCGTGGCGAGTTCAATCTGCCCGAATCCGAGCCATTGACCCAGGATCGCGGCACGAGCGGCAGTATTCCCGATCTTGCCGATGTGCGCGGGCAGGTCGCCGCGCGCCGCGCCTTGGAGGTTGCTGCAGTCGGCGCTCATAACCTGTTGATGAGCGGTCCGCCCGGTAGCGGCAAGTCGATGTTGGCGCAACGCCTGCCGGGACTGCTGCCCTTGCTGGATGAAGCGCAGGCATTGGAGGCGGCGGCCGTGCGTTCGATCAGTCATGGAGGCATTGATGCTTTTCGCTGGCGCGTTCCCGCTTATCGCGCACCCCATCACACCGCGTCGGGCGTGGCCTTGGTCGGCGGCGGATCGCAACCGCGTCCTGGCGAGATTTCCTTGGCCCATCACGGAGTCTTGTTCCTTGATGAACTGCCCGAGTGGGATCGGCGCGTGCTGGAAGTTTTGCGTGAACCGCTGGAGTCGGGTCACATCACGGTGTCGCGGGCGGCAAGACAGGCGGATTTCCCTGCGCGATTCCAGTTGCTCGCGGCGATGAATCCCTGTCCTTGCGGCTGGGCAGGCGATCCTTCGGGCCGCTGCCGTTGCACCGCAGAGCAGATCGAGCGCTATCGCGGGCGGATTTCCGGGCCCTTGCTGGATCGTATCGACCTGCACATCGATGTGCCGCGCGTGCAGGCGCAGGAGATGCGCCCGGACGCGCCGCGTGGCGAGAACAGTGCGACGGTGCGAGCGCGGGTGGAGCGTGCGCGTGCTCACCAGATGCAACGCGCGGGCAAGCCAAATGCGCACTTGAACCAGCAGGAAACCGAACGCGACTGTGTCTTGACGGGCGCGGATCGCCAATTGCTAGAGCGCGCCATCGAGCGTCTGCAGTTGTCGGCGCGCGCCGCGCATCGAATCCTTCGGGTGGCACGCAGCATCGCTGATCTGGACGAGTCCGAGCAGATCCGCACCGCGCACCTTGGCGAGGCCATCGGCTATCGACGCAGTGATCGACGGAACTAGGCCACAGGTCGAGCGTCAGCTCGCGGCTTGCGTCAGCGGATAGCGCACTCGACAACCACTAGGGCGCGGTGCGCTCAGTCCTCGCGGGTGACCCGAAGCACTTCGTCAGCGGTGGTGATTCCAGCCACAACCTTGTTCCAGCCATCGTCCAGCATGCTGCGCGTCCGATTGCGGGCCTGACGCAGCAATTCCGCTTCCGAAGCGCCTTCATGAATCAGGCGGCGCATCACCTCATCGACGACGACGACTTCGTACAGGCCAGTGCGGCCTTTGAAGCCGGCATTGCGACCTGTGAGATCCTCGCGCGGTCGATAGAAGCGCAGGTCGGCATGCCACTCGCGCCCAAAGGCGGCGCATTCGGCGGGCGAAGGGGTGTAGGCCTCGCTGGTAGTTGGATCGAGGCGGCGCACCAGGCGTTGGGCGAGTACGCCAAGCAGGGACGACGAAAGCAGGAAGGGTTCCACACCCATATCACGCAGGCGCGTGACCGCACCGACAGCGGAGTTGGTGTGCAACGTCGACAGCACCAGATGCCCGGTCAGCGATGCCTGTACGGCGATCTCGGCGGTTTCGAGGTCACGGATTTCGCCGACCATCACGATGTCCGGGTCCTGTCGCAGGATGGCGCGCAGGCCGCGTGCGAAGGTCATTTCGACGCGTGGGTTGACCTGGGTCTGGCCGATGCCATCGAGGTAGTACTCGATGGGGTCTTCCACGGTGAGGATGTTGCGGGTGGCATCGTTGAGCGTGCTCAGTGCGGCGTACAACGTGGTGGTCTTGCCGGATCCGGTGGGGCCAGTGACCAGCAGGATGCCGTGCGGCCGATGGATCAGTCGGCCAACATGGGTCTGCGTCGCCTCGTCCATACCCAGTTGGGACAAGTCCAAACGGCCCGCCTGCTTGTCGAGCAGACGCAGCACGACCCTTTCGCCATGTCCGGCAGGAATGGTGGACACGCGCACATCGACCGGACGCCCGGCTATCCGCAGGCTGATCCGGCCATCCTGCGGCAGACGCTTCTCGGCGATGTCGAGCTTGGCCATCACCTTGATGCGGCTGACCACCGGTTGCGCTACCGACTTCTGCGGGCTGAGCACTTCGCGCAGCGCGCCATCGACACGAAAGCGCACCACCAGCCGGTGTTCGAAGGGTTCGAGATGGATGTCCGAGGCGTTTTCCTTGACGGCTTCGGTCAGCAACGCGTTGATCAGACGGATGATCGGCGCCTCGTCTTCGGATTCCAGCAGATCCTGCGGTTCGGGCAAGGCATCGGCAAGCTGGTTCAAATCCGGGTGTTCATCGAGATCCGCCGCCATCGCCAAGGCATCATCGCCGCCACCCTCGTAAAGCTGGCGCAGCAGTTGTTCGTAGCCGGACTCGGTGTATTCGACGAGTTGCAGTGGCCGTCCGGTATGACGGCGCAGTTCCGCGAGGACTTCCGCACTGACGCCCGGCCGCCACGCGACTTCCGCCTGTCCGTCACGGTAGGCGACCACGGTCGCGCCGTGCCGACGGGCGAAGCCGAAACTTGGCCGCGCGGGCAGTTCCGTCATGGACGGTCTTCCTCGACCGGTGGCGGGTCGCGGAACAGATCGGGTGAGCCGTCTGGTGCGGTCACTGCGGGTTGTTGCAGGGGCGGCAGCAGCGGTTGGTTCTCGCCCGCAATACGGCTGCCTGCACGCTCGCGGATCTTGATCTGTTCGCCACGGATGAAATTGTATTTGTCACTCGACAGGGCCGATTCGGTGATCGCGTCACGCAGAATGATCGGGCGCATGAAGATCATCAGATTGCGCTTGTTGCGCGTGGCTTTGCGGGACTTGAAGAGATTGCCCAACAGCGGAATGCGCGACAGACCCGGCACGCCTTGCGCATTCTCGGTGGCCTCATCGGTGGTCAAACCGCCCAGCACGAGCAAGCCGCCATCTGGGACCAGCACACTGGTGCTGAGTTCGCGCTTGTTGGTGACCAGATCGACCGCGCCACTGGTGCTGGGAGCCAGCGCCGAAACTTCCTGCTTAAGATCCAGACGCACCGCATCGCCTTCGTTGACATGCGGGGTGACGGTAAGGATCACACCGACATCTTCGCGATCAATGGTCTGGAAGGGATTGGTGGGCTGATTGACCCCGCCAGTGGTCGAGGTGTTGGTGTACTGACCGGTCAGGAAGGGAACCTCCTGTACCACCTTGATCTGCGCTTCCTGATGATCCAGCGTGACGATGGACGGACTCGACAGTACGTTGGCGCGACCATCACCACGCAGCGCTTTCACCAGCGCCCCAAGTTGAAAGACCGTCGTTTCGGTGCCTCCAATCGGTAAGGTAATGGCGCCGCGCAGATAGCCAACGTTCAGCCCGTTGCCACCCAACACGCTGAACGGGTTGGTGATTCCGCTGACGATCCCACCCGTGCCGGTGGAGTTGTTGAAGTTGGTGCCGCCGATCAGTCCCTCGCCATTGCTGTTGAGGTCACTGGTCTGCCACTGCACGCCCAATTCCGAAGCCAGCTCGTCGGATACTTCGACGATGATGGCCTCAACCTGTACCTGCGCACGCCGCACATCCAGTTGCCGCACCACCGCCGCCAGTTCGCGGTAGATCGCCGGTTTCGCGCTGATGATCAGGGCGTTGGTTTCGTCATGCGCTTGAATGGTGGCGGGCTTGGCTTTGCCTTCCGTGGTGTCGGCGCCGGTCAGGGTTTGCGCGATGCCTTCCAGAATGGGCACCAGTTCCGACGCTTTGGCATTGCGCAGGTAGACCACCTGCGTGCTGTCACCGCTTTCCAGCGGTGTATCGAGGTGGGCGATCAGGGCGCGGGCGCGCAGGCGCTTGGCGCGGTCGCCGGACAACAGCAGTGAGTTGGTGCGCTCGTCGGCCAGGAAGCTGCTGGTATTGGCGGCACCGGCCGGTGTGGTGCCGGTGGGTGCGGATTGCTCCAGTGCCGCCAGCGTGCGCGCGACTTCTGCCGCACTGGCGTGGCGCAAAGGAATGACCTCCACCTCGGCGTCGGAGGCAACGTCGATCCGCCGAATGATGCTCATCAGGCGTTCGACATTGGCGGCGCGATCCGAAATCAGCAGGCTGTTGCTGCGACCATGCGCCACCACGCTGGACTGCTGTGGCATCAGTGGTTGCAGAAGGGTGCTCATCTCCTGCGCCGAAACATGCTTGAGATCGATGACGCGTGTCACCAGCGCATCGCCGCCGCCGTCGTTGCCATTGACGCTGCCGTACTGCGCAGCACTGACATCGGGAACGATCTTGGTCATACGGCCCGCCTGCACCGCGGCAAAGCCATGAACCCGCAGGACCGACAGAAACACCTCGTAGATCTCATCCGCATTCATTGGCTGCGTCGAGACCACGGTGACATTGCCGGTCACGCCAGGATCAACGATGAAGCTGCGTCCGGTGATCTGGCTGACCGTTTCGATCAGGACATTGATCTCGGCACCTTTGAGATTGAGCGTGTGCCTGCCTGCTGTGGGCGGTGTCGCTGCCTCCTGTGGTGCCGAAGTCGGGAGTATGACCTCGGGTACTTGCTGTGCATGGGTCGCCAGTGAGCCAAGCAGCAAGCCGAGATTGAGAAAGAGGGAAGAACGCTTCATGGAAGACCCTTGGCGCGCATCGGAAAAGGAGGAGGGACGGCGGAACACACTCATTGCAGCTCGATCGAGAGTTGCTGCTCCTGGCCGTCACGACGGATGGTCAGGCGCAGGCTGCGGGCATCTTTCAGATTGTTCATCAGTTCAACCTGCCGTTGTGGGCCATCGAGCGGTATGCCGTTGACCGAGGTCACCACGTCGTTCGGGCGCAGTCCACTGCGCGCCATCAACTGGGAGTCGCGTCCAGCCGATAAACGCACACCGGCGAAGCGGCCATTCTCCAGCACCGGCACGACCTGCAGATCCTTCGCCAGAGTGGCGGCGTTGATGGCGGTGTTGGCCCGGATCGAGTCAAGGTTTGGACCGCGTACCGCGATGTTCGGATTGATGAATGGCGCTGGCGTTCCCGGGCGCGGTCTGCCCGCATTGCTGTGGGAAGGCGACTGCCCTGCCGGGCTGGTCGATGAGCCGATGTCGTTCTGCGGCAGGCTCAATCCTTCCAGCGCACCGTTTCGACGCAGCAGCACACGACGCGACGTGATGGACTCCAGCACCGCACCGCCAGGCAGGGCGTCACCCACGCGATAGGCCTGCTGTCTGCCGGTGTCATCGACAATGATGGCCAGGCCGTCCTCGCGTGACTCCAGGTTCAGGGTGCCACGCAGGCTCAGTTGCAGGTCCGTTTCAGGCGCCGATTGTGTGTTGGACAGCAGTGAATCCGTTGCGCCGGACTGGCCGAAAAGATGCCATTGCGAAAGACTGCCCTCGTTGCCGCTGCGGTTTACCGTCTGGATTCGAAATCCACTTTCCTGGACGGGCACGGCCGGACCCACGCTGATCAGAAGCAGCAGTCGCGCAAGCATCCACAGCAGCATGGCGACCGCCACACCCAGCGCGAGCTGAGGCCATCGCAACGAGCGGCTGTCCGGCAGCATGCGCAAGTCCATCTCAACGGCGCCGACGGCGCCGCCGTGCCGCTGGATTGGTCGCACCAGTTTGCGCTGGCTCGTCGTTGTCCGCATCGTCTGCGGCGGGTGGTGTCGGCGTCGACGGGCGCTCGATGACCGGCACGGGTGCCAGCAACTCGGCGGTGACCGAAGCGGTGGGGATCTTCTGCTCGATGTAGGCCTCGATGTCCGGCAGGCTCATCGCGTACATGTCGCAGGCGAAGCTGATCGCGTCGCCCTCGGCACCAAGCCGGGCGGTGCGCCCGATGCGATGCACGTAGTCCTCGCAGTCGTTCGGCAGATCGTAGTTGTAGACGTGACTGACGGCATCGATGTGCAAGCCGCGCGCGGCGACGTCGGTGGCCACCAGAATATGCAGTTCTCCGCGCTGGAACTTGGCGAGCAGGCTCTGGCGCTTCTTCTGCGGCACATCACCGGACAGTACTGCCACACTGTGTCCGTGGCGTTCCAGGCGGCGTTGCACTTTCTCAGCGGCGATCTTGGTGTTGACGAAGATCATGCTGCGACGCGCGTCGTTCTGGCGCAGCAGATTCAGCAGCAGCGGGAGCTTTTCTTCGGCGGCCGGGAAATACACCACCTGACGCACCCGCGCCGCCGTGATCGTCTCGGTTTCGACGGTCAGTTTCTCCGGCTCGTTCATATGCTCATAGGCCAGCTCGAGCACGCGGTGGCTAAGAGTGGCTGAGAACAGCAGGCTCTGACGTTCCTTGGCGCCCGGCATGCGGCGCAGCAGGAAGCGGATGTCCTTGATGAAACCCAAGTCGAACATGCGATCTGCTTCATCCATCACGACCGCCTCGCAGGCCGCCAGTGAAAAGACCTTCTGCCGGTAGTAGTCGATCAACCTGCCCGGCGTCGCAATGATCACATCGCAGCCCGCACGCAGCATCTCGCGTTGCTTGTCGTAGTCGATGCCGCCGTAGATCAGTGCAAAACGAAGTCCCGTATCCGCGGCGATCTTGTGGGCATCTTTCTGGATCTGGATGGCCAGCTCTCGCGTCGGTGCCAGAATCAGTGCTCGTGGATCGGTATCACCCCGGTTGGCGATGGCGGGACGGGTCAGCAATCGATTCACCACTGCGACCAGAAAGGCGATGGTCTTGCCGGTGCCGGTTTGTGCCTGACCAGCGACATCGCGCCCCTGCAGAGCCAGCGGCAAGGTCAGGGCCTGAATCGGTGTGCAACGCGAGAATCCAGCGGATTCCAACCCGGCAAGCAAAGTGGGTTGCAAGTCCAGAGTGGAGAACGCGATATCAGTCAGGGGTTTGTCGCTCATGAAATTCCCGGCGATCCACCGAGTCGGTGTCCGCTTGCGTGATGACCGCCAATGTCCGCACACTGCTTCCTAGCGGGCAGGTAGCGCGAACGACGATGCTTGTGTTTGTCGAAGTCCAGCCCCAAGTGTAGCCCATGCTTTGGCAATCCACTCCGGCGATCCTGTACTGGGGAGAGAGATGCCACGCACCACAATTCGTCCGTCTTCGGGAGCAAGCGAGTGAGCGATCTGGTCAAACACGTCGGCGATGCCGACTTTGCTGCGGAAGTGCTGCAGTCCAGCGAACCTGTACTGGTTGATTTTTGGGCCGAATGGTGCGGCCCCTGCAAGATGATCGGTCCGGTGATCGATCAATTGGCGGGCGAGTACGCGGGCAAGCTGAAGGTGGTCAAGGTCAATGTCGACCACAACCCGGCGACGCCGCGTCAGTTCGCGGTGCGCGGCATCCCGACGCTGATTCTGTTCAAGGATGGCAAAGTGGCAGCGACCCAGGTCGGTGCTGTCAACAAGTCACAACTGGCGCAGTTTGTGGATCGCGCGATCTGACCGGTGCCAAAAACACGAAACGCCGATAGCTCGGCGTTTCGTCGGTCTGCAAACTCGATGGCGACTCAGGACTTGCGGCCTGCTTCCTCGTCGCGGATGAATTTGCGGAACTTGTAGTAGAAGAATGCGCCCATGCCGATCATGAAAATAATGCCGGCCAGGCTGTAAAGGCCTGCGTCGGTCGTCAGTAGCGCGCGCCATGCGTCCATCGTGAACTCCTCGTTGGGGTTTGCCGTCGGGTCTGCCGCCCAGACTAGACAACCTGCTACTGCGGCAATTTGACTCACCTCAATTCCTGAACACCCGCTGGTCGCAGACCTCTGGAAGGTGGCGATCCGTAGCATGACTCTTGCGGTGCCGGTGTCTGCGGTGTTAGCGTTTCATTTGTCCGAGCGAGAACCGTGTGGTCATGCCCGAAACGGTGCAGTCCATGAGCGTTCGTATCGCCGTCCCGTTCCCACACATGTATTCCGATCGACGTTGGATCGGCATCGTGCTGCCGCAGGCGGACGCCGCCACCCTTCCTCTGTTTATTGCTCGCAACAGCGAGGTAACTCAATTGTCCGAGAACGAATCCCTTCCCCCGACCGAGTCTTCGGTAGTGGTTTCCCCTGCGGTTACGCCCATTGCTGCTGCAACGGCGTCGATCAACGCCCCCGAGGTGACTGCTGAGTCGGTGTCTGAAACGCCTGCCAGTCATCCGCCTCGCGAACGCGCACCTCGGCGTCCAAGACACGCCCCGGCGGTTGCCGATGCTCGCGCCGCCGAGCCCGAAAGTACCGTGCCGTCTGAGTCACCGATGACATCGGCACCCCATGCTTCGGCGCTGGAAAACGCCCCCGCGCCCGCCCCGGTTTCGACTGCTGATCAGGCCTCTGTCAGCTCGTCGGACGCGGCAACCGGCGCGTCTGGCGACTCCGACGCTGAGGGTGGCGATGCACCACTGGACGAAGCGGCCGAAGCCGCGCGTCGTGAGCGCCGCGAAAGTCGTCGCGAGTTCCGTGAGCGGCGTCGTGAGCGGCGCAATCGCGAACGCGAGTCGCGTGGCGGCAATCCAGGCGAGGCAGGTGACGGCGACGAGAGTGGCGGTGGACAGAGTTATCAGCACTATCAGCCGCCCGCCGATCTGCCGACCTACAGCCTGACCGAGCTCAAGCGCATGAACGCCGGTCAGTTGCTCGATCTGGCCGAGACCTTGCGCATCACCGATGGCGTCGCGCGCATGCGCAAACAGGACGTCACCTTTGCCATTCTGAAGGTGCTTACCCGTTACGGCGAAGGCGTCGCGGGCGAGGGCGTGCTGGAAATCCTGCCCGACGGCTACGGTTTCCTGCGCGGTGCCGAGGCCAGTTATCTGGCCGGACCGGATGACGTCTATATCTCGCCGAGCCAGATCCGTCGCTTCAATCTGCGGACGGGCGACTACATGACCGGCAAGATCCGTTCGCCGAAGGATGGCGAACGCTATTTCGCCCTGGCCAAGGTCGACACTATCAACGGTGAGCCGCCGGAAGCCTCGAAGAACAAGGTGCTGTTCGAGAACCTCACCCCGTTGTTCCCGCGCCAGCGCTTCGTGCTGGAGCGTGGCAATGGTTCGACCGAGGACATCACCGGCCGCATCATGGATCTGATGAGCCCAATCGGCAAAGGTCAGCGCGGTCTGATCGTCTCGCCGCCGAAGGCCGGCAAGACCATGTTGTTGCAGAACATCGCTTCGGCCATTTCCTACAATCACCCTGATGTGCACCTGATGGTGCTGTTGATCGACGAGCGCCCGGAAGAAGTCACCGAAATGACTCGTACCGTGCGTGGTGAAGTGGTCAGTTCCACCTTCGACGAACCCGCTGCACGCCATGTGCAGGTGGCCGAGATGGTGATCGAGCGCGCCAAGCGTCTGGTCGAGCACAAGAAGGACGTGGTGATTCTGCTCGACTCGATCACTCGTCTGGCGCGCGCCTACAACACCGTGGTGCCGAGTTCCGGCAAGGTGCTGACCGGTGGTGTTGACGCCAATGCCCTGCAGCGCCCCAAGCGCTTCTTCGGTGCGGCGCGCAATGTGGAAGAAGGCGGCTCCTTGACCATCATTGCCACAGCGCTGGTGGATACGGGCAGCAAGATGGACGAGGTGATCTACGAAGAGTTCAAGGGCACTGGCAACATGGAAGTGCATCTGGATCGTCGTATCACCGAGAAGCGCGTTTACCCCGCGATCAACATCAATCGTTCAGGGACGCGCCGTGAAGAGCTGCTGATCGATCCCGACTTCCTGCAGAAGATCTGGATCCTGCGCAAGTTGCTGCATCCTATGGACGAACTCGCTGCCATCGAGTTCCTGCTCGACAAGATGAAGAACACCAAGACCAACGAAGAGTTCTTCAACTTCATGAAGCGCGGTTGATCTTCCGCGTCAGCAGTCGGTTGAGCAACGAAGCCCCGCAATGCGGGGCTTCGTTGTTTGTCGTTCTGATCAAGGATGAAAGCGTGAGCGAGGGTTCGGTGTGCCGCGACCTGCGGTCGGTACCCTCAACCTCGTCGCCTCAGTCCTGCGCCGCTGCCTCACGTCCCTGCTGGCGAATCAAGGCTTCTTGACGGGCGTCTTCAATCGACCACAACACGGCGCGCACATCGGCGCGGCGCTCGTCGAACTGGAAACGTCCTGTTAGCGGATGGTCTGGCGTGAGCTCGCCGCGTTCGTGCAAGGCCCACATTTCCTCGCCGTAGTGCGTTTGCAACAGGTCTGGGGCAAAGCGTCCCAGCGTGTCGCGCAGGTTGTGCACATCGCGAAGCAGCATGGCGCGGGCGGCGTTGTTGCCCGCCGCGCTGACGACCTGCGGGAAATCGATGATGACCGGGCCATCGGGTGCCACCAGAACGTTGTATTCCGACAGGTCGCCGTGGATCACATCGACGCAGAGCATGCGTACGACATCGCGAATCAGGCGCGTGTGGTAGTCGCGCGCGGTCTCGGCAGCGAGGTCGACCTCGCCGAGGCGTGGCGCACTGAAACCGGCTTCATCCGTAATCAGCGACATCAACAACACGCCGTTGAAGTAGCCATGCGGCTCGGGGACGCGGACGCCGACCGCCGCCAGCTTGTAGAGCGCGTCGACTTCGGTGTTCTTCCAGTCTTCTTCCTGCTGTCTGCGGCCGAACTTGCTCGCTTTTCCGATCGCTCGCGCCTGCCGACTGCCGCGAACCTTGCGCCCCTCCTGATACAGCACACGCGCCTGAAAACTGCGCTGCGCCATGTCCTTGTAGACCTTGGCACACAGGACCGCATCGCCGGCACGCACCACATAAACCGAGGCTTCCTTGCCGCTTTTCAGTGGTCGCAGCACCTCATCGATCACGCCATCATCAAGCAGGGGCTGGAGGTCCTTCGGGGTCTTCATGAATTCTCTGTTCTTGCGGAGACTCGGCGTGGCTCGCGTCGAGTCAGCATTGGCGCTGATGGCTCTATGGCAGACGCCGCGGCTTGCGATCCGGTCATTTGCCGATGTCGATATCCGGAATCTCGTAGTCGTAGTCCGGCATCAGGTAGTCAGGCAATTCTTCGCTGCAATCGACGATCTGACAGCGACGGCGTTGCAGGTAGGTGTCGCGCAGCAGCAGGTAGTCGTCTTCGGCGTCATTCAGCATGTCGTCGTAGGCGAGCACGCTCGCGCGGGCGTCAAGACCATACAGAAAACTCACCCCGACGCCGTATTCGCTGGCGACTTCGCTGACCAGACTGTAGCGGGTGGAAATACCGCGACCCAAGCCATCGCGGACAGTACCGGGACCGAAGAAAGGAATGACCAGATAGCGTGACTCGCGCCAACCCCACACGCCGAGCGTCTGGCCCAGATCGGCGCTATAAGTGGGAATGCCCGCATCGGTCGCGGGATCGAAAATGCCCGCGACGCCCAGCGTGCTGTTGAGCAGGAATCGACCGAACGACGCGCCAGCCTTGCCAGGACGGCCTTGCAGCAGCAGATTGATCGCGGTGATCGGCTGCTGCAGGTTGTCGAACACGTGGCTGATGCCAAGGCGCAGCAGGCGTGGCGTGAAGCGCGTATAGGCCTGAGCAGCGGGCTTCAGGAAGTAGCGATCCAGGCCCATGTTGAAACGATGGGTGCGGCGGTTGAAGCCTTCCCACGGATCCAGCGCGGCGGTTGGGCTGCTGCCTGCCGCAGGCGCGTCGAGGGTCGCCGCATCCTGGTTCATCGGTGCCTTGGTGGCGTGGCGATGG
>Ga0075163_10006807_pt1 | contig 15165 bp, 14 predicted proteins | sample JI1023141ADNA_FD_71478 | JGI IMG/M metagenome (GOLD analysis project Ga0075163, IMG submission 71478) | Wastewater effluent complex algal communities from Wisconsin, to seasonally profile nutrient transformation and Carbon sequestration -... | ecosystem: Engineered > WWTP > Effluent > Algae... | reverse complement strand
CAAAGTCAATCCCACGCAAAGCGAGGCAATGACAATGGTGGCAGCGCAAGTGATGGGCAACGACGTGGCAATCAACATCGGCGGCGCATCGGGCAATTTCGAGTTGAACGTCTTCAAGCCGCTTATTATCTATAATTTCAACCAAAGTGTTCGCTTGCTCGCCGACACGTGCATCATGTTCGAGGAGCACTGCGCAGAAGGCATTGAGCCGAACCGTGAGAAAATTGACTATTACATGAAAAATTCGCTCATGCTCGTTACGGCATTGAACCCGCATATCGGCTACGACAACGCGGCTAAAATCGCCAAGCACGCCCACAAGACGGGCGGTACACTCCGCGACGCGGGCATTGAGCTTGGCTTGATTAGTGGCGAAAAATTTGATGCTGCCATCAATCCGGCAGCAATGACGAAGCCGGGAATGGATTAAATTGTTTTGAAATGAAGAATTCAAGCGGCTTTTGGGATTATCTAACCTTGAAGCCGCTTGTTTCTTCAAGTTTTTCCTCAATAATCTACTGACGGGAGTCATTGTGAAAACTCTCCGCATAAATCTCGAAGATAGCGTATTAGAGGAGGTATTGCGACTCTTACAAACAATGCCGCAAGAAGCCTATCGCGTTGAAGAAATCTACGATTTTGAGCAGGAAATTTCTGCACTTGAGCAGACAATTGATTTTGATAATGAAGTGGAAGCCGCAAGATTCTTCACCTTCTTACGTAAGGGATTGCGTCCGGAGTGGCGACAAGAATACCTTGACACATTCTTCCACAAGATGCCCCAGTATAGCAAGTATCAAAACCACAACTCTCCATGATGCGGTGTGTCATTGATACGAATGTGATTTTTTCAGCATTACACAAAAGCAATGCAGAGCGTGAGTATTACTTGTTTCATCCCGATTACGAATACTTTTCCTGTGAATTGCTTTGGCTTGAAATTGAGCGGTATGAAAAAAAATTGCGTCAGCATTCGCGGCGAACTGTGGAAGACTTTGACGCAATTCACGCCCAATTACGAACAACGATTCGTATTGTCGAAGATCACACTATTTCACTGGCAAGCATTATGGCGGCGTATCGCCTTTGCTATGCAATTGACTTAGACGATGCGCCGTTTGTTGCACTCGCACTTGATTTGGAGATACCTCTTTGGACAGGCGATGAAACATTACGACGAAGTCTGATGAAACGTGGTTTTACGAAGTTTTTTAATGATTTGCTGCCTTGAATGCTTCGGTATAGATGGTCTGTAGTATGATTTCAAGCGACTTCGAGGGTTATCCATTCCGAACGTCACTTTCTTTATCACCACATTTTTCGAGAAAACACCATGCGCTACCTCCTTTCTATCGCTCTTGTAGCTTTGTGCTGCACCTTGTCTTGTTCTCAAAAAACCGATACAAATATCACAAAAGCTGCTTCATCATCTTCTTCCGTTGCCGAGTATTTTCAGTATCGTGATTCGGTCGAATCCGGCGGAGTGCGTATGATTCCTATCAAAACGCCTATCGGAGAATTTAAGGTCTGGACGAAGCGCTTTGGTACGAACCCGAAAATTAAAGTTCTGCTACTGCACGGCGGTCCGGCGATGACGCATGAATACACGGAGTGTTTCGAGACCTTTTTTCAGCGCGAAGGCTTTGAATTTTACGAATACGACCAGTTGGGTTCGTATTACAGCGACCAACCCAAAGACAGCAGCCTTTGGACAACAGAGCGCTTTGTGGAAGAAGTCGAACAGGTGCGCAAAGCTATTGGCGCAGACAACAGCAATTTCTACGTTCTCGGTAATTCATGGGGCGGTATTTTGGCAATGGAATATGCGCTGAAGTATCAGCAAAACCTGAAAGGGCTACTTGTTGCCAATATGATGGCAAGTGCGCCCGAATATGGAAAATATGCCGAGGAAGTGCTGGCAAAGCAGATGAAACCGGAAGTGCTGGCAGAAATCCGCGCACTCGAAGCAAAGAAAGATTTTGCGAATCCGCGCTATATGGAGCTTTTGCTACCGAACTTCTACCACGAGCATTTATGCCGCTTGCAGGACTGGCCCGACGGTTTGAACCGCGCACTGAAGCACGTCAACAATGAGGTTTACACGCTCATGCAAGGTCCGAGCGAGTTTGGCATTAGTGGGCGTTTGGCTCAGTGGGATATAAAAAATCGTTTGAAAGAAATTGCCGTGCCGACGCTGATGATTGGCGCAAAATATGACACGATGGACCCGAAAGCAATGGAAGAACAAAGCAAAATGGTACAGAAAGGGCGGTATCTCTATTGCCCAAATGGAAGCCACCTCGCCATGTGGGACGACCAGCAAGTGTTTATGACGGGTGTGGTGAAATTCATCAAGGATGTGGATGCTGGCGGAATGTAGGATTGGGCGGCTGCGACGCAATCTTCTACCCCCAAAATTGACAGTGATTTCCACGAGAACAAAATGCGATTATACCTCCTTACTCCCATATTTGTATTGTTGTGTTCAACAGAAACAGTATTTGCCGCAACTACTGACACCACCGCCTGTACAAAAGCCACACAAGCTCTCGACCATGCAAACACCCTGATTGCAGCATTTGCAAACGCGCAGAAGCGTGATTCGGTAATGATTGATTCTCTCGTCAGCATTACGCGCAGAGCGCATGACGATGCGCTTTCCTGCAAAGCGCACTTGACCGCAATGATGGTGCTTGCTACGAGTGAATCAGCAAAGAAACTGCTTGCTGCTGACAATGTGCTGATGTTCCGTATGGCTGTGCGCGACACGCGACTTTTTTTGAATGAAGCAAAACGCTATTGGGAGCAACGACAATGAACAGCACAGTATTGATGCGCTTTGTGCGTTATGTCGTTATTCTTCCGCTCAAAATTCTTAGCAGCGTTTTGTTTGTAGCAATCGTTATGGCAAGCATTCCCTATGCGCTCTGTCCTATCTATGACGTGCCTGCAACCGTACCCCATTCAGGCGCAGTGCTGTTTAACCCCTATTCTGCAATTAACGACACATCCTCCAAAGCAACGTGGCGGAAAGCAAACTTTCACGCCCACTCTGTGGCGTGGAGTGGTCTATCGCATGGCAATTCGTCGCTTGCAGCGCTCAGTGCATCCTACAAACGTCTTGGGTACGATGTTGCGGCGGTGTCCAACTATCATCGCATGGACACGCTGCCGGACTTTGCCACGAACTATATTTCTTCCTACGAGCATGGATACAATGTCCGCAAGGCACATCAAATCTGCGTTGGTGCGCAAGATGTCGTTTGGACAGATTATGTATTCGGGCATTGGATGCCGCAGAAGCAGCATAATATCAAGTGTTTGAAGGCAGTTACGCCTGTTGTTATTCTGGCGCATCCTATTTGGCAGGGTGCGTACTCGCCGGAATCTATGCGCTTTCTGACAGATTATGATGGGATGGAAGTATTCAATCATTTCCGCGAATCCTTAGAGTTGTTTGATTCTGCATGGTCTGCGGGGCGTACTCCCTGGGCAATGGGCGCTGATGATTCGCACGATGTGAACGGTGTGGGTGAAAATGGTGTGTGCTGGACAATGCTATATGCCACTTCATCACAGAAGGATAGCGTTTTAAGCGCATTGCAAGAAGGTCGTTGTTATGCTGTCAAATTAAACAGTCTTCTCAGAGATCGCTGGCGCGGGCTGGGCGAAGGACGTTTGCGGGATAGCTGCTTGAATGCGTTGAATGATTGCCGCTTGCAACGTCTCATTATTCAAGGCGATTCGCTGACGGTAATGATGGACTCAAACGTTGTGATGATGCGCTTTGTGGGGCAATCGGGCGTTATCCGCAAAGTCGTGGTGGGGCAAAACACCGCCGGATATCGCTTCCGCCCTGATGATACTTACATCCGTATTGAGGTCATTTCGCCGAACACCACCATTGCTCTCAATCCTGTTTTCCGCACAGCAAACGGCTCATTGCCACACGCTTCTGCAACGGTGAGTCTTTTCAAAACCGCATTGTCTATGGTTCTGTGGCTTATAGTGTATGGTAGTATGGCGTGGGTAGTGTACCGCCGTGTGCTATTTCGTGGTCGTTTAGGCAGAACAAGTCGTTAAAAAATGTTAAAACCCCGCATGATTGCTTGTGTTCTGGTGCTTGTGTTGTAGATTTGTGCTGTTCATCATTTGTGCTCATTCTGTTTTCTGTGAATTATGAAAAAGCGAACCATCTGGACAATTCTCGCACTGATGCTCATCGGGTTGTTGGGTATCATTATTGTGCAAGTATATTGGCTTGCGCGGGCGTCGGCGCTAGAGCAAAGTCTTTTCAAGGAGCACGTCCACCGTGCGCTTAACAATGTCGCACGTCAGCTCGAAATCAAAGAGACCAAAGCGCTGATTATGCAGAGTCTCAATGACGTGCGTAAAACAGCGGAGGCAGCAAAATTGCGCCGGACTATGCCAACAAGCCGTAAAGCCGAGCCTTTGCAAATTACGGAAGCGGATGCAGCACCAGCAAATCCTTCCGCGCTACCACGCACAGCACCGCTAAGTCGGAAAGCCACGGAAACAGCAAAACAAGCCATGACAGATTCGTCTGCGGTGGTCATGAACAAAGCGAACTCGAATAAATCATCATCAAGTGCAGAGAAAAATGCCTTTTCAAAAAACAATGCCCCTTTTCTAAGCGTTCAGGAAGGTACTAATAGTTTTGAGATGCACATTGATGGTGGCAACGTCTCTTTTAATTCCTCGCGCGAAGGCTCTTCATCGCGTGAGCGCTCATCTGGTGCGCGTGCTCGCAGCGAACGCTCTGATGCTGCTCATCCTCAGCCACCCGCGCCCAATGCCCAGAACCAAATGCCTCCCCAGACGCCTGCTTCGCCGCAAGGACTTGTGGTAACAATTCCGACGGGCAACGGGCAGCCCTTTCGATTCTTTATTCCGAACGGAAAAGCCTATAAACGCGACTCTATCCTTCAGCGTTTTCGTCGTGCATCAGGAGCAACCGGAGCATATTCAGTTTCCGGTTCAAAAACACTCGAAGACAAGATGAGCGCGGCAGAGCACGGTATAGAAAACCCAAGTAGTGGCAGCACAAGTAGTGGCAGCACAGACCGCCGTGAAGTAATAACCAAGCGTGAGTCTTCGCGGGATGCTCAACGAGAAGCCCAACGAGAGTTGATGCGCCTGAATGAACGACAGCTTAGTGCCCATTTTCAACGAGAATTTGCCAAGTCGCAGCAACAAATTGAGCGTTTGCGTCGTATGCAGGGCGTAAACACGCGCGATTTAGATTCGCTCTTTAATATGGCAGTTCGCCAGACGTGGCAAGATATGGCTTCGTTTGGCTTTGAAATGCGTATGATGCCATTTGGTAGCCCAATGAATCCGCCTCCGCCGCCTGAACAGCCCTCCGCACCGGCTTCTTCCGTAGAGGCTGCACCGAAATCACCATCGGTAGCAAAGAAACACTCCGCACCGCAGCCCCACAGAGCCGAGCAGAGTGTGGCGGCAAACAAGCAAAAGGAAGCCCATGCACAAAATTCTACCGAACCTCGCACACAATCACGTGACACAATTGGTAAAATTCTTGATAAGGTTGACCTTATTGAAAATATCCTTGAAAATATGGTTGGTCGGAAGCAATCCGCACTAGAGCGCGTTCCGCTTACTGATTTGGATGCGTTGCTGGCGGCTGAACTGCGTGGCAACGGCGTAAATGCACGTTATGAGTACGGAATTCTGCACGGGGCAGAAATGCCCGCTTCGGCGCGGCGCAAGGCGCTTAAAAAGCAAGATTCTATGCTGATAGTACGTGCTTCTACCGCGAGCAACCCTGAGCGTGTAACGGTTCATGCCTCAACAGCACTTCGCACCTCTGAATTTCGGGTGCAGCTTTTTCCCAATGATATTCTGGGTGGCGACGAAAAAGACTATCTGACTATTCATTTTCCTGACCAACAGCAAGGATTGACGCTTGCGGGTATCGCTCCTGTGCTGGGTTCGTCGGCGCTGTTTTTGATGCTGATTATGGGCTGCTTTGGCTTTACACTCCTTGCGCTCGTGAAGCAAAAAAAGCTCTCGGATATGAAGACGGACTTTATCAACAACATGACGCACGAACTCAAAACGCCGATTGCGACTATTTCCATTGCAAGCGAGGCGCTAAAAGATAACCACGTGCGGAGCGAAAGCGTCCGTGTGGAGCGCTTTGTGAATATCATCCACGACGAAAATAAGCGCCTTGCCGGTCACGTTGAAAAAGTGCTGCAAGCCGCACAGATGGACAGGGGGGAGCTTAATCTCAAACTTGTTCCCACCAATATACACCAACTTATCGAGACGGTCGCTGAGTCATTGGCGCTACAGCTAGAGCAAAAGCAAGGTTGTATTGAACTGCGCTTAGAGGCACACACGCCCATTTTGCAAGCGGACGAAGCGCATTTCAGAAACGTCATCGTCAACTTACTGGACAATGCGAATAAATACACACCAGATTCGCCACACATCGTCGTTTCAACGCGCAACACTGCGTCTGGACTTGCGGTAACGATACAAGATAACGGTATCGGTATGACACGAGAAGCGCAGAAACAGATTTTTGAGAAATTTTATCGTGTTCCAACCGGTAACAGGCATGATGTGAAAGGGTTTGGCTTGGGGCTGAACTACGTCAAAACGATTGTAGAAGCGCATGGTGGCACGGTATCGGTAAAAAGCGAGCAAAGTAAAGGCAGTACGTTTGAGGTGATGATGCCGCTTTCAAAATCGGGATTTGTGGCGTAAGAAGCGCGTGGGGGCATTGGCGGGGCGTTAAGTTCCTGTAACCAAAGCGTCCATTTTGCGTACAGCGCTGGAGAAGGTAATTTCTACATATTCAAACGAAGGCTTAATCATGGAACAGCATAAAATCTTGCTTGTAGAAGACGACACAAATTTGGGCGGCGTCTTGCAGGAATATTTATCCATCAAAGGCTACGCCGTTGAGTTGAGTCGTGATGGCGATGCGGGCTGGACTGCTTTTCAGAAGGGCACGTTTGATTTGTGCATCATTGACGTGATGATGCCTAAGCAGGATGGTTTCTCGCTTGCCCGCTCTATCCGTGCAAATAATGAGCACGTGCCTATCGTCTTTGTGACGGCAAAATCTATGCAGACCGACAAAATAGAGGGTTTTAATATCGGTGCTGATGATTATATCACCAAGCCCTTCAGCATCGAAGAACTGATGCTGCGCGTGCAAGCTATTTTGCGACGTGCAAAGACTTCTCCCGCTACTTCCGAGCAAAATCTCCCTGATAATTTTCCTATCGGCGATTATATCTTTAGCTATCCTAATCAGTTTCTACGCCACCCGGAGGCAAACACACAACTCACCAGCAAGGAAGCGGAACTTCTACGTTTGCTCTGTCTCCATGCAAACCACGTGATGAAGCGCGAAGTGGCGCTCAAAACGATTTGGGGTGATGATTCCTACTTCAACGGGCGCAGTATGGATGTGTTCATTACCAAGCTCAGAAAATATCTTAAACTCGACCCGACTGTGGAAATAATGAATGTGCATGGGTCGGGGTATAAACTGGTGATGCGCTAGGCGGAACTTACGATGAAAGTGCTGCTTTCCCACTGCGCCGAAGACGAAAGAGAAGAAAGCCCAGAGTACCCGCCAAAAACGACGCAGCAAAAATTCCTACCTTTGCTTCCATTGCAAGTGCCGCATCCGAAAATGCCAGCCCTTGCACAAATAGCGACATGGTGAAGCCAATGCCTGCCACCGCGCCAATGGCAAGAATATCGAACCAGCCCACTCCTTCGGGCAGTTGAGCCAAATTCAGTCGGCAAGCAGCCCAGCAGAAAAGCGTTATCCCAACGGGCTTGCCGACGACCAATCCAAGCCAAATACCCATTGTGGTTGGTCGCATAAGCATTTCACCGAGATTTCCTTCCAATGTAACGCTGGAATTTGCCAGAGCAAAAATCGGCATAATGAGAAAAGCGACCCAAAGGTGGAGATTATTTTCAAAACGCGACAGGGGCGTTTGTACTTGCTCGCAGGAAATCTCCAAATCGCGCACAGCGCTTTGTGCTTGCTGGTTCGCAAGGACACTTTTGCTTTCGTGCGTCTGGCGCGTAAATTCGTTGAGAAGCACCCGTGCTTTGTCCGTGAATTCATCAGCATTGATGCGCTGTTTGGCGGGTATCGCTATTGCAAGAAGCACACCTGCTATCGTTGCATGAATACCGGATTCCAGCACAAAGAACCAAAGGAGCAATCCCACAAGCAAGTAAAAGAGGACACTCCGAACTCCGAGCAAATTTCCCAGAAGTGCGAGTGCAAATGCGCCTGCGGCTGCAAGAACCATCATGGTGTGAATATCAGCTGTGTAAAAAATGGCAATTACCAAAACCGCCCCCAAATCATCCGCAATTGCCAGTGCTGCCAGAAATACCTTCAGCACAAAAGGAACTCGCTTGCCCATAAGCGCCACCACGCCAAGCGCGAAGGCAATATCCGTTGCCATTGGTATTCCCCAGCCACGCTCGGCAGGGGTGCCCACATTCAACGATGCGAAGAGAAGCGCCGGCACGACCATCCCGCCTAATGCCGCAATAACAGGCAGAGCAGCCTTTTTTGCCGTGGAAAGTTCGCCTACGAGCAATTCGCGCTTGATTTCCAGCCCCACCACAAAGAAAAAAATTACCATGAGACCGTCGTTTATCCAGTGGTGGAGTGGTTTCGCCATCACCGCCTTGCCGAAGCCGATGCTAAAGGGTGTTTCCCAGAGGTGCTGGTATGCTTCCTTGAGCGGAGAATTTGCACAGAGAAGAGCAATTATGCCGCAGAATAGCAAAAGTAGTCCACTTGAGGTTTCGGCGTGAATGAATTGCTCAAACGGATGCTTGATAGTTGAAAGAATCCGATGAGGAAGCCTATGTCGTGAGGGTTGTTGTTGCATGGTGAGTATGAAATTGGCTCTGTTGTTTCGAGATTGAATTCAGAGTGACTGAACTAAGCGGCAGAATTTAATGGAGGAGTTTGTGTGCCCGCTTCTTTATCATACCGCCTTTGGTATCTTTGATGCTCGACATGACGACGAACGCAAGCGGGTCAATTACCTCGATTTCCTGTTGGAGGCGCGATACCTCAAGACGTGTAACAACGGTGTAAATAATATCAATTTCCGCATGACCTTCGCCACGTTTACCGAAGCCACTTTTGCCGGAATAAATCGTGACACCGCGACGAAGTGTGTGAATAATCATCCGCCGAATTTCTTCGCTACGATGCGAAATAATCGTTACGCCCGTATATTCTTCGATGCCTTCCAAGATAAAATCAAGCGCTTTTGAGGCTGTAAAATAGGTCAGAATTGCATACAGCGCAGTTTCGATGCTGAGCAAATACGCTGCCACAGAGAAAATGGCGATATTAAATCCCAGAATAACATCCCCTACGCTCAGACTGCTTTGGCGCGTTAGGTAAATTGCCAATACCTCCGTGCCATCGAGAACTGCACCGCCACGCATTGCAAAACCGATACCAAGACCTAAAAAAAAGCCACCGAAAGCGGCTATGAGCAGTTTGTCGTGGGTAATAATTGGATAAGGAAAAACAGCCACAACAAGTGCCAGACCGCATATAGCCAGTGCACTTTTGAAGGCAAATGCTTTGCCCATTTGAAAATATCCCAGAATAATAAACGGCGCATTGATGATAATAAGGAGCGGCGGTAGCGTTAATATAGTCACCTCGGCGATGAGCAAGGAAATACCCGTTACGCCGCCGTCAATAAAGCTGTTCGGCAATAAAAATCCCTTCAGTCCGAATCCTGCAGTCAATACCCCTAATACCATAAAGATTGAGTCTTGAATAATATTCCGAAAGACCTTTCTTCGTTGGTGGAAGTTTTTTGCTTTTTGATACTGCGAGGCGGTTCTTGGCGTGCGCTCCGATTTTTTGAGCATATTGATGAGAATAGGATACATCAGGTATCTCCTTGGGATTAGGCAAGATTCTATTCTGCTCAGAATCTTACGTGAGAGGGTGTGGTTGTTCTGCTCAATCTTCTCCGAGATGGTATTTCTGCGGACGATGGAATATCCAAAAAATAATCGGAAATACCAATAAACCGCTTGGTGTTGTTCACGGTAAATAAACGCCGGTTCTGTGATTTCTTTGATGCGTGAATGCACGGGAGTGATTGCGAAAGGTTGTATCCGTGTTTTATCTTCTATCGGTGCTAGGTTTCGCAGGCTTTCCGGCAAGCAAGTAAGAGCCGTTAAAGGTAACATTTTGCCCACCACATCCACCGTCGTCGCCGCTAATGACAAGTTTTTTATTGCTGAATGTCAGTGTTAAACGGCATGGCATATTTTTGTCGGTGTACACTGCTTGGTTGTTTTCGATGCGGCATTTGCCGAATATATCACCCATATTGATGTTCTCCGAGCTTCCCTGCCAAAATGCCTGACCTTCAATTTCTATTTCATTCTCGCTTCTGAGCCACACGTTCAGACTTGCTCCATGTTTGCCCGGTCGCTTATACAGACCAGAAATAACATCACCGCGAATACCACCGACGACAGGCGGTGATGCGCTCGGCAGTGCGCTCCACTGCTCGACGCGACGCACGGAAAAGGAGAGTGATTTAGAGCCGTTGGGCGTTGACCATGCTCCGGTAATGGTTTCGATAGGTATGGTGGCTGAACCATTACACACGCCTTTGAAAATACCGGTTTGCTTGCCATTGGGGTCGTATTCAAATAAGACCAGACTGTCTTTTCCGCGCAGTCCACCTTCCAGACCAAGATCTTTGCCAATTTTGGTGTATTGATACGTGCCAATCACACCCGCACCTTTTTGCTGAAGTGTCATGCGAATAGGAATGTTTTTGATTGTTCCCTCGTATCGTGTTTTGGGTTCTTGTCCCCAGAGAACAATCGTATGCAGCAAACAGGTGCTGTAGAGAAATAGTGCTGTACACAGCGTTACCACGTGGGTAGAAGTCGTCTTTACAATGAAGTTCATAAAACTTTCTGAATATACGAGAAGTGAGCTACAGTGCTGGCTTGACTTATTCTCATTTGTTATTTTACCGTCAGCACATTATTGCCTGTATTGAATTCATTCTCTTCAATCTGTTTATTTCCCGGGTCGAGTATCCATTCTCCATCCACCACAAATTTATATCTGTACACTCCCGGCTGCAAGCGAACACGGCATATCCACTTGTCTGCCTGCCGGAAAAAGAGGTGACGGCGCTGACTCCAATCATTGAACGTACCGGCAAGAGCAACCGTTTTGGCTTTGCTGTGCCCTTTGAGCGAAAATTCAATATTACCTTCTTTGCTGGGAAGCAGAAGAACCGAGTTGTTTTCACCAAATTCATTTTTTGAAGTGATAGGATTGAGCGAATCAATCATCCATTTCCCATCTATTACAAAGCGATATTCGTAATATCCGGGGTGAATATTCAAGCGACACGTCCAGCCTCTATCGGATGCGGATTGCTGCCGTGCGAAATAGTGCCGCTCAGGGTTCCAGCCGTTGAACGTGCCGGCAACAGCTATTTTTTTTGCATTTGAATATCCCTTCACGATAAATTGAGTCGCACCGCTCACACTCGGAATGACGAGAAACGAATTTGTATGCCCCATTCCGTCTTCTACTGTTTCTGTATTCGCAGGGTCAAGCCGCCAGATGCCATCCACAATAAACTTGTAGGAATAGCTGCCGGGCTTCAGAGGAAGCGATACCGTCCATTCGTTTCCCTTGCGTAGCATTGGGGTTGAGCGTTCGCTCCAATTATTAAACGCCCCAGCCAGATAGACCGCACGGGCATTGGGATAGCCTGACAAGCGAAATGTATATTGTTCCGATTCTAACGGCGGGTTATTCGGAAGCGCTACCCCAAAAAATAGGCAAACGAATACAGCGACCAGCCAAATTCTCATGGCGTGACGCTGCCCGGAATGCATACGGGAATTGCGACGAAAGCGTTTCAATACGAAAAATCCCATAGATGAAGCTCTTTTTTTCGGAAGTTAATAACAGTTCGCCGATACCGCAAAAATGGTTGTCCCAGCAAGCCATCAAGTTTGGCATCGAACGTCTCGTTGGTTTCTCGAATGTCGGTGAGCAGTGTCGGTTGGTTAAGATACGATGCCTTGCCAAGCCTCATATCGTCAACACGTCCAAGCCATGTCTCCAAAATAGATTTTCCTGAACCGCGCAGTGGAATCTTTTTCTCGCGGATGAACGTCTTCAATATGGTAGAGTCGAGCGCATTGGACAAAAGATTAAATTCTGCACCCGTGTCAATACCAAAGCGCAGGGGCTGATGAGCTACGGTTGCTTCGACAATCGGTACGTGTCCTTTGTATGCGAAGGGAACAATGTACTCCGGTATGTGATAATCTGCATCATATTCAATGCGATTATTTTCGCTGTCTAATTTGTACAAGACGATTCTGTTATCGTCATAGTCCATCAGCATCTCCAGATTCTGAAATATCTCGAATCCAATCAATCCAAAAATACTATCGGTCGGGCGACGTTCCAAATGCCGTAAATCTACTATGTGGCAATTGAGCGAGTTTGCTCTAATACCGCCCCATTCAAAGGAACCGACTGTCGCCGTCCGAACCTCGCCCACATCGCCGGTCACACCGGAGACCTTGACAAAACGGATGGGAGTGCCAAGATGCGGAAAGTATTTGGAATTGAGCACCAAAAATGGCGCACCGCTGTCCACGATAAAATATCCCTTCACCCCATTGACTTTGGCTTCGACAACCATGAGCTTGCCCATTGTCCGAAACGGGATAACGAAAATATTGCTCTCAGGAAGTGTTTGCCGGAATGAAGATGACTGCTGAAGAGGTTCAAGCGAAAGAAATGCCAAGACCGTAGCAATCGTAGAAGGCTGCTGAAGAGGAACAATCCGCGTTTGAGCGCTTGCAGATACGGCAAAGCAAACAAGAAATGCGATCAATACGGTAGACAGAAAGATATACCGCACTAATTGAAGAATTGCACCGCGCAGATGTCTTTGCTCTTGATGAAAATGCCGTGATTGTGTCATAGCGTAAAACTGCAAATTGCAAATTTGTTGCTGCGTGAGTGGTATGCTGCATATCGTCAGAGAAGATTGCCGTACCATATAGCAATATAGCGTTTCTCAAGCAGCTTGGGAAACGCTATATCGTTTGCTTCATTATTTATTGTCGTTTTATTCGCACTGATGCTGATTATTCATACCGAAGCGATTCTGCTGCTTCCACCACAGCTGCCTTCCGTGCGGGAAAGTAGCCCGCCAGCAAACCGATAAGCGACAGTACAAACGTCACAAATGCCATAAGCCATACCTGAATCACTGGTCGTGCCAGAAGAGAAATCGGGTCAACGACCGAATCGCCCGCTGGAACCATCCATGCCAACCGCACTAGCCCCCATGACATAGCCACTCCAACCATACCGCCGGTGAGCGACAGCAAAATTGCTTCCGATACGAACTGCCCTATGATATGGAAGCGCCGCGCACCAAGCGCCTTGCGAACACCAATTTCTTTCGTGCGTTCCTTGACGGCGATGTACATGATGTTCGCAATGCCCACACCCGCTACAATCAGCGTCATTAAGCCAATCAACCCCAGAAAAAGCTGTATTCCCAGCGACATAATGTTCATCATTTTCTCACCCTCCAAGAAATCCCAGATACCAAGCGCACGTGCGTCGTCGTCGTGGAATTGGTACTTCCGCCCCAACGTTCTATAAACAAGGGATTTAACGACTTCCTGTTTATCGGGGTCGGTCGGTCGGATAACAATAGAGCGCAAACGTTTTACGCCGAACATTTGCTTAAAAGTGGTGTAGGGGATGATTGCGCGGCGGTTATCGGGTCCGTTGCTCATGCCCATTTGTTTTTTCGGCTGCAAAACCCCAACCACCGTAAATGGAGCATCGTTCAAATATACGGTCTTACCAATAGCATCAATGCCCGCACCGACAACATCTTTGGCAATATCCGAACCCAGAACCAGTGTATTGCGCTTTTCGGCAACATCTTTTTCGGACAGAAATCGCCCGCCCGCTATCGGGTACATAGAACGCAGTGAGCCAAAACTAGGGTTCACGCCTTCGCAGAACGTGTTTTTGGGTTCTTTGCCGTAGCGCAAATTCACCGAGCGCCCGTATGTAGGACTGGCAGCAGCGATAAACGGTATTGCATCCGTAAGGACTTTTACATCTTCCTCTTGGAGTGCGATTTCACGCGCCTTCGGAAGCCCGTTGTATTCTTTGCCCGTCTCGCCGCCATAGACTATCATTACCTGATTGCCCGCATTACGCATATTCCGCACCAATGCTTGCCCCAAGCCATCACCGAAGGCGACTAGGAGCACAATAGTCATCGTGCCCCACGCAACGGCACTCATGGTCAGAAAGGCGCGTGTGCGCTGCTGCTTGATGTTGAACCAAAAATCTTGAAGTAATGTTTGAAGCATGATTATTTTTCGATGAGTTGAGAAGAAAAGTACGCATCATGTTCTGAGGCATTCCACCACATCCAGATACGCCGCCCGCCGCGCAGGAAAGAAGCCCGCCGCCACACCGATAGCCATCAACAATCCGACAGCAATAAGCGCCACCGACCACGATAAATCGGGCGTTCCGACGGCATCTTGAATGGGCAGCATTGCCAGAAGTTTGATAATACCAAGCGCAATGAGGAATCCAATGAACGCGCCTGCCATCACAACCAGAATTGCTTCGGCAAGAAATTGCAGCAAAATCGTTGTGCGATGCGCCCCCACAGCCCGCCGTATGCCAATTTCCCGTATGCGTTCTTGAACGACAACAAACATAATATTTGCCACGCCCAAGCCGCCCACTGCCAGCGTGAACGTGCCGACGATGCCCAAAAATACGTTCAAGCCCAGAAAGAAGTAGAACACAAATTTGTCCATTTCGGCGGTGTCCCACAGAAAGACTGCTTCTTTGTCCGTCGGGTCAAAGCGATATTTTGCCGCCATGACCTCATAAAACTGTGCTTTTACGACCTCTGCTTCCAGCGGATTTTTGAGCCTGTACAGCATATTATTCACGTAGGCAGCAGGAAACATCGTGCGGTAGGTTGTTATCGGTATAAATGCTCGTTCTTCGTCGGGTGTGCCGTAATTGGAGTTTTGGATTTT
>Ga0075163_10006806_pt1 | contig 15168 bp, 8 predicted proteins | sample JI1023141ADNA_FD_71478 | JGI IMG/M metagenome (GOLD analysis project Ga0075163, IMG submission 71478) | Wastewater effluent complex algal communities from Wisconsin, to seasonally profile nutrient transformation and Carbon sequestration -... | ecosystem: Engineered > WWTP > Effluent > Algae... | reverse complement strand
CCGAGCGAGGTATTCACGGACGTCGTCATCGGCCACCCACGCGCCACCAAAAGGCCTCTCGCACCCACACGTCCGTGCCAGGGCGGCGATATCGTCGGAATATGCTGGCCGTGACTCCTCGAGCCGGTGAAAAAATTCCTCATTGATCAGACCATGCCGTCGTAACGTTCGTAGACCCCGATCCACCGCCGATTCGATGGATGCCTGTCCCTCCGGGATTTGGTCCGCCACGCCGGCACCAAGTGGAAGAAAGCGGATGAACCGAAGAAACTCGTCCACCGCGAACACGGACGTGCAGAACTTGAACAGCCGCTCGTCGCACTCTCGACAGGAGTCGTCACCGCGGAGGAGGGGCATGGACCTCCATACTGCGGCCACCGCCCGTAATAATGCGCGGAAACGCCATGGCGTTTCCAGGTGTGCCTGTTTGCACACGCTCGATCAACCCGCTCCTCGCCCCCCATCAGGAAAGTTTTGTGTGTTTTTGCACAACCATTCATGCCGTCGCACATACGACCACTGCGATCGGGCGAGGGCCTATCGTAGCGAGAATCTCGGCAGACGGATGACCCGGAATCGCATGCCTCGCAACCTACACATGCCCTCCATTTCCGCAGGCCCGGCGCTGCTTACATGGGTCGCCAGCAGAAACGACCCCGAGCGCGATGGAGCCCCAGGACCAACGCTCACGCTGCTCTTCGAGCCGGGCTCGCCATATTGCGACCGGGTCCAGGACGTCGTCCTGCTCGCGCGGGTCGGGACGCCGGGTGACGTGCGCTCGGATCGCCGGGTGGCCGAGCGCACGCGGGACGCCATCCTCGCGCGCAAGCCGACGACCCGCGTGGAGATCCGCGAGTGGTCCCACGACGACCCGACTGATCACCGAGCCATCCTCGGCTTCCTGCGCGAGCAGCTCCCCGACCTCCGTCGCGCCTTCCCGGAGCGAGAGCTAGTCATCCACCTAAGCCCAGGCACCGGGGCGATGCAGACCGTGTGGGTCGTGCTGTCCGAGGGCGGCTTCATCGAACCGCCCTATCGCCTCGTGCAGTCGTTTCGCCGCGAGGACCGGCGTGGGGATGTCGTCGTCGCCGGCCTCGACCTCGGCCTCGACACGTTCCTCAAGGGCTTTCGCGTCGCGGCGCCGGCCCAGGTCGCCTCGCCAGAGCAGGCAGTCCGCTGGGACCTCTCGCAGTTTCGCAGCGCTGCCGCCAAGGAGGTCTACGCCGCGGCCCGGAGCGTCGCAGGCCTCAAGATCCCCGTCCTGCTCCTCGGCGAACGCGGCACCGGCAAGAGCTCGCTCGCCGGCTGGATCCGCCAGACCAGCCCGTGGCGCCGCCCCGAGAAGGACCCCCACTGGCCCGCAGTCGCGTGCGGCCAGTACGCCCCCGAGACCATGCGCGCCGAGCTATGCGGGCACACGAAGGGTGCATTCACCGGCGCGACCGCTGCCCGCCCCGGGCTGCTCGACGCCGCCGACGGCGACACGTTGTTCCTCGACGAGATCGGTGACATGAGCCGCGAGCTGCAGCGCCTTCTGATCAAGACCCTGGACGAGGGCCAGTTCCTTCCGCTCGGCAGCCTGCGCCCGCGCGCCAGCGACTTTCGTCTGATCTGCGCGACCAACGTGCCCGAGCCGGTACTGCGTGACCGGCTCGACCCGGACTTCTACGACCGCGTGGCGACCATCTCCCTGACGATGCCGCCGCTCCGCGAGCTCGGCGAGGATATTCCCTGGCTATGGGACGCTGTTCTCCACGACGCCGCTGTCCGGGCCCAGGTCGCCCCGCTCGCGCTGCCCACCCCGGACCGCGCCCGCTTGCTCGTAGCCCTCCGCGACCATTCGCTGCCCGGCAACCTGCGCGACCTCTCGCAGGTCGCGTTCCGCATGCTCGCCGCCCGCACCGCCTCGGCCGCGCCCGACCTCGTAGCCGCCGGGCTGTCCGCCCTCCACGCCTCCCCGCCCGCGAGCCAGCTGTCTCCAGCGCGGCAGGCCGCCCGGGCGTTCGCCAGCGGGACCGGCCTCGCCGCTACTATCCCCGCCGGTGCGTCGTTTGCCACCGAGGAGCTGTTCCGCGAGCTCCGACGCTACCTCGCCGGCGAACTGCGGGCCCTCGCTGCGGCGCGGTCGGTCGCCGTCGAGACGCTGTGCGATGTCCACCCCCGCAGCCTGCGGGATTGGCTGCAGCCACCGGGGCGAAAAACTTCCCCACGACGGAAGAAAACCGTTGTGCCGTGATCGTTTCTCCCGCTTCCATCCGCTGATCGCCCCGGGATATCTCAGGCACTTATGGGCTACCTGCGCTGGCGTGTCGCTGGCCCGCCCCTGGCAGTACCCGTCGTCGACCCCGAGGCACGATGCCCCTCCTCAGCGAACCCCACCTCGCGCCCGCCCGCCCGCTCCCCGTCCTCCTGCTCGCCGACATCAGCGGCAGCATGTCTGCCGACGGCAAAATCGAGGCGCTCAACACGGCCGTCGGTGAGATGCTGATCAGCTTCGCCGACGAAGACGCCGCTCGCGTGCAACTCCACGTCGGAGTGATCACCTTCGGCGAGACCGCGCAGCTCCACCTGCCGCTCGCCCCGGCGGCCGAACAACGCTGGCAACCTTTGCAGGCCGGCGGCCGGACCCCGCTCGGCGCGGCCCTCGACTTGGCGACGCAGCTCCTCGAGGACCGCGTGCATATCCCCAGCCGCGCCTACCGGCCAACGATCGTGCTGGTGTCAGACGGCATCCCGACCGACGAGTGGCGCGCCCCCCTGGACCGACTGCTCGCCTCGGAGCGCGCCGCCAAGGCGAGCCGCTTCGCCATGGCAATCGGCGACGATGCCGACCACGGGGTCCTCCGCGAATTCCTCAGAGATCCGCAGGCCCGCGTGTTCGCTGCGCACGAGCCCCGGGCGATCCGCCCGTTTTTCCGCTGGATCACGATGACCGTCGTGTCGCGCTCACGAAGCCTCAACCCCAACGCGGCGGTCGCGGCCCCGCCGATCGACCTCGCCGACCTCGACTTCTAGGAGCCGGCCATGCACGACACTCCCGCCGTGGTCGACGAAGATGGATCTCGCTACCGGCTCGGCCCTCAGCTCGGCTGCGGCGGACAGGGCCGCGTCCATGCGTTGGTGGGCGAGCGCTTCGCCGTCAAGCTTCTGCTCGACCGATCGCCCGAGCGCCGCGAGGCCCTACGCGAGCGCCTCGCCCACGTCCGCCGGCTCGACCTCGCCGGCCTGCCGATCGCCCGACCGCTCGCGCTGCTGCGTAGGCCGCACGTCGGCTACATCATGGAACTGCTGACCGGCATGCGCCCTCTCCAGCGGCTGCTCGCGCCGCCGCCGGGCGGCGGTTCGGCGCTCGCCTGGTACCGCGAGACCGGTGGCCTGCGCCGCCGCCTCCACCTCCTCGCCCGCATCGCCGAGGTGCTGTCCGCCGTCCACGGTCGCGGCCTCGCCTACGGAGATCCCTCGCCGCACAACGTATTCGTCTCGGAGGCCAGCGACGCCCACGAGGTCCGCCTCATCGACGCCGACAACCTGTGTCAAAGCGCCGCGCCCGACGCTGGTCGGCTGCATACCGCCGGCTACGGCGCCCCCGAGCTTGTCCGCGGAACAGGTGCGATCAATACCCTGACCGACGCCCATGGATTCGCCGTCATGGCCTTCGAGGCGCTCGCGCTGGCCCACCCGCTGCTCGGCGACGCCGTCCGCGACGGCGACCCCGACGACGAGCAGCGCGCCCTCGCTGGCGAGCTACCGTGGATCGACGACCCCGAAGACCGCAGCAACGCCAGCCGTGCCGGTCTGGACCGCGCCGTCGTGCTCTCGCCGCGGCTCGTCGAGCTATGCCGCCTGACATTCGGCGTGGGTCTACGCGCGCCGCAGGCTCGCCCCGGCCTCGTGCGCTGGACCGAGGCCCTCGACACCGCGGCCCACTCGACGCTCCGCTGTCCCGTGTGCGCCTGGACCTTCTACCTCACGCAGGACCGCTGCCCCGCGTGCGACGCTCCGCGCCCCGGGTTCGTGCTCGCACTGCTGCACCTGTGGGACCCTGAAGCTGGCTCGCTGATGCCGAGCCGCCCAGCATCCGCGGGGGCCAGCCCACCGAAGTCCGTTGGGTTCATCGCCGTCGACGAGCAGGACGCGGTCGACCTCCCGCATCGGCTCGCCCGTGAGGACGGCGATGCGACCCCGCTGCTGCGCCTGGCCGTACGCGGCGATCGCCTCGAGCTGTCCGCCGATCCAGCCCACGGCCTCCAGCTACACGAGTCTGCGACCTCCACTCCACGCCCGATCGGCGAGCGCCCGCTCACCCTCCGCCTCGCCCCCGGGGCCAACCCGTACGCCGTCCACTTCGGCCCGTCGCACACGTTCCACCGCGTGCTCGGCTTCCAGCGCCATCCGGGAGGTACTCGGTGAAGGTCAACGCGATCCGCCACGGCAGCCCGAGCCGGCTCACCCTGCGCCCCATCGACGGCGCCGCGCTGCCAGCAGGTCTCGACCCCGGCGCCGAGGTCAGCCTCGTCGATCACCCCGCGCTCGCCCACGCCGCGCTGCGCTGCGGCGACCGCGACGTCCCGGTCGAGGCCGCCAGCCCGCGCGAGGCCGACGTACTCGCCCACATTCTCCACACCAATCTGCCACGCGTTGCCTGGCTAGCCGCGCTCGACCGCGCCGCGCCGGCGATTGTGGTGCAGCTGCACCAATTCACGATGTCCCTCGCGTGGCCCGAGCCGCTGCAGATCGGCGTCGACGACCGCCTCGTCGACGACGCCCGCAAGCGCAACCCGGCCCTCCGCCACCGTGACGATGTGCTCGTTTGGCTCGCCGACGAGCTCCTCGTCCGTGAGCCTGGCCGACCGACGCGGATCCTCATATCCGGTAGCCCCGTCGCCCGCGCCGACCTCCACCGCGCTTTCCGCGTCCACGGCGCCCGCTGGAACCTCGACGTCGTCACCCGCGACGACGGCAAGCTACTCGCGCATCGCCTGGTCGCCGCCCGCGGCAACGACGTCCACCCGGTCACCCTCGTCGCGGGCGACCTGCAGTTCGTCGACGTCACCGTCGCGGCTGCGTTCGCCGGGGTTGCGCGCCACGAGCTCGATGCTTTGGTCCAGGGCGCCGCCGGTTACCTCGCACTGTGGCGCGACTACAACACTCTCGACCGCGAGGGCGTGCTCCGGCGGGCCCGTGGGTTCGGTATCTGGCCGTACGACCAGCTGACATACCGCGGCGACGACCTCTACGAGCTCCACGTGAATCCGGACGTCCCCGACGATGATCGCCTGTGGTCTGCTCTGCGCCAACGCGACCTCGAGGTCGCGCTGGCCGCCGAGGCCCCGCCCGAGCTGCGCGGTCGTCCGGATCCGGGCATCCCGCGCGATGAATTCCTCGCCGACGTGATCAGCCACCACCGCGGCCGGCGCACGCTCACCGTCCGGGCCCGCGACGACGAGCAGCGCCGACCGCCGCGCCAGGGCGAGCTCTACCTGAGCATCGTCGGCGACAAGGTCCGCCTCGGCCGCCGGGACGTCGCCTTCAAGGCGATCGCCTCAGCCAGCTGCCCGATGCCGCAGCTCGGCCTCCTTCTCGAGCGCCGCGGCGTCCCCGAGCGCCGCAGCCGTGCGATCGAGCCGCTGTCCCCCGCGGTCCTCAGCGTGTTCGGCGGACGCCCGACCGACCGCCAGGTCGAGGCTCTTCGCGTCGCCCTCAATACCCCCGACATTGCCCTCATCCAGGGCCCCCCGGGCACGGGTAAGACCCGCACGATCGCCGCACTGCAGGTCCGCCTCGCCGAGCTCGCCAGCGAGGCGGACCGCGTGTCCCGGCACATCCTCCTGACCAGCTTCCAGCACGATGCGGTCGAGAATGTCGCCAGCAAGACCCGCGTGCTCGGCCTCCCCGCGCTCAAGATCGGCGGACGCGCCCGCAGCGGAACCCTTGACGCCCTCGATGGCTGGCTCAAAGACCAGGCCACCGACCTCCGCGCCGACCTCGCCCGCGGCGGCGAGCGCCCGGTCGACGCCGTGCTCCGCGACGTCCGCGACTGGACGATCGCCTACTGCCAGGCTCCCTCCCCGCGCGACGACCCCGCTGGCCTGCTCGAGCGCGTCGCCCGGGTCGCCGCCCCGCACGTTCCCGGCGCCCTCCTCGACCAGTTGCACCACAGCCGCGACGAACTGCGCCGCCCGCGGCCACCGGATGACGACGACCACGTCCTCCTGCGCAAGTCCGTCCGCGCGCTGCGGACCACCGCCGTCGCCTTTGCCGATGACGGCCCGCACAACGCCGCCATGCTGCGCCTGCGCCTCGAGCGCGCCGGTTTTCTCGGCAACGCGGATGCCGCCCTGCTGATCCGCGCCGCCGACGCGACCGACGCGCCCACTGAGCTGCTCGCCGACCTCGCCTGCTTGCAACGCGCGCTGCTCGACCGCCTCGCCCCGCGCCAAGCCGCCGATCCGACCGTCAACGTCGACGTGGAGCGCCTCCTGCACGCCGTCCTGGATGCCCTCCACGACCGCGCCCGCACGACCGCAGAGGGTGTAGAGACAACGCTCCGCGACCACCTCCACGACCTCGAGCACGACCCCGAGGGCGTCCGCGAGGCGATCCTGCAGTACACCGCCGTGCTCGCGGCGACCTGTCAGCAGGCCGTCAGCCGCCCGGTCGTCGAGCTCAAGGACGACGGCCTCGTGTTCGACACCGTCATCGTCGACGAGGCCGCGCGCGCCAACCCCCTCGACCTGATGATCCCCATGGCCCGCGCCGAGCGACGCATTGTCCTCGTCGGCGATCACCGCCAACTACCCCACCTCCTTGAGCCAGACGTTGAGCAGGCGCTCGACCAAGGTGCCGCCGCCGCGACCCAGGACGCCCTTCGGCGCAGTCTGTTCGAACGGCTGTTCCTCGACCTCCAGCAGCGCGAGCGCGACGGCATCCGCCGGACCGTCACCCTCGATCGCCAGTTCCGCATGCACCCCGTCCTCGGCAGGTTCGTCAGCGACACCTTTTATGCCGACCACGGCGAGACCTTCGACTCGGGCACCCGCGCCGACGAACTCCGCCACGGGCTCCCTGCCTATGGTGATGCGGTCGCCGCATGGATCGACGTCCCGCTCGTCCGCGGCCGCGAGAGCGACACCCTCAGCAAGTACCGCGTGTGCGAGGCCCGGATCGTTGCCGCGGAGGCCCGTGCCATCCTCGTCGCCCGGCCTGAGCTCACCGTCGGCGTCATCAGCTTCTACAGCGCTCAAGTCGACGAGATCCTCGCGGCGATGGTTCCACTCGGCCTCGCCGAGGCGACCTCCGATGGCCACGAGATCCGCGGCGAGTGGGCCCGCACTCCGACCCCTGGCCGCGTCCGCGAGCGCCTGCGCGTCGGCACCGTCGACGCATTCCAGGGTATGGAGTTCGACGTCGTCCTGCTGTCGATGACCCGCGCCAACGACGGCCCCGCCGCCGATCACCGCGCCGTCCGCCGCAAGTACGGCCACCTTACGCTCGCCAATCGCCTGTGCGTCGCCATGAGCCGGCAGCAGCGTTTGCTCATAGTCGTCGGCGAGCGCGCCATGCTCACGCCACCTGCCGCACGCCGCGAGCTCCGCGGCCTCGTCGCCTTCTCCGAACTCTGCGAGGGAGCTCATGGTCTGGTCCGCCGCACGTGAGCTCCTCGCCCTCGACTTCGCCGCCGGGCGGCGCGGCCAGGTCCCTCGCCACGAGCGGCAGTACCTGCTGTGGCCGGCCCTCGCTTATCGGGTCACGGCGCCCGAGCCTCGCCCGCGCGACCTCGATGTGTTCCAAAGGGCGATCCTCGGGCTGTGCCGCGCCAGCGCCCACGACGTCGCCACGCTGGCCCGTCGCCTCCACCTCGATGGCGAGCTCGTACGCTTCATCCGCGGCGAGCTGATCGCGCGTGCCTGGCTCGACGAGCGCGGCCAGCTCACCGCAGAGGGCCTCGCGCGGCTGCACAGCGACGGCGACGTCTCGCTCGACCGAATGATCACCGGCTACGTGTTCCTCGACCCGTTCAGCGAGACACTGTGGCCGCGCTTCACGGAGACGCTGCAGCCGACCACTCTCGAGTACGGCGATGGCAAGTTCCCCGAGGTCCTGCTCGGCACCTCGGGCAGCCCGTTCCGCGCTCGTCCATTCGTCGTCGAACACCCGAATTCCACACCTGCGACCCCGCGGCCCGCAGAGATCCTCCGCGCCCTCGCGGCCCACGGCGCCGCGCACCGCCGCCGCAGTGACGAGCCGGGACAGATCGACCTCGACGACTTGCCGCCCCCGCCACCGGTCGCCGAGCGTCGCGTCTCGTTCATCGAGGAGGACCCGCTCCTCTGTCACCTGCTGACCTACGCTGCCGTCGCCCCAGACGACCTCGACTGGGCGGTGCGCGACCCATTCGGCCTCGGTGACAGCCCGCGCTTCAAAGAGCGCCTCGCGGCTCGCGCCGCGCAATTCCCGGCTCTGCACGAGCGCCTCCGCCAGCTCGACGACCGTGCCCGCAAGGCCCGCCTTGGCGACCACGCCGACCGCCGCGCAGACCTCCGCGCAGCCGCTGAACGGCGCCTCGCCGACTGCCGCTGGCCCGGACGCACGGGCGACCACCTGCTCGAGCTGACCATCTGCGTCGTCGAGGCCGAACTACTGGGCGCGCACGCGCGCGACGAACACCACCGCCTCGGCGACCACGCCGCGCAGTACGGCCGCAAGACGCTCGAGGCGCTGTTCTCCTGGCTCGCCGAGCGCCACCCGCTGCGCGACGTGTGGCAGCCGCTCGCCGCCCGTCCGTCCGATGACACTGAATATATCGTTGGGTACGTGACCAGGGCGGCCCGCGCTATCGGCCTCGCCGAGCCGCTGCCCGAGCCGCTGCTGCGCGTGCGACCCAACCAGATTAGAGCCGCCAGCTACCCCGACGGCGGCTGGTCGCTCCGCCCGCGAATCGTCGCAACGATCCTCGCAGCCCAGCGCGACCTGCACCACCCCCTGCGCACAGCAGCCGCCCGTCAGCCGCGGCTATGCGCCGAGCTCGATATCCTCGCCGCGCTCTGCTCCCAGGAACTGCATGACCGCCGTGGCCCGCCCCGTACGCCGCAGCCCGAGCAGCTTGCCCAGCGCATCACCGCCATCCTCGACCTCTTCCCCGCGTGATCCGAACTTGCCATGCCGAAGCCGAAACACAACCAGCCGAAGTCCAAACCGTCGCCGTCGCCGTCGCCGTCGCCGCCTTCTCGCCCCGCGCCGGCCCTCGATATCGCCAATCATCTCACGGCCCTGAAGGCCGATCTTTCGCCCGACGCCCGCGCCGCCTCAGCCGCCTCGCCGCCCGCACCGGTCACCGATCTATCGACCGCCGCGGCCCAGCTCGGCGAAGCACGCGCGCTGCTGGCATCCCGCACGCGCGAGCTCGACGACCTCGCTCGCAAGCTCGACGACCGCGACCGCGTGCTCGATGAGCGTGATCGGGCCCAGCTCGCCACGCACGAGAAGCTCGAACGCGACCGCACCGCCCTTGCCGAGTCCACCCGCACACACCGGGAACACGCCGCGACCCTCTCCCGCGATCGCCAGCACCTCGACGACCGCACCCGCCAGCACGAAGCCGCCAGCGCCGCGCTCGAGCGCCAACGCCTCGACCTCGCCGACCGCGAGGCCGCTGCCCTCGCCGGCTACACCACCCAGCTGCGCGCTGCCATCGCTGGCCACGAACAGCACGTCGTGGGCTTGCGCGACGAACTAACCGCCCTCCAGCAGCGCGACGCCGACGACCGCCGCGAGCGCCAGCGCCAGCGCCACGTCGACCTCGCCGCCCTCGCGCGCGAACTCGCCGACCGCCGCGACGCCCACGAGCTCGACCTCCAGGCCCGCCGCGAAACCCTCGAGCACGAGCTCCAGACCCGCCGCGAACAGGCAACTGCTGAGCACGACGCGACCACGCGCGAGCACCGACTCACCCTGGCCGCCCTGCGCGACGAACACGACCGCGCTATCCGAGACGATCGCGACGCTCTCGCGGCCGACCGGCTCGCCGTGGCGACCGACCGCGCCGAGCTCCGACGCGCCCAGCAGACCCTCGCCCTCGAGCACGAGGACCTCACCGAGCAGCGCCGCCTTCTTGGTGAGCGCGTCACCCAGCTCGCCGCCGCCGCCGTCGAGCGCCTGACCAACAACCTGAACCAGGCGTGCAGCGAGCGCGACGAGGCCCGCACCCGCCGCAGCGAGCTCGAGGGAATCCTCCGCGCCCGCGAGGAGGCGGACCGCCGGTTCGGCCAGCGAACGCCCGAGGAGGTGCTCCGTGCCCTCGAGCTCGCCCAGGCCGAGCGCGACCGCCTCGCCGCGGCCCTCGCATCGGCCCCCGAAGCCGACGTTCAGCAACGCCTCGACCAGCGCGAGCGCGAACGCGACGGCCTGCTGCGCGAGCTCGCTGCCCTGCGCGGCAAGCTGGCCGCCGCCGAGCAGCGCCTCGCCAGCTCCGAGCTGGCCGTGCGCGGCCTCGAGGACCTACGCGACCAGAAGGTCAGCCTCGAATCCAGTCGCAACCTCTTACGCGAGCTCAACCAGCAGCTGCGTACCGACATCGACGAGCGGCTCGAGCGCAAGGGCAATCGCGAGGTGTTCCCCGCATGCCTCAAGATGGATGTCGACCCGGAGTTGCAGGCCGCCGCAGACCTCCAGTCCAGCGACCTCGAGCTCCCCAAATTCCTCGACGACCTCCGCCACCGCATCGCCGCCGACGGTCTCTTCTACAGTGACCGCGACCTCCGTTGCTTCCTCGCCGGCCTGGCCGCGAGCCGCCTGCACATCCTCCAGGGTATCAGCGGGACCGGGAAGACCAGCCTGCCACTCGCGTTCGCCGCAGCGATCGACGCCGGCAGCACCGTGATCCACGTGCAGGCCGGCTGGCGCGACCGCCACGACCTCATCGGCCACTACAACGCCTTCGACACCGTTTTCCATGAGGCCGAGTGCCTGCAAGCGCTCTACCGGGCCGGCACCCCAACCCACCGTGAGCGCCCATTCATCGTCGTTCTCGACGAAATGAACCTGTCCCACCCCGAGCACTTCTTCGCCGACTTTCTATCGCTACTCGAGCAGCCGCGAGGGCCCCACCTCCTCGAACTCATCGCTGCCGAGCCCCGCAACTCCGCCCGCCCCGTCGGCCTCATCGAGGGCCGCCGCCTCCCGATCCCGGACAACGTGTGGTTTATCGGCACTGCCAACCACGACGAGACGACCAAGCTGTTCGCCGACAAGACCTTCGACCGTGCTCACATCATGGAGCTACCGCGCGTGCCAGTGCGATTCGACCCCCGCAAAACGTACGACCGCCGGCCGATCGCCCTCGCCGCGTTCACGCAGCAATTCACGGCGGCCCAGCGGCAGCACCGCGGAGAGGCCGACGGCGCCTACAAGCTCCTGGGCGAACTGGCCGAGCCCCTCGCCAAGGACTTCGACATCACGTGGGGCGCCCGTCTCGAGCGCCAGTGGGCCCCCTTCTTTTCGGTCGTCCGCGCCGCCGGCGGTACCGCCGGCGAGGCGTTTGACCATGTGCTCGCCACCAAGATCCTCCGCCGCCTCCGTCACCGCCTCGACGTCCACCAGTCCACGCTCAAGCCTCTGCGGGATCGAGTCAAAACCTGCTTCGACCGCCTCAAGTGGCCCGAGCGCGAGTCCCACGCGCTCACCCTTCTCGACGACCTTCACGGGAACAACCGATGATCCGCGCAGGTCGACTCCTCACTTCGCGGGTCCCCGTGCACAACGACCACATCGACGCCGTCCTCCCGGTTTTCGGCCTGGTCCGCCTGCGCGCGCCGCTGGACCTCAACGGGGTCGCCGCGGCGACCCACGCCTTCCTGACCCCGAACGGCGACGGTCGATGGCACCTGCGCGCCGGCGACGCGGCGCTGGACGGGGTCTTCCCGCCAGACCACCTCCCGACCGCGGACGTGCGCGCCGGCCTACGCGCGCTCGCTGAACCGCTCCAGGGTCATCCGGACTTGCGCACATGGCTGGCCACGCCACCACTCCCGCCGGACCTCCGCGCAGAGCTTGTATCCCTGCCGATCGAAGACGCGATCGAACTCCACCTCGTCCACCTCGAGGAAGTCGTCCGCGCCCCGCATACGCACCTGTCCGTGGAGATCGAGCGCGTCCACGTGTCCCGGGCCCGCCGCACTCCTCCCCAGGCGCTCCGCCACCTCGCCGCGCACACCGAGGACTGGGAACGCCGGACCCTGCACGCCCCGCGCCCGCGTTACATCCTGTCCGAACTGCGCATCGAACAGCTCGACACCTACGAGAACCGGGTCGTCGCCCGCCTGCTCGACCGTCTGCGCGACCATCTCCGCGGCCGCATCCGCGCTATCGTGGAAATCCTCGCAGCCCTCGAAAGCATGGCGGGCTTCTCGACCACCGAGCGCGCCAACTACTGGCTTGCCCGCCGCGTCTGCGCCCTGTGGGGCGAGAAGTACAGCCGCGACGAACGACCCCGGGATGCCGACGTCCAACTGCTCGAACGCCTGCGCCTGCTGCTCCGCCGGGCCCTGCGCATGCAACAAAGCCCGCTCTACCGCGCCGTCCCCCGGCTCGCCCGCGTGGAGCACGGCCTCCGCCCTTCCAACGTGTTCGCCCACGACCCGCACTACCGCCATGTCCGTCTGCTCTGGGACCAGTGCGTCGCCGCCGACTTGTTGCGCGAGCCGTCCTCCGCGGAGCTCCACGCGCGCGACCAGCTGCTATGCCGCGACATGATCTCGTTCGCCGCGCTACTCCTGGTGCGGGCCCTGGAGCAGCTCGGCTACGCCGTCGACGGCACGGCCACGTTCGGTCCCGGCCGCTCCGCTGTATTCACGCTCGGCAGCGATGTCGTCCACCTGCGCTGGACACCGGACGACCGCCTGCTCGTCGAGCAGGCCTCCACGGCAGAAATCGTCGCCCTGCCCGCGAGCCTGGATCACGTCGACGCTGTCCGCCACCTCCGACCCGCGTCGCCGCTCCTTCTCCTCCACCTCGCGTCTCACGCCGTCCCTTCGGCGCTCCACACCCTTGCCAACGACCCGCACCAGCGCTTGCACAAGGATCTGTCGATCCTGCCGGTCTCGCCGCTCGTCCTCACAAGCGTCGAACGCGTGGCGCGGTGGCTCCGCTGGATCCTCACTGGCACGGCCTTCCGCGCTTATCCCCCCGTGCTCCCCGCCCTGCGCGAACCCCTGCCAGGCCATCCCGAGTGGTTGCACAGCGACGGCAAGCAGGCCCGCTTGCTCCGACCGCCGTCGCCGAACGACCCGTCGCTCCTCGCCGACCTACTCGCCAGCCGGCAGACCCACCTCACAAATCTCAAGCGCCAGCAACAGAACCTCCGCGACGCACGCAAGGGGCGACTCGACGACCCCCGCGATCGGAGCCGAATGAACGAAGCGATGACGAAGCTGAGCCGCGAGATCAACACGTGCGAGCCCGCCATCGCCAACCTCGCCGCGTTCGTCGATGGACTCGCGGACGCTCGCCGGGCCCTCGACCACTTGCGCCGCTGCCCCGTCTGCGGCGAGATGTCGGACCCCGAACACTTCGAAGCCCGCGACCGCGATACCTTCACGGCCTCGTGCGCCGACTGCGAGACACGGTGGGGCACGCACCGCTGTCTCGCCGGCCACGTGATCCCATTCATTGAACCAGCGATCGACCGCGACGCCGATCTTCCGACCGCCGCTTGGATCGAGCAGGTCGTGGGTCGCGATATCCTCGCGCTACACTCCATCGACTGGCTCTGTCCGGAGTGTCCGCCAGCGTGACAACAAGTTCGCCAAGGCTGCGCCCCGTAACATGAGCCGGGAGGCGCTTTCTCCCACTCGGCACATTGCGCAGTGCAGCGTTCGAGGCCACGACGGTAGCAATATTGGCCCCGAGCCAGCGGCGGAGGAGCGCGGCTCGGGCGGTCACTCGCCATCCATCACGCCAAGCCGCCCGACCCCGCCTTTCATACCGACGAGGCGGACGTGCTCGCAGGCTTGGGCGCAGCCGCCAGCGCGACCGGTGTGCGACTCGAAGGGGCGTGCGACCTCACGACGATGCGCGTATCGTCACAGGACCTCGACAGCCGAGAGGCCACGGCACGGCACGATAACCAGGAGAAGTTCCGGAGAAACCCGATCGGTTACCCGAAAACCTTTCTGGACCGGTGTAGGCTGCCTGAATCGCCGTTTGACGCCTACGCCGAAGTCGCATCCGGCCCGAGATCGGATCGAGGCTCTCCGACTCCCCCAGGCGCAGAAATCAATCGACCAGCTTGTCGACCCGTCTGCGATCACCGACGTCGTGGATGCACCCGGGGAGCAGCCTTCGGGAAGTCGCGCTGGACCACGGCATCGAACCCCATCGGCACCGGTCGATCTCGGCGCGCTTGCCCTGCGGGCCTCTCATCATCGCCAGCACGAGACACGTGAGCGCAGCATCCACCCACAGACGGCGCGGTAGACCCGGGCATGCCCCTCGGGGAGGCGGCCCTCGTTACAGTGGACGACGCACAGGTCAGCATATGACCGGGTTCCCGGCGAGCGTCCGGAGGTCGGGGCGGCCGGCCAAGGCCCGCTGGAGAGGCGCCGCTGCAGCTTGGCTTCCACCGCGCGACGATCGATCCGCTGGACGACGAGGAGACCGCCGCCTTCGCCGCCCGGTCGACCGCGCTGTTCGGCGACAAAGGCGCCCGAGCGCAGCGCCGAGCCGGCACCGCCTCTCGCTGCGTAGCTGCACCCAGCACGCCGCGAACACCGGCCGGGTCTCCACACCGCACGAACTGCTCGAAGCGGTTGAGCGTGGCCGCGCTCGCTCGCCATCGCACGGCGGCGCAGCCCAGTCTCCGTCGCGATTCTTGTCCGATTGCGTCCCCGACGGGCCAGCAGGCTGGCCTCTTCTCCCACCCCCACGGCCCCACCAACGCAACATGCGCGATGGCGAGATCCGCCACAACCTGGCCTGATTTTGTCGCGATCCTGGCTCGAACCAAGAAATCCCTCGAATTCAGCCTCCCAGCCCCCCCTAAGAGCGCACCCTTACTACATCACCCACGCCAACGACGACGCCACGATCCCCAAGTCCAGCGAGACCCTGAACAACTGGCAGATCGACGGCCTCAACAACTTCCGCCAGAACACCCAGGGCACCCTCGGCAAG
>Ga0075163_10006805_pt1 | contig 15169 bp, 13 predicted proteins | sample JI1023141ADNA_FD_71478 | JGI IMG/M metagenome (GOLD analysis project Ga0075163, IMG submission 71478) | Wastewater effluent complex algal communities from Wisconsin, to seasonally profile nutrient transformation and Carbon sequestration -... | ecosystem: Engineered > WWTP > Effluent > Algae... | reverse complement strand
CGCTCGGAGCCTCAGCGGCCGCGCCGACGCCGACGCGGCGCGCTCACCCGGTCCGGACCGGCAGGCCGCGGGCGGCGAGGTGGGCCTTGGCCTCGCCGATGGTGTGGTGGCCGTAGTGGAAGATCGACGCGGCGAGGACCGCGGCGGCGCCGCCGATGGCGAGACCGTCGGCGAGGTGGTCGAGGGTGCCGACGCCGCCCGAGGCGATGACCGGGATGGTCACCGCGTCGACGACCGCGCGGACCAGGGCGAGATCGTAGCCGGTGCGGGTGCCGTCGCGGTCCATGCTGGTGAGCAGGAGCTCGCCGGCGCCGCGGTCGGCGGCCTCGCGGCACCAGCCGAGGGCGTCCTTGCCCTCCGGGGTCCGGCCGCCGTGGCTGTAGACGTCCCAGCCGGCCGGCGCTGGATCGAGCCGCTGCTTGGCGTCGACCGCGATGACGATCGCCTGGGTGCCGAACGCGGCCGCGCACTCGTCGATCAGCCCGGGCCGGCGCAGCGCGGCGGTGTTGATCGAGACCTTGTCGGCGCCGGCCCGCAGCAGCGCCTCGACGTCGGCGACCGAGCGGACCCCGCCGCCGACGGTGAGCGGGATGAACAGCCGGTCGGCGGTCCGGGCCACGACGTCGACGATCGTGGCCTTGCCGTCGGGCGACGCCGAGATGTCGAGGAAGCACAGCTCGTCGGCGCCCTGGGCGTCGTAGACCGCGGCCTGCTCGACCGGATCGCCAGCGTCGCGCAGATCGACGAAGCCGGTGCCCTTGACCACCCGACCGTCCTTGACGTCGAGGCAGGGGATGATCCGCCGGGTCAGCACGCCGCGCCCTCGGCCCCGGCCCGCAGCGCCTCGGCCAGGGTGAAGCGCTGATCGTACAGCGCGCGCCCGACCACCACCGCCGGCACCCCGGCCGCGGCCAGGGCGCGGACGTGATCGAGGCTGGCGACCCCGCCCGACGCGATCACCTCGCAGTCGACCGCGGCGGCGAGCGCGGCGGTGGCCTCGACGTTGGGCCCGCGGCCGGTGCCGTCGCGCGCGACGTCGGTGTAGAGCAGCGCCGCCGCGCCCCAGCCCGCCGCTCGCCGGCCGAGCTCGATCGCGGTCACCGTCGACGTCTCGACCCAGCCCTCGACCGCGACCAGCCCGTCCTTGGCGTCGACCGCGACGATCACCCGGTCGGGGAAGGCGCGGCACAGGTGCTCGACCAGCGCCGGCGACTTGACCGCCGCGGTGCCGAGGACGATCCAGCGCGCGCCGGCGTCGAGCACCGCGCGGGCCCCGGCCTCGTCGCGCAGGCCGCCGCCGACCTCGACCGGCATCGGCGACGCCGCGCACATCCGGGCGATGGCGGCGGCGTGGCCGGGGCTGCCAGCGAACGCGCCGTCGAGATCGACGACGTGCAGGCGGGTCGCGCCGGCCGCGGCCCACTCGGCCACCAGCTCCTCGGGGTGCTCGCGGAACACGGTCACCGCGTCGCGGCGGCCCTCGACCAGCCGGACCGCGCGGCCGCCGAGCAGATCGATGGCGGGGATGACGATCACGTCACGACTCCACGAACGCGCGCAGCAGGGCGAGGCCGCGCCGCTGGCTCTTCTCGGGGTGGAACTGACAGGCGAACACGGTGCCGTGGCGGACCGCGGCGCACACCGGGCCGCCGTGGTCGGTGGTCAGCGCGATCACGCCGGGATCGACCGGCACCGCGTGATAGCTGTGGACGAAGTACAGCTCGGCGCCGTCGGGGACGTCGACCAGCAGCGGGTCGGCGGCGGCGCCGGCCGGGCGCCGGACCTGGTTCCAGCCCATGTGCGGGATCTTCAGCGCCGGATCGGCCGGCCGCAGGCGCTCGACCCGACCGGCGATCACGCCGAGCCCGGCGACCCCGCCGCCCTCCTCGCTGGCGTCGAACAGCACCTGCATCCCGAGGCAGATGCCGAGGTAGGGCACGCCGCGGGCCAGGGCGTCGCGCAGCGGGCCCTCGAGCCCGCGGGCGGCCAGGCCGTCGACGAACGGCCCGATCGCGCCCTGGCCGGGCACGACCAGCTTGTCCGCCCGGCGGACGACCTCGGGGTCGGCGGTCACCACCACGTCGCCGCCGACCGCGGCCAGCGCCTTCTCGACCGAGCGCAGGTTGCCGGCGCAGACGTCGACGATCGCGATCACGACGTCAGCGTGCCCTTGGTCGACGGCACCGCGCCCTGCAGGCGAGGATCGATCCGGGTCGCCTGATCGAGGGCGCGGGCGAACGCCTTGAACGCGCACTCGATGACGTGGTGCGGGTTGCCGCCGTGGTGGAGCACGACGTGGAGGTTGATCTCGGCCTTGATCGCGAACGCAGCGAAGAACTCGTGGGCCAGGGCGCAGTCGAAGGTGCCGATCCACTTGCCGTCGAGGCCGTCGACCTTCCACACGAACGCCGGCCGGCCGGAGAAGTCGACCGCGACCGTCACCAGGGTCTCGTCCATCGGCAGGGTCGCCCAGCCGTAGCGCGCGAGGCCGGCACGGTCGCCGAGCGCCTCGCGGAACGCCTGGCCCAGCACCAGGCCGATGTCCTCGACGGTGTGGTGGGCGTCGATCTCGAGATCGCCGCGGGCGCGGATCGCGAGATCGAACAGGCCGTGGCGGGCGAGGGCGTCGAGCATGTGGGCCAGGAACGGCACCGGCACGTCGAGCGTGCGCGCGCCGCTGCCGTCGATCCCGAGCTCGACGACGATCTGGGTCTCCTTGGTGTTGCGCTCGACGCGCGCGGTCCGCGGGGCCACGGCCGTTGATAGCACGGGCGGTCGCGCCTCGCGCGCCGGGTCGGAGAGTTGGCCAGCAGCCTCAGAAGGTGCCGCCGACCGCCAGCACCGCGCCGTGCGGGCCGGCCGCGACCCGTGGCGCGTAGCGGAGCAGGCGCGCGACCTGCTTGCGGCGGCCCGGCGACGCGTCGCCCATGCCGCGGATCGCGAGCGCGGTCGCGGCCCCGAGCCCGACGGTGAGGCCGATGGTGGCGCCGGTGACGAACTGGCCCGGCGCGTCGTCGCCGTCGAGACCGCCGGCGAACACCAGCACGGTGCCGAGGACCAGCCCGCCGGCGGCGAACCCGGCGGTCGGCCCGGCGAACCACATCACGGCCTCGTCGTCGTTGTCGACGTTGCGGGCGCCGACGATCGCGCCACCGACCGCGCCGACCGCGGCCAGGGTCCACGCGGTCTTGCCGACCCGCAGGCCCCACGCCTCGTCGCGGCCGTCGATGAGGCTGCCGAGCATGAAGCCGTCGAGGCCGTACCAGGCCGCGCCGTGGAGCGCGAGCGCCGGCCGCGCGTCGAGGTCGAGCCGGTGGGCGGCGAAGCCGGCGCCGACCGGCAGCGCGAACATGCCGACGATGCCGAGCGGGATGCGGACCCCGTCGCCGACGTGATCGGCGACGTCGGAGAAGTTGATGTAGAAGACGCCGGCCAGCGACGCCTCGAGGGTGAGGCCGGCGTAGGCCTCCCAGCCCTTCACCGGCCGGGCCTCGGCCGGGCCGGGGCGGGCGGCGAGCGCGGCGAGCACGAGCGCGGCGGGCAAGGGCAGACGCGACATGGTCCGCACCGACGGTGCCACGACCCGCGGCATTCACTCCACCGCGACGATCGCGGCTCGCGCTCGACCGCGACGATCCGCACGGTCTGCACCACGCCGACGCGATCGCGACAGCCGGGTCGCGGTCGTGACCGGGCGAGGGGTCGAGCCAGCCGCAACCCGGCGCAAGCGCTGGCCTCGGCGCTGGAACGACGCTTGCGAAGGGAGCGGCCGATGGTCCGCTCCTCTGTCGTCCTCGTCGGCGCCCTGGCGGCCGTGGTCGCGATCGCCGGCGCGACAACCGACCGCGCCCAGGCCGGCGCCGGCTTCTTCCCGCCGCTCGAGGTCGAGCTCGGGCGGTCGGCGATCGCCACCCGCGGCGGTCCGGACGTCGGCGCGACCGAGCTGCTGGTCGGGATGAGCTTCGCGTCGCTCTACCCGAAGCCGACGCCGGTCGACGTCAGCCTGGGCTGGGTCGCCTCGTTCGTGCCCGCGATCGACGAGCCGGTCGTCGGCCCGTCGATGGACCGGCCGGCCAACGCCGGCGGCGCCTTCGTCGCGGTCGACTGGCGGGCGGTGGAGGGCGTGCACTGGCGCGGCTGGCTCGGCGGCCGCGGCGAGCTGATGGCGACCGAGGACGTCGGCGTGCTCGGCGGCTTCGGCCGGGCCTCGATCGAGCTGTGGCACCCGGTGATGGCCGGCGGCGGCGGCGGCGGGATCATGGGCGCGGTCGCGCTGTCGGCGTGGATGGAGGTTGGCGTGCGCGAGCGGCCGGATCGCTCGCTGGCCCGGGTCGCGAGCGCCGGCATCGGCCTGCGCCTGCCGCTGGTCGCCGGCCGCTAGCGGCGGAGCTGGCCGAAGCGCTCGCGGGCCGCGTCGACCTCGGCCTGGCTCTGGGCGCCGAGGACGTCGAGGGTGGCGCGCTGCTCCTGGCCGGTCTGCGCGTCGCGGGCGCGGACGTTGAGGATGCCGGACGCGTCGAGGGCGAAGATGACCTCGATCTTGGTCTGGCCGCGCGGGCGCGCCGGCAGGCCCTCGAGCACCAGGTCGCCGAGGACGATGTTGTCGTCGATGCGCCGCGACTCGCCGGTGCAGACCCGGATGCGCACGGTCTGCTGCTGGTCGCGCGAGGTGGTGAACATGCGGCGGGTCTCGGTCGGCACCCGCGCGTTGCGACGGATCAGCTCCTCGCAGAAGCCGGCGACGGTGCCGATGCCGAGGCTGCGCGGGGTGACGTCGAGGACGACCGGCAGCGCCGGGGGCGGCGCCGCGACCGCCACCGACTGCGCCGCCAGCCCGCTGATCAGCGTCGGCATCGCCGCCGGTGACGGCGGCTCGGGCGCCACCGGCCGGGGCGGCGGCGGCGCGTCGAACATGGCCGGGCTCAGCGGCACCGCCGGCTGATCGAACAGCGTCGCCGCGCTCGGGCCGAGCGGCCGGCCGATCGGCGGATCGGTCGGGGTCGAGCCGCGCCGCGGTCGCGGCGCCGGCGGCTCGAACAGCGAGTCGAGCGAGCCAGGCGGGGCCGGTACCGGCGGCTCGCTCCGCGGCCGGGGCGGCGGCGCCGGCGGCTCGCTCCGCATCCGCGACGGCGGCACCGGCGGTTCGGTCCGGGCCCGCGGCGGCACGATCGGCGGCTCGCTCCGCGGCCGGGGCGGCGGCGTGGTCGGGGGCGTGGCCCAGGCCGGCGTCGGCGGCGCCTCGGACGCGCGCGGCACGAACCGGGGCAGCCCGAGGCCGTCGGTGGTCGTGTCCGGCTGCGCGAACGTCATCGTCGGCTGCTGCTCGGGCGCGAACGGATCGATCGTCGCCAGCGGCGTCGTCGTGCCGGCCGGTCCCAGCGTCGGCGCCTCGAGCTCGATCGCGGCGGTCGTCGGCGGGGCCACGAAGGCCGGCACCGACGGCGGGGCAACCGGGGCCGCGAACGCCGGCACGATCGGCGCGCTCGCCGGCCGCGAGCCGATCGGCACCGTCGGCGCCTCGAGCGCCTCGAACAGCGCGTCGATCGGCAGGTCGGCCGACGGGTCGGGGGCCAGGCGCGGCGCGGTCGGCGCCCGCTTGACCTCGGTGATCTCCTCGCCGTGCTGGGTCGGGATCCCCAGCATGGTCTTGCCGCGGCCGGGCGGCGGCGGGATCGCCGGCACCGGCGGCAGCACGCCCGGCACCAGCGGCGACCGCGCCCGCGGCGGCGGGATCGCCGGCACCTGCGGCGGCCCGACGGTGGTCGCGGCCTCGAACCCGGTCGACGTCGGCGCGCCCGGCGGCCGCATCGGCGACGCGCCCAGCGGCGCGGTCGTGCGCTGCGCCGACGGCGCGATCGCGGTCGGATCGGGCTGGGCCGCGCCGATCATGGTCGGCGCCGACGACGCCGGCGGCGGCGGCACCGACGACCGCGCGGTCACCGGCGGCGGCCCGGGCGGCGGCATCAGCGTGGTGCGGCCGGTCTGGCGGCGGGTCAGCACCCGGTCGAGCGCGCTGGCCTGCAGCGCGGCGCCCAGCGCCACCGCCTCCTCGGCGTTGACGTCGGTCCGCGGCGCCCGCTGGAAGAACTGGGTGACCCGCTCGCGCACCGCCGGGATCTTGGTGGTACCGCCGACCAGCACGATGTCGTCGATCGCCCCGGGCTGGACCCCGGCGAGCCGCATCGCCTCCTCGCACACCGTGAAGCTGCGCTCGATGATCGGCCGCGCCTTGTTCACCAGCTCGTCGCGGTGGATCTCGATCTCGAGGTTGATCGGCACGCCGCCCGGCCCGTACGCCGCCTCGTCGACCTTGACGATCGCGCGGGTCCGCCGTGACAGCTCGATCTTGGTCTGCTCGGCGACCGCCCGCAGCCGCATGATCGCGATCTCGTTGTCGCGCAGATCGATGCGGTGCTTGGTCAGGAAGGCGTCGGCCATGTGCTGCATCAACGCCTCGTCGATGTCGTCACCGCCGAGGAACGTGTCGCCCGCCGTGCCCAGCACCTCGTAGACCTGGTCCTGCAGCCGCAGCACGGTCACGTCGAACGTGCCGCCGCCGAAGTCGTAGACCGCGATCATCCGCGACAGCTGGCGCTGGTAGCCGTAGGCCAGCGCGGCCGCGGTCGGCTCGTTGAGCACCCGGGCCACGGTGATGCCGGCGATCGCGCCCGCCGTCGCCGTCGCCGATCGCTGGGCGTCGTTGAAGCTGGCCGGCACCGTCACCACCGCCCGCGTCACCTCCTCGCCGAGCGCGGTGGCGGCGGCGTTGCGGACGTGATCGAGGATGATCGCCGAGATCTCCGGCACCGCGAACTCGCCGCCGCGGGTGATGATCACCGGCTGCTGGTTCTGGCCCTCCTTGAGCAGGTAGGGCATCCGGGCCTGGGCGGCCTGGATCTCGCGCGACCGGAACGGCCGGCCGATCAGCCGCTTGGCCGAGTACACCGTGTTGCGCGGGTCGATGATCCGGCGCTGCTTGCCCTCGACGCCGACGATCACCGAGCCGTTGGGGTGGAACGACACCACCGACGGGTGGATCTTCACGCCGGTGGCGTCGGCGAGCACGCGGGGCGCGCCGCTGGCGTCACAGGCCGCGACGACCGAGTTGGTCGTTCCGAGATCGATGCCGACGATGGGATCAGCCACGGGTCCTCAACCGGCTCCAGGGGTCGGGATCGACGTCGGGAGCGAGGCGAGGACGTCGTCGTACCACCGTTCCAGCGTCCGCCGAAAGGGCCACATCCAGCCATAGGCCGGGCCGGTGAACTGATCGATCACGTGGGCCCGGTACAGCGTCGCCGCCGGCGCGCCCGGGCCCCAGACGTCGGCCGCGGCGCGGATCGACTCGGCGTAGGCCTCCCACTCGAGCCGGGCGCGGAACCAGGCCAGACCCAGGGGCAGCGGCAGCAGCAGGTACATGATCGCCATGCCGGGCAGGGTGTAGCGGCGGAACTGCCGCAAGTGGACGGCCTCGTGGCGCAGGGTGCAGTAGCGGTCGCGGGGATCGCGGTCGTCCCAGTCGTCGGTCAGGTAGATGGTCCGGCCGATGGTGGTCTGGTAGTCGTCGAGGTAGCCGCGCATCCCGCCGAAGGTGACGACCATCAGGCCGAGGTGGATCGCCCGCTGGCCGCGCGAGGTCCGCTTCTTGACCAGCCGCAGCCGAGGGAACTCGGCTTGCAGCTCGCGGACCAGCGCCGCGTATCGGTCCTCGAAGTCCACGGCCGATATCGTAGCGCACGCGGTCCGGAGACCCGGAATTTGCGACGGGTAGTTCCGGGCGTCCCCCCGACGCCGCCTCACAGGTGAGGCCGGCTGTGCGGCCGGCTGCCTGTTGACCCGGCCGCCCCCGATCCGTAGCGTCATCGCCCCGGTGGCCGTCGACGTCAGCAAGCTCAACCCGCCCCAGCGCGAGGCGGTGATCCACGGCGGCGGCCCGCTCCTGGTCCTCGCCGGCGCCGGCTCGGGCAAGACCCGGGTCATCACCTACCGGATCGCCCACCTGCTCGACCAGGGCATCCCGCCCGAGGCGATCGCGGCGCTCACGTTCACCAACAAGGCCGCCGAGGAGATGCGCGAGCGCATCGCCCATCTGCTGGGCAACCGCAAGACCGCCAAGCGCCTGACCATGGGCACCTTCCACGCCCTCGGCCTGGAGATCCTGCGCCAGGAGCGCAAGGCGCTCGGCTACCCCAAGGGCTTCGCGGTCTACGACCAGTCCGATCAGCTCGGCGTGGTCCGCGAGCTGCTCCGCACCACCAAGGACATGAGCCGCGACGGCGAGCGCCGCTTCGACGTCAAGGCGATCCTCACCCGGATCTCGCTGGCCAAGAACGGGATGATCACGCCCGACGAGTACCAGCCGCGCGAGACCGACGACTACGACCTCATCACCGCCGAGATCTACCCGCGCTACCAGGAGGCGCTGCGGGCCTACGCCGCCTACGACTTCGACGATCTGATCGTCGAGCCGGTCCACCTGATGGCGCGCGATCCGGCGGTCCGCGACCGCTGGCAGAGCCGGTTCCGCTTCGTCCTGGTCGACGAGTTCCAGGACACCAACCGGGCCCAGCTCCTGCTGGTCCGCGAGCTGGTCGCGCAGCACGAGAACCTCACCGTGGTCGGCGACGACGACCAGTCGATCTACGCCTGGCGCGGCGCCGACCCGACCGGGATCCTGCGCTTCGGCGACAACTTCGCCGGCGCCACCATCGTCAAGCTCGAGCAGAACTACCGCTCGACCAAGACCATCCTGGCCGCCGCCAACGCGGTCATCGCCCACAACCCGCTCCGCCACGGCAAGGTGCTGTGGTCCGAGCTCGGCGACGGCGAGATCATCACCCACGCGGTCGCCGCCGACGTCGAGCAGGAGTCGAAGTGGGTGGCGATGGAGCTGCGCAAGCTGCACGAGGCCGGCCGGCCCTGGCAGGACATGGCGGTGCTGTACCGCTCCAACCTCCAGGCCAAGGGGCTCGAGGACGAGCTGCGCCAGCTCGAGGTCCCGTACACGATGTACGGCGGCCAGGAGTTCTTCGAGCGCAAGGAGGTCAAGGACGTCATCGCCTACCTCCGGGTCGCGCTCAACCCGCGCGACGAGCTGTCGCTGCGGCGGGTGATCAACTACCCGGCCCGCGGCATCGGCGCGACCAGCGTGGCCCGGCTGGCGGCGCTGTCCCACGCCCGCCACCAGAGCCTGTGGGACGTGCTGCGGTCGTTCGCCGCCGACGCCGAGCACACCCCCGGCCTGTTCGCGCCGACCCCGGCCGCGGCCGCGGTGGTCGACGACGACGACGATCCCGACGGCTGGGGCCCGACGTCGGCGCCGGCCCGGGCCCACACCGCGGTCGCCGAGCTCGGCGACCACGGCGACACCTTGCGGCCGGCGGTGCGGCGCGGCATCAGCGATCTGGTCGGCACCTTGACCCGGCTGTCCCGCAACCTGCGCGATCAGGGCGCGGTCGCCGCCACCCGCGCGCTGATCGAGGACATCCGCCTGCACGAGGACCTCCACGACGCGTCGGCCAGCCAGTCGGCGGCCCAGCGCCGGATCGACAACCTCGAGGGCCTGCTCGGCTCGCTCACCCGGTTCGCCGAGCGGTCACCGGGCATCGACGCGCTCGGCGAGTACCTGCGCCGGCTGTCGCTCGAGACCAGCGACGACTCCGACAAGGGCGGCGACAAGGTGGTCATGACCACGCTCCACGGCGCCAAGGGCCTCGAGTTCCCGGTCGTGTTCATGGTCGGCCTCGAGGAGGAGCTGCTGCCCCACGCCCGCACCCTCAACCCCCAGGCCACCGACGTGATGGCCGAGGATCACGCCAGCGACGTCAGCGAGGAGCGCCGGCTCTGCTACGTCGGCATCACCCGCGCCCAGCGCAAGCTGTACCTGACCCGGTCGTGCACCCGGGTCAACCGCGGCCGGACCATGGCCCGCACCCCGTCGCGCTTCCTGCTCGAGGTCCCCGACGAGCTGCTCGAGGTCCGCGACCTCGGCCAGGAGGCCAAGGAGAAGGTGCCGACCTCCGAGATCCGCTCCTTCTTCGCCAGCTTCAGCCTCGACGACTGAAGCTCCCTTCCTCCCCGTCAGCGCCCGAGCACCTCCAACCCGTTCGTCCTGAGCGACGGGCGAGCGCAGCGAGCCCGGAGTCGAAGGACCGTCGACCGAACGCCTCCAACCCGTTCGTCCTGAGCGACGGGCGAGCGCAGCGAGCCCGGAGTCGAAGGAGCCCTTCGACGAGCTCAGGGCGAACGGGGAAGGAATCGATCCGTGGATGATCGACGCGGTTCCGGAGCCGTCGATCAGTCGGCGAGCAGGCGCTCGAGCGTCTGATCGAGCTCGTTGAAGTTGAACGGCTTGTCGAGGTGCGCGTCGGCGCCGTACAGGGGCGACGTCATCTCGTTCACCTGCGCGCCGATCGCGGTCAGCATCAGGATCTTGATGCCCTCGGTCACCGGGTCCTGCTTCAAGGCCCGCGCGACCTCCCACCCGTTCTTCGACGGCATCATCACGTCGAGGATCATCAGCGCCGGTCGGCTGCGCTTGGCCGAGGCCAGCGCCTCCTTGCCGTCGCTGGCGGTGAGCACCTTGTAACCCCGGTGCTCGAGGCGGAGCTGCAGCATGCTGAGGATCTCCGGGTCGTCGTCGACGACCAGGATGGTCTTGGGCGGCTTCGCCATGCGATCAGGCTATGGCGCGCTCGCCAGCGCGGTCAAGCCCGCATCCTGGTAGAACCGCCCGATGGCGCGACGCGCACGGCAAGTGGTGACCGTCGTGCTCGCGATCGTGGCGATCGTCGCCGCCGTCACCGTGGTCGGCGACGTCCGCGAGGTCCGCGCCCGCCTCGACGGCTTCGCCTGGTGGGCGCTGGCCGCCGCCCTCGGCCTCGCCCTGGTCAACTACGCGCTGCGCTTCCTCCGCTGGCAGCTCTACCTGCGCGACCGGCGGGTGCTGGTGCCGGCCGGGCCGAGCGCGCTGGTGTTCGTCGCCGGCTTCAGCATGGCGATCACGCCCGGCAAGGTCGGCGAGCTGCTCAAGTGCTACCTCTTGCGCGAGCTGCGCGGCGTGCCGGTCACCAGCAGCGCCGCGGTGGTCATCAACGAGCGGGTCAACGACCTGCTCGCGCTGCTGGCGGTCGCCACCATCGGCGTCGCCGTCCACGGCGTGGCCGGCGAGGTCGTGATCGCCGCCGCGGTCGTCGTCGGCCTGGCGTTCGGCTTCCTGCTCTGGCGCGACCTGGCCCGCGCGGTCATCGATCTGGTCACCCGGCCGGCCCGGCTGCGGGCCCTGCGGCCGCGGCTCCACGCCCTCCACGCCGACCTGCTCGCGCTCAGCCGGCCGTCGGTGCTGTTGTGGTCGACCGCGCTGGCGATGGGGGCGTGGGCAGCCGAGGGCCTCGGCTTCGCCCTGGTGGTGCGCGGCTTCCCCGGCGCCCACATCGCGCTCGGCCTCGCCCTGGTCATCTATGCCGCCACCACCATCGCCGGCGCGATCAGCTTCCTGCCCGGCGGGCTCGGCGTCACCGAGGGCGCGATGACCCTGCTGCTGGTCGATCACGCGCTCGGCGTCGACCGCGGCACCGCCACCGCCGCGACCCTGGTCACCCGCTTCGCCACCCTGTGGTTCGCGGTCGGCCTCGGCGTGGTCGCGCTGATCCTGGTCCGCCGCCGGATCGCCGCCGCCGGCCCGGCCGCCGCCGCCGCCGCCACCACCCCGGCCGCCCCCATCGTCGGCCCCGCCACAGACGACGTCGACGCCCCGCCCGCCGCCTGACCCGCATCCCGACCGCCGGGGGGAGCGCGATGCCGGACCGTGGGGCATACTGCCGCCATGGATTTCGACTTCGCGCGCTACATCAGCGAGCGACGCGGCGAGGTGGCGTCACGGGCTCAGACCGGCACCACCTACGCCTTCGCCGGCGAGCGCAAGCTGCTCCGCGGCTTCGTCGGCGCCCGGCCGGTGGCGATGGCCATCGAGGCCACCAACCGGCTCTGGAACGAGAAGGCCAAGGACGAGCTCCTGCGCGAGGCCCGCACCGCCGCCGAGGACGCGCCGCGGGTGTGGGCCGCGGCCAAGAAGGCGGCCGCCGCGCTCAAGCTCACGCTGCCGTCGGTGTACCTGGCGCCGCCGTCGTTCGCGGTCGGCCTGACCTCGCTCGGCACCGACGATCAGCCGTACGTCGTGCTCCGCACCGACGTCGCCCAGGGCCTGACCGACGACGAGCTGGTCGCCGCCATCGGCCACGAGCTCGGCCACATCCAGAACGGCCACGTCGTCTACACCACGACCACCCACTACCTCACCCACTCGGCGTTCTTCTTCGTCCGCTGGATGGTCCAGCCGGCGCTGGTCGCGCTCAAGGCCTGGTCGCGGCGCAGCGAGATCACCTGCGATCGCGCCGCGCTGCTCGCCTCGCGCAGCCTCGACGTCACCCTGGCCACGCTGGTCAAGCTCGAGCTCGGCGTCGACCGCGCCGACATCGACGGCTACCTGCGGGCGCCGCCGGCCTCGTCGGGCGTCGGCCGCTTCACCGAGATGTTCCGCGCCCACCCGCTGTTGCCCAAGCGGCTGGCCGCGCTCCGCGCCTTCGCCGACGGCGCCCTGTACGCCCAGGCCACCGGCGCCGACCCGGCCGGCAAGGCCAGCACCGACGACATCGACAAGCAGGTCGCCGACCTGCTCAGCTCGTTCTAGCCGCCGCCGCGAGATCGCGAGACCCCATGCTCCCTCCTCACCATCAGGCGGCCAAGGCCGCGGTGCTCGTCCGCTACCGCGAGCTCGCCGACATCGCCGACGCGGTCGGCATGGTCACCCTCGCCCGCGACATCCGGGTCAGCCGGGTCCCCAAGCTCGAGGGCGAGCGCTTCCACGTCGTCGTGCTCGGCGAGTTCAACCACGGCAAGTCGACGTTCGTGAACGCGCTGCTCGGCCACGACGTCCTGCCGACCGGGATCACGCCGACCACCGCCGCCATCAACCACGTCGTCCACGCCGCGGTGCCGCGGGCGCGGGTGATGCTCAAGAACGGCCAGTCGCTCGACCTGATCCCGTCCGAGCTCAAGCAGTGGGTCACCGTCGCCGGCGGCCAGGCCGGCGACGTCGCCTACGTCGAGCTCGGCTACCCGGCCGAGCTGCTGCGCGGTGACGTCGTGCTGGTCGACACCCCCGGCGTCAACGACCTCAACGATCAGCGGGCCGAGGTCACCTACGGCTACGTCCCCCGCGCCGACGCGGTCCTGTTCCTGCTCGACGCCGGCCAGGCGCTCAAGGACAGCGAGCGCGAGTTCCTCGCCTCCCACATCCTCGACGGCACCCGCGGCCGGATGATCTTCGTCCTCGGCAAGATGGACCTGCTCAACCCCGACGAGCGGTCGGCGGTGATCGAGTACGTCCAGGGCGGCCTCGACCGGCTGGCGCCGGGCGCGCCGGTGTTCCCGCTGTCGGCCAAGAGCTGGCTGCAGTACAAGGACCTCGACAGCGGCATGCCGGCGCTGCTCGATCACCTCGGCCGGTTCCTGTCGGGCGACCGCGGCCGCATCCTGCTCGAGAACGCGGCGATCGACGCCGCCCGGACCGCGTCCTACCTCGAGCAGAACCTCGGCGTCCGGCAGAAGGCCTGGGACCTGACCATCGAGCAGCTCGAGGAGCGGGTGGCGGTGGTCCGCCAGCAGCTCGACGCCTCCAAGCGCACGCTCGACGATCTCCACGTCCGCATCGACGCCGACGCCGGCGCGATCAAGGCCCACGTCCTCGCCGACCTCGACGCCTTCGCCCAGAGCTTCGTCGCCGCCATCCCCGGCCAGCTCGACACCGTCGACGCCGACGACATCAAGCGCTACCTGCCCGGCTTCATCGAGGACAAGTTCAAGGAGTGGGCGGTGCTCGAGGGCGCCAAGCTCGGCGCGATGATGGAGCGGCTGGCCGAGGAGGTCATCACCATCACCAACCAGAACGTCGCCGCGGCGTCGGCGGCCCTGGCCGAGCGGCTCGGCCCTGGCGACACCCAGGTCGCGATCGACGTCGACAGCTTCAAGTACGACGTCGGCATCTACGCGGTCGGCGCCCTCGGCACCGGCGTGCTGCTGTTCGTCAACGTCCTGGCCGGCGGGCTCCTGACCCTGGCGGCGCCGATCCTCGCCATCGTCCTCAAGTCGAAGGTGTCGGGCGACATCCGCAAGCAGGCCAAGGAGAAGGTGCCCGGCGCCATCCTCCACGCCGCCGCCGCGATGCGGCCGCACTTCGAGCAGTGCGTCGACGAGTTCGCCGGCCGGCTGCGCGACTTCGTCACCACCGCCGGCAACGCGCTCTACCGCGGCATCGGCGAGGTCCTCGAGCGGACGATCAGCGAGCGCCGCAAGGGCGGCGGCGAGGCGGCGGAGCTCAGGGCCACCACCGACGAGCAGATCGCGCAGGTGACCGCGATGCGGACCAGCCTGGGCGAGCTGCGCGCCGACCTGGCCAAGGTCACCACCGACCTCTGATGGCGGGGACCGGCGACACGCTCCGGTCGTTGTGGTCGCGGATCGCGCGCAAGGCCGAGGACACCGCCAACGACCTCCTGCTCGACACCTACCGCGATCAGGTCGCGCAGGCCCGGGCGCTGGTGGTCAAGGGCGACCCGGCGGCGGCGGTCGAGGTGCTCGAGGCGCTGCTGGTCGATCGACCCGATCACCTCGGCGCGCTGACCCTGCTCGGCAGCGCCCGGCTGGTGCTCGGCCTGGCCGTGCCGGCCGAGGAGGCGTTCACCCGCGCGCTGGCGGTGCGGACCAGCGATCCCGAGGCGCTGGTCGGGCTGGGCGAGGCGCTGGTCGAGCAGGGGCTGTGGCGCGAGGCGCTGATCCCGCTCGGCCGCAGCGTCGAGGTCGCCGGCGGTGACCGGGCGCTGCTCGCCGACGCCTACCTCGCGCTCGGCCGGGCCTGGCGCGGCGTCGGCGAGCTCGACAAGGCGATCCGCGAGCTGCGCAAGGCGGTGGCCGAGGCGCCGAACGACGCGCTGGCCCGGGCCACCCTCGGCGACGCGCTGCTGGCCGACGATCGGACGTCGTCGACCGAGGCCCGCGCCCACCTCGAGCGCGCGGTCGAGGCCGAGCCGGCGCCGACCCTGGCGCTGCTCGATCTCGGCGAGCTGGCGCTGGCCGACGGCCTCACCACCGCCGCCGCCGCGTACCTCGAGCG
>Ga0075163_10006804_pt1 | contig 15171 bp, 14 predicted proteins | sample JI1023141ADNA_FD_71478 | JGI IMG/M metagenome (GOLD analysis project Ga0075163, IMG submission 71478) | Wastewater effluent complex algal communities from Wisconsin, to seasonally profile nutrient transformation and Carbon sequestration -... | ecosystem: Engineered > WWTP > Effluent > Algae... | reverse complement strand
GCCACGCCCGCGCGCAGATCGGGTCCGGTGGGTTGCGCATCGTGTGCCATGGCCTGCCTCCGTTCGCCGTTCCTGCCTGTTGGATGCAGCGAAGCGCGACCGGTTCCCGTACGCAAGCGCGGGAACCTCGCACCCGCGCATGCATCTTAGGGGAATACGCACGATGGAATCCGCCATGCTCGATCCCCGCACGCTGTCCGCCGACTCCTCTCCCGCACGCACGGACAACAACGCCGCCGACACGCGCCCGAGCCGCGGCGAAGCCGAAGCCGCGGTGCGCACGCTGATCCGCTGGGCCGGCGACCGGCCCGCGCGCGAAGGCCTGCACGACACGCCGGCGCGCGTGGTGCGCGCCTACGAGGAATGGTTCGGCGGCTATGCGCTGGATCCGGAGCGCATCCTCGGCCGTACCTTCGACCGCGCCGGTTACGACGACATCGTGCTGCTGCGCGACATCCCGCTGCGGTCGGTGTGCGAACACCACATGGCGCCGATCCGCGGCGTCGCGCACGTCGCCTACCTGCCGCGCGAACGCGTGGTCGGCATTTCCAAGCTGGCGCGGCTGGTGGATGCCTACGCGCGCCGGCTGCAGATCCAGGAACGGCTGACCGCGGAAATCGCCGACACGCTGCAACGCGTGCTGCGGCCGCGCGGCGTGGCGGTGGTGGTGCGCGCCGCGCACGAATGCATTTCCTCGCGCGGCATCGCCATGCACTGCGTGGCGATGGCGACGCGGCGCCTGCTCGGCGAATTCGAGCGCGAACCGCTGCGCGGCGAGGTCATGGCGATGCTCGCCGACTGAGCCGTGGCGCGGTGGTGTATCAGCCTTTCGCGGAAGCGTTCAGGGAATACGTGCCGTAAATCGACGCCTCGCCAAGCACGTGTCCGCGCATCGCACGCAACACGTCGCCCGCGGCGAATTTGCCCGGAAGATCGAGCTTCGCCACGTCGAGTGCGAACACGCGGAAGAAATAGCGGTGCATGCGCAGGTCGTGCGGCGGCGGATACGGACCGTCGTAGCCGAAATACTCACCACCCATGTCCGCATCGCCGGCGAACCAGCCGGTGTAGTCGTTGAGTCCGCGCGCACCTCCGGCATCATTGCCCGCGGATTTCCCGCGTTTCGTGACGCCATCGCTGCAACTGCCGGCTGCGATTTCACCCACGGTCGCGGGAATGTCGGCGACGACCCAGTGCACGAAATCGCCGCGCGGGTGTTCGACCGGAATCGGCACGTCCGCGTTCGCCACCAGCGCGCCGTCGGTGGGCGCATCGGTGTCGATGCACAACAGCGCGAAGGACTTCGTGCCCGCGGGCGCATCGTTCCACGCGAGATGCGGATTGCGGTTGCCGCCGAAACCACCCGGTGCGCCCAGCGCGAATTCCGCCGCGATCGGTCCGCGGTGTTCGAAACTGTCGCTGCGCAGCTGCATGGCGTTCTCCACGTCGAACCCCGAACTCACTCCGCAGGGTAGCCCAGCCGAACCGCGGCCGGGGTCAACAGCGCGAAGGCATCGCCGAGCATGTCCTGATAGACGCGCCAATGGCCGGCGGGCAGGCGGCTCGGGCCGTGCACGTCGGCCACCGCCAGTTCGGTGCCGAGCGCATCGGCGACCGCGCGGGTGAGCGCCGGGATGTCCTCGCCGAGGCCATCCATGCGCACCTCGCGATGCGGATACAGGTCGCCTTCGATGAGGTCGGCGAGCTGCCCAAGCCGTGGCGCCATCCACCGGGCCATCGCCAGCGGCGATTCGATTTCGTATTCCACGTATCCGCCGTTCGCCAGCCAATCCATCAGCATGTCGCGGGGATCGCGCAGCGCCAGCAACAGCAGGCCCTCGGGCAGCGCCACGCGCAGCGCATGCAGCCATGCGTTATCCCACTGCGGCAGCCAGTCGATGATGTTGCCATCGTCGATCCGCCGCATCGGCAGCAATCGGCGCCACGCGGCAACGGTTTCCACCGGATCCAGGCTTCCGCTCGCGAGTCCCGGCGCCGTCCCCGGTTGCGAGAACGGATCCGCCGGCAGCCCGGACGAAAGGCGATCGATGCACACGTTCGGCAAGTTGCCGGCCAGCACGCCCACGACCAATTCCACGCCCGAACCGGGCATGCCGTAGACGAACATCGGCCGCGGCGCATGCGGATCGACATCCCCCTGCGCCAGCGGCGGAAAGTCGCCCGCCGTCGCGACCGGGTCCGGCGGCAACGGTCGCCTTTGCCCCAGGTTTTGCGTTTCCAGCCAGGTCTGCAACGCGCCCTGGCGATCCCCGGCCTGGTCCTGCGCACGGGCCAGCCAACCGCGCACCAGGCGCACGCTGCCCGGATCCTGTATGCCCGGAAGCAGGTCGCGGATGTAACGCACCGCCGCGGCGGGATCGGTGCGGTAGAGCTTGCGGATGGTATGGACCTGCGCGCCGCGGTGTCCCGGATCTTCCTCGAGGATGCGTCGCGCGAGGGTGTCCGCTTCCTCCGCCTCGCCCGCTTCGGCCGCGAGGTCCATGCCGGCATGCCGGGCGTGCAGCGAATGCGGCAACGCCGCCTGCCAGCGCGCCTGCACCCCGCGCCTGTCGCCTTCGGCGGGCTCGTGCATCAATCGCGCGGCCCAGAGCAGGTCTTCCTTGGGCGAAGTCGTAAGCAAGGCATCGAGCGTGTTGCGCGCGTCTTCCGGATTGCCGCTGCGGCGCAACGCCTCGAGCAACGCATCCTGCGTCGCGCGGTCGCCCGGTTGGCCCGCCGCCGCGCGGCGCAGCAAGGGCAGCGCGCGCGCATGGTCGCCTGCCATCAGCCACAGTTCGCCTGCGTAACGCAGCACGTCGGGTGGCGCATCGTCGCCCGCGAGGGCCGGCGCCAGCATTTCCCCCGCTTCTGCATAGCGCTGCTGCAGGCGGATGATGTCGGCTAGCAGGAAGCGCAATTCGAACGCCGACGGCCGCTGCTCCACCAGCTCGCGGAACGCCTGTTCGGCGAAGGCGTAATGGCCCTGGGCACGGTAGGCGAGGCCGCGCGCATAGCGCAGCTGCGTATCGCCCGGCGCACGCGTTTCGGCGCGCTGCAGCAACGCGTGCGCGCGCGGCGCATCGTTGCGATGCAACGCGACCAGCGCCTGTTGCACCAGCAGGTGCGGCTGGTCCGGATCCAGGCGCGCGGCGAGCTTGCCGAAGCGATCCGCTTCGTAGAGGTCGCCGCGCCCGATCGCCAGTTGCATCTGCAACAGGTAGGCGCGGATCTCGTTGGGATCGAGCGCAAGGGTTTCGCCCAGCGGCGAGGCGGCTTCCGCCTCGCGGCCTTCGGCCACCAGCAGTGCTGCGCGCAGGTAGTGCAGCGATGCATCCTGCGGCGTCAGCGCCAGCGCGCGATCGAGGCTCTGGTGCGCGACGCGGGGATTGCCGCTGAAGGCCTCGGCCAGCGCGAGCATGCGCTGCGCCTGCTGGTCGTCGGGAGTAGCGGCCACCGCCGCGCGGGCTTCCTTCAGGGCGGTGGCGATATCGCCCCGGCGGAGGATTTCGATGATGTGGTCGTACATGGGTCCGGCGTGCGGCGTGGAGCCCGCTAGTGTACCGCCCGGCCCCAGTCGCCTACGGCGCCAGCCGCCCCGCCACCCAGCGCTCGGCATAGCCGTCGAACCGCAGGTTCTCGAGGAAGCCGCAATGCCCGCCGTGGCGGGCGAGTTCGAGCCGCACCTCGCCGCCGGGCCGCAATTCGCGGAAATGGCGCAGCGGGATCACCGGATCGTCCGCCGCCATCAGGATGTCGGTCGGCACCTGCAGCGCGGCCAGGCGGTCGCCGGCGATGGAATAGCCGTCGAAGTAGGCACCGAGGTCGTCGAAATCGGTGTGCCGTTCCACCAGCCACGCGGTCAGGTCGCGCATGCGCAGGCGCAGCGTCGCATCGTCGAAATCGTGTTCCTGCGGGAACAGCTCGCGCTTGCGCCGCAGCGAACGCCGCCACTTGTGCTCGAAGTAGCGCAGGTACTGCGGCATGCCGCGTTCCATCGCGTCCATCGTCGCCGCCGGATCGACCAGCGGGCAGACCGCGGCGACGCGCGCCAGCGGCAGCCCGGCCGCGCGCGCGCGCAAGGCCACGCGCAGGGCGAAATTCCCGCCCAGCGAATAACCGGCCGCGACCAGCGGGCGGATCGGATAGCGCTTCGACAACTCGACCGCGGCGCGCACCACCTCGTCGATGCGGTTGGAATGGAACAGCCCGGGATTGAGGTGGTGGCTGTCGCCGTGGTCGCGGAAATTGAGCCGGAACGTGGCGAATCCGGTTTCCAGCAATTTCGCCGCGGTCAGGCGCATGTAGCTCGATTCGGCACTGCCTTCCCAACCGTGCAGGAGCAAGGCCAGCCCGCGCGGCTCGCCTTCGCGCGGCGCGTTGAACACGCCCTGCAGGCGCACGCCTTCGCCGGCGTCGAGCATCACCGTTTCGGCCCGCGTGCCCAGCGCCGCCAGTGCGCGCGCGCCGCGGCGGATCCGCATCGGGCTGCTGCCGAGCATCGATTGCACGTGCGGGCTGCGCAGCCACCACGGCGGCCGGTAGGGCGAGGCGGTTTCGATCATCACGCCGGCGAGCCTACGCCCGCGATCTGGAGCAAATCGTCAAGGATCGTGCATCGCGGCGACGATGCGTTCGCGCGCCTCCTCGGCGATGCGGCGGCGTCCATCGACCGCGCCCGGCGCGATCGGTTCGAGGAAGCGCACTTCGGCCTCGCGCGCGGGGTCGCCGAGGATGCGCAGGAAGTTGGCGAAGAAGCTTTCGTTCGGCCCGAACGCGACTTCCGCCTGCGCTTCGCCGTGTGCGCCGTAGCGCAATGCCACCGGCTGTACCGGCACCCCGGCCTCGACCGCGGCGAGGAAGATGCGTGCATGGAACGGCCCGACCTCGCGGCCGTCGCGGGTACGGCCTTCCGGGAATACGCCGACCGAACGCCCGGCGCGCAGGCGCGCCAGCATTTCGTGCAGCACGCCGCCGAGCGAGGCCTGGTCGCCGCGCTGGTGGTAGATGGTTTCGCCGCGCGAGGCGAGCCAGCCGACCACCGGCCAGCCCTGGATTTCGCGCTTGGCGACGAAGCCCATCATGCGCTGGCTGTGCAGGGCGACGATATCGATCCAGCTGACGTGGTTGGCGACGAACACGGTCGCGCCCGGCAGCGGCGTGCCGCGCCTGCGCATGCGGAAACCGAACACGCGCATCAGGCCGCCCTGCCACCAGCGGATCAGGCGGTGGTCGAGGCGTTCGCCCGAGGCCAGGCGCAGCCGGCGCAACGGCAGCGAAGTGGCCAGCAGCACCAGCGGCAGGAACACCAAGACATGCAGCAGCAGCCACGGCAGGCGCAGCGCGTAACGCAATGGACGCCAGGGATCGCGGCGGGCGGCGGACGCGTTCACGCCGCCTCGCCGGCCGTTTCGATCACCGCAGTGCGAACCTCAGCGGAAGGTGAACATGCCCGGGCGCCAGGCGCGGACATAGGACTTGTCGGAAGCGTAGCCGCTGCTGCTGCCGTAGCCGACGCCGAAATCGCGCTCGCGGCGCTGGTGCATGCGGTCGACCAGTTCCTCGCGGCGGCCGCCCAGCCAGTCGGCGCGGCCGACCTTGGCCGGGTCGAGGCCGAGGCGTTCGGCCTGGCGCTGGCGGAAATCGCAGAAGTCGTCGTAGGCGTCGAGCTCGTGCTGCAGGTCGCGCACGCACATCTCGATCATCACCGCGTCGTCGAGGTAGCCGAGCACCGGCACCGAGTCGGCGATCACGTCGTTCGGATTGTTGAAGTAGACCAGCGCCGACAGCACGCGCTCGCGGTCGGCCGGATCCAGCGCCCAGGCGTCGTCGCGCAGCATCGCGATCATGTCGTCCAGGCGCAGCAGGCGGCTGAGGATGAAATCGGGGATGCGCACCTTCTGCGCATCGGCCAGCAGGCGCCCCGCGTTGTCGATGATCTCCGCGTCGGACTTGCCTTCGGCGGCCTTCTTCGAGGCTTCCATCGCGGCGTGGAAATGCTCGAGGTCGCGGTCGTTGAGTTCGAAATTGAGCGTGAGCGACATGGGCGTTCCAGCGGCTGAGGCGAGACGCGCAGACTAGGCTGGCGCCCGCGGATGGTCAATCCGGGAGGGTTGCACGGAAAAATACGCCATGCGGCCGCATCCACGGCCACGCCGGCTCAACCCGGCAGCGGAATCACCGCCAGCGTCAGCCGCGAAACGCAGGCGAGGCGGCCGCGCTCGTCCTCGATCCGGATCTCCCAGACCTGGGTGCTGCGGCCCACGTGCAGCGGCCGCGCGGTGCCGGTGACCAGGCCTTCGCGCACCCCGGCGAGGTGGTTGGCGTTGATCTCGATGCCGACCACGCCCTGGCCTTCGTCCACGCACAGGCCGCCGGCGGTGCTGCCGAGGGTCTCGGCCAGCAATACCGAGGCGCCGCCGTGGAGCAGGCCGTAGGGCTGGCGGGTGCGCGCGTCCACCGGCATGGTCCCGCGCAGGTAATCGGGGCCGATCTCGGTGAACGCGATCCCGAGCGGCTCCATCGCGGTGCCGCGCGAGAGCGCGTTCAGGGTGTCGAGCCCGATCGAGCGGCGGAACGGGGATGCGCTGCGCATCGGTCGACCTTAACCGACGCCGGACCGGGCGGCCAGCACGGCTCGGGGGAGACCGTGCCGGCCGCCCGCCGGTTCAAACGCAGCGGAAGCGATCGGGGCCCCACGGATGCACGTAATGCTCTTCGGTGCCGTAGCCGCTGCTGTTGCCGTAGCCGATGCCGAAATCGCGTTCGCGGTGCTGGTGGCGGACAGGCTGCGGTACCGGCCGCGGCGGCTTGTTCTTTTCCACATGCGTATCGCGGCGGGGCGAATGCCGGGAACTGCCGGGTGGGGGAAACATCGTGGGCTCCTGCGGCGCGCCGCGGGGGGACGGCGCGTGTGCAGTTTCGTGTGCGCGTCGCGCGGATGCGCGTGCGCAAAGTCATCGCACCTATGGCACAGGACGAACGGACTAGGCCGATCCCTACCCGCGCGCATCCATCGGGCGCGATGGCCGGATTCGTTTGCGCCGGCCGTTCGCATGCAGCATGCCGCGGAACGGCCGCACGCCGCGCGCTTCCGCCCCCCCCCGCTGTCGACCGCAATCCCGAGGTGATCGTGATGAAAACGATGATGCTGGCGCTGGCGTTGGTCCTTTCCCTGCTCGGCGGTTGCAGTCGCAGCGACGGCGACACCGCCGAGAAGGTGTTCGCGGACATGACCGGCAACATGCACGAGATGTCGGCGATCCTGGCCAGCGTCACCGACGAAGCCAGCGCCAGGGCTGCGGTGCCGCGGATCGACGCGGTGCGCACGAAGATGCGCGACTGCGCCCGGCGCGCCCGGGCCGTGCCCAGGCCCGATGCCGCGGCCGAGCGGCGGCTTAACGCCGCCGCGGAGGCGATGCAGCGCGACATCATGCCGGCGGTGCTGGCCGATCGGCAGCGTCTGCAGGAGCGGCCGGAACTGATGGCGATCCTGGCGCCGGCCCTGCAGGGGATGGAGAACGACCTTTGAAGGCCGCTACAGGATCGGCGCGAGTCCCGCGCCGAACGCGGTGAAGATCCGGGTCAACAGGCTCTTGAAGCCGATGCTCACCTCGGGGAAATCGCCGACCGCGCGGTAGCACTGGCGGAAGCCCGGGTCAGTCGGCGGCAACGGCCGCGGGCAATCGGGTCCCGGCTCGAAGTCGTAGCTGGTGGCGTAGCGCACCGGCCACAGGTCGAACACCGGCATGCGTTCGGACAGCTTTGCCAGCGTGTATTCGATGCCCGGCAGGATCGGCGAGGGATCGCGCCGCGCGATCGTCCATGCGTTGCCGGGCAGCATGTCGCCGTGGATGCTCGCCTCCAGTGCGCGCGCGAACGCGGGGTCGTCGATCACCAGCGCGCTTTCGGTGTTGTAGTCGTCGCCGCGCGGATCGAAGTTGTGGGTGCCGACCACGCCGATGCGTCCGTCGATCACCAGCGATTTCGCGTGCAACCCGCGGCGCGGGCCTTCGCGGGTCAGCGGCAGGCGCGTGTTCACGCCAACGCCGGCGTAGCGCAGCGCCGAATATTCGCGCGTCAGCGGCGTCGGGCGCCGGCCGCCGCCTTCGTCCTCCGCCGGGTTGGTCGTGGCCGCCGCCGGCGCATCGGAATCGCCGAGCAGCGAGGCCGGCACGGATTCGGGGAACGGCTTGACCTCGTGGATCTCGAAGCCGAAGTCGCGCAGGTAGCGGCGCTTGTACTTGTACGACAGCGCGTAGGTGATGAAGGAATCGGTGGCGGCCAGGCTGTTGGTCGAGACCACGATCCGCGGCGGCTGCGCGCGCGCATGCAGTTCGCGGAACATCTGCTGCGCAGGCTTCGACAGCACCAGGTACGGTGTCTGCAGCAGCACTTCCCGCCGCGCCGATTCGACCAGTTCGCGCAATCCGCCGGTCGATGCCGAATGCGTGCCTTCGCGGCTCTTCTCGGGCAGGTCGGCGAGGAAGCGCACCGTACCCACGTCCAGCGCATGGCCGGCGAGGCGCGCGGCAAGATCCGGGTCGCCGGCGTCCTCGGAGAGTCGCGCGACGCGTTTCGGCGCATCGAAACCCGGATGCGGCATCGGCGGGATGCCGTGCGCCAGCAGCAGGCCGCCGACGTCGGCGAGCTGCTCCGCCGGCACGCTGCGCCGCGAGGCCCAGAACGCATCGAAATTCGCCGCCATCTCCCGCGCCACCGGGCCGGCGACCAGCAGGTCGCGGTCGCGGAAGTTGTAGTCCGCGTCCCAGTCGTAATAGTCGTCCTGGTAGTTGCGCCCGCCGGTGATGCCGATCGCGCCATCGATGAGCAGCAGCTTGCTGTGCATGCGATGGTTGAGCTTGTGCCAGCAACAGGCGGCGGCGAGCAGGTACATCGGATAGTTGATGCGCGCGCGCTGCAGCACCGGGTTGTAGATGCGCACCTCGAGGTTGCGGTGCGCGCCGGCCAGCGCGGCCAGCGTTTCCACCCGCTCCAGCGCCGAGAGCTGGTCGATCAGCACGCGCACGCGCACGCCGCGTTTCGCCGCGGCCAGCAGTTCGTCCAGGGTGAGGCGACCGGCGTCGTCCTCGTCGAAGATGTAGGTCTGCAGGTCGATGCTGGTGGTCGCGCTGCGGATCAGGTTGACCCGCGCCAGCAATGCGTCGCGACCGTCGTCGAGGATCAGCGCGCGGTGCCGCGGCGCGCCGCCGGCGCTTTCGGCGAACGCATCCCCTGCCAGCGCGTGCAGCGGCGAGGGCTGCGCGCAGGCATCGGCCGCGACGCAGGTGCTCGCGTCGGAACGCCCGGATTCGACCAGCGCCTCCGCGCGCGCGCGCTTGGCCGGGCCCAGGCCCACGCAACCGCACAAGGCCAGCGCCAGCGAGGCCGCCGCGATCGCGCGCCACGCCGCCATCAGCCCGCCTCCGTGCCCAGGCGCACGCGCAGCACGAAGCGCACGCGGTCGCGCACCGCGATCTGCCATGCATCGATGCCGTAGTCGCCGCGGCGCACGCTGCCCGCGACCTGCAGGTCGCAGTCGTAGGCCGGGCGCGCGCAATCGGCCGGCGTCGGCGCGACCAGGAACGCCTGGCGACGGCTGACGCCGTGCATTTCCAGCACGCCGCGCAGCGGACCGCCATCGCGCAGCAGCGCGACCGGGTACGGATCGGAGACGAAGCGGATTTCGGGATAGCGCGCGGCGTCGAAGAAGCCGTCGCCGCGGCTGAAGCTGGTGTAATTCGGGTGCCCGACGATCTCCACGCTCGACGTGCGCAACGCCATGCGCACGCGATGGCGCCCGTCCGGCAGCGTTTCGACATTGCCTTGGTACTCGGGGAACACGCCCTGCAGGCGCTGGCCCCAGCGCGTCTGCAGTTCGAAGCCGATGTTGCTGCGCGCGTGGTCGAAATCCTGCGCACCGGCGGCCAGCGCCGCCAGCGCGAAACACGCGCCGCCCGCGGCCACGCGCCACCCCATGCTCAGTTCCTCACGGCCACCAGAACGCATCGAGCCGCGCGATGCCCGGCTCCAGCGCGACATCGGCCGGCATCCCGAGCACCGCGACCGAACCCGGCGGCATGCCGCGGTAATCGCCGGTCTGGCCGCTGTGCAGCAACGCCAGCAATTGCTCCAGCCCCGGGTTGTGCCCGATCAGCAACAGCCGCGCCGCATCGCGATTGGCGTCGGCCAGTGCGATCAGCGCACCTGGCGTCGCGTCGTAGATCGACGGCTCGAGTTGCGCGGCAATGCCGCTGCCGAGTTCCGCGTCGACCGCGGCCCAGGTTTCGCGCGTGCGCGTCGTGGGCGAGCACAGCACGCGATCGGGGTGGATGCCGTGTTCGCGCAACCACTTGCCTGCATCGCGCGCTTCGGTGCGTCCGGCGTCGGACAACGGACGCCCTGCGTCGTCTTCCCCGGCTCCGGCGGATTCGGCGTGGGCGTGGCGGAGCAGGATCAGTTGGCGCATGGGGTTTCCGTCGAAGGCGTGTCAGCAAATGTAGGCTGGGTTGAAGCGAAGCGTAAACCCAGCATCGGAGTTTGGCTTTGCGGATATGCTGGGATTTCGCTTCGCTGCATCCCAGCCTACGGAACTTTTTTGCGTCAAAGAATCGTGTTCAAAAGCCGCGAATCTTCAACTGATCTTGCTTGCAGTTCTTTAGGCCACTGCCGACGCAAAGCTTTATCCAAATCTGTTGCCAATCGAGGCCAGCGCTCATCATTCTTGTAGGCGTAGATATTGATTTGGATAGCAGGCAGTCCGATGGGTTTTTCGTTTGGAAAGTACCAAGTTCTTTTATCAAACGTTGAAAACAGGCCATCCTCTGAACACAACGAGACCGAAAACATTTTGAGTTGATTTGTGTTCCTGATGTCAGCAAACGACTTTACTTTATAGCGCGCGGCTACTTGAATGAGAACGTTCTTGAGTTGTGGCCATGAAGACTGTGGAATGTCGAGTCCCGCCGAGTAAATTGGATGCATGCCTGCAAGATTTTTGCTGAAATCCCCTCCGTAACAAGCTTCGCTATAACCAACGGGCATTGGAGGAGCTTTTCCGCATCCTGCAAGCGCAGCACAAAACAGAATCGAAGCAAGTCGTCCCTCGCAAACCTGTTTCACGATTCGATTCGCTATCTCAAGCCCGCTTCAACCACTTCAGCAGCGGCTGCCAGTCGCCCTGGTGATCGCGCACCTGCTGCGAGTGGTAATCGAACAGGCTGCGGCCGAGGCCGGTGAGCACCACGTAGGCCTGGCTGTCGCGCAACTGCGCCACCAGCGGATACGGCCACGATTCCAGCATTTCCATCGCCTGCTTCGAAGCATTGGTATGCGGCTTCAGCCGGTTGCCGACCAGCGCCACCGGCAGCTTGCCCCGGTGCACGCGCGGATGCTTCGACAACGCCTCGAGGAAGGGCACCGTCGCCTCCAGGTCCAGCGCCGAGGGCTGCAACGGAACGACGACGGCATCGGCGACATCGAGGAACGAGGCGAGGTGCTCGGCCATCGCCCCGGCCGGGGCGTCGATCACCACGTTCTGCGCATCGTCGGGCACGTGCTTCTGCCAGTTGCGGCGGGTGCCGTCGACCGGCAGCACCGCGCTCGCCAGGCCCACTCGGCGCTCGGCCCAGCGGGTCGAGGAATGCTGCGGATCGGCATCGACCAGCACGGTGCGCTTGCCGGCCAGCGCGGACTGCGCCGCGAGCTGGGTCGCGATCGTGGTCTTGCCCACGCCGCCCTTGGAACTGGCCACCAGCACGGTCTTCATCGCGCGTCCTCGCTTGGGTTCCGGGCGAGGGTACACCGGGGCGGCGTGGTCGCGCGGTTCACCCCGGCCAGCGGTCGGCCACGTACAGCTGCAGGCGTTCGCCGGCGGTGGCCACATCGGCGACCAGCGGCGGCACCGCGCTCCAATCTTCGTCGCGACCCGCGGCCTCGAGCCGTTCGGCGGATGCGGCCAGTTCCTCCGCGCCAACCGTGCGCGCCGCGCCCTTGAGCTTGTGCGCCTGGCGGGTGATCGCGGGCAGGTCGCCAGCGGCGCGCGCGGCTTCGAGCCCGGCGAGGTCCTCGCGGGTGCTGGCGAGGTAGTCGTCGAGCAGCGCGCGCAGGTCGGCGTCGTTGCCGCCGGTGAGCGCCGCCAGCACGTTTTCATCGAACGGCGGCGGGCGGTGCAGCTGCGGCAGGCTTTCCGCCGGCGACAACGGCGACGAGGCGTCCTGTGCCGTCGCCTGCGCGGTGGTGTGCGGCAACCAGCGCTGCAGGGTGGCGGTGAGGACGGGAATCGCGACCGGCTTGGCGAGGTAGTCGTCCATGCCGGCATCGAGGCAGCGTTCCACCTCGCCCTTCAGCGTGGCCGCGGTCAACGCGACGATCGGGGTATGGCCGCCGCGACCTTCCTTCGCTTCCAGCGTGCGGATCGCGCGCGCCATCTGGTAGCCATCCATGTGCGGCATGTGCACGTCCGACAGCACCAGCGCGAAGCGCCCGCTGCGCCAGGCCGCGAGGCCTTGCGCGCCGTCTTCCACCGCCTCGGTGGCGTAACCCGCCAGCGCCAGCTGGCGCGCGATCACCATGCGGTTGGTCGGATGGTCGTCGACCAGCAGGATCAGGCTGTGCTCGGCCTCGGCCTCGACCACGTTCGGCAGGCGGCGCGGGACGAGCGGCGCGGCAGCGGGCGTGGCGATGGCCTCGTCCCCGACTTCGTCCGCCGGCGCCGGCTGCAACGGCACCCGCAGGCGCATGGTCGTGCCGCGCCCGGGTTCGGATTCCATCGTCGCCTCGCCGCCCATCAGTTCGGCGAGGCGGCGGCAGATGGCGAGGCCGAGGCCGGTGCCGCCGAAGCGCCGGGTGGTGTCGCCCTCGGCCTGCACGAACGGCTGGAACAGCCGCGCCTGCGCCTCCTTGCCGACACCGATGCCGGTGTCGCTGACGCGGAAGCAGACCAGGTCGCGCCCGTCCTCGCGGCGCTCCAGTTCGATCGCGATGTCGATGCGCCCGCGCTCGGTGAACTTGATCGCGTTGGAGACGAAATTGCCGAGCACCTGGCGCAGGCGCAGCGCATCGGCCCAGTACGCGTCGCCGAGTTGCGGGTCGACGCTGCAGGCGAGCACCAGGCCCTTGCTCGAGGCCGAACCGCTGAAGTTGGCGGCGACGCCGCGCGCGACCCTGGCGAGGTCGGTGGCCGCCAGCGACAGCTCGAGCCGCCCGGCCTCGATCTTCGAGAAATCGAGGATGTCGCCGATGATCTGCAACAGCGATTGCGCCGAGGACTGGATCACGTTGAGCGAGCGGCGCTGCTCGGGGTCGAGCCGGGTGTGGGCGAGGATCTCGACCATGCCGGTGACGCCGATCATCGGCGTGCGGATCTCGTGGCTCATCGCCGCGAGGAACGCGCTCTTGGCCTCGTTCGCCTCGCGCGCGCGGCTTTCGCTGGCGCGCAGGTCTTCCTCCAGTTGCTTGATCCGGGTCAGGTCGGCGGCGACCGCGAGCAGGCCGTTGCCGCCGCGGCGCGCATCCGGCAGCGTCGCCAGCGCCAGCAACGCATGCACTGCGTGGCCGTCGCGATGGAGCATCGGCACTTCCGCGGGCGCGATGCCGGTTTCCGCGAGCGCGCGCAGCAGGCGCCAGTCCGCGGGCATGTCCGCGCCGCCACGTTCCTTCAGCAGCGCCGCCATCGCCGCGAAACCCGTGGGCACCATCAGCGGCGGCGCGAAGTCGCCGACCCGGTCCGACATCGGCGCGTCGCGGCCGATGAAATCCTCCGAGCGATGGCCGAACAGGCGTTCGGCGCCCTGGTTGAACAGGAAATAACGACCCTCGCTGCTGAGCGCGACGATCGCCACCGGCGCGGCGTCCAGCAGCGATCGCTGCAGCGATTCGCGCAGCACCAGTTCCGAACGGGTGCGTTCGTTGCGCGCGAGCTGCTCGGTGAGTTCGGTTTCGGTGCCGCGCACGTCGTCGCGCATGGCGAGGAAGGCGTCCATCACTTCGCCGAGCTCGCCGCTGGGTCGGTAACGCGGTTCGGCGGCGTAGTCGTGTTCGCGCATGCGCAGCGCCAGCCGGGTCAGGCTTTCCACGCCGCGGTAGGCGTTGCGCAGGATGCGCTGCCCGGCCAGCGCCGCGACCAGCAGCGCCAGCAGCGACAGGCCGATCCGCAGCACGCTGGCCATGCGCCCGCGCGCGATGTCCTGCTGCACCAGCGTCTCGGCCTGGCGCATCGCCGCATCGGAGAGTTTCTGCAGGCGGGTGGTGACCGGGTCCACCGCCGGGTACAGCTCGGTATCGGCGAAATGGCCGAGCTCCCCGATGTCCTCGCGCTGCAGGATCGCGCGCAGGCCCGCGGCCGCGGCATCGGCGCGCGCGCGCGCGGCGCCGGCCTGTTCGAACAGCGCGCGCTGTTCCGGCGTGCGCGGCAGGGTTTCCAGCCGCCTCCAGTTGCGGTCGATCGCGTCGCGCGCGGCATCCACGCGGGCCACGCCCTCGTGCCAGGTGATGAGGAAATTGCGCGCCTTGAAGGTCGTGTCTATCACGCCGGTGGCGTAGCCCTCGGACACCGCGTTCAGCAGCCGCATGCGCTGCAGCGACTGGTCCTTCATCTGTTCCAGCGACACCCGCGAACGCTGCTGCGCGAACTCGTCGATCGCCAGAACGCTGGCGCCGGTCAGCAGGAACAGTCCGAACAGGGCCCAGAGCTGGTGGCGGATTCCGAACGCCGGCCTGGCCACGCCCGCGCCCTCAGTTCGGGCGCCGCCAGCGGCCGATGGTGGCGACGAGTTCCTCGCCCGGCACCGCGGGCGATACCAGGAAACCCTGCGCCGCGTCGCAACCCAGCGCCGCCAGCGCCTGCCAGTCTTCGGTGGTTTCCACGCCCTCGGCCACCGTCTCCAGGCCCAGCTTGCGGGCGAGGTCGAGGCTGGCCTCGACCACCGCGCGCTTGCGCGGCTGCGCATGCACGCCGGCGACGAAGCCCTGGTCGATCTTGAGTTCGGTGAACGGTACTTGGGAGAGCTGCGCCAGCGAGGAATAGCCGGTGCCGAAATCGTCGATCGACAAGCCGAAGCCCTTGAGCCGCAGCCGCGCGAGCACGCCGAGGCCGCGCGCGGCATCGGCCATCACCAGGCTTTCGGTGATCTCCAGCACCACTTCCGCCGGATCCACGCCCAGTTCCTGCACCAG
>Ga0075163_10006803_pt1 | contig 15172 bp, 17 predicted proteins | sample JI1023141ADNA_FD_71478 | JGI IMG/M metagenome (GOLD analysis project Ga0075163, IMG submission 71478) | Wastewater effluent complex algal communities from Wisconsin, to seasonally profile nutrient transformation and Carbon sequestration -... | ecosystem: Engineered > WWTP > Effluent > Algae... | reverse complement strand
CCCGTATCATCGAAGACCACCAGTCACGCGCATTCAGAGGACGGGCCAACTGATGCCGGTCTTCATCAACCCGTCCGTCGTGTCGTGGCTGCAAAGCGGGTTCGTGGCTCCGGCCGCTGCGACCATCCGGATCGCTGTCACGGCCGGCAGCAACCTCGACTGGTCCATTGCCGCTGGCGACCGCTGGGCCTCACTGGACGCGCTGTGCGCGGACTGGACCGCTGCTCTCGGCGGGGGCGCCACTGTCGCAGTCGTCGGCGATGGCCAGTTCCACCGGGGCAAGGTGGCCGTGACGACCGCGACCGGCGCCACGTACACCCTCAGTTGGTCGCACGCCGGCGACGGCACGACGCTCCGTGACCGGCTGGGAGTGTCGGGCGATATCCCGCTCACGGCCTCGGGCGCCACGTGGAGCGGCTACGTCGTGGGCGCGTTCTACTCCTGGGTGGGCTTCAGCTTGGAGGCGGGTAAGGCCTCGCTGCCAGGTGCCGCCGCGCGCATGGTGGACGGCACCGTCGTGACGCAGCACGGCCGCGACGGTGCCGCCGAGCCGCTCGAGCTCGAGGCCGTCATTCGCTGGGGGATCCCGCCTAACGCGCTGCGTCGGTGGTACGGCTATCAGGCCTTCGAGACCTTCCTCCGCGACCTGTACGAGACAACGTCCACGCCGTCGGACACGTTCGCGATCTACCACGAGCCTACCAATGAGCGGTGGCTGGTCCGCTTTGCGTCGGATCGGGTCGTGCTTCGGCCAACGGCTGTGCCGCAGTCGTTGCCCTATGGGCTCTACGAGCTGAGTCTCACTCTCGACGTCGTGGAGCGACCGTCATGATGCGCCTCGAGGCTGCCGTCCGGATTGACGCGTCTTGCGACACCGTGCGCGCCGACGTCGCCGGCGTCGGCGCGGGCATGCGCACCGTGACGTTGACCCATGGGCTCTACTACGCCGCAGGCCTGGCGGCCGAGCTGCAGGCGGCGCTGGTGGCCCTGGTCGATCCGGCGGCTACCGTGACCGTGGCCGACGGTGTCTACACGATCGCCTGGACCGGGGGAGCGTCGGGCGAGATCGAGTGGACACACCCGCGGCTACGTGACTGGCTGGGCTTCACCGGCTCGAGCTCCACGGGCACAACGTCGATCACCGGCGCGCAAAGCCCGGGCGTGTTCGCGCCGTCACTGCCGTGGACCGATCCGGCGCCGCTGAGCTGGCGGCTCGAGCTCGCGCGCTCGAGCACCTGGAGGGCGAGTGGTCGTTCGTTCCTGCGCGCCCTGCACCGCGACTGGCACTGCACCTTGCGCGCCACGCGCGCCGAGCTGCCCCAGCTTCGGCGTGTGCTCGCGGAAGCGCTGGCAGGCTCGCCGCTGCGGTGGTTCCGGTTCGTCGGCACGTCGACCGCATGGAGCCAGACCAACCCCGGCGGCTATGTCGATGGCTGGCTGTCTCCGGAGGCGCGCACCTACGTCGCCCGGTGGATGAGCTCGCCGGCCGAGCTCGCCTGTGAAGTGGACCTGCAGCTCGCGGAGTACGTGGCATGACGCAGTTCGAGGAGCTGATGACGCGGCCGGACGTCGGCGTGCGATTCTGGCTCGAGGTGCAGGGCATCGGAACGCTTTTCCTCGACGGCGCGCTGCCGACGGGGCCTACCGGCGCGGCCTGGGACTCGACGCCGACACTGCCCGACGATGGAGCTGCATCGCCGCTCGCGTACGTGGTGATGGCGAACGCGCTCGATCCTCGAGGCGGACTGGTCGACCAGGGCGCGGAGATATCCCGGAGTACTGGCGACGTCTCGCCGTCGACGATGCGCCTCCATCTGCGTGACGACGATGCCGACACGCTGCTCGCGCTGTTCGCTCGGCACAAGTCAGGCGGGCTGCGCACGAACCTGAGTGGTTCGGTGCCGTACGGAGACGGTGGGAGCGGCCCCGGTACCGCAGACCTCCCGGTCGAGTCAGTGTCAGGGTGGACCGTCGGCGACCTGGTCTACTTCGGTCGCGAGACGCTCGAGGTCGCCGCCGTGGGCGGGTCTACGCTGGTCTGCAACCGCAACCAGTATGCCCTCGCCGACTGCGACAGCCGCTACCTCTACGACGCCAACCGAGGCAGCGCGCCACGAGTGATCGCGAACTACCCGCGCGTGTGGGTGGGCCGCTACGTGCGGCTTTGGGCGTTCGCGGTCAACGCCGGCGGCGTCGCCTACGATGCGGATTGGCGGGGCACCTTCTGTCAAGAGGTGTGGCGTGGAGTACTATCAGCGGACCCGCGCCCGATCGCGGACTGGTCGACCTGGGAGCTGCAGGCGGATTCGATCGAGTCCATCCTGCGCACGGAGGTCGGCCTCGAGAGTCGCCGTGCCACGCTGGTGCAGTCGCTGGGCGGGCTCACGCAGCGGTTGTCAGGAGCGCCGGTGCCGCCGGCAAGTGCTCCCGATGCGCAGTCCGTGTACTGGGTCGACGAGCACTGCAACCGGATCGCTGTGCAGGTCCTGATCTGGACCGACCAGGCCACCAAGGATGCCGGCGCCGCACCGGCGGTGACGGAGTTCGTCGGTGCCACGGCGCTGTCGGTAATGGGCACGGTGCCCAACCTGGTCCGTCGCACGCAGCTCCGCGCTGCGATCGCCGACGCGCTGAGCACGGCACTGCTCGATCCGACGTCGTGGAGCACGGTGTGGAGCTCGATCACGGTCGCCTGGAAGTCCGGGCGATGGCAGATCGTCGTTTACAACCCGACGGTGTTCGTGTTCGAGGTGCGCTTGCTCTGGAATGAGCCGGACTCCATCGGACCGCTGCTTGGCTGGTCGGCTCCGGAGACGTTCGTGGTCGGCAGCTACGGCATGGTGCAAAGCCCAGCCGGAGCCGGCTACGCGGTCTACCTGCCTGATCGGGCTCTCCGAGTGCCGTTCTTCTACGAGTCGGAGGTGCCGTCGCTCAAGACGGCGCCCAGCTCCGGCTACGCGATTATGGGGGAGGGCGACGCGATGGAGATCGTGCGCTACTCCAGCATCACTACGCTCGGGTCGACGCTGCGCGGGCTGTACGTCCTCGAGGTCACATCTCGCGGTCAGTTCGGCACGCGGCCGCGTGACTTCAGCGTGACGCTGGCCGACCACGAGGCGGGCACCGACGCAATCCGGGTCGCCTTCGGTGTCGGCTGGGAGGCGAGAGGGTTCCCGTCGATCCTGCTCGAGCTCGCGACGTCCACGGGAGCCGCCGCTCACGGCGACTACGACGTGCTACCAGACGGCGTGGGAGCGCGGCTCGCGCGTGCGCACTTCGACGTCGCTGGGCTCGAGGCCCTCGAGGACGCGCTGCCGGCGTTCGAGCGCGATCGGTCGATGATGCTTCAGAAGACCACCAAGCTGTCGGAGCTGATGGCTGCGTGGCTGCAGCCGATCGGGCGCTTCGTGCGTGGCCGCAGCCGGGATGGGCTGTACCGGATCAGCGTCGGCCAGGCCCTTCCGCCAATTGAGAGTGAGGCGCGCGTCGAGATCACGGTCCGGGAGGTGTCGGTCGACGCGCCGCTCCGGTACTCGAGCGGCGGCCGAATCATCAACCAGGTGCGCGCGCACTACCGGTGGAACGCTGCAAAGGGAGAAAACACCGACGGAGACACCGTAGACGTCATCGACGACGATTCCGTCGCTGAGTATGGAGTCCGGAACAAGCTCGAATGGAAGCTGATCGGCTGGTCGACAGACGGCGCCACGGCGGTCGCGGCGACGCTGCTGTGGGCCACAGACGTATTTCGGCGCCACGGCCGCCCCTACGACGTGCTGACGTTCGAGACGGATCGGTCCTGCTGGGCCCTGTCCGAGGGTGACACGATCGGGCTTACCATTCCTGGATGGCCGACTACGCGAGGGACGCGCGGAGCGCGCATGCTCGCCGTCGTGCTTCAGGTCGAAAAGCGCTACTCGGGTGAGGACCTGGGCGGTCAAGTGCGCGTCGCGGTCGAGTCGCCGGAGCGCTACTCCCAGTACAGTCCTTGCGCTCGCGTCGACGCGTGGGACAGCGCGGACGGCATCACGCTGTCCGACAACGCCTACACCGAAGCGGGCGTGGACACGGATTGGGCGCACTTTCGCGCCGGCGACGTGGTCTACGTCTACGCGGACGACTGCGACGCGACCACGCGCAGTCTGCGCACGATCGTGTCAATCGACGACGCCGACGTGGTGCTGGACTCCGCGCTGCCCGGCACGTTCGCCGCGGGGCCGCGGACGCTGGTCATGTTCGCGAACTACGCTGACCAGGTGGCTCGTCAGCGCGCCTTCGCGGCCATCGCAGACAACGCCGCAACCCTGTCCGATGACCCCACGGAGGGCTTCCGCTACGCATGAGCCGCACCATCCCTGCCGCCTTTACTCCCATCCGTCCTGAGTGCCTGGCACCGGTCCGCCCCATCATCGAGGGCGCGGCCGATCCCATTCAAGGCGAGGCCGATCTCCAGGCCAACATCAACTGGGCGCTGGCCAATGTCCGAAGCCCGGTGGTGTGCACGCTGTTCGCCAACGACAGCTCCGCCAGCGCGGGCATTCAGCCGTACGTCTACGGCGCGAGCTCGGCGACGGTGCGCGCGCTCTGGGTCGTGCCATGCCTGCCGGGGCCGTGGACGCACTGGGAGATGCGGGCGCTGGTCCAGAACACAGGCGCGGCCGACGCGACGCTGCGCCTCGGACGCTCCGACGGGACCGTGGTCAACGTGACGGTAGCGTCCGGAGCGGCAGCGTGGACCGCAGTTACGGGCACGCTGGCGGTCGACACCGGCCTCGACTGGGACGTGCTTCGCCTGTACCCGATCAACGCCGCCTCGGGCGAGCTGCGCGTGCATGCGGTCGAGATCCGGCCGGCGGCCCTGTCGTCCATCCCGGGGAGCGAGTGGACCCTCGAGGACGGCACCATGTGGCGGCCGGTCGATGACACCGAGGTGGACGCCGAGTCCACGCTCTCCGTCGACATTCGCCGCCGGCAGTTCACCGGGCTCGAGGCCATCCGGCGATCGCGGATCGAGGCCATCGTCGGGTGGAGCGACGCCGCCAACTTCCGGACGCCGGCGTACGTGTACACCGGCGCCGCCTACGGTGAAGTCCTGCGCATGCCGTTCCGGGCCACGGGGCCGCGCGCCAAGGTGCGGTGGGGGCTCGCCGGCTACGTGCCCAGCGGCGCCGCCTACGTGCGCCTCTCGACGGCCGCCATGCGCAACGCCGGCGACGCCGGCGTGGAGGTCACCCTGCCGACCGGATGGACGGCGCCGTACACCGGCAACGTCGTCGCCTGGGACGACACCGGCATGGCTGCCCTCGACTGCACACCCGATGCGTGGGACGAGCTGCTCGTTGAGATGAAGGGCACGACCGCTACGTTGCTGAGCCTCACGGCCTGGACGGTGGACCCATGATCATCCCGCCGCTGTACTACCCCGGTGTCCCCCGCTCGATTGCCAATGGCGCGCCGGCCGTCGCGGCGGACGTCGTGGCAATCGACCGCGCCACGACCTGGCTCGTCGCCGCGCGAGCCTCGAGGCCGGCGATCATCGGCGCGCCAATGGAGTCGGGGAACACGTACACGCTCACGACGCTGATGCCGTGCTACACGACGCACGTCGCGTTCGCGGTGTTGGCGACCGGCCGCGGCGAGGTCGCGATCGGCTGTGACGAGGACTCCTACAACTGCGTGGTCGCGGTCGACACCGCGGGCGATACGGCCGTCGATGGCACGTGGATATGGGCCGCCGATGCGGTGCCGACGACGACGGACGGGCTCGAGCGCGCTCTCGAGGTGACGGACCAGGACGCGCCCCACGAGGTGACCTTGACGGTCGATATCACCGACGATGATCCGTCGACGCCGGTCAAGGTGTGGCAATGGCTGGTGTACCCGCTGCCGCGGGTCGAGGCGCTAGTCTAGCGGGACGAGGCGGTAGCCGCCGGCGCAGCTCTTCTTCGGGCACCGGTAGATCTGCATCTTCCGACTGAGAAGCACCCCGACGATCATCATGAGCAGCCCGATGACGGCCGTGGGCCACGTCGTGGCCGCACCGGCTACCGACCCAAGTCCACTGCCGCCGAAGATCCCCAGGCTGTACAGGGCATAGATGGCGATGCCCGCGACGGCGAAGAAGGCGCCGATGGAGAAGAGCACGTCACCGGCTGTGCTGCGAACAACGGTCGTCGCGCCGGGCTGCAGCCGACCTCCGCACTTCTTACACGGCGCCTGGCCGTCATAGGGTTGTTCTGCCTCGCTAGGGCGGCCGCAGTGGACGCAACTAGAGGCCTTGGACGAGATGGACTGAGCGCAGTCAGGACAGGTGATTAGAGGCATCGTGCAATCCTTCGCGATGATGTGCGTCGATTTTACGCCAGCCGGTGTCATCTAGACTAGTGCGCCTGCCTAGAATAGGCATGGTAGCCGCACAACGATTCGACGACTCGGCTCTCGGAGGTTCCTCGCGCAGCGGGGCCACTGGGACCATCTCCCTATCCGCTCACTCGCCCGAGCGTCGCAACGCTGGCGTGACGGTCGCTGTGTCGTCGGGCACGGCCGACTTCGCGCTGTGGGTCGGCGCCGACGCGGCCTCGCTCGGTATTCTCGAGGCGGTCACGGGCAAGGCCGGCTGGGCCTTCCGCGTCGACGCGCCCTGGGGCGCGATGGAGCTCCGCTGGGCCAACAACGGCGCCGTGGTGGTCGCCGGCGCGCAGTTCTGGGATTGACCATGCGGACGCTTGCACCCCTGCTGCCGAAGCGCGGATCGTCCGGCCCCGCCGTGCTCACGTTGCAGCGCTGGCTGAACGAGCGTGGCGCCGGGCTGGTCGTCGACGGTGACTACGGGCCGGCCACGGCCGCGGCGCTGAAGGCGAGTGGTCCGCCTCCGGCCCGGCCGCTGCCGCCCATGGGCGCGTGGATCGACCGCGACTGGGTTACCGATCCGGCTCGCTGGGCGCGCCTCGCATCGCGGATCGGCCTCGCTCGCGTCGGCCTGTTTCTCATCTCGGCCGACGCAGGACCGCCGCGCGTCTACCCGCCGCACTGGACGCACTTCGGGACTTTGCCCCGCCTGCGCGGTGCCATCGAGACGTTCGGGGCGTACGGGATCGACGTCGATCTCACCGCCTGGCTGTGGCCCGACGTGGATTACACGCGGGCAATGCTGGACACAGTCGGTCCGCTGCTGGAGGAGTACGACACCGCAAGACTCGATGGTGACACCGAGTTTGCGTTCGCGTCCGCGGGCGAGCACGAACGTGTCGCCGAGATGCTCACCGCGGTGCCAGCCTCGAGGATGAGCGTCAACGACTACGCCAGTCTGCAGGCCAAGACCAGGCTGCTGCTGCGCGATGGCGTGCGTCGACGGCCGCAGCTCTACTCCGTCGGCTACACCAAGTACACGGGCTCCAAGGTCATCACCCAGCCCGGCGACCTGCACTACCCCGGGGTAACGCAGCACTACGGCATGGCCGGCGGGGGCCGTTGGCACCAGGTGGCCGCCGCCGGGCCGCTGGACGTCGGTCTCGCGGCCTACAAGCCGGTCGCCCGAATGACCGTCGCGGACCAGGTCATGCGTCAGGCCGCGGCCGCGCTCTGGTATGAGCCGGCCGAGCTCTGGTGGTGGCAGCTCGATACCGGCGCCGCCTACCACAGCGCGCTCGAGCAGCTCGGGCGGGCCGCCTGATGGGGCGCGCACTCGCCTTCATGGAGCGACGGCTGCCGATCTGGGTGTCACTCGTGTCCGCTCTCATCGCGGGCGCCATCGTGACCGGAGGGTGGCTGCTAGCCGCTGGTCGAAAGCTGCAGGTGCTCGATGCCATCGAGTCGCGCATGCAGCAGGTAGAGCAACACGAGACGCGCATCGCCGTGCTCGAGGCACTGGCGGATCGGAGAAAGCCATGACCTTCAACTGGGCCTACATCCTGATGGCCATCGTGATCCTTGCCTTGTGGGGGCTTCGCCGCATCGGCGTCGATGAGGCCACCGCGGACACCGTTCTCACCTTTCTCGTCATCGGCTTGGGGCTCACGCCGGCGCCGAGCGCCGCGGGGCTGCGACAGACGCTCAAGGGGCCCGGCAAGGGGGCGCCGTGAGTCGCCTTGTCCTGGCGCTCCTGCTCCTAGCGTCCGGATGCACAACGACGCGCACGACGCTCTGCGACGTCGCTGAGGTCGTGGCGCCTGCAGGGGAGCGAGTGGTGCCAAGTCCACGAGAGACGCCGATCGCGGTCCGTGTGGCGGGCTTTCTTCGCGGGCTGCTCTGCAAGGACCGACCTCGCGAAGCAGAAGGCTCGATCTCACCCTGATCTTACGATCGTTCGCCGAGGTGCAGTTTCATGCGCTTCGGTTCGCCCAGGTGCAGGCGTAACCGCGCGAGATCACTTCCACTCGTCGATCGCCTTCTTCACCTGGTCCTTGAAGAAGAAGCGACCGTCTTTGGCAAGATCTTGAAATCATGAAATTTGTTGGCTGGGTCGCCGCGGCGAGTCTCGCTGCAACCTCACGATACGCTCGGGACGTCCTGGCCGGCTGGCTTGTAGGCTGCGAGGCCCACGTCCAGCGGCTCGCCCGCGGCGACCTGGTGCCAGCGGCCTCCGCCAGCCATGCCGTACTTGGCCCCCGTGTAGCGCGTGTAGCCGACGGAGTAGATCTGCGGCCGTCGACGCACGTCGTCGTCTGGACCGCCGTAGCAGCCATCGAGCGCGACATCGCCGGGGCATAGCGCGTAGTCGCGGACCACCATGCGTTCGACCGTCGCCCGGTGTTTGGCACTCCTGATGAGCTTCCGACGGTGACGATTTCGGCGTTTGGTCGCGCTCATGCTGGCGGGTATTCGTCGTGAAGGACGCCGTCGAGCAGGCGGCCAGCCTGAAGCTTTCCAAGACGAATCATCTCGGCGCCGTCGAGCGTTACCTTCCGGCCAGGGCGCACATCGACTGTGTCTTTCCATGGGTCGGGGGTGATGTCCCGAAGACGCTGCGCCGGCGCCCAGTCCCCCCATTGCTTGAACACGAACGGCACGCCCGCCGCCTTGCACTGGTCGCGCAGGCTCCGCGCCCAATCCGGATGCATCAGCCGCGCGCCAGTGCCGGACTCGCCCCCGACTACAACCCAATCAAGCGGCACGAAACTCTCGCCCGGATCGGTCCATTCGACTGCGTTGCCCGCGCCGTCAGTGCGCGTCGGCGTTGACCAGCGCTGGTGTCGCCCGTTGCAGATCTCGACGGCACCCAGCAACGGCTCGGCCGACACCCACCGCACCGCGGCCGAGCACTGGATTAGCAGCCGGATGCGCTCGTCGGCCGTCTTTTGGTCCTCAACTGATACGCCGAGCCAGACGTTCGGGAGCGGCCAACGAAACTTCGTCGCGGCGGACGCGTAGCCGAGGTGCCGATTGCGCCCGAAGAACGCCTGCTCGTGCATCCACGGAATATCCGGAAGCCTATTCCCTGCGTGTACGCCGAACTGCGTGCAACGACCCGTGGACATGCGACTGAGTAACGTCGCTGCCCGCTCCGGACGCTTCGTGAGCACCTGAAACGTGTGCTGCGGCGCCGCCGCCATGACGCCGAAAACGGCCGCGATCTGTTCGTCCGTCAGCGACTCGTGAAACAGATCGCTCATGCTGTTGACGAAGATGCGCCGCGGCCGCTTCCACCGGAGCGGGTCGCCCAAGCGCTCGGGCACCATGACGACCTTGCCGTTCCAGCGGCCATCGGTGACGACATCGGCGTACGGCAGGCCCGGTCCGGAGAACCGCACCGCCATCGTCTCCGCATAGCAGTTCTTGCAGCCCTGACTGACCTTGCTGCACCCGCGAATCGGGTTCCAGGTCTCGTCGGTCCAGGCAATTCCGCCGTCTCGTTGGTCGCTCATCTGCACCCACATTCATCTATCAGGTTCATGCACTGACCTTCAGCCGGACCACGTTGTCCGGCGCGTCCTCGGTTCCGTCATCGATGCGCCGGACGAGCTGCACGGCGCCGGCGAGGTCGAGCGCCCTTGGGTCCAGGTAGACGCCGCGGATGCCGCTGGCGTGGCCGACCAAGTACTCCACGGCGTGGGGATCGGCGCCGGCGGTGGCGAGCTCCGTGACGAAGGCCTTGCGGAAGGCGTGCTCGCCGCGACCGGCGAAGGCGCTCCGGCGGATGGCGCCGGCGTCGACAGCGCGGCGCCAGGCCGTCGCGAACATGCCCGACGTGCTGCTGACCCGGCACTGGCCCGGGATGACGCGCGCCGCGTCCACGTGCTCCCACGAGCTCACGGCCGCGACCAGGTGGGGCGTGATGGGGATCACGCGGCCGGCGCGCTCCTGGCGCGACTTTCCCAGGGCTCCGCGGATCGTGAGCGTGGCGGCCTCGAGGTCGAAGTCCGTCCAGAGGAGCGAGAGGCCCTGGCGCGCGCGCAGCCCGGTGTAGCGCATGATGACCGCCAGTCGGTGCGCGATCGTGCTCGAGTAGCCCCGCGGCGGCTTGCGGACGATCTCGGCGATGACGCGGTCACACTCCGCCCAGGTCGGGGCCACGGTCGGGGTCGCGTCGACGGTCGGCAGATCGAGGCGCCGCACGCGCGGTGTGACGTCGCCGTAGTCGTCCGAGTCGGCCGCCCAGGCCCAGAGCAGCTCGGCGACGTGCACGTACGTGTTGCGGGTGCTGGGCGCGCGTCCGGCCGTCCAGTCGAAGTACTCCGCCATCAGGGCCCGGGACAGCACGGTGATCGGCGGATTCGGCTCGGACGTGAAGCGCTCGGCCAGGAACGCCAGGAAGCGCTGCAGCATGCCGGCCCGGCCCTTCGCGGTGGCTGCTCGCCGGCGGCGGTGCTGGTCGGCGATGTACGCTTTGGCTACGTCGCCGACGGTAGGGAGCGCAGGTGCGCGGCGAGATTCGGGACGCCAGTCTTGCCCGAGGGCCCGCGCTTGTTCGGCCTCGAGTCCGAGCCGCTTCGCGGTGGCGTGGTCGGGACAGGTCCGAGTGACCTGGGTCCCCGAGCTCGGCTGGTACCATCGGACTCGGTACTTGCCGCTGGGCATTTTGCTGATCGACGCCATGCGTCCAGGTCCTTCAGCCAACCCTCTATCCGGTCGGCGTGCCATCGGTAGAGCTTGCCGACCTTCACCCAGGGCTCCGGCAGCTTCGCCGTGAGGGTCTGGCCAACGAGGTTGGCGATCGTCCTCGAGGAGACCCCAAGGTGCCGTGCGACGTCGTCCGTCGTCCAGTACGTCATCGGTAGGCGTCCCATGCCGCGCTGAGCATGCACCCTGGCTTGCATGGGTGCTCTCCGTCGCAGTCGGTCTCGCAGTTGAGAAACTCGCACGATCGGCCAGCCGTGCAGCACGGGCACTGCGCCGGACTCGTGTCGAAGTGCTGGATGTACCAGTCCAGCGCGCCCGTCAGCGCCGTCATCTTCGCGCGCAGATCGACGATCTCCGCGACGACCTGCGCAGCCAGGGCCATCACATCCTTCGTGTCGGCCCCGCGGCCGTACGGTGCGGCGAGGGCCAGACGGATAGCCTGAACCTCGAGCGGCACCAGGTCGTCAAAGTCTTTCATGGCTGCAGCCCCCACTTGATACCGCGCGTCTTGAGCCGGTCGATAGCCTTGGCCTCGATCTGACGGACACGTGCACGCGTCACGCCAAGTAGGCGCCCAACCTCATCGAGCGTGGCTCCGTCCCGGTCTGCGACGTCCAGGGAGCACGTCTCCGACACGTCCAGAACGGTCGACCCGACTGGCCCGCGGCGCGGCGCCTCCTGCGTTTGCAGGTGATGTCGGCACTGCGTCCACGGACACGGCCGGGGCCCGGAGATGCACTCGCCTCGTGTGCGGGGCATGCCGCTCGGCGTGACTTCAGCGTGACTCGAAATCACGGTTTCGGTCACGCTGAGGTCACGCTCCAAACGGATTGGCCTACGTGCGACCTCCGTCTCCAGATGGATGTTGCCCCCGGTCAGGTGAAACACCGGCGCTGGTGGAGGCTCCGGATCGGCGTCGGCTGCAGCGGTTTCCTCAGCCTCGATGCGCTCGATGGTATCCACCAGCTGGCGGCGCATCTCCGGATGACGCTTTCGCGCGTGCAGGTCGAACCACGCGAGAGCCTTGGCCGCGCCCCAGGCTTGAACCAGTCCATCCCACCGGCGTGAACCGCGGTGCATTGACGGAGCGATGCCCCGACGCGTCCGCTCCTCACAGAGCGTGCTGTTGTCGCGCTCGATGACCATTCCCATCGACACGTCGTTGACCAGACCCCATGGCTGCGAGTCCATGTCGATAGGCGGGCGCCGCGACTGTGCGCGGTGGACCGGTCGGGACCTGGGCGGCGCCGGCGGCTCAGGTGTGGTCGGCGCATCGGGTGCCTTCAGCAGCTCGGGTGGCCTCGAAGGGCCCGTAGGAGGCGAGTGGTCAAGCCGCTCGAGCACGTCACCGAACACGCGCGCCGACTCGAGCACGACGTCCAGATCGGCCGTCGTGAGCTCGCCAAGCCGAGCGTGCCCCCGGAACGCCAGAAACAGATGGTCCGACACGCGGCTCACGGCTCAGACTCCGCGGCTTCGACGATCTCCCCGTCCTCATTGACCGGCTCCGGAGGCAGGACGCCGGCCATGCGTCGCAGGTCGTTCCATGCGTCCGTACCCAGGTACTTCCCCTGAATGATCAAGAGCCGCGCCAGCATGCCCAGCCGTCGACTCTCCGGCAGCGTCTTCACCAGACGTGGCAACACCTCGAGCGGGCTGGCCGTCTTGTCGAAGCCGTAGACATCGAGCAGCGCAGTCCTCTCGTAGCAGATTGCGATCGTCAGGCGTGTGAGAGGCTCAGATACGGGCCCAAAGCCGGAGTCCTCGATGTGCTGCACCACGGCATCGAGATCGCCGTGATAGGCATCTTCCTCGGCTTGCCGCCGCTCCTGGTCGGCCTTGGCCTGCGCCTTGCGCGCCGCCTTGTCTTCAACGTACGGGCGGAGATTGGCAGCGAACTGCGGATGGCCCGCGGCTTCCACGGCGTCGGCAAGGCTCTCGCGGTCGTAGGCGACCGTGATGCCGCCGTATTCGTGCGCGTAGACGATCTTCTTGATGGCGGCCTTGTCGAGTTCCACCGGCTTACCGTCGATCACGACCTCGCGGTTCACCGTGAATGCGTCGTGCGGCGACCAGCCCTTGATGACGGTGTGGCCCGCCTCCGCTTGATGCTCGAGCCACGCGACCTTCTTCGTGTCGTAGCAGGCCGTGTCCAGGCACCGATCGTCCTTCGTGTCCGCGCCGAAGAGCTCGCCCTGGGCACCGGTCCGCATCGGGCAGACCGAGCACGCGCCGCGCTCCGACAGAGACGCGTCGTGCAAACCCCAGGGCGCGTTGCAGAGCGCCCTCGACACGGCGCTGATCATGCGGCGCACCTCGGCGACCGGCAGCGCAGAGTCGCCCTGGACCCTGACCGCGACTTCCGTCTGCTGGTCGACCGACAGCGCCGACAGCAACACGGCGCCGCCCAGCGGGAGTCGACCGGCGGTGAGCATCGCGGCCAGGGGCGGCTGGAGGTGCTGCAGGCGCAGCCGATCGCGCACCCACCTCGGCGGCCGTCCGATGCGCGCGGCGATGTCTTCCGGAGTGACGCCGGCCTCTACCACGCGCTGGATGGCGTCCGACTCTTCGAGGGGCGGGACGTCCTCGCGCTGGGCGTTCTCGACGAGGGCACTCCAGGTGGCGGCCCTGTCGTCGAGGCACTTGACGATGCACGGCACCTCGTCGAGCTCGGCCCGACGCGCGGCTCGAGCCCGGCGGTGGCCACACACGACCTCGTAGCGCGTCTTGCCCTTGTACGTGTTGAGCGGCCGGACGAGCAGCGGCTGCAGCACGCCGAGCTCGCGGATGCTGTCGGCGAGCTCGGCGAGTGATGCGTCGTCGTACGTCTTTCTGGGGTTGTCCGGGCTCTCGATGAGCTGGGACAGCGGGATCACGGTGTAACCCTCTTCGTGGATGCGCTTGCTCAAAATAGCCTCCCCTGGCTCGATGACTCATTGCCCTTGGCGTAGTGACTCCGGACGACGGCTTCGACGTTGTCCGGCAGGATCCACATGCCCTGATGGCCTCGGCAGTGGACCGGTGGGATACGGACGACGTGCTCGAGCTCCCAGGCCTGGGCGCCCGTACGGCCAATGAGGTTTCGCTCGCGGACCTCGCGGAGCTGCGACGGCTTCAGGTTCTGGTGGTAGGCGCCCCAGATGTCGTCGTCGCGCTCGATGTCCCAGGGCCGGCAGCCGACGACGGTGGCGACGGCGACGACTGCGCCGGCCGGACCGCCGTCGTCCGTGCGGTCGAGCACGCCGAGGCCGCGCAGGAACGCCGACACCGCGAGGTCGCACTGCTGGCCCGCGTGGAGCGCCAGCAGGCCGCGGTGGTGCGTGCGGACCGGGCGGATCTCCAGGTGCTTGTGGCCCGCGGCGACCAGGCCGATCCACGGACGGATGATGGTGAGCGAGTGGAGCATCAGGCCGCCCCGCGCCGCACCTGGTCGAGGACATCAGCTTGGCAGTTGACGGTCCCGCACTTGATGCACCGCTGGCCGTCCGGAGTCCGCGCCGCGTCGATCGCATCGTGCATCGCGTCCACCGGCGACGGACGGCTGCTGTAGCCCGGCGCGCAGCGCAGGACGCGGATCACGTCACGGGCGTCCTCGAGCGCGTCATGTTGCACGGTGCGGCCCAGGCCGAAGCGCTCGAGCAGCTCGTCGAGGCTCGGCAGCGTCTTGCGGCTGAAGTCTGCGAAGCCCGAGCCCGGGTCGAGCACGCGGTGTCTGAAACAGGCCTTCAGCTCGTCGGTGATGAACTGGTAATCGAACGTCGCCACGTTCTTGCCGGCGACGGTGACGCGTCCTTCCGGTTCGCCACGGTCGGCCAGGACGTTGCGAACCCAATTCGCGGCCATGTTGCACAGGAAGTCCGACGACTCCGACATCGCCTCGGTTCTGTTGTGCGGGATGGGGGCTTCTGCGTCGTCCCCTCTGCGCATCCTGTCGATCTTGCGCCACAGCCCCGCGTGCATCGACGCGGCATAGGGCTCCACGTGGTCGTACGAGTCGCGGACCACGTACCCCACGAAGTGCTGAAGCTGGTCGACCGGCGTGTCGACGGTGGTGTCCTCGAGCACCAGCGCGAGCTGTAGGATCCCGCCCTTCGGGCTGAGGCTGGGGGTTTCG
>Ga0075163_10006802_pt1 | contig 15173 bp, 15 predicted proteins | sample JI1023141ADNA_FD_71478 | JGI IMG/M metagenome (GOLD analysis project Ga0075163, IMG submission 71478) | Wastewater effluent complex algal communities from Wisconsin, to seasonally profile nutrient transformation and Carbon sequestration -... | ecosystem: Engineered > WWTP > Effluent > Algae... | reverse complement strand
GAATTTTATAGGTTTACCCTGTTTAAGGTTGTATGTTTTTATTTTGGAGTTATCCATACCTATATTTTCTTTTGGTACTTTTTTCGATTCCTCCTCTGTAAGAACACTACCGTCCGTTTGAATAACTATTTTATAATCGTAGTTGTCCTTAGGCTTTGTTATGATATATTTAAGCTTCTCCTCGTCATATTTTACCTTACTTAATCCTGCATGAAATTCTATTGATTTGTTAATATCCTCATGTGATTCATCGTCTTTGAAAATTCTTATACTTCTTGCGATGTTTTCTATTATTGGTATATAAATCTGATTTCCTTCTTTTCCTTTCTGTTCAGTTTTTAGATTTGCAGGAACATCGACGTTGAGGGGATAAAATTTACCCATAAATTTGAAATGTGCCTCCATTATGGGATAGCCAGTTGCTACTTTGTCTGGAAATTTTAACCATTTAAGTTCCTCGTTAAGTCTATTATCATATTCTTTTGCGAGAAGATCCGCACAATTTTTTTTGATCTCTTCTATTTTTACATTGTCGAAATATTTTAATAATAAACTAGGAAAAACTATATTTTCTGGTTTGTATATTTTCTCAATTTCTTCGACGTCAACATTTATGGTTAATCTTGCTTCGTTTACCCAACCATTGAATTTTTGTATGTTCCTCATTATGATTCCTTTTTTGAATTTTTTTTCTGAAATGTGGTTTTTAGATATTCTGTTATATCAGAACCTGTCTTTTTTTCTCCGTCTAGAAATTTATTAAATTCTTCAGATTTTCCACTTTCGTCAAGAAAATCATGGAAGTAAGCTGCTTCATACATTGCATCTATTGTTTCGGGCATTGTTGGATCTGCAGTTTGATAATTTCTTCTGTTTACTCGGGTCTCGTAAGATTGGCCTGGAACATCGATACTTCCTGGTGAATCCAACCACTCATTAATAAAACCCTCAAATTTTTTTAAATTTTTCATATTATTTATATATCTGACCGGAACATAAGTTTATTATGGTGTAAAACATATACATTAAAATATTTCTGGATGATTATTGATATAGAGAATAAAGGAAGCTACTTAAATGTATCTCACTTTGGTCCCGAAGGGGAACTTGCATTCCTTCGTGTTCCGATACCCGAGGAAGAAAGATTTAATTGGGAAAGATGCAATCCAGGGGATCCCAAAAGAGATAAGGAATGGGCAAACTGGAAGGGCGAACCAATAAAAAAGGTGAAGACCGAGAGATATGACAAATATAGGATGGCACAGATCCTAATAGAAGCACCTGAAGAATTAACTAAACCATTATGGGAATATCAAGAACCTAAGAAATACTTTGTCGATATAGAGGTTGAGATAACGGAAGACAAGGCAGCATCACTTGATACGGAAAATGCTAAAAATAGGGTACTCTCCATAGGTATAGGAACAGATAAAAGAAAGATATTAATTCTTGGTCTTGATCCGCTAACCCCTGAACAGCAGGGAAGTATCTATGATAAAATAAACAAATACTTCGAAAAAACCGGTGACGAATGGAGTTTCAAATATAAACAATTTGAAACCGAGTACGATATGATGTACACATTCTTTAGAGAACTTGGTCCCAAGATGGCAACAATGACCGGATGGAACTGGCTTGGGTATGACTGGCCCTATCTATTGAATAGAGCTAAAAGACTCGGTATAGATCCTAAAATTATCTCTCCGGGAAAAACACTTATAGGAAAGGGACAATTACCACAGCATCTTCTGATGTTTGACTATTTGGAAATCTATAAAAAATGGGATAGAGTTATTAAGATTAAGGAAAGTAATAGACTTGATTATGTTGCAGAAAAAGCGGTTGGTTTTAAAAAAATAGCTTATGATGGAACACTTAGAGATTTATACCAATCTAATTTCGAGGATTTTATCTACTATAATGCTGTCGATTGTGCTCTTGTACATTACATAGACCAGAAACTTAAGACCATGCAAACTTTCTTTAAGATTGCCATGATATCGGGAGTTGAAATAAATAGATGTCTTTCTCCTGTCTGGTCAACTGAGGTTATGATGATGAAAAAGTTTCTTGAAAGAAAACAGGTTCTTACTGCTGAGAAAAAAGAGGAGGTACATGTTAAATTTGCTGGTGGTTATGTTAAGGACCCAATAAAGGGATTACATGGTTGGGTAGCATGTTATGACTTTGCTTCTCTGTATCCTAACGCCATGGTTCAGTGGGGAATTTCTCCGGAATCATATAAAGGAAAGAATCTATTGAATCCCAAGGATTCTTGGATAAAGTGCGCTTCTGGAGCTTACTTTGGTAATGATGACGAAAACCCAATACTTAAAATAATAATCAAGGATCTATATTCGAGGAGAAGAAAAACCAAGGATAAAATGCTTGAATTAGAGCTAGAAATTGATGTTTTAAAAAAACAATTAGAGAAAGCAAAAAATTAACGTATTACTCTCGATAGATCCGAATCCTGGTTGATATATAAAAACCCAGGGAGATCTAGAGTCTAGTAATGAGAATTAAAAATTAACAAAAACTAAATAAAAATGGCTAACATTGACAACAGTTGCTCTGAGTTAAATATAGAAGATCTCTATTCAAAAAGTAGTGACACTCTTGGGGACATACTGAATTTACAGGCTGACACGCAGAAAAATGTTTATGGTTATAACTTTGAAGAAATGACACTCCGGGATGTTATGGGATTTTGGCATATGAATACTCACGCAATGGTAGATGAGATTCATGAAGCAACCGATGCACTGGGTGGAATCAAGGATGGTAACGGTAATGCGATCTGGAAAAAATGGAAATCCGCTTATGATACTTATGGAGCGAAAAAATTCTCGGATCTTTCACAAAACGATCAACTTGAATGTAAATTTGAAGTAATAGATATGCTTCATTTCTTTATGAATTATGCAATATCTATAGGCATGACGCCATCTGAAATGTACAATATGTACATGAGCAAAAACCTGGAAAACAGGAGAAGACAACAAAACAATTATTAAAAAAAACTAAAACAATGGAAGGAAGATACTCTTTACCAGAACCAATTTTGGCGAATAACCCAGGCAGATTCGTCATTTTTCCGATAGAACACCATGATATATGGAACAGATATAAGGAACAAGAAGCCTGTATATGGACAGCGGAGGAGATAGATCTTTCTGCGGATCTTAATGACTGGAGAAACAAACTAAATGACGATGAAAGATACTTTATCAAGAATGTGCTAGCTTTCTTTGCTGCATCAGATGGTATCGTTAATGAGAATCTTGCTGAAAACTTTGTTGGAGAGGTTCAATATGCTGAAGCTAAATTTTTCTATGGGTTTCAGATAATGATGGAGAATATCCATTCTGAAACTTATTCTTTGCTTATTGATACCTATATCCAGGATCCAGCTGAGAAGGATAGATTGTTTAATGCGATTGACACGATCCCTGCAGTTAAGAAGAAAGCCGAATGGGCTCTAAATTGGATATCTAATGCAAGCTTCCAGGAGAGACTTATTGCATTTGCTGCTGTAGAGGGTATATTCTTTAGTGGTTCTTTCTGCTCCATATTTTGGATGAAGAAGAGAGGTTTATTACCTGGTCTATGTTTCTCCAATGAGTTGATCTCTAGAGATGAAGGTATGCATTGTGATTTTGCGGTATTACTGCACAATGAACACCTAGCTAATAAAGTTTCGGAGGAAAGAATAAAGGAGATAATAACTAGTGCATTAGAAATAGAGAAAGAATTTATAACAGAATCTCTTCCTGTTAGATTGATTGGTATGAACCAAGATCTTATGAAACAATATCTCGAGTTCGTTGCAGATAGACTATTGGTTGATCTAGGTTGTTCAAAAGTTTATAATTCCACATGTCCTTTTGACTTCATGGAGAATATTGCTTTACAAGGAAAAACTAATTTCTTCGAAAAAAGAACTGGTGAATATCAGAAATCTGGTATAATGAATAAGAATTCAGATACGTTCGAAATGAATGATGACTTTTAAAAATTAAAAAAAATTAACCTAAAATATGTTTGTAACTAAAAGAGATGGCTCGAGAGAGGCTGTTAGATTTGAAAAGATATCGAATAGAATAAGAAAGATGACCTATGGTTTAAATACCGATTACGTGGACGCTATGGAAGTAGCTCAGAAAGTTATTGCAGGTATTTATGATGGTATAACAACTCAAGAGCTTGATAACCTTACAGCGGAAACCGCAGCTTCCCTTATTCCTAGACATCCTGATTATTCTATATTGGCATCAAGAATAGCAGTTTCAAGATTGCATAAAACAACAAAGAAGAAATTCTCCGAAACTATACAGGACCTTTATGACTATATAAATCCCGAAACTAATGAACCTGCTGGTCTTATTAATGATCTTACTTATGAGGTTGTTATGAAAAATAAGCAAAAACTCGATGGCGCTATTATACACGAGAGGGATTTTGATTTTGAATATTTCGGATTTAGAACACTTGAAAAAAGCTATTTACTTAAAACCAATGGTCAAGTTTGCGAATCACCACAGCATATGTACATGCGTGTAGCCGCGGGAATATGGGGTGAGGATATAAAGAGTGTTATTAAAACATATGAGCTCTTATCGAATCACATGATGACTCACGCTACACCAACATTATTTAATGCAGGTACAAAGAAACCTCAACTATCTTCATGCTTCCTATTGATGATGTCGGATGATTCAATTCCTGGTATTTATAAAACCCTTTCTGATGTTGCTGCTATATCTCAGAATGCAGGAGGTATTGGTCTTGCAGTACATAACGTGAGAGGTACTGGTTCTTATATTAGAGGTACAAATGGTACTTCCAATGGAATAATTCCTATGCTTAAAGTTTTTAACGAAACAGCTAGATACGTTGATCAGGGTGGGGGTAAAAGAAAGGGATCTTTTGCTATCTATATTGAACCTTGGCATTCTGATATCGAGGATTTTATAGAGCTTAGAAAAAATCACGGTAAGGAGGAATTTAGAGCTAGAGATCTTTTCTTAGCATTATGGACTCCTGATTTATTTATGAAAAGGGTGGAGGAAGACAAGCATTGGAGCTTATTCTCGCCTTCTGATGTTCCTGGACTTTGGGAATTATACGGAGACGAATTTGAAGCTGCATACGAAGCTGCTGAAGCATCGGGTAAAGCTAGGAAGACAATGAAAGCTAGAGATCTTTGGACTAGAATACTCGACGCACAAATTGAGAATGGTACACCCTACATTTTATACAAGGATGCTGCTAATAAAAAATCAAACCAGAAAAATTTAGGTACCATTAAAAGTTCCAATCTATGTACGGAGATTATGGAATATACTGATAAGGACGAGCAAGCTGTTTGTAACCTTGCTTCTATACCTGTCAATAAATTTCTTAAATCCACAGATAATAGAACTTCTAAGATATCTAAGGGAAGATGTGAGGTGGATCACCAGGCTCTTTATGATGTTGCATATCAGACAACACTTAACCTTAATAAGGTTATAGATGTTAATTATTACCCAACTCCGGAGACTAAAAAATCCAATATGAGACATAGACCAATAGGTATAGGTATTCAGGGTCTTGCTGATTTATTTGCGATACTCGGTATTCCTTTTGCTTCTCCCGAAGCTAAAAGAATTAACGAGGAAGTATTTGAAACAATATATTTTGCTTCAATGTCCGCTTCGATGTCACTTGCTAAGAAAGAAGGTGCATATGAGACATTTCCGGGTTCACCTCTATCTAATGGCGAATTTCAATTTAATATGTGGGGATTCAGTGACGATCAACTATCAGGAAGATGGGATTGGTCTAAACTTAGAAAGGATGTTATAAAAAATGGGGCAAGAAATTCTTTATTATTAGCTCCGATGCCAACTGCATCAACAGCACAGATTATGGGTAACAATGAAGCATTTGAACCATTCACTTCGAATATATACACAAGAAGAACTCTAAGTGGTGAGTTTATAATAATAAACAAACATCTGGTAAAAGATCTTATTTCATTAGGATTATGGAGTGAGGATATGAAGAATTTAATCGTTCTGAATAAAGGATCAGTTCAAGCTATAGAACAAATACCAGAGAATATTCGTGAAGTTTATAGGACTGTTTGGGAGATAAAACAAAAAGATCTTATAGATATGTCGGCAGGAAGAGGTAAATTTATATGTCAATCCCAATCTTTAAATTTATTTATAGAGAATGTGAATTCAGCAAAACTAACATCTGCCCACTTTTACTCCTGGAAAGCTGGACTTAAAACTGGAATGTACTATCTAAGAACTAAATCAGCAGTTGATGCTCTCGTAGGACTTGGTATAGATATGGAGAAAGTTAAAAATTCAATGAAAGAATCTGAATCAAAGATAGTTCCTACTGAAACAACCAGACCAGCTAATGTAACAATTAATGGTATGACTAGTGAGGAATTAAGCAAAGCTGCTGAGGATGTACTTTCTGGAGTTACTTGTAGCCTTGACAATCCTGAAGATTGTGAAATGTGCGGTTCTTAAAAAAATAAATTATAATGGAGAACAAAAAATGGTTTAATGATGAGGTTGTAAAAAAATTCGACGAATTCTTAAATGAAAGGGAGCTTCCCGATTCTCAAGGCGATGTACTAGTTATGCTAGGAGCTCCTGGATCGGGTAAAGGAACTTTATCGAAGCAATTAAATGAGAAATTTGGTATTAATCATATTTCTACTGGCGATTTGATAAGAAAGTCTGATGATCCGGAATTAAAAAAAATAGTTGAAGGTGGAAAGTTCATTTCTGATGAGATGATGCTTAAGATGCTTAGGAAGGAACTTAAAAAACTTGATCTGAATAAGGGTATAATTTTTGACGGTTATCCTAGAACTATAAAGCAAGCAAGAAAACTTGATTCTTTACTTGGTAAGTTGGGTCTTGGTTTAAATCATGCAATTTTTATGGATCTTCCCGAGGATAAGGCTAAGGAAAGAATAAGAAATAGAGCTAAAAAGGAGAATAGAAAAGATGATGCTAGTGATGAAGTTATAGATAAAAGATTTGCCGAATACAACGAGAAGACATTTCCACTTATCGATTTCTACAAGAAGAGTAGAAAATTAATAAAAATCGATGCTGATCTTGGTATGGAAGGCGTACTTAAATCCATAGTAAAAAAATTAGGACTTAAGGTGATTAAAAAGAAAAAGGATGAAAAAATCTAGCGAGGATTTTGTAAAATCGGTAAAAGAAAAAGTAAATCAGCAGAAGAATATAGAAATAATCCAGAGAAATCTATTACATGATTCTCTGGATTATTTTTCTTCATTGGTAAGGGAGGATGACGAGGTAGAAATCAAAAGTCAGAAAAAATTTGAATCCGGCGAGCTTAGTTGCTTTCTGAATCTATATAGCGAAGCTGATGATATACCAGAGCTGATAAAATCTATATTTGATTTGGCTGGATTGGAGTATAAGATTTTGGATCTTGATAGTAAAAAAATAATATATTGCGTTAATTTCGGACAGAATATATTATCTTCGCCACACGATAATAATTGGATATTTATTGAATTGTATCTTAGAGGTAAACATATATTCGAATGTAGATTTTTTTTGAAGATTGGCTCAGTAGATTACGGTTTATATGAGAATAAATATTTTAATATTAAGGTTTGGGTTTTTGATGGCGTATTCTTTAGTAAATATGAGATCCCTTTAATAAACGTAAGTAGAAATAGAAGAGGTATAAAAAGAGAACTGGATGAAAAATATACATCATATATAAAATTTGATCCGGTCGGTGAAGTTGAATCGATAAAAATATCGAAAAAAAAAGGGAGCAAAATAGGATAACTAAACTATAATAACTAAAAAGTTTTAAATGGCTGTTAAGAATAAAAAGAAACAAAAAAAGGTAGCTGCTCCGATTAATGTAGCTAGACCCGTACATAATAACATTCAGGTAATAGACCTTTGTCTGGTTATGATTGTAAAAGACGAGGAAGACACTATGGAAAGATGTCTTAGAGCGGTTGCTCCGTATATTAAATATTGGGTCATCGTAGACACAGGATCAAGTGATAATACCTTGGAGGTTATCAATAAAACTATGGAATCCTTGGGAATTCCTGGAGAATTACACCAGAGACCTTGGGTAAACTTTGAAGTCAATAGAACTGAAAGTTTAAATTTAGCAAAGGGTAAATGCGACTATAGATGGATTATAGATGCGGATGATACATTCATACAGGAAAATCCAAATGTTAATCCTTTTGCTGGGCTTGACAAATTTCCCGATTGCTATCAGATCTTATATAAGCTGAATAATCTTCAATACCATAGAGCACAGATTGTTAAATCTGATCAGAACTGGGTATATAAGGGGGTTCTGCATGAGTACCTGCACCTGGATGAAAAAAAAGAGCAGATATACCAAGCTCCCGTTCCAAATGCCTTTGTTATGGCTGATATCTCACCTCTTAAGAGAGCCGCTTCATTGGAAGAAAAATACTCAAAGGATGCAGTAATATTAGAGGAAGCTCTTGTAAAGGAACCTGATAATGACAGATATATGTTTTATCTTGCTCAGAGTTACAGAGATTCTGATCAGTTGGAAAAATCTATAGAAGCATACAATAAGAGAATTGCCATGGGTGGCTGGGAAGAGGAAGTTTACTACTCCATGTATATGATTGCTAAGATGAAGGAAAGAATGGGTGCTCCTATAGAGGAAGTTACTAATCTTTATTCGAGAGCTTGGGAATATAGACCATCTAGATTGGAGGCTCTTTTCCACACCATGAGGAAATATAGAGAGCAAAAAAGATTTCTTATTGCCTTTGCGTACGGAGACATTGGAATAAAAACTAGAGGGACTCAGGATATACTTTTCATAGAAGCAGAGATATGGCAATGGAGATTGCTTGACGAGTACTCGTTAGCAGCTCATTATATAGGAAATCCTGAAATAGCTATGGAAAAAACCAATGCCATCATAACTGCACCTTTCTTTAAAACTCTTCCGAGTGATGAACAAAACAGATTACTAAAAAATATGGAGTTCTATAAAAAGGGAGCACACGAGAAAGCCAAGCATGCGCAGATTACTAAAATGGAGGCTGATAAAGCTAACAATAAAAAAAAGTAATCAAATTCTAGATATATAGAATAAAAAGTTAAATGATGAAGCACCTACTAGAATTTGAATCCTATGAGGGATTGGATGAGGCCGGTATACCTGTTTATAACGCCGATGATTTTAGAAGAAGTCCTTCTAATGATCCTGAAGATGAGGTATCAACAACGAAAATATTTTCATATATAAGCGATTTATTAGATCAGCAAAAAACTGGTCAGTTGGAGGAAATCAGCATGATTGTAGATCTACCAACACAGGGAAAAAAAGCACCTCAGCATATCATCGATGCTCTTGATGCAGAAAGAAAAAGAATAGAGAAGGAACAATACGCTATTAGAGGTAGCAGGGTTGAAGCTGCTGATGTTGCACCGGATGATAATATATACGGTGGTGAGGGTAGAAATCTATTCATAGACAGCGAGTATATAGTTACTGGTGTTACTAATTTAGATGGTATTGATTATATAATAGGAATACCTTCATCCAAGAAAAAGGAAGCTTTTTCTTCCCCTGAATCAGTTTCTTATTTTTCAACTTTCATTGAACCTAAACAAATAGAAGAAGTTTTTTATTCTTAATACGAATAACATAATTAAAAACCCTCAATAAACATTGAGGGTTTTTTATTGAAATTAATTTTTGAAAAAGCATATAATATTAAACATAAAAATTAAAGATGGATAATAAGAAGGTCAATAAAACTATAGAGGTACTTACAGATTTTGAGCACATCATAAAAAGACCGACCATGTATGTCGGATCTGTTAAGAAGAGTGAGGAAACATTACCCATAATAGGCGATGGCTTCATTAAGGCAGTGAATAAGGAACATTCCATCGGAATGTATAAATTGTTCGATGAGGTGTTTGCAAATTCCGTAGACGAAGCGAAAAGGATGTCTACGCCGATGAAGACGATAATCGTCGAAGTAGATAGCAAAGAGAATCTTGTTTCCATAACTGATACTGGTGATGGCTTTAATAACGGATCAGTTATTAACAAGAAAAGTAAGTTGACAAATATAGAGACTGCAGTTTCTATGCTTAGAGCTGGATCAAATTTTGATAATGATGACATAGCTGAATCAATAGTGGGTACTAATGGTATGGGTGTATCTCTGGTTAATGCACTCTCCAATACTTTCGAAATTGAAACAACCAACTCGACAGAAACCTATCTGCAAACCTGGAAATCTTTCAAATCAAATACCCCAACAATAACTACAAAAAAGAAGGGAACGAAAACTGGTACCAGAGTTTCATTTATACCAAATTCATCCGTATTTGATAACTCAAAATGGGACTATTCAACCATAATATCATATCTTTGTTTAAAAAAGAGAGTTCTTGAAACTGAAGAGAAAACAGCTTCCCTCAAGATAGAATTCATATGGAATGGTAAAAGTGAAACGATACAATCAGGTCTTAAACCAGATTGGTCTGCGAAAGCAAATATCGGAGAGATCCTAATATGGGAAAAAAAACCTGAATCTGGAACTTTTTCTTTTGTTAATAGTGCACTTTGTACGGGAATACATCAAAAGATTATACAGGACAAAATAAACATAGAACTTGACGATACCTTGGGTCATCATTTTTATGACACCCTAATCATTTTAAATATGTCTCCAAGTATAGTTAGATTTGGTGATCAGAATAAAACGAAGTTTGTTTCAAAAAGGGAAGAGGTTGAACCGACCATAATGAGACACTTTGATTCAGTTTTGAATAAATTCTTTAAAAGTGATGTTTACAAGAAAATTAAAAAATCGGTAGATGACAGAAGGAAGGAATCAGAACTTAAAAAAATTAGGAAAGAGAAGAAAGGTATTAGAATAAAGAATTCTAATAAGTATTTTCCACCCACAGCTATGAGGGCTGAGAATCTTTTTATAGTTGAAGGATTAAGTGCGATGGGATCAATACTGCAGAAAAGAGATCCCAAAAAGGATGGTGTCTATGCACTAAAGGGTAAAATAAAGAATGCTAGAAGTCTTTCCGATTTATCAGACAATAGGGAGATATTAGAGCTAATGCAGATATTAAACCTGGATCCAGAGGGACAGAATTTAACTTGTCCATTTGAGAAGGTTGTTATTGCGACTGACCAGGATCCTGATGGTGCACATATCACATCACTTCTTATAAATCTATTCTATACGTGGTTTCCATGGATGATAAAACAGAATAGAATACATTTCTTGGATACCCCACTAGTAACTGTTGGAGATAGAGTTAAAAAATATTATTATTCACTTGATGAATTTAAGAAGTCTAAGGGGGATAAAAATAACGTTAGATATCTTAAGGGACTTGGATCTTTATCCTTGGAGGATTGGGATCATGTAATGAGTAATAGAAGGGTAACAGTTTTAAGAGAAGATGCAGGAACAAAAAAACACCTAGAGATGGCATTCGGTAAATTGTCAAGTGAAAGAAAAAAATGGCTAAGTTCAATGTAATTATTTTTTAATGTCGAATAAATAATTTATATTTGCATAAAAAAATAACATGGATAGAAAATTAGGTTACTGCTGCATTAACATGACTCTCTCAGAGAGTAAGAATAAAGTCACTACAAATAGGGGAATGGTTAAGAAAACTTTTCTTGAACGTGGATTGAATTACGTTTCAGATCTTTCACTACAGAATGTAAAAGATCTTAAAACCATATTGGAGTGGAACGAAGCTAATTCTATAAAAATGTATAGGATGTCTAGTGATATGTTTCCCTGGTGTTCTGAGTATGAAATCAGTCATCTTAAAGATTATCAGGAAATATTGGCGATATTAAAAGAGTGTGGTCAATTTGCCAAATCTGTGGATCAAAGAATAACCTTCCATCCGTCTCCTTATGGCGTACTTGCATCTGAAAGACCCGATGTTGTCATTAAGGCTATAAAGGAATTATCGCAGCATGGTGAGATAATGGATATGATGGGATTGGATAGATCCGTTTACTATCCAATAAACATACACGTTAATACCACAAAACCAGACAAGGAAAGTGCAGCTAATAGATTCTGTGAGAACTTTTCACTTTTACCAGATTCTGTTAAATCGAGATTGGTTGTTGAGGTTGATGATAAAAGGTCACAATATACATCGGTTGACTTACACAGGATGGTTTATTCTAAAATTGGAATACCTGTTACGTTTGATTATCTGCATAATGAGTGTAATCCCCCGGAGACGCTTTCAGAAGAAGAATCACTTAGAGTTTGCTTATCAACGTGGCCTGAAGAAATACCAGCAATAACCCATTATTCGGATTCTAAAAAATTATTCGAAGATGCGTCAGCTAAGGAGGTTGCTCACTCAGATTGGGTTTGGAGAGGACCCGAAACTTATGACCTTATATTCGATATAGAATTCGAAATAAAAATGAAAGAGAAAGCTCTATTGAGATATTTAGATATGATGGAGCAAAAAAAATTACCAATATATGAACAAGAATGTAATACAGGAATTTGAGGATTCATTATCTAATAATGTAAATAATCCTGATATAAAATATAGCTTGGATAGAGTTATAGAGGGAGAAGTTAAATACAATTATTTGATAGAAAATTTCGGAAAGGAAAGGGTAGATTCCCTTGTTTCCGATTTTTTGTTTCTATCTGATTTTGAATTTTTCTCCAAGATAAAAGAAAAATTGCAAGGTGATGGGAATGATTAGTTTTAATGGACAAGGTATTGGAGGATTTCCAACGCATCCTCAATATGAAATATTAAAAAAACACGTTGAAAGATCCATACAGGACATATTCTTAAATTCTTTGAGGGATAGAATGAGTGATCTTGTTTATGTCTTCGACAATCCGGATCAGATAGATTCATTTATAAATAGAATGCTGAAGTACTGGGAGAGAGTTGAGAATTATGAAACATGTCTAGAAATAAAGAATCTTTCGGAACCTCTTAAAGTCAAGTGGGAGAATAGAGGAATTATAGATCCTGGTGAGGCATCCATAAAAATAAAGGACATTTTTAAATCCACACAGAATAATGACTGATCACTATAAAACACTGGGTCTGGATAGAAATGCAACAGCAGATGACATAAAAAAGGCATATAGAAAATTAGCTGTTAAATATCATCCGGATAAAACCGGAAATGATCCTGACCTTGAATCGAGGTTTAAGGAGGTTAATGAGGCATATGAAGTACTTTCCGACACGGAAAAAAAAGCAAAGTACGATAATCCAAATCCTTTTAGTGGAAGCTTTAATTGGGGAGGAACAAATCAGGGAAATCCATTCCAGAACGCAGATTTTGGTAACTTCTGGAGCCCAGGTAGAGGTCACGTACCTAACCAAACAATAAGGAAGGGGAATAATATAAATGTTCATGTCACAATAACTCTCGAGGAGATGATGACAGGAGCAACAAAAAAAGTTAGAACCAACAGGGCGGTTCAGTGTTTGGATTGTAACGGTACAGGATCGGAATTCGGTAATAGTACAGAATGTACTGACTGCGGAGGACTTGGTAAGAAGTCAAGAACTGTTAGACATGCTTTTGGTGATATGTCCGTTATAGAGGATTGCTATAGATGTGAAGGTAGTGGTAAATATTCGGAACATAAATGTTCATTCTGTCACGGTAGCGGAACAATAAGGAAGGACGAGGAAATAGAGATAAACATACCTAAGGGATCGATATCTGGTATTTCGTATATGGTTATGAGCAAGGGTGATTGGATAAAGTCACCTTGTAATCCAGGCGATCTTATAGTTAATATTAATGAATTTCTACATCCGGTTTATACTAGAGATGGTAATAATCTTGTGCATGAGGCAAATATATCATTTAAGGAAGCTTGTCTTGGTACAGAAATAGAAATTAGTAATCTTAGGGAATCTGCATATAGAATAAGAATACCTGCTGGGACTTCATCAGGTAGAATATTCAGATTACCAGGTAAAGGTATACCTGAATTTAACGGCTTTGGATGTGGTGACATACTAGTTAAAGCCAACATAAAAATACCAACGGATTTAAACGAAGAGCAGATAAAAGCTCTTGAACACTTTTCATAATGAACTTAATTTTTATAGTATTTGTGGGTTGGTGTATAACATCAACCATAGTCAATGCGGATATCCTAGATCCGATAAGAAATTATCTATTGGTAAAAAGTCCAAAAATCTCCAAACTTATGACGTGTGTAAGGTGTCTTGGATTTTGGGTTGGTGTATTTCTTTTTGGCGTTTTAAATTATATGGGTAATCTTGATCCCTTATTTGGTTTACCAATTTGGGTAAATTATTTTATATTTCCGTTTGTGCAAAGCTCCTGTGGAGTTATTATGGAATCTTTGCTTGTTTTTTTACATAGTAGAAATACTGTAGTGATTGATAGAAATCAAGATGCCAAATAATTTCAAAAAGTTAAGAAACAATATCAAAAATGAACATAAAATAATAAAATCTTTATATGAACAAGCATTTAACCATTACGGATCAAATAAACACTCAATATAGATCCTATGCTCTTTATGTTTTGCAAAGTAGAGGTATACCAAATTTCTATGATTCACTAACCCCTGTACAAAGGCTTATATTGGAAAATTCTCCAAGTAGATTTAGTAAGACTGTTGGTCTTGTCGGAGAAGTAATAAAAACCGGTTTATATCATCATGGTGATTCCTCTTTGGCTGGTGCAATTTCTAAATTGGCTAGACCTTTTGGATGCTCTTATGGTATATTGGAAGGTGATGGATTTTTCGGTTCTCCGGTAAACCCAAGTCCTTCCGCACCAAGATATACTGCTGTCAAAATAAATCAAAAGATAAGGGAGATAATATCTAAAAATTCCGACTTAAACGAAAAGAACGAGGAGGGTGGACATGATTGGGTTCACGTGGAAGTTCCGATTGGCTTATTGACACATATAGTTGGTATAGCGGTTGGATATAGAAGTAACATACTTCCTAGAAAATTTGAGGATATAATTGAATATCTACAGGGCTCTACAAAGCTTTTAAAGCCCCATTTTAAGGACTTTAGCGGAAAGATAAGCAAATATATGAATGAGGA
>Ga0075163_10006800_pt1 | contig 15175 bp, 8 predicted proteins | sample JI1023141ADNA_FD_71478 | JGI IMG/M metagenome (GOLD analysis project Ga0075163, IMG submission 71478) | Wastewater effluent complex algal communities from Wisconsin, to seasonally profile nutrient transformation and Carbon sequestration -... | ecosystem: Engineered > WWTP > Effluent > Algae... | reverse complement strand
TCGGGCTGGTGCGTTAGACCGACCGCCTCACGCTTGAACTCTTCGCTGAACTTTCTTCTCTGTCGCATAACACTCCTCCTGCCCCATGATGAGGCTTATCTGAAGTGTCCGTTTTAGTGGGGTAGAACCCGGTCATGGTTGCGTTGAAGTCGCATGCTGGATCCAATCTAGCCTAGAGCTGCGATTCAACCGGCAGCACCTTCATCAACCAGGCCATGAAACGCCGCGAGGTCGGTGCATCCGGTTCTTTGCGGAAGATCTGGGTGCCGTCGGTCCACACGGTGCCCTTGTCATCAACGCTGACTTTCCACGCGCGCTGCGGCGAGATCTGGCGCTCGAAGATACGCGTCAGTTGCTCGGCGAGCACCGGGTGCGACACCAGCACGCCTTGTTCGCTGTTGAGTGACGTAGAGCGCGGATCCAGGTTGTAGGAACCCACGAACACCGTGTCGGCATCCACGATCATGGCCTTGGTGTGCAGGCTGGAACCGGAGTATCCGCCCAGGCTGAACTTAGACGGCGCATTGCCAGTGGGCTTCAGTTCCCACAACTGCACGCCGCCCTTCAACAGGGCCGGGCGGTATTCCATGTAGCCGCCGTGTACCGCAGCCACGTCGTTCGCGGCCAGCGAGTTGGTCAGGATCAGTACGTTGCGGCTGCTCTTCGCGCCTTCGACCAGAAGCTCCGTACCCATTTCGCCGGGAACGAAGTACGGGGAAATCAGGCGCAATTCGCGCCCGGCGCCGCGCATGGCCGGCACCAGCACCTTGAGCACCTCGGAGCGATCCGCCATGGGCAAGGTCGCCTTCATGGGAGCGTCGCTGACGAACTTCCACTGCTTGCTCCAGTACAGCCTGGTTTCGCCATCCAGAAGGTCCTGCACGTTCACGTCGTCACGCAGGATCTGCGCGTAGGGGCTGCTGCGAAGATCAATGGCGGCCTGGTCCAGTACGCCGCGAAGTTGCACCAGTGCTGCGTCGGTGGCGGCCTCGGGCGCGAGCTGTGCGATCGGATAGTTGGAGGGCGAGTTCCAGAAACGATCGAAATTGCTGCTGACCTGGGTCACCACCGGGCCGGCCATCAGCAGGTCCAGGTCGACGAAATTGATACCGTCATGCGCATCAAAATATTCATCACCCAGGTTGCGGCCACCCACCAGGGCGATGCGGTTGTCGGCGATCCAGCTCTTGTTGTGCATGCGGTGATTGAGGCGCGCGAAGCTGGTGCCGAACTCGCCAGCCTTGCTCAATGCACCACTGCGGCTGGCCATCGGGTTGAACAGCCTGACTTCGATGTTGGGATGCGCATCAAGGGCTGCAAACCCGTTGTTCTTCGCACGCGCATCCAGGTCATCGACAAGAATCCGCACGCGCACGCCGCGGTCCGCAGCCTTCAAGGCCTGCAGTGCCAGCATCTTGCCGGTCATGTCGGCGTGCCAGATATAGGTCTGGATATCCAGGCTTTTGGCGGCACCCTGTGCGCTGAAGGCGCGCACGGCGTAGGCCTCGGTGCCGGTGCTGACCAGATGGAAACCGGAATGATCCGGATGGCGCTGTTCTGCGGGGACTACGAGTTCGGCCAGCTTGCCGCTGGTCGCGGGTGGCGCGGCGGACTCATTGGCCAATTCCATGCGCTGCGGCAGCGATGCGCAACCTGCCAGCAGCAGGACCAGCGAAAGTGCAGAAGCCATGCGCATGTGGTGACGTCCAGATGGGTCCAGTGGGCTTGATAGCACGCCACCCATTCGACGGCAATGCGACCCTCAGCCCATTGCCCGTACCGCGTCCAGCACCTGTTGTCCGTAGCGTTCCAGCTTGGCCCCGCCGATGCCGCCGACCTTGCCCAGTTCGTCCATGCTGCCGGGACGCTGTTCGGCAATATTGCGCAGGGTGCTGTCGTGGAAGATCACGTAGGCCGGCACGTTCTGCTCGCGTGCCAGCAGCGCGCGCAGGTCACGCAGTGCGCCGAACAACGGCAGATCGCCGGGTTGCACTGGCACGCCGGTGCGAGGGCCGCGGTCGCGGGTACGCTCGGTCTTCGACGGCAGTTCCTTGCGCAGTACGACTTGCTGCTTGCCCGTCAGCACCGCGCGGCTGGCATCGGTCAGGCGCAGGCCGCCGAAGGCTTCGGTATCCACTTCCAGAAGACCGGCCGCAACCAGCTGACGGAACACGCCGCGCCATGATTTCGCATCCAGGTCCCTGCCGATGCCATAGGTGCTGAGCTTGTCGTGCCCGAATTGCTGGATGCGCTCGCCCTCGCTGCCACGCAACACGTCGATCAGGTGCGCGGCACCGAAGCGCTGGCCGGTGCGGTACACGCAGCTGAGCGCCTTCTGCGCTGCCAGCGTGGCATCCCAACTGGCGGAAGGTTGCAGGCAGTTGTCGCAGTTGCCGCAGGCATTCGGGTAGGTTTCACCGAAACCGGCCAACAGCACCTGGCGGCGACACTGCATGGATTCGCAGTAGCCCAGCAACTGGTCCAGCTTGCGCCGCTCCAGCTGCTTGCGTTCTTCGCCTGCCTCCGACTGCTCGATCATCTGCTTCAGCAGCACCATGTCGCCCAGTCCGTAGCAGAGCCAGGCTTCGGCGGGTTCGCCGTCGCGACCGGCGCGACCGGTCTCCTGGTAATAGCCTTCCAGGGATTTCGGCAGGTCGGTATGCGCAACAAAACGCACGTCCGGCTTGTCGATGCCCATGCCGAAGGCGATGGTGGCCACCATCACCACGCCGTCCTCGCGCAGGAAGCGGCGCTGGTTGCTGGCGCGTACTTCGGCATCGAGTCCGGCGTGGTAGGGCAGTGCCTTGACGCCCTGCTCGCACAGGAATTCAGCAGTCTGCTCGACTTTCTTGCGAGACAGGCAATAGACGATGCCGGCTTCGTCGCGGTGCGCGCCGAGGAACTCAAGCAACTGGCGCTTGCCGTTGTCTTTCTGCACCACGTTGTAGCGGATGTTGGGACGATCAAACGAGCTTACGAAACGTCGCGCGTCTTCCAGTTGCAGGCGCTCGGCGATTTCACGCTGGGTCGGCGGGTCGGCGGTCGCGGTCAATGCGATGCGCGGGACTTCGGGCCAGCGCTCGTGCAACACGGTGAGTTCGCGGTACTCGCGGCGGAAATCGTGGCCCCATTGCGAGACGCAGTGCGCTTCGTCGATTGCGAACAGGGCGATGGCCGAACGGTCAAGCAACGACAGGAAACGCTGGGTCAGCAGGCGCTCCGGGGCGACATACAGCAGGTCCAGTTCGCCAGCGAGCATCGCTTGCTCCACGCGCGATGCGGATTCGGCATCCAGCGTGGAGTTGAGGAACTCGGCGCGCACGCCGACCTGGCGCAGCGCTTCCACCTGGTCCTGCATCAGTGCGATCAGTGGCGACACCACCACGCCAACGCCTTCGCGCAACAGCGCCGGCACCTGGTAACACAGCGACTTGCCACCGCCGGTGGGCATCAGCACCAGTGCGTCGTTGCCAGCGGCGATGTGTTCGATGATGTCCTGCTGCGGCCCGCGGAATTCGGCATGGCCGAAGACACGGTGGAGCAGTGCGTGGGGTGATTCCTGCATGTGGTTAGGGTAGCAGGGCGGTCAAGTGGGGCTGTAGGGGTTTGGCTTCCTTACTGCACGGGCATTGCCGCGTGGGCCTATGGGAATAGGCCTGCTTCATATACGGAAATAGCGACGGTACTCAGTGAGGGAAACGAGTGCTACCGATGCTTCTCCTCTCCCCTTGTGGGAGAGGATGCCCAACGGGCAGGAGAGGGGAGCGCAAGCGAAGCTTGCGTGCTTTGGCTCTAAGTCTTCGGCAACATCAAGGCGAGTACGTGAATCGTCTTCGGCGCACCCTCTCCCGCCCTTCGGGCACCCTCTCCCATAAAGGGAGAGGGGGAGCTGGGTTTGCCTGAAGCGACTGCCTTACTGCAACAGCGACCGCAGCATCCACGCATACTTCTCATGCGTCTGCAGGCGCTGGGTCAGCAGGTCCTCGGTGGGGGCGTCGTCGGCGTCGTCGGCGATGTCCAGTACCTTGCGCGCGGTGCGGCACACGGCTTCGTTGCCGACCACCAGCTGGCGCACCATTTCGTGCCAGTCGGCGCTGTTGGTCAGGCCGGGTTCTTCCGGGATCGACGACAGCGCAACGAACTCGCGGTACGAACCCGGCGCGTTGAAGCCCAGCGCGCGGATGCGTTCGGCGATTTCGTCCAGCGCGGTCCATTGCTCGGTGTACTGGGTCTCGAACATGGTGTGCAGCGAATTGAACATCGCGCCGGTGATGTTCCAGTGGAAGTTGTGGGTCTTCAGGTACAGGGTGTAGCTGTCGGCCAGGAAGCGCGACAGGCCATCGGCGATCTTCTTGCGATCGCTGGTGTTGATGCCGATGTCGATGTGCGGTGCGCTGGGAGCCGCGGCAGCCAGCTTGGTGGCGGCGGGAGTCTTCACTGCTGGCTTGGAATCGGACTTGGCGCGCTTGGGCGTGCTGGTCTTGCTCTTGGTCTTGGCCATCGGGGGCTCCTTTCAGGTGGAATAGACGACAATGAACAGACTAACCCATGTCGTGTAATCCGAAGCTTCACATTTCCTGATCAATGTCCGCCAAAAACGCCGACTCCCCAGACCTGTCCGCTGCACGTCGCGCCATCGATGGCGCGCTGACCCGTGATCGCGGGCGCTTGCACGGGCTGTGGTCGCGCTGGCAGTCGCGCCCTGCGGATCCTGCGTCGCGCACGGCTTTCGAGCAGGCTTTGGCTGATTCCAGCGGGCGCCGTGCGATCCGTGCCGATTCCGCACCACGCGTGACCCTGGATGACACCCTGCCGATCGCGCGCGAGGCCGAGCAGATCGTCGCCTTGATCCGCGCGCATCCGGTGGTCGTTATCGCGGGCGAAACCGGATCCGGCAAGACCACGCAGCTTCCGAAGCTCTGCCTGGCGGCCGGTCGCGGCGTCGCGGGAATGATCGGCTGCACCCAGCCCAGGCGGATCGCCGCGCGCGCGGTCGCACGACGCGTAGCCGAAGAACTCAATACGCCTGTCGGCGGCGCGGTCGGTTTCCAGGTGCGTTTCAATGACCAGGTGGGCGATGACACCCGCATCAAGTTCATGACCGACGGCATCCTGCTGGCGGAAATCGCCTCCGACCGCTGGCTGTCGTCGTACGACACCATCATCGTCGACGAAGCGCACGAGCGCAGCCTCAACATCGACTTCCTGCTTGGTTATCTGAAACAACTGTTGCGCAAGCGCCGCGACCTCAAGGTCATCGTCACTTCCGCCACCATCGACACCGAACGCTTCTCGCGCCACTTCGACGACGCGCCGGTAATCAACGTCGAGGGCCGCACCTATCCGGTCGACGTGCGTTATCGCCCGCTGGAGGGTGAAGGAGAGAACGAAGGCGAGCGAACGGTCAATGACGCCATCGTGGCCGCCGTCGACGAGATTACCCGCCAGGATCCGCGCGGCGACGTGCTGCTGTTCCTGCCCGGCGAGCGCGAAATCCGTGACGCCCACCAGGCGCTGGAACGGCGCAAGTACCGCGAAACCGAAGTCACGCCGCTGTATGCACGTTTGTCCGCGCGCGACCAGGACAAGGTGTTCAGTCCCGGCAGCAAACGCCGCCTGGTGCTGGCCACCAACGTCGCGGAGACGTCGCTGACGGTGCCACGCATCAAATATGTCGTTGATCCCGGCTATGCGCGGGTCAAGCGCTACAGCCCGCGGCAGAAACTAGATCGCTTGCACATCGAGCCGGTGTCGCAGGCCAGCGCCAACCAGCGCAAGGGTCGCTGCGGGCGAATTTCAGAAGGCGTCTGCTATCGCCTGTATGCGGAAGCGGACTTCCAGTCGCGGCCCGAATTCACCGACCCCGAGATCCGTCGCTCCAGCCTGTCCGGCGTGATCCTGCGCATGCTGTCGCTGGGACTGGGGCGCATCGAGGATTTCCCATTCCTGGAACCGCCGGACGAGCGCGCCATTGCGGACGGTTGGCAACAACTGATGGAACTCGGTGCCGTCGCGACATCCGACAAGGGCCGCGAACGCACGCTCACCGCCATCGGCAAACAGATGTCGCGCCTGCCCGTGGACGTGAAGCTGTCGCGCATGCTCGTCGCCGCGAACGGCAACGGGTCCCTGCGTGACATGACCGTCATCGCGTCGTTCCTCGGCATCCAGGATCCACGTGAGCGTCCACCCGAGGCCCGCGAAGCCGCCGACAACGCGCATGCGAAGTTTGCTGACACACGTTCGGAATTCATCGGCATCCTCAAACTGTGGCAGGCGTATCGCGAGTCGCATGAGGACCTGACCCAGTCGAAGCTGCGTGACTGGTGCGAGCGTAATTTCCTCGGCTTCCTGCGCATGCGCGAATGGCGCGAGCTGCATCGGCAGCTGTTGCTGCTTTGCGCGGAGTTGGGATGGGAGCTCGGTGAAAATCCGGCGCCAGCAAACCCAGCCGAAGGAACCCCCCCTTTGAAAAAAGGGGGCAGGGGGGATTTGCTCTCAGCCGCAGCGCCAGCAAGTTCAAGATCAAGAGCAAATCCCCCACCCGACGCTGCGCGTCGCGTCGCCCCCTTTTCCAAAGGGGGCAAACAGCCGGGCGATGCAAGCCAGGTCGCGTCGGATGGAATCAGCCAAGCGGCTTATGTTTCCCTGCATCGCGCACTGATCGCCGGCCTGCCAACGCAGATCGGACACAAGACAGAAAAGGGCGACTTCCTCGGCCCACGCCAGCGTCGTTACCAGTTGTTCCCCGGCTCCAACCTCGCCAAGAAACCGCCGCCGTGGGTACTCAGCGCCACGCTGCTGGACACGGCGCGCGTATGGGGCTTGACAAATGCCGCCGTCGAGCCGGACTGGGTGATCGCGGAACTGCCGCACCTGCTGGCGCGCAAGCATTTCGACGCACACTGGTCGCGGGCTCAGGGGCATGTGCTCGCGTCGGAGCAGATCAGCCTGCTCGGACTGGTGCGGGCACCGCGCAAGCCTGTCCATTACGGGCGCATCGCGCCGCAGGAAGCGCACGATATCTTCGTGCGCCAGGGGCTGGTCACGGGTGAAATCAATACGCGCGCCGGCTTCGTCGCCGACAACATGAAGGTGCTTGCGCAGGCGCATGAGGAAGAAGCCAAGCTGCGTCGTGCCGGCATCGTTGCCGACGAAGACTGGCAGGCGCGCTGGTATCTGGATCGCATTCCGTCGGAATTGCATTCGGCTGCTGGACTCGACGCTTGGTACAAGTCACTCGCGCCGGAACAGCGTCGCGCCCTGCACTGGTCGCTGCAGGATCTGTTGCCGGGCGAGGGCAGCGAGGAAGACCGCTTCCCGAAATATTTCGCGCTGGGCGATGCGCGGCTGCCGCTGCATTACAAATTCGAACCGGGCGCGCAGGACGATGGCGTGACCCTGGACGTGCCACTGCATCTGCTGAATGCGCTGGAGGCAGCACGCCTGTCGTGGCTGGCACCGGGCTTCATCGCCGACAAGGCCGCCGGCCTCATCCGCAGCCTGCCCAAGGCGATGCGTCGCAACTACGTGCCGGCGCCGGATTTCGGTCGCGCGTTTGCAGAAGCATGGCCGCAACCCGGTGCTGATGATGTGCGCGGTGAACTGGCACGCTTTCTCTCGCGCGCCACCGGTGTGACTGTCGCGGCAATTGATTTCGATGAAGCCGCCTTGGATCCACACCTGCGCATGAACCTGCGCCTGCGTGATGAGGCGGGCAATATTCTGGCGGAGTCGCGCGACCTGGATGCGTTGCGGCAGCGTTTCGGTGCACCGGCGGGCCATGCGTTCGCGGCGCGCGCGGGTCGTGCGCTGGCTGCCACCGGGTTGCGGGAATTCCCGTCCGCGCCGATTCCTTTGCAAGTGCCGGGCGAAGCCGGCGTGCCGGCATGGCCCGCGCTGGTGGATGCAGGTGACAGTGCGGCGTTGCGCGTTTTCGCGGATAGCGTGGAAGCCGGAGCAGCGCATCCGCTGGGCGTGCGTCGCCTGTTGGAGATCGCGCTGGGCGACAAGGCGAAGCAGGCGCGCAAGCAGTTGCCGGTGTCGCCAAAGACCGGGTTGCTGTATGCGGCCATCGAGTCGCAGGAACGCTTGCGTGGTGATCTGGTCGATGCGGCGTTGAACGCATTGCTGGCGGACGGGCTCGGCGACATACGCGATCGCAATGCGTTCGAGCTACGTCGCGATGACGCGGCGCGCAGGCTGTTTCCGGAGGCGATGGAGCGCTTGAAACTGGCCGAGGCCATCCTCTCCGCGGTGGCGGAATTGAAGCCGCAGCTCGAGTCGCCATTGATGGGCTGGGCCAGCGGCAACCTGGACGATCTGCGCCAGCAGTTGGCGGGTTTGGTGCATGCCGGCTTCCTGCGCGATACGCCGGCGGATGCGCTGGCGCAGTTCCCGCGCTACCTGAAGGCGATGCTGCTGCGTGCGGAACGTGCCAAGCGCGACCCCACCCGCGATCAGGCGCGCATGCTGGAGCTACGGCCTTTCATCGATGTGCTGGAACAAGCGAACAAGGCAGGGCAACTGTCGCAGCCGTCATGGCAGGCTTTGCGCTGGGATCTGGAAGAGCTGCGCGTGTCGCTGTTCGCACAGGAGCTGGGGGCCCGTGCCGGAATTTCACCGAAGAAACTTGCGCAGCGATTGGCAGGATTGCGCGGCCAGTAAGCGGTTCGAGCGTCGCGATAGTGGTGCGCGGTAATCGCCCTCGTAGGTCCGAGCTTGCTCGGATGCTCCTGGCTACGAACACAAAAGCATCCGAGCAAGCTCGGACCACAAATACAATGCTGATCCCTTGATTTCTATGTCAACACGGAGCCAGAGGTCGGCGAAGCAGTTCAGACGATTGGTATTTTGGCTTGATTCCATCGAATCTGTAGTGGTTCTTTCTCACGCCAAGCGCCGATGTGAATGTGCGGATTCCTACACATGCCATTGTTTCCAACCTTTGCAAGGAGTTGACCTGCTTTGACCGTGTCGCCTTTTTTCACGCTAGGCGATTGGATGTGAGCTAGAACGATAAAGACTCCATCTGGCGCCTTCAAGGTAATCGAAGAGGCTGGCGGTTCCCCCATGATTCCGGGTTGGTTTGTGACTGGATTAATGTGGATATTTACAACTTCACAATCGCAAGGCGAAAGGACATCTTGGTTCCATCCATACCAATCTTCATTGGTGAGGCCGTCGGACTTGAAAGCCCGCATGAAGGCACGGCCATCCTTCTTCACGAACTCCTCGGGAACGCAATCCTGGCCTAGGGAGTCGCCAAGATAGGGGAGTTCACCGGACGCATGTTCAGCGCATTTGTAGCTCATGCTGAAAATGGGATGCGCTAAAAACTGGTCAGGGCTTGTGCGTGACTGAGCCTGAGTATTGGTGGTCAGCGAAACAAAGAGGGCAAGTCCAAGTAGGCGAGCTTTGCTTGTCATCTCAATCCCTAATGCGTGTGTCACAGCGGTCTAACCAGAGGACAACAAGTAGCCAGGGTAAGCGCAGCGCACCCGGTGTGCGTGGAGTTTTAGTGTAAGTCGCCCCGGGTGCGCTTCGCTTACCCGGGCTACGCTTGCTATTGGATCCACTTGCTACCTGCAAGCCTCGATTATTTGATCCGCCTAACCTTGGCCTGGGTGTTGTACCCGTCGATCTTCATGTACCACACGCCCAGCAGGCCGGGCTTGATCTTCACGGGTACGTCGTTCTTGCGGACGCCGGCCAGCGAAGCCGGTTCCACCTGCTCCCACACCTGGCCGTTCTGCAGGGTGTACTTCTTGCCCATGCCGAAGCCCCTGAACTCGCCCACGATCACGCTTTCGATCGGCTCGGACGTACCAAAATCGAAGAAACCGCGGTTCTTCTGCACCACTTCCTTGCGGCCTTCCTCGCGCGCCGCTTCCAACGCCACGGCAGTCTCCGTCGTGACCTTCTGCTGCAACCACGCATTCAGCGCCGCGAGCTCCTTCGCGCTCAACTTGTCCAGGCCCGCGGCCTTGAACTGCTCCGCGCTCATCTGCTCCTCGACATTGGTGGTCATGGGCGTCGCTGGCTGGGCCCACGCCATTGGCGCAAAGGCAAGCAACAGGACGGCGAAAGGGATACGAAGTGATGTCATGGGTGTTCCTCCGGGCGCGAGGCCGCTAGTGTAGTCACATCTTCCGTAAAACGACTCCCCCGACCCCCGTGGCCATCGCTCCACTGCAAACCTGGCTGCAATCCCGTTCAGCGGAAGCGCTGGCCGGTCCCGCTCGCGCCGCGCTGGAGCAGGCCGCGGAAGTGCCCGGCGCCACCACCGGAATGCCCGATGCGTGGCCCGTGCTGGTCGATACGCTGGATGCATTGGCCGGACTCTCGGCCGAAAGCGATGTCATGGCCGCCGCGTTGCTGTTCGGCATCCCCGGGCTGCAGGCAGGGCTCGGCAAGTTCCTGGAAAAACAGCCTGGCATCGCCGGCCTGCTCGACGGCCAGAACGCCGCCGCCCAGGTATGGGCCCTGCATGCCGAGCGCAGCATCCACGGCAACAACGAGGGACTGCGTAGGCTGCTGCTTTCCATCGTCAACGACCTGCGCGTGGTGCCGATCCTGCTCGCGCGCCAACTGGCGCGCATGCGCGTGGCCAGCAAGCTGCCCGCTGCCGAACGGCGCCTGCTCGCGCAGCTGACGCGCGACATCCACGCGCCGCTGGCCAATCGGCTGGGCATCTGGCAACTGAAATGGGAACTGGAAGACCTGGCGTTCCGCTTCCTTGAGCCGGACACGTATCGCCAGGTCGCGCAACAACTGGATGAGAAGCGCACCGGGCGCGAGCGCTACATCGACGGCGTAAAGACCACGCTACGCGAAGCCCTGGCCGAGCACGGCATCCGCGCGGACATCAGCGGTCGTCCCAAGCATATCTACAGCATCTGGAGGAAGATGCAGAAGAAGCAGGTGGCGATGGAAGAACTCTACGACCTGCGCGCCGTGCGCGTCGCGGTGGACGACGTGGGTGCCTGCTATGCCGCGCTGGGCGTCGTGCATGCGCTGTGGTTGCCAGTGCCCAGCGAGTTCGACGACTACATCGCCCGGCCCAAGCCCAACGACTACCGGTCGCTGCACACCGCGGTGATCGGGCCGGAAGGACGCACGCTGGAAGTGCAGATCCGCACCCACGAAATGCATGCGCAGGCAGAGCTCGGCGTCGCCGCGCACTGGCGCTACAAGGAAGGCAAGGGCGGCGAGGGCAAAGGTGCCAGCAAGGCCTTCGACCGCAAGATCGCGTGGATGCGGCAATTGCTGGAGCAGACCTCCGAAGGTGGACGCGAAGAGGGCGAAGGCCTGGCGGGCGAGCTCGATGCACAGCTCGCCGAAGAACGCATCTACACCCTGACGCCGAAGGGCGAAGTCATCGACCTGCCGCGCGGCGGCACCGTCCTCGACTTCGCCTACCACGTGCACACCATGGTCGGGCATCGCACCCGTGGCGCCAAGGTCAACGGTCGCATCGTGCCGTTGAACCATGCGCTGCGCAGCGGCGACCGCGTCGAAATAATGACCGCGAAGACCGGCGAGCCCAGACGCGACTGGTTGCTACCGTCCAATGCCTTCCTGGCCAGCGGACGTTCGCGCGACAAGGTGCGCGCGTGGTTCCACAAACTTGATCGTGCGCGCAATGTGCAAGCCGGACGCGAGGTGCTGGAGCGCGAACTAAAGCGCCTGGGCCTGCACCATGCCGACCTTGCGCCGATGGCGCGTAAATTCCACGCCGAAAGCATCGATGACCTCTACATCCAGGTCGCGTTGGGTGATGTGGGGCCTAACCAGATTGGTCGCGCATTGCATGAGGAACTGCGCGCCGTTTCGGAACCTGCAACTGCGTCGATCACGCTGCGCGTGCCGCGACGCCCGCCAGCGACACCCAAATCAAAGTTCACCGTGCAGGGTGTAGGCAACCTGCTGGTGCAGATTGCGCGTTGCTGCCAACCGGTGCCGGGCGAGCCGATCTCGGGCTACCTGACCCGCGGTCGCGGCGTGAGCGTGCATCGCGCCGACTGCGCCGCGCTGCTGCGCCTCGCGGCCAGCAATCCGCAACGGGTGCTGCCGGTAGAGTGGGGCGTGGCTGGTGGTGGCTACGAAGTGGATGTGCAGATCAAGGCGCTGGATCGCAAGGGCCTGCTGAAGGACATCACCACGCTGATCGCACAGGAAGACGCCAACGTGACCGACATCCAGAGTGACAACTCGCGCGCGACCGGCCGTGCACTGCTGCGGCTTCGACTTAGGGTGGCCGATTACGGCCAACTCTCAACCTTGCTCGGCAAGCTCGACGCGTTACCCGGCGTCGAGGAAGCGCGACGTTCAGGCTGAATCGGTATTCTGTCGCGGTGAGTCCCCACCTTCCCAATGATCCTCGCGACAGTGCTCGCATGCGGCCGGATGGCCGCATCGAGCCGGTAATGGACTGGCAGGAGGTTGAGTTCGACCGGCGTCCCGCGTCCGCTCCTGCCCTTGCACCGACGCCTGCATGGCGCAACCGCCGATACTGGCGCTGGGCCGCCGCCATCGTCGTGGTCCTGGTGCTCTTGCTGGTGGTATTCCGACAGCCGCTGGCTACGTTGATCTGGCCCGACACCCGCGTGCAGCGATTGCTGGATGACGCGAATGCCGCACTGGAGAAGGGACACCTGAGCGCAGCGGATGGCAGCGGCGCACGCCAGCGATTCGAAGCCGCGCAGGCGCTGGACAACGATCGCAACGAGGCACGTGCCGGATTGGTGCGTGTGGCCGAGGCAGCGCTCGCGCGGGCGCGAGTACAGGTACAGGAAAAGCGTTTCGAGGACGCACGTGCATCGTTGGCGCTCGCAAGCGAACTGCAGGCGCCACGCGGGCAGTTGGAAGCTGTTGCAAATGCCCTGCGTGAACGCGAATCCGCCCATGCAGGCGTGGATGGCTTGTTGATGGAGGCCAGTGCCGCGCAGGCGGAAGGGAAATTCGACATCGCATTGCCGCTCTATCAGCGCGTGCTGACGCTGCAACCTACACACACCGTGGCGCTTGAGCAGCGCGAGGACGCCTTGTCCGACGTGCTGCAGCAGGCGAGCCGCGCGCTTGCGAAGGGTGACCTCGCCACTGGTGCGCGCCTGATCGCACAGGTGCGCACCTACGATGCCGGCCATGTGGAATTGCCGGATGGCGAGGCGCTGCTTGCCCGCACCCTGGAGCAGCGTCGCCAGCGTGCGGATGCGGACCTGCGTCGAAAGCGGCCGGAGCTGGCGCTTGAAGGCTATCGCGCCGTGCTGGAGGCGTCGCCCGATGATGCCGCGGCGAAGCAGGGCATGGAGCGGGTGGCCACGGCATTCGCGCAACATGCCATGCGCGAAGCTGCCGATTTCGACTTCACCCGCGCCGATGCCTCGCTGCAGCAGGCGAGCGATCTCGCGCCGGATGCGCCGGCAGTAAAAGAGGCGTCACAATCCGTCGCGCGCGCGCGCCAGTCCCAGTCACGGCTGGCGTCGACCATGCCTGCCCGTGAGCGCACCCGTCGCGTGCAGGCACTGCTGGCAGCGACGGCTGCCGCGGAAACGCGTGGCGACTGGCTCACGCCGCCGGGTGAAAGCGCCTTCGACGCACTACGCGCCGCGCAGGCGCTTGCACCCGACGACAAGGAAGTGAAGCGCGCCGCGGCCCGCTTCATCCCGGCCACGCAGTCCTGTTTCGAGGACGAGCTGCGCGCCAATCGCCTGCGCCGCGCGCAAGCTTGCCATGACGCCTGGCAGACCATCGCGCCGCGTGATCCCGGATTGGACCAGGCGCGCCGACAACTCGCGTCCAAGTGGATCGCCGTGGGTGACGAGCGGCTTGGAAGCGGTGACGTGGAGTTCGCCGCGCGCGCATTGCAGGAAGCGCGTGCGCTGGATGCAGGTACGCCGGGCCTGGCGGAATTCGCCCAGCGCGTTGCCACGGCGCAGGGTGGCGCGAACTAGTTCGCGGATCGTCGCGTTCCGTCGAAGAACACCCGGCGCACCACGTCGCGTGCAGCGTCCATCGAGAAATGCTGGGTGACGTTGTCCAGCCCATTGCGCGAAAGCTGGTTCCACAGCGCCTCGTCCCGGTACAGCCGCACCACGGCATCGGCGAACGCCTGTGCCCCGTCGGCAACCAGCACGTCAAATCCGTCGCGCAGGTGCATGCCCTCGACGGCCGTCGGCGTGGCCACCACGGGCTGGCCGTGGGCCATGCTCAGGTTGATCTTGCCTTTGACTCCGGCGCCAAAGCGCAGCGGCGCGATCGAAAGGCGCATGCCACGCATGGCGGGCTCCAGGTCGGGCACATGGCCGTGGATCCGCACGCCCTGGTATTGCGACAGTGCCTGGATCGACGCGGGTGGATCGGCGCCGATGCAGTGGAAGGCGATGCCAGGCAATTGCGTGCGCACCAAGGGAAACACGTCCTCCACGAACCACTGCACCGCATCCACGTTTGGCGTGTGCCGGAAACCGCCTACGAAAACCAGATCCTTGCGCTCCGTGAAAGATAATCCTGAGCCTGCGACTTCATGCAGGTTGGAAAGCACATCCACGCAGGCGGATGACGCATCGATCGCAAGCAACTCACGTTCCGTCTCGCTCACAACCAGGGTCACGTCGCTGGCATTGATGACGTCGAGTTCGGCGTGGCGCGTGCGCGCCGCTGATTTTTTCAGTGCGTCGTCATTCGCCAGCGTTGCCGCGCGCGATTCGCGAAGGTAGTGCAGGTCGATGGTGTCCAGCACCAGCGTGGCGCGCGGAGCAAACTGCCGTGCAAGCGGGATGATCTTGCTGGCGACGTGGTGCCTGCTCGCCATGATCACGGAAAAGCGCGAGCCATGTTCGGCCAGCCAGGCCGGAATGCGTCTGCTGAAAGGTGCTTGCCACACTTCGATTCCCAGCGCCTGCAGGTTTGCCAGGGAGTGGCCGTGCTGCGCTTGTTCGGTGGCCAGGAAAACCACGTGCGCACCTTCGCCACGCAGCAGCTTCATCAGGTTGACCAGGCGCAAGGATGCTGAATCACGGTCGGGTTGCGGCAGGGTTTCATCGATGATCAGCAGCTGTCGTTGCCCGGCATGCAGGATTGCCGGTGTAGGCGTGATGCCAGCCACGGGCTGCATGGCCAGTGCATCGCGCCATTTGTCCGCAAAAATTCCCTGGTTGCGGACCTGGTAGGC
>Ga0075163_10006799_pt1 | contig 15175 bp, 18 predicted proteins | sample JI1023141ADNA_FD_71478 | JGI IMG/M metagenome (GOLD analysis project Ga0075163, IMG submission 71478) | Wastewater effluent complex algal communities from Wisconsin, to seasonally profile nutrient transformation and Carbon sequestration -... | ecosystem: Engineered > WWTP > Effluent > Algae... | reverse complement strand
AAGGCCACTGGCTGTGGCGGCAGGACCTGTACGGCCGCGTCCGCCACTTCCTCGGCGCCGGCCACGGACTGGCCGGCAACGCCTTCCCGGCGCTGCGCGCAGCCGGTCTGGTGGACGCCAGCGTGGCCGACACGCTGCTGCAGCGCTGCTTCGACACGTTGTCGGCCACCGCGCTGCACGCGGTGGCGACGGGGCCTGACGGCCGCAGCTTGCCGGTCGCCAACTGGCACCCGATCACCGAAAAGGAGCGCATCGCCGCCGCAACGGCCGCCGGCGAGCGCGCACTGGTGCAGGATTGCCACGGCGCACCGGGCATCGTCTGCCGCCTGGCCACGGCCCCCGCCGCGTGGGATGCGCTGCTGCGTGCCGCCGGCGAGATGACCTGGATCGCCGGCCCGCTGGCCAAGGGCCCGTCGTTGTGCCACGGCACCGCGGGCAATGCGATGGCCTGCCTGAAGCTGTGGCAGCGCTTTGGCGAGCCGCTGTGGCTGGAGCGCGCTCGCCGGCTGGCGATGCACGCGGCCGGGCAAGTCGAGCAGGCGCGCGCCCGCCACGGCCAGGGCCGCCACAGCCTGTGGACCGGCGACCTGGGCGTGGCCTGCGTGCTGTGGAACTGCATTCAGGGCGAGGCCTGGTTTCCGATGCTCGACCGCCGCTGAGCGAGGCGGTGCAACGGCGGCGGCCGCTGCAGCGGGTGCTCGACGCCGGGTCAGCGAGCCCTGCGCTAGGCTGCGATCTCGTAGAACGCCTGCACCGGGCTGCGAATCGGCAGTGCCTTGAACTGCGCGAAGCCCGCCTCCTGCGCCGCCAGGCGCGCCCGCGTCTCACCCCAGCAGGCGCCCAGGCCCGGCCCGCCCTGGGCCAGACTCACCGGCACGCAGTGCATGCAGCTCATGCCGTACAGCATGCGCGCAAACGGGTTGGCCGCGTTGTCGTGCAAGCGCTCCGCCACCTTGGGCTCCACCATCAGGTAGGTGCCGCCGGGCGCCAGCGCCTCGCGGATCCTGCGCAGCACCTGCTGCGGCTGGCCGACGTCGTGGATGCAGTCGAAGCTCGTGACGAAGTCCCAGCCACCCTCCGCCAGCGGCAGCTCCGTGGCCGACGCCTGCACGAACTGGACGCGCTCGGCCACACCGGCGCGGCGCGCGTTCTCGCGGGCGAGCTCGATGCTGCGGGCGTCGAGATCGAGCCCGGTGAAACGTGCCTTCGGATAGGCCTGCGCCAGCAGCACCGGCAGCACGCCCGTGCCGCAGCCGATGTCGATGGCGTTGCCGCCCGCCTCCAGCCGCTGCACCACGCGCGGCAGCGCAGGCATCCATTGCTTGACCAGACGCGCCTCCCACACCGGCCGGTTCATCTGTTCGATGGCCTGTGCCTGGCCATCGCCATAGGCCTGGAAGGCGATGCCCTGTCCGGTCTCGAAAGCCTCGGCCACCTTCGGGGCCATCGCGGCGAGCGCCGGCGCGCCCTTGAAGAGACCTCCCAGGTAGTACTCGCTGGCCGCATGGGCGAAGAAGACCGCGTGCTCGTCAGGCAGTGCCCAGGTGTCGGCCTCGGCGTCGTGCTCGACGTAGCCGGCGCAGAACATCGCCGCCAGCCACTCCTCCAGGTAGCGCGGATGGATGCCGGTGCGCTGCTCGAGGGCCTCCCGCGTCATCGCCCCGGCGCCGGCCATGGCCTTGAACAGGCCGACGCGGTCGCCCACGTGCACCAGTGACACGGCGCTGGCAGCCGCCAGGTCCGAGATCACCTTCATCATGAAGGCTTGGGACTTTTCCTTGTTCACAGCGGCTCCTCAGGGGGTGATGGGGTGACGCCACTGTGTCGCGCGGCGTCGCTGGCGTCATTGAGGCCGCCCTGAAAGTTCCTGAAACCCGGGCCCAGAGGTCGGGGCAGACCGCCGGCGGCCTGGGCAATGCCTGGCGACGACACGGAAACGGGCGCCTTCATGTCGCGACGACAATGACGCGCATTCAGCACGAGGTCACCGATGACGAAGCACGTCGACTACTACTTCACCCCGGTCTCGCCGTGGGCCTTCCTCGGCCATGCGCGATTCGTCGAACTGCTGCGCGAGTCCGGCGCCTCGGTATCGGTTCGGCCGGTCGACTTCGGGGCCATCTTCCCGGCCAGCGGAGGCCTGCCGCTGGCCAAACGCGCGCCGCAACGCCAGGCCTACCGCCTGGTCGAGCTGAAGCGCTTCGCCGACGCGCTGCAGGTGCCCCTGAACCCCCAACCGGCGTTCTTTCCGGTTCCGGCGGACCCGGCGGCGCTGCTGATCGTCGCTGCCAGCGAGCGCGAAGGGGCGGGCGCAGCGCTGGACCTTGCGGGGCGCTTCGGTACGGCCGTGTGGGTCGAGCAACGCAACATCGGCGACGAGGCGACGCGACGAGCGATCGTCGCCGAGGCCGGCCTGCCTGACGACTTGCTCGCCCGGGCTGCCGTGCCGGAGATCGCCCAGCGCTACGCCGCCTACACGCAGCAGGCGCTGGATGCCGGCGTCTTCGGTGCCCCAAGCTACGTCATCGATGGCGAGATCTTCTGGGGCCAGGACCGATTGGACTTTGTCGCCCGGAGGCTGCATGCAGTATGAACAGGCGGCGCGCTGCGCGTCCCGCTGTCGATAGCCAGCCTCTCGCGGGAGGTCGAGGAACCCACGTCTGCTCTGCCAGGCCCTCAGCCGTCAGCGCGCCAGCGTCGCCGGACTTCAGCGAGGAAGTTCTCCTTGTCCGAGCGCATGCTGCGCACGACTGCTGGTGGTGCGTCGGTCTGGTCGTGGCGAGCTGACCAGATCACGAGTTCCACCAGGACGGGCGCGAGTTCGATGCCCTTGGGAGAAAGGCGATACAGAAAGCGCCGCGCGTCCTCCGGGTCGCGCCGCTTCTCGATGATGTTCGCCGCCTCCAGCTTGCGCAGCCGGTCGGCCAGGACGTTGGACGCGATGCCTTCGCCGCCCGTCAGGAAGTCGTTGTACGTCCGTCGATCCTTGAACATCAGGTCTCGCACGATCAACAGCGACCAGGCGTCACCCAGGAGTTCCAGCGCGATGCTGATCGGGCAGCCCGATCGGCGGCGACGAAGCACGGCGGATGTCGACATCGGCTGAATCATCGCATATCACTTGTCATTCGCAAGTGAATCGATAGACTGTCGCCTTCGCCGGCCGACAAGCCGAGCCGGCCGTTCGCACAGGAGGTGACCCACATGCGCAAGTCCTTCTGGTGGGCCGCCCTGGCCTACCTGGTGCCGACGTTTCCGCTGGGCTACTTCTGGCATCTGGTCACTTTCGCGGATCGATACCATCGGCTCGAGATGTACCGAGATGCGGTGATCATCCCCTTGGGCCTGGCTTCGATGGTGATTCAGGCGCTCGTCTTCGCGTGGGCCTATCCGCGGCTTTTTCCCGCCACCCGCGTGCCGTGGCAACGTGGCGCCATCGGATTCGGATGCACCTTCGGGGTTCTGGCCTGGTCGTTCGTGGTGCTGCCGGTTGCGGCCAAGTACCGCATGGCATCGGTGCAGGACTTCATCGTGCTGGAAACCTGCTTCACGGCGCTGCAGTTTGCGGTCGTCTCGCCGCTGATCGCCCTGGCCCATCGTGTCGACGAGCGCGAGGCGGCGTCTGCGGTCTCGGCCTGATCGGGCAGCCGCCATGCCCTACGACCCTGAATTGGCTGACAGGGTGCGCGGGGCGCCGCAATCGCAGGCCGGCGTCGTCGAGAAGAAGATGATCGGCGGCTATGGCTGAATGCCGCGCGGCAACATGCTGTGCGGTGGGGTGTCCCTACGCTTCTTGTTCCGTGTCACGCTGGAGCTTTCTTCGGCGTCGCTGAACGGGGGACGATGGCGGCGGGCTGGGGCCGGCCTCCGTGGCGCCGAGCGCCGACAAGCGTTCGCGCAATCGCCCTGCGGCGAAGTCGATGAAGGCGCGGGTCTTCATCGGCAGCCGCCCCTGTCCCGGATGGATCAGGCTCGCAGGAACCGCAGGCGACTCCTGGTCGACCAGCACGCGAACGAGCCGTCCGTCGTGCAGCGCGCTGGCCACCTGGTACGACAGCACCCGGGTCGGGCCCAGGCCGAGAACGGCGGCCTCGATGGCGGCATCGGCCGTGGAGGCGGTCATGCGCGAATGCACGCGAGCCTGCCGTTTCTGGCCATCAGCGCTGGAGAAGACCCATGCGCTTGCGGCCTCCAGGCCCTCGAAGGTGATGCAACGGTGCGCCGCCAGGTCGTCCAGCGATTGCGGCGTGCCGAACCGCTCCAGGTAGGCCGGGCTCGCACACACGACACGGCGGATCGTTCCCACCTGCGTCGCGACGAGGTTGCTGTCGGGCAAGGCGCCGATGCGCAGGGCCAGGTCGACGTGCTCCTCGATGAGGTTGACGTTGCGATCGCCCAGGCGCAGCTGGATGTCCACCTCGGGGTGCGCTTCCAGGAACGCCGCTGCCACCGGCACCATGTGCAAGCGACCGAAGACGATCGGCGCGGCCACCACGAGCTGGCCCTTGATCTTGGCGTAGGCCCCGGAGGCGGCGCGCTCGGCCGCCTCGACCTGCTCCAGGATCTGCCGGCAGGCGTCCAGGTAGTCGCGACCCGCATCGGTCAGCACGAGCCTGCGTGTCGAGCGCGTGATGAGGCGCGTCTTGAGGTGCGCCTCCAGGTCGGCGAGCTTTCGGCTCACGGTGGCCAGCGGCACGTTCAGGCGCCGGCCGGCCGCCGAAAGACTGCCCCCATCGACGATGGCAGCGAAGACGGACATGGCGTCGAGGCGATCCATTGTTCCAGTTATCGAGAGGAATATTCGCAGAGTCGCAGTCTAGTTGGTGAATGCGGGAATATCTACAGTCTCATCACCGGCATTCACCGGCCCATCGAACCCTGGAGATCGAACCATGTCCCGCCTGAACACCCCCGCCACCATCGACGCCGCGCCCGCATCGGCCCGCCCGCTTCTCGAGGCGGTGAACAAACAGATCGGCAGCGTGCCGAACCTGTTCCGTCTGGTCGCCAACAGCCCGGCCGCGCTGGAGGGCTACCTCGGCATGTCCGGTGCGCTGGCCAAGGGCAGCCTGCCGGCCCAGACCCGCGAGCGCATCGCGCTGGCCGTCGCCCAGATCAACGACTGCGGCTACTGCCTGTCGGCCCACAGCTTCATGGGCAAGAACCTGGCAAAGCTGAGCGAGGCCGAGATCGCCGCCAACCGCCACGGCAGCTCGCTCGACCCGAAGGCCGACGCGGCGGTGCGCTTCGCGGCCAAGGTCGTGCGTGAACGCGGGCATGTGTCCGACACCGACGTGCAGGCGGTGCGCATGGCGGGCTACGACGATGCGCAGATCGTCGAGATCGTGCAGCACGTGGCGCTCAACACCTGGACCAACTACGTCAACTCGGTGGCGCAGACGGAGATCGACTTCCCGGTTGCGCAGGCCCTCGCTGCCTGAGTTGCCAGCCCATGCCGCGAGGCGGTGTGCACTGCGCATCGGCCTCGCGGGTCGTCGTCGTCCACCTGGAGAACCTGACATGCCCCGTCCGCCCCTGCCGCCGTTCACCCTCGAATCCGCCGTCCAGAAAGTGCGCCTGGCCGAAGACGCCTGGAACGGCCGCGACCCGGCGCGCGTGGCGCTGGCCTATTCGCCCGACAGCCGCTGGCGCAATCGCTCGGCCTTCCTGCTGGGTCGTGCCGAGATCGAGGCCTTCCTCACCCGGAAGTGGCAGCGCGAACTCGACTACCGGCTCATCAAGGAACTGTGGGCCTTTCGCGAAGACCGCATCGCGGTGCGATTCGCCTACGAGTGGCATGACGCCGACGGTCAATGGTTTCGAAGCTACGGCAACGAGAACTGGTCCTTCGACAGCGAGGGGCTGATGCACACCCGCATCGCCAGCATCAACGACCTGCCGATCGCGGCCTCCGAGCGCCTGTACCACTGGCCGGCTGGCCGACGACCGGACGACCATGCTGGCCTCTCCGAGCTGGGGCTGTGATCGTGGCCGACACTCAGACCTACGCCAGCGACGTGGCCTTCACCGATACGGTGAAAGCGATCCAGTCCCGCAAGGGTTCACGCGCGGCCTATGCGCGCATGGAGGCGGGTGGTTCCTGGGAGTCGTCGATCACCGCGGACCTGAAGGCCGAGATCGAGGCTCAGACCAGCGTCTTCCTGGCGACCGCCAATGCGGACGGCCAACCCTACATCCAGCACCGCGGCGGCCCGGCGGGCTTCCTGCGGGTGCTGGACGAGCACACCATCGCCTTCGTGGACTTTGCCGGCAACCGGCAGTACATCACGCAGGGCAATCTCGTGGAGAACCCGAGAGCGCACCTGTTCCTGATCGACTATGCGCAACGACGCCGCATCAAGGTGTGGGGCACGGCGCGCGTGGTGGAAGGCGACGAGGCGCTGCTTCGCCGCCTGATGCCGGAGGGCTATCGCGCGAGGCCGGAGCAGGTCGTGCTGTTCACCGTCAGTGCATGGGACGTGAACTGCCCGCAACACATTCCGCAGCGTTTCGAAGCGGCCGACGTGGCGGCCGCCATCCGGTCGCGCGATGAGCGCATTGCGGCGCTCGAGACCGAAGTTGAGCAGTTGCGCAGGACGGGCATCCCCTCGGCCTCGTGAGTGACGGACCCTCGAGGCCACGACAACCTCCGCACAGCGCGCCGCACCTTCCCTACCCGGCAAGCCGCCAGGGGTGCGAACGCTCTGCCGCGTTGCGATGGCGGAAGGCCTTCGGCGAGACTCCGACGGTGCGCTTGAAGACCTTCGAAAAACTGAAGGTGTCCTGGTCGCCGACCTCGCTGGCCACCGCCTCGAGGTGGCGGTCGCTGTCGGCCAGCGCCGTGCGCGACAGCCCGGCCTGCTGCGCCGGTTCCTCCAGCGTCCAGGGGTGAGCGGTCTTCTGGTGCTTCAGCCTCAGCGTGCGGCGCACCGAAGCGTCGCGCACCCGCCACGGGCAGGGTCGCCGCAGTCCGTGGACCGGCTACCGAAGCGTTGGCACGGGTCCCACCCGTGTTCCTTGCGGGCGTCCCGAAGGCGACCAGATCGACAGCCCGAATTCGGTCAGCAAGATGGCGCTGCCGCGATCCTGGGTCGAGACACATTGCAAGATGGGTGCATCCATCTCGATGGACTCCGCCAGTGATGCGGTCGTGGTGTCGAAGGCTGCCAGACCGAGCCAGTCCTGTGTCGGGAGCAGCAGCCAACGGCCGACGCGTGCAGAGATGTCCAGGTCGCGCTTGCCCAGGCGGTGATTGCTCAGGCCCGTCGCCATCCGTTCCGACACCAGCGCGGGGCCCTTGGCCCGGTAGCGGTGGAGGACACCCCCGATGTGCGGCGTGTGCACGGCCCAGATCTCGCCGCCATCGAGGGCGACGCTGGCGGGAGAAAGCCAGCGGTTGCGTGTACCGATGGCCGGCGCGGCCGCAGCGCGCTCGAGCTTCGAAGGCTCGTTCGGTGAGGCAGCCACCACCACAAGCTGCGCCCCCGACGGACCTGACTGAACCGTCACGAGCCCGGTGCGTCCGTCGGGCAACGACCATGGGCGCAGCTGCCGATCCTCGAAGACGGCCGGGTCGTCGAGATGAAGCGAACGCAGGGTCTCCAGGCTGTGGCGCTCCAGCCAGAGCACGCGGGTGGCCTCGATGTCGTCACCCAGCACGGCGTGTGGATAGCGCTTGGCATCCGGCCCCGCCAGCACGGCGATGTGGGCGCCACCGTGGCGGCCGTCGAGATCCACGGCGACCGGAACGGCATCGGGCAGCACGGGCTCGCGGCTGCGTGCAACCACCTTCCACTGGCCGCGGGCGTCGGCCTCGAAGCGCGCGAGCACGTGGCTGCCCGCATGTTCGACCACCGCGATGATCGCCAGCGGCAGGGCGCACAGACCGCCATGCAGCGCCAGGGGCACTTCCGACCGCCCAGGCGCTGTGGTCGGCCGCGTGGTGCCATGGACCCAGAGGCGTCCGTCAAGGCCGCGGCCGGCCACGCGGCCATGCCCGGTCGCCAGCACGCCGGTCGGAGCCACCCCGTGGGCAGCCGGTTCCGTGACGCCGTTCGACGCGACGAACCAGAGTCGGCCGGCCCCGTCTCGAACCCACCATCCATCGTTCTCGGCCGCATCCACGCGCTGAACATCTCGCAGTGGAACTTCCCTCAGCGTGCCGATGACCTTGCTGCGTGCATCACGGTCCGCGGCCCCGGGAATGGCCACGCCGGGCGTCGCTGCCCGCGTCGCGCCGATCCCGAGCAAGGCCAGGGCCGAAGAAGTCGACCTCAGCCATTGGCGCCGCGTGCCCACGCGGCTCACCAGCGCAGCACGCGAGGCCCGAGGACCGCGCCAACGGCCCCGGTGAAGGCGATCCCCATCGTGTACCAGACGGCCACGAACGCAGGCGAGGCTTCGGGGCAGGACAACGAGTAGCCGAAGGCGCCCACCGAGCCTGCGAGCAGCCCCGTCGCGAACCCCGCGACCCGGGGCCGTGTCGGGGCGAGACCGCGCACCGCCCAGAGCGAGGCCGCCAGAGCGGGCAAGGACAGCGCCAGCACGCTCCAGGGGCAGGTCGACCACGACCTGCCGAGCACTGCGTCCATGCGGGCGCCGGCCGGCGCCGAGGCGAGCGAGACGCCGCCGACCACCGCCATGGCCACCAGCACCAGCACCGTCACGCGCCGTGGCAGGGCGTTCGGCGCTGCGGGTCGAGACAGGCGCGCCGTCCACCAACCCGCAGCCCATGCCAAAGCACCAGCGTAGGCCATCTTCGTCCACGGCACGGCGGTGGCGAACATCTGAGCGGGGATGGCGCCAAACCAGGCGATCGCGATCCCCGCGCTCATGAGCAGGCCGACCGCCGCTGCGGGGGACAGCCGGCGCGCTGCGAGCGCGCGGGGGGCTGGGCCCGCGTCGCGGGCCAACATGTCGATGAGGGCGTCGGTCTTCATTTCGAGCGTTCGTGAACGGGTCCGCTGATGCCCGGGCCGTGAGTGCGGATTGGCTGGCGCACGTCATCACTGGAGTCGCCTCGAACCAGAGCTGCCAGGCGCTTCAGGCCGCGGTGCACCTGCACCTTGATGGCCGACTCGGAGGCACCGGTGCGCGCCGCCGCCTCGGCGACCGACAAGCCTTCGAGCTTGGTCAGCGCGATGGCCTGTCGCTGGGCCTGCGGCAAGGCGTCGAACAGCGTCTCCAGGTCCCGCCGCGCTCCGCCGTCGTCGGGTTCCGCCGCCAGCAGCTGCTCGTCCACATCATCGATGGCGTCGTGCAGGCTGTCGCGCCGTCCGCGCCGACGCCACAGGTCAACCAGCTTGTGCCGCGCAATGGCCACGGCCCAGGCGCTGACGGGCAGCGTCGGGTCGTAGGTGCCACGTTGCAGATGCAGGGCCAACAGCGTCTCCTGAACCAGGTCCTCCACCTCATCGGGCAAGCCCGAGAGGCGGCGCTTCAAGTAGGCGCGCAGTCGCGACGCCAGCAACCCCAGCGCTTGCCGGTAGGCCGCGTCATCGCCCGACTGTGCACGCAGCCACAGCGGCTTGAGGGCTGACTCGAATTCGCCGGGGCTGTCGTCAACAGGCATTTCGTCGCTCAGGGGCCTTTGGTTACATCGGCTCGCCATCAGGACGCACCGCCGCAGAAGAACAGCAAGGTTCGGCGGATTGTGCCGCCCAGGTCTGCAGAGTTCCCCTCCTGTGACAGGGGGCTGTAACCGTTCGGTTGGCCACGGCGAATACCCAGCGTCGCTCCCTTTCGACCTGATCACCCATGCACGCCACGCTGCCCTTGCTCGCTGCCACCGACTTCCCGCCCATCCGGCGCCGAACGCTCGACACCCTTCAGGTCAACCTGGGCTACAAGTGCAACCAGAGCTGCCTGCACTGCCACGTCGCAGCCAGCCCGCAGCGCACCGAAATGATGGACGGCGACACGATCGCCCAGGTGATCGAGGTGCTGCTTGCGCGCAAGGTCTCGACACTGGACCTCACAGGCGGTGCGCCAGAGCTGAACGAGCACTTCCGCCATCTCGTGCGGCAGGCCCGCGCGCTCGGCGTGCGTGTCATCGACCGCTGCAACCTGACCATCCTGTCCGAGCCCGGGCAGGAAGACCTGGCGGCATTCCTGGCCGAGCAGGGAGTGGAAGTCACCGCGTCGCTGCCGTGCTACTCGCCGGCCAATGTCGACCGCCAGCGTGGCGACGGCGTCTTCGAACGCAGCATCACCGGGCTGCACCAGCTGAACGCGCTGGGTTATGGCGACCCGGCCCGCGGCCTGGTGCTGAACCTGGTCTACAACCCGCAGGGCGCGTCGCTGCCGCCGCCGCAGGGGCCGCTGGAGGCTGACTACAAGCGCGAGCTGCTGCTGCACTTCGGCATCCGCTTCGACCACCTGTTCGCGCTGACCAACATGCCGATCCAGCGCTTCGGCAGCACGCTGGTCAGCAAGGGCACTTTCGGCCCCTACATGAAGCTGCTGCGCGACAGCTACCGCAGCGAGAACCTGGAGACGGTGATGTGCCGCAGCCTGCTCAGCGTCGACTGGCAGGGATTCCTCTACGACTGCGACTTCAATCAGATGCTGGGGCTGCGGGCCAGCGTGGGCGTGACGGCCGGCCGCCACGCGGGGCCGACAGGACCCGCCCAGCCTCATCTTCGAGACCTGCTGCAGCACGATGCGGCAGGCTCGGTCATCCGCATCGCCGATCACTGCTACGGCTGCACGGCCGGCCAGGGCAGCAGCTGCGGCGGGGCGCTGGAAACGGCCGCGCCTGATGCCGAGGGATGGGCAGTCGTTCGCACGGCCGCGGACGTGCGCTGATGGCCTGTCGCTCGAAGCCTCGGCCGTGGGGCGGCACGGCAGTGCTGAACGCGCTGGTCGGCCGCTTCCAGCGCTTCAACGCCGAGTGCCGCGAACTCCCTTGTTCCGCCTTTGCAAACCCCGTGCCGGACGGCATGGGCTGGAGCGGGAGCGAGGCCGGAGAGCAGGGCGCGACCGGTGAGTGGACGTGCGACGAGGTGCCCCAGCCGCGGCTGCGGTGGGGTGGGCGTTTCCACGCCCGGGAGCGTGCATGACAGCCGTGACTCGACGCCATTGGCTGGGCTTCGCGCTGACCGCGCCCGTGTCGGTGGTGACGTTTCTGTCACCCTCGCCGCTGCATGCGCAGCCCGCCGGCTTCGACCACAGCCACGCGGCCTGGTCGGCCCTGCTGCGCAAGCACGTTCGGGTCGTGCGCGGCGGCCCGGCGACGCAGGTGGCCTACGCCGGCTTCAAGACCGACCGAGCGGCGCTGAAGGCCTACCTCGACAGCCTGTCGGCCGTGACGCCCGCCACCTTCGGCGGGTGGGCCAAGGCCGAGCGGCAGGCCTTCCTCATCAACGCCTACAACGCCTTCACGGTCGAGCTCATCCTGACGCGCTATCCGGACCTGAAGTCGATCAAGGACCTCGGCGGCCTGTTCGGCAACCCGTGGAAGCCGAAGTGGATTGCACTGCTGGGCGACAAGGTGTCGCTGGACGACATCGAGCACACGATGCTGCGCAAGCGCGGCGACTACGACGACCCGCGGGTGCACTTCGCGGTCAACTGCGCCAGCATCGGATGCCCGGCGCTGCGCGAAGAGGCCTTCGTCGCCGCACGGCTGGACGCGCAGATGGACGAGCAGACGCTGCGCTTCATGAGCGACCGCACGCGCAACCGCTTCAACGCGCAGCGTGGGCGGCTCGAGCTGTCGAAGATCTTCGACTGGTACAGCGAGGACTTTCGCCTCGGCCACCGTGGCATCGGCTCGCTGCCGGCCTTCGCGGCGCGCTACGCCGACCAGCTGGCCGACGCCTCCCCCGACCGAGAGCGCATCCGGGCGGGCGGCGTCGACATCGCCCACACCGACTACGACTGGGCGCTGAACGACACACGATGAAGCCGGTCCCATTGATCATCCTGCCACCCGGCTGGCGCGATGGCCTTGTCACCGCAAGCCGGATCCGGGGGCAGCGGCCATGAAGCGGCTGGTGCTGGCCGGCGCCGGCCATGCCCATGCGCTAGTGTTGCGCGCACTGGTACGGCAGGCGATGCCCGGCGAGCAGGCTGTACATGGCGGCCTGCAGCCCCGGGGCACGCGTCTGCTGCCTAGGCTGGCGCCCGCGGCACGCCGTGCCGCGCAGCGCGCCCTGGACCGCGCGGGGGTGACCGTGCCGTTCGGCAGCGGGTGGTGCACCTCCGTCGACCAAAGCAGCGACGTCGTCATCCGGACGACGGGGGCCGAGGCGCACGGAGGGCCGCAGGACCCCGCGCAGAGGGACTCGCTGGCGGTCGACGAGCGGGGTTTCGTGCGCATCGACGAGCAGCTGCGTTCGGTGTCCCATCCGCAGGTGTTTGCCGCGGGCGACTGCGCCAGCTGGTCCGCCCAGGCCCTGCCCATGGCCGGCGTGCATGCGGTGCGCATGGGGCCGGGGCTGGCGAGCAACCTGCGCGCGGCGCTGAAGGTGCCGGCTGCTGCCGGCGACCTCCGGGTGCACCGGCCGCAGCGCCACTTCCTGGCCTTGCTGGCCAGGGGAGATGGGCGGGCCATCGCATCCCGCGGGCCCTTCGGTGCCGAAAGCGCCGGGGCGTGGCGCTGGAAGGACCGCATCGACCGCCGCTGCCTGCCGCAGTTCGGTGTGCCGCACGTTGTGTCCCAGCCTGCTCGATCACACCACCCGGTGGCCGAGGTGTCGGCCCGTCACTCAGGAGAATCCCGATGAATTTGACCCGTCGGCATGCGGCCTCCCTGGCCCTGGGGAGCCTTTTGAGCCTGCCCGGCCTGGCCCTGGCCCAAGGCGCTCCGCTGAAGTTCGGCGTCGGCATGTTCCAGCCCGATCGAGAGAAGAACGACGCCACCTACCGCCCGCTGGCCGCGCACCTGGCACAGCGGCTGGGGCGGCCGGTCGAACTGCGCACGGTCGACAGCTGGGAGGGTCTGGCCAAGAGCCTGGCCAACGGCGAGACCGATCTCGCCTTGATGGGCCCGTGGGGCTACGTGCTGGCGAACCACTTCGCCGAGGCGCAGGTGGTTTCGACCATCCTGTACCAGGGCAAGCCGGAATACTTCGCGATGATCGTGACCCATCCGGATTCGGGGTTGAACAGCATCGATGACCTGCTGGGGCCCAAGGGCAAGGGGCGCAACTTCGCCTTCGGCGACAAGGGCTCGACCTCCGGCTACCTGATCCCGGTGCACGAGTTCCAGAAGCGCGGCATCGACCCCGAGAAGCACTTCGCCCGCGTGCTCTACACCAAACACCAGGCCATCCAGACGCAGGTGACCGCGGGCCAGCTCGACGCCGGCGCCGACTACAACCGCAACCGCGACGCGATGATCGCGCAGGGCCTGATCACGGCCGCGCGCAGCAAGGTCATCTGGCAGTCGGCACCCTTGCCGAACGACGCCTTCGCCGTGAGCGCAGTGCTGGCCAAGGACGTGGCCTTCGTGAAGCGCTTGCAGGCGGCACTGGCCGAGATCGGTCCGCTGCTGGTGAGCCAGCCGAACCTGCTGCCCGCCAACTACACCGGTTTCGTGGCACGTGACAACGCGTTCTACAAGCCCATCCGGGATGCTGGACTGGCCACCGGCAAGCTGGGCGCACGATGACCGGGTTGGCACATCGTCAACCATCGCAGCCGGTGCGCTGGGGGCTGCCCGCCGGCCGGGCGGGCTTCGCCACCCTGGTCGCGTTCTATGCGTTGCTGGTGGCGCTGTGCCTGGCCACGCTGGTGGCCGCGGGCGATCTCAGCTTCGGCCGCAACCCCTGGGACAACCTGCTCAAGACGGTGGGCGACTTCGCGCGGCCGAGCTTTCTGGACGCCTGGTTCGGGCCGGAGCGCCTGGCGTACCGCAGCGACGACGGCACCGTGCTGCGCGTGGAGAACCGCCGCGAGGTCGAGGCGAACTTCCTGGCCGCCGTGGGGCGGGCCACCTGGGTGACCTTCCAGATCGCGACGCTGGGTTCGCTGCTGGCCGCGCTGATGGCCCTGCCGCTGGCGATGCTGGTGGCGCGCAACCTGCGCGCGCCGCGGCCGCTGGCCTGGGCGGCCAAGGGCGTGCTCGATGTGTCGCGCGCGGTGCACACGCTGGTGTTCGGCCTGATCCTCGTGGGCATCGTGGGCCTGGGGCCGACGGCCGGAGTGCTGGCCATCGCGATGCACTCGATGGGCACCTACGGCAAGCTGTTCGCCGAGAGCATCGAGTCGCTGGACATGGCGGCGGTGAATGCCGTGCGCGCCACCGGCGCGGGCGAGGCGCAGGTCTTCTTCCACGGCGTGTGGCCCTCGGTGCTGCCGCAGTTCGTCAGCCACCACCTGTACGTGTGGGAGTTCAACATCCGCGACTCCACCATCCTGGGCCTGATCGGCGCTGGCGGCCTGGGGCTGCTGATCAGCGAGGCGGTCAGCCTCTTCCAGTGGAGCCGGCTGGCCACCTTGCTGATCGTGGTGGTGGCACTGGTGATGGCCTTCGATGCGTTGTCGCGCCGCATCCGGGAGGCGCTGCTGTGAGGGCCTTGCCGTGATTGCGGCAGTCCGGCTGGTGGACGTGCAGGTGGTGGTCGGCGGCCGCGTGCTGCTCGACCTGCCGCGTCTGGCCGTCGAAGCGGGCGAGCGGGTCGCGATCGTCGGGCCCAACGGCGCCGGCAAGAGCACGCTGCTGAAGCTGATCGGCGGGCTGGTCGAGGCCCATCAAGGACGTGTCGAGGTGCTCGGGCGCTCGCTCGGCCCAGGTGGCGAGGCTGCCGAACGCCGTGCCCTGCGCCGCGACACCGGCCTGCTGATGCAGGGCCTGCACCTGGTGCCGCGGCTGAGCGCGCGGGAGAACATGTTGATCGGCGCACTGGCCCGGCTGCGGGGTGCCCAGGCCGTGCGCAGCTGGTGCCGCTGGTATCCGCAGGACCTGATCGCCGAAGCCGATGCCGCGCTGGCGGCCCTCGGTCTCGGGGACCGCGGCGACACGCGCGCTGACCGGCTGTCCGGCGGTGAGCGGCAGAAGGTGGCCCTGGCGCGACTGCAACTGCAGCGTCCCCGCCTGTTGCTGGCCGACGAGCCCACTTCGGCGCTGGACCCGGCCGCAACCCGCGAGGTGTGCCAGGCGCTGTGCTCCGTGGCTGCAGCGCCCGGCCGGACGCTGCTGACCGTGGTGCACGACCTCGAACTGCTGCCG
>Ga0075163_10006797_pt1 | contig 15177 bp, 10 predicted proteins | sample JI1023141ADNA_FD_71478 | JGI IMG/M metagenome (GOLD analysis project Ga0075163, IMG submission 71478) | Wastewater effluent complex algal communities from Wisconsin, to seasonally profile nutrient transformation and Carbon sequestration -... | ecosystem: Engineered > WWTP > Effluent > Algae... | reverse complement strand
AAATCAGCTTTTCTATACTCACGCATCATCTCGCCATACCCTTGGTGCTTGCCAAAGGCCGTCATCGCTACTACAATGCGTTTTGTTTTTGTTTGTAAAGTCTTCGCCCCTTCAATCCATTTACTGAAATAATTCTGGTGTGATTTGGGTAACGATTTGAAAAACTCCATTGCCACAGGATCTTCCTTTAAACATTTCATTAAATCGGCAGAGAGTTCTAGTTTGCGATCATCCGCCTCCATCGTTACAGTAATTTTATCACCTAACTTTTTACCGGTGGCTTTGCGCATGGCGGCATTGAAGGGAAGAATGAATTTACCATCGCCCATGGGTATTAATGCAGTTTTTTGAAATGCAAATGAATCCAGCGTGCCCTTCACCCGAAACGATACCTTACAGTCCTTTTTTAGTTGATTGGCTTGTTTGACAGAAATTTCAAGATACGTCCAGCCAGTCTTTTCTCCTTTCTTATCGAATTTGTAAAGTGTGGTGATGAAACGAATCATGGGTTAAACTTTTCAATAAGGAGAAGGGCTCACGCTAGTCCAACCCCCATCAATAACTAACGATTGGCCCGTGATGTGACCCGCATCGGGTGATACCAGGAATAAAGCTGCGCTTGCTATGTCTTGTGTAGTTGCTGGCTTGCCAATAGGCGTAATTCTCGACCAGGTGTTTTCATATTCGGGATCACTCTTGGTACGTTCAGTGATCGTTGCGCCAGGAGCAATCGCATTCACAGTTATTTTATAAGGCGATACTTCGAGTACAAGATTTTTGGCAAGCATTTCCAGTGCGGCTTTTGTCATGCCATAAGCGGCCAGGTTTTTATGGGCCTGATGTCCTGTTACTGAGGACATGAATAGTATTCTTCCCCCGGCTCCTTGTTCTTTCATTTGCCGGCACGCGCGTTGGGCAAGGAAAAAACTTCCGCCAAGATTAACATTCATGACTTTGTAAAAATCTTCGGCTTTGTATTCAAGAAAATCACCAAAGAGCGTAATGCCTGCATTAGCAATTGCAATATCTAGTTTGCCAAATTGCTGCACGGCTTCTTTTACCATGGTTTCAATGAACGATACATTGGAGCAATCGCCTGAATACGCAATGCAAATCCCGCCTTCTTTGCGAATGGTGCTTGCGGATTCTTCTGCCAGTGAAGCTTCTATGTCGTTGAGAATTACACTCGCTCCCCGGGCTGCAAGTTGCCGGCAAATCTCAAGTCCAATGCCTTGGCCGGCTCCGGTTACAATGGCTACCTGATTTTTGAATGGTTTCATATCTTCAAGTTTAATCAAGGCATCTGACCGCTTTGAGCGGTCTGACGCCTAATCATACTAATGCGAATCTCTTGATACTTCACTGCCTGATCCGCCTGTTAAGAAATCCATATCCGCACCAAGACTTGCCTGTTGCACATGTTGCTGATAGAGCATCACATATCCGCGATCGTATTTCTTGTGAATGGGTTTCCAGGCTTGCTTTCGTTTAGACAACTCTTCTTCGGAGACCTCTAATACCAAAGAGCGCTTTGCCACATCCAGGCTGATTACATCTCCTGTTTTAACAACAGCAAAATTTCCACCCAACGCAGCTTCAGGGGAAGCATGTAAAATCACGGTGCCGAACCCGGTTCCACTCATGCGTCCGTCCGAAATGCGTACCATGTCATGAATGCCTTTTGCCAGTAATTTTTTTGGTAGCGCCATGTTCCCCACTTCGGGCATTCCCGGATAGCCGATGGGGCCAACATTCTTCAATACAAGAATTGAGGTTTCGTCTACAGCCAAATTAGCATCATCGATTCTGCTTTTATAATCGTCAATGTCTTCGAACACAACTGCTCTACCGGAATGTTTCATCAGGTGCGTGCTCGCAGCCGAAGGTTTTATCACAGCTCCATCCTCGCATAAGTTCCCTTTTAAGATAGCAACTCCCGATAAGGGATTTAAAGGTTTGTCAACCGTTGCAATTATCTCACGGTTATAACATTCTGCTGAGTCGTAGTTTTCTTTTATCATTTTTCCATTCACCGTTACACAATCCTGATGAAGGAATTTATCCAACTCTTTCATTACTGCGGGCAATCCGCCTGCGTAATACAAATCTTCCATAAAATATTTACCGGACGGTTGCAGGTTGGCAATAAATGGAACGTTCGCGGATAGCTTATCGAAGTCATTAAGTCTGAGATCAACACCAATTCGTCCGGCTATTGCCAATAAGTGGATAATAAAATTAGTGGAGCCACCGATGGCTGCATTGGTAATGATAGCATTCTCAAAAGCATTGCGAGTGAGAACATCCGAAAGCCGGAGATTTTCTTTCACCATTTCAACTATGCGAATACCCGACATCTGAGCAAGTACCTTGCGCCTTGAATCGGCAGCTGGAATCGCGGCATTCCCCGGAAGGGAAAGACCCAATGACTCTACCATGCAGGCCATCGTTGAGGCTGTACCCATCACCGCACAATGCCCGCGACTGCGGCACATGCATTCTTCGGCAACCGTCAGTTCTTCCTGACTCATTTCACCAGCGCGAACTGCATCATTGAAGCGCCATACATCACTTGTGCTGATATCCCGACCCTGATACTTTCCCGTGAGCATCGGACCACCAGAAACTACTAAAGTCGGAATATTTACACTGCATGCACCCATCACTAACGATGGTGTAGTTTTATCACATCCGCAAAGTAATACAACCCCGTCCATTGGGTTGGCCCGAATAGATTCTTCTACATCCATGCTTGCCAGGTTGCGGTAGAGCATAGCCGTAGGTTTGATCAAGGTTTCGCCCAACGACATTACCGGAAACTCAACCGGAAACCCTCCGGCTTCTGAGATGCCGCGCTTTACGGCTTCTGCCAACTCGCGAAAGTGCGCATTGCAGGGTGTGAGCTCAGACCAGGTATTACAAATGCCGATCACCGGTTTGCCGCGAAATTCATAATCCGGAATGCCTTGATTTTTCATCCACGCCCGGTAGATGAATCCATCCTTGCCGGTTTTACCAAACCAGCCCTGACTACGGAGTTTATCTTTCATTGTCTAACTAATTGCCTCTATAAAGTTATATTGTTTTCATTAACTCAGATCTGTATTCACTAAGGATTCGTGCTTTTGATAAGAACCCAATATAAATTTTGTCTTTTATAACAGGTAAATTCCATTGTCGTGTTTCGTCAAATTTTTTCAGAATGGTGTGGAGGTTATCCTGAAAGTCAACGGCATGGGGTTCAGTCATCAAATCTTTCACCAACGTGGTGTCGTAAATTTTTGAGTTGAAAATCAATTCGCGAATATTATCCAGATGCACCACACCCACTAAGGCGCCTTCTTTGTTTACCACCGGAAAGGTATTTCGTTTTGATATTGAAATCACCCGAACTAGTAGTCGCAGGCTATCTTCAGGTTTTATGGCTGAAAAACTAGTCTCAAGAAGTTCTTTCAGATTGAGTTTACTTAGTAAATATTTATCACGGTCATCCACATTAATATTCAATAAGCGAGAGAGTTTTTTTCCTTCCATAGAAAGTGGTTCGAAGTAGCGAGCAACGGTAACACTTAAAGCGGCAACGATCATCAGCGGAATGATGAGGGCATACCCGCCTGTGATTTCAGCAATCAAAAAGATTGCGCACAGCGGGGCATAGAAAATACCACTTAATATCCCCGCCATTGCCACAAGGATAAAATTTGTTTCAGGGATGTGTGCCAGCCCTGTCAGGTTAATAAGTTTAGAAAAGGAAAACCCAAGGTAGGCGCCTACAAATAACGAAGGCCCAAAATTTCCCCCATTGCCACCACTCCCTAAAGTGATGCCAACGGCTATGACTTTAATAAGCACCAAAGCCCCAAGAAAAACAAGAAGTGAATATTCGTTGTGAATGAATTGACTAAGGACACTGCTCCTGATTATTTCAGTGGTTTGCATGTTTGCCAGGAGTTTGATGCTCTCGTAACCTTCACCGAACAAGGGTGGAAAGACGATTAGTAAGAGAGAGAGAAGCAATCCGCCTATGATAATCTTTTTTGACGAACTGTTTATGGAGCCGAAAATTTTTTCCATCCACTCTAACATGCGTGCATAGTAAAGTGATACAAATCCAGCCAATATTCCGAGAACAATATAGTAGGGTACATTGTGGTAGTCGAAGGGTTGTTGCAATGAGAAGGAAAGGATGATTCCTTCGGATAAGATTATTTTTGAAAGCAACGCTCCGCTGGCGGCAGCAATTATAATCGGGATAAACGCAGCGACTGTTATATCAGTTAACAATACCTCAATGGCAAACAACACTCCGGCTACCGGAGAATTGAAAGCTGCCGCAATACCTGCGGCTGCCCCACATGCCAATAGCACCGTTCGGTCTTTATACGAGAGATGAAAGTAATTGCCATAGTTAGAACCAATGGCTGAGCCTGTACTTACCATGGGTGATTCCAATCCCACCGACCCGCCAAAACCTACCGTAAGCGCGCTTGTAATAACATGTGAGTACATTTGACTGGGTGGCAATTTGCTTGATTGCCTTGCAATGGCATACCCGATTTCTGCACTCCCTTTTTTAAAAATCCCTTTTAATCCAAATTTTATATACATGACAGTAAGGGTAATACCAATGATTGGAAAAAGCGAGAAGAGAAAAAACTGTTCATAGCTGTTGGAGTAGAATGTAACCCACACCCCAATGGTATGCACGCAAAATTTAACAAGAATAGCAGCCAGGGCTGAAAGAATCCCCACCAACACGGTTGACAACATGAAGAACTGATGTGGGGATAACCTGTCCTTTGCGTAAAAGAAAGTTTGCTTGAATAACCGATTGATGAGTTTGATCATACGCTTTCGATTTGTGCCATCCTGGATAAGTACAATATTACTCACCTACTCGTAAAATCCCTGTTAAATTCCCATGAAAGGAATTAATTTGTTGTAATGTTGTATCTACAATTGTTGAGTCTGCAACTGATATGTCCCTCGAGAAAGAAATCCGGCAAGAGAAATTTTATAGCGAGCACCAAAAAGCTTCAATTAATATTTTATTTACTGGCAGCTGGCTGTATAATATCAATGTTGCCTACCTCAAAAAATTCGATATCACGCCCGAGCAGTTTAATGTTCTGCGCATTTTAAGAGGTAGTCACCCACAACCTATGATGCTGTTGGACATTACGGCCCGCATGATTGATAAGAACAGCAATTGTACAAGGCTTGTGGAAAAACTAAGACAGAAAGGGCTGGTTAATCGAGTGATTTGTGAAAACAATCGAAGGCAGGTTGATATTTCCATTACGGATAAAGGACTTCAGCTATTAAAGAAAATTGATGCGGATGTACCTGACTGGGCTCGCACCCTTGAAAAAATTACAAAAGCAGAAGCAAAAGAGTTGAACCGGATTCTGGACAAACTTAGAAGTTAATCTTGCAGTAAGCGCACGGGTGAAACGTAGTTTTTAATGTCAAAGGCATCGCGTAAGCTCAAACTCATCAGCACCATGTCATCCGTAACATTTTTTTTAAAGGTGGGACTGCCCTTTTGCCAAACTTCTTTGATGTAATATCCTTTGCGTGGATTTTTCGCCTGATGAGGCGAATGTGTCTTTATAGGCTTGTTTTCAAAGTACAATCCATAGATGGTTACCTGATAGCGATTGTCGCGGACCTCGATTACAAACTTTCCACTCCACTCGCCACTCCAATAAATTAATGGTGTGTTTTGATACTTGCGGCCGTAATGCTCGCAATCAATCTGGTAATGCTGAATCTCACCGTAGTACCCAACACCCCCGTCCCCAATATTATTTCGGGTTACATTTCGAGTAAAGGCTTTTGATTTAATCATTGTAGTGATCTCGCTGCGCAGGCTATCGGCAGCCCTTTCGTATTCGTAGGTATATCGCCAGATCAGTTCATTGTTCTCAATTTCAAACAAATCGAATTTCTGCGCCTGGGCAAAGAAACTACTTATAAAGACAATCAAAAAGGAGATTCGGTAGACCTTCATCACAATCAATCTGATCGCAACCAAAGCACTATTCAGACAAAATACAACACAAATTAATCAATTAATGCAAACGATTGTATCTACTCCTAAGCCTCTGAATTGACGGATAAATAATCAGAATATCACCATTTTGTTACCTATAGGTTAAAATATAGCCATACTTTATAAAAAAAGTAATGAATTATTGAAAATAGGGTTAAAAAATACCCTGTCGTAAACGAATACTATTAAAAATATTCAAAACGTGGTTAAAAAATAACCATAATCATTCATCATTGTATCGTAAACTAAAACTAAACACTATGAAAAGATCGATTATCTACCTCGCTCTACTCGTGGGCTTCAGCGTGCTGGCTTTATTCATGCCAGCCGTGCCCTCCACGATCAACACCGAAGGTATTAACTCCGGTGATGTAGCATGGATGCTGGCGGCCACAGCCCTTGTGCTATTAATGACCCCCGGCCTCGCCTATTTCTATGGCGGTATGATCAACACCAAGAATATTATTTCCACCATGATGCAAAGCTTTATTGCCATGGGTGTGATAAGCGTGTTGTGGATTGTAGTTGGATTCAGCCTTGCGTTTGGTGACTCTGTTGGCGGATTCATCGGTAACCCTGCATCCTTCTTCATGTTCCAAAATGTACTCGATGGAAAACCCTGGTCGTTGGCGCCCACCATTCCTTTGGTGTTGTTTGCCTTGTTCCAGTTGAAGTTCGCAATCATTACACCGGCCTTGATCACCGGTACGTTTGCTGAACGTGTGCGTTTCAAGTCTTACATTATTTTCCTGGTGCTGTTCTCGCTCCTTATATATGCACCGCTTGCACATATGACCTGGCATCCGGATGGATTCCTATTCAAATTAGGAGTGCTTGACTTTGCCGGTGGTACGGTAGTACACATGTCGGCTGGTTTTGCTGCACTTGCTGCTTCCATCTATTTGAGAAACAAAAAGGAGATTAAAGAAGCCATTTCACCAGCTAATATTCCTTTCGTGTTATTAGGCACCGGCTTACTGTGGTTCGGCTGGTTCGGGTTCAATGCGGGTAGCGCGTTAGGTGCGGGCCCATTAGCTGCCTCTGCTTTTGCTACTACCAATACAGCATCGGCTGCTGCCGGATTGTGCTGGGTATTAATAGATGCAGTGCGTGGCAAGAAGCCCTCAGCTCTTGGTTTTTGTATCGGTGCCGTAGTTGGTCTGGTAGCAATTACACCGGCCGCTGGTTTTGTAACAATTCCTTCCAGCTTATTCATCGGTACAATTGCGGCAATCATCAGTAACGTAGTCGTTCATTGGAAATCTAAAACTTCATTGGAAGACACACTGGATGTATTCCCATGTCACGGAGTGGGTGGCGCAGTAGGTATGGTGATGACAGGCTTATTAGCTCACACCGCTGTAAATGCAGCTAACACAACCGGCAATGGATTACTCTTCGGTGAGTTTAACCTCTTCAAGGTACATATGATTGCGCTCGTGCTTGCGCTTGGCTTTATCATAGCAGGTTCATTCCTGATTTTGAAAATCACGGATTTGATTTCTCCTATGACGGTTAGCAGTGAAGAGAAACTGGTTGGTTCAGATTATAGCCAGCATGGAGAAAATCTGCATCCTTACGAATCACCAAAAGAAGCAGCAGCTGCCTGATTTAAAATCACCAAAGCGTCCCGGAGGGTGTGAGATACCCGGCCGGGACCACTTTAGCTTATTGTTTAAAAAAACACGAATAAAATTATGAAAAAATACACAACCCAATTAATGCAATTGAGTCTTGCCCTGATCCTTCTGATAAGCGGTAATAATTCCTTCGCACAGGACAATGTAGTGGTTGCTTCGGCAGCCAAGCCAGTTGTGAAAGAGGATAAAATAGTTACGGAAGGAGATAAGGCAGCAGCGGAAGCCAAAGCAGAAGAAGAGGATGAACCAACCTTTACGTTTGCAGGATCTATCGATACGTACTTTCACAGCACATTCAAAACTCAAAATGCTTACTATGGTGATGCTTACGCACCATCAACTTCATTTGCGGATTTGAAAGGATTTGGTATTGGTATGGTGAACCTGATCGCTTCTTATGGTGGCGATAAAGCAGGCTTCACAGCGGATGTTGTATTTGGTCCCAGAGGTCAGGCTGCTGTATTCGGTACCGCCAGTGGTCAGGCCATCATTAACCAGGCATTCGCATACTATAAATTCTCAGATAAATTGACGCTGAACCTGGGTCAGTTCAACACCTTTGTTGGGTACGAAGTAATTTCTCCGACTGTAAATTTCCATTTCTCTACGTCTTATTTATTCTCATGGGGCCCGTTCAATCACACAGGTGCCCGCCTGGATTATGCGTCTGAAAGTGGATTGGTTGCCAAACTGGCTCTGATGAACCCAACTGATATTGTTGAATTCAACCCGGTTAATACTTATACGCTTGGGGCTCAACTCGGAAAGACCTCTGACAAAGGTGGTATCTGGTTCAATTTCCTTTATGGAGACCAGGATGGAACCCTCGATTCAGAAAATGTGCAATATCAGGATGCCTCTGCCGGCAAACTATTTCAGGCGGACGTTACATTGGGGTATAATCTGACAGACAAATTTTATCTCGGATTTAACGCCTCTTCGCAAAGTACGGCTGTTGGTGAAGAAGCCGACATCAACGGAGATATTATTGATTCATCAGGCGACCCTAGTTCCTTCTTTGGATTCGCAGTTTATCCTAAGCTTACTCTTTCAGAAAGTTTTGCACTAGGCTTGCGTGCAGAATATTTCTCTGTGAAGAATGGACACCTGGGCATCTTTGGATTGGATACTAATGGTGATGGCAATGTGATGGAGTTCACGTTATCGGGTAACTACAAAGTAGGTGGCTTGACTTTTATTCCTGAAGTACGCGTAGACAAAACTTCGGAAGATTCTTTCTTTAAAGGAACGGAGACCAAGAACCTGTTACCCTCATTAACCTTAGCGGCTGTTTATAAATTCTAAACCTAAACTAAAAATCTTGTCAGGTATGAGCCTGCCTGCGCGAAGCCGCTTCGGCATTGGCAGGCTTGTCGATACTTAGCCTTGAAGTATTCGACAAGTTCAGACTGACAACCCAATAAATATATTAACCACTTAACTAACCTTACCAATGTCGAAATCGAAACTCGAATACATCTGGCTGGATGGTTATACACCTACCCAAAGCCTGCGCAGCAAAACAAAAATTGTAAGAAACTTTGACGGCACACTCGAGAGCTGCCCTGAGTGGTCATTTGACGGAAGTTCCACCGAACAAGCACCGGGTGGTTCGTCCGATTGTATTCTTGCCCCCGTGGCGATCTTCCCTGATCCGGCACGCAAGAGTGGCTATTTAGTGATGTGTGAAGTATTGAGTCCTGACGGAACTCCACATCCTACCAATGGTCGTGCGCACATTGAAGATGATGACCGCGATTTCTGGTTTGGATTTGAACAGGAATATTTCTTATGGAATCCGGCCACTAACAAACCGCTGGGCTTTCCCGAACATGGATTCCCTGCTCCACAAGGTCCTTACTATTGCTCGGTGGGCGCAAAGAATGCTTTTGGTCGTCACATCATAGAAGAACATCTTGATTATTGTCTTGAAGCTGGCATTAACGTAGAAGGCATCAATGCCGAAGTTGCGCCCGGTCAGTGGGAGTTCCAGGTATTTGCCAAAGGCGCTAAAGAAGCCGGAGACCAGGTGTGGGTGGCTCGATACTTATTGGAGCGCACGGCAGAGAAGTATGGGGTTGCCATCAACTGGCATTGCAAGCCATTAGGAGCTACCGATTGGAATGGTTCGGGTATGCATGCAAACTTCTCCAACTCGTTGTTGCGCGAAGCAGGATCTAAAGATGTTTATGATAGGGTGTGCAAAGCATTTGCGCCTGTAGTAAAAGAACATATAGCCGTTTATGGTGCCGATAATCATCTGCGCCTTACCGGTAAACACGAAACACAGTCTATTGACAAATTCTCATACGGTATTTCTGATCGCGGGGCATCGATCCGCATTCCGATTGCTACGGTAGAGAATGGTTGGAAAGGATGGCTGGAAGACAGAAGGCCGAACTCGGCAGCTGACCCATACAAAGTGGCTGCGCGCATCATCACTACAGTGAAGATGGCGCCACAATTGGAGCCCGTATTGGTGAGCTTGAATGGCAACGGGAAGGGGAGGTAGACCTTACCCGTGTGTGAAGTAAGGGAGAGGCGCAAGCTTCTCCCTTTTTTGCTTCCCGTGGCTTCCTGCTTGCCCTCGGTGTCGTAGATTAGAAAATATTTAAAAGCACTGAAGCAAGGGGAGCTATCTAGTTGAAGCAATATCTGTTAATTAGACTTTATAAATTTTTTGTAATAATTAGATGAGCCTGTCTGAAGATGTATTAAGTATAGTCCTGACGGTTGACCAGATAGATTGATCCTGGCTGTATGTTCATTCGAATTGGGAAACTGTGAAGTGTTAATAATTTCCTTTCCAGAGCAATCCCTAATCCAAATCCTTATTGGACCAGTGTCTTGTAAATTCATTGTTAATGTGATCTCGTTTAATCCAGGGTTTGGAAAAATCTTCCAATCAATGTCACTTCCTTCGCCACTAGCGCTAAGAATGTAGTCCGTGGATGCTTTAAATTTCGAGTAGTAAATGTCATTAAATCCAGAAGCGGAAAAAGTTTGTTGTGCAGTTTCTCCTTTTCCGAAAACTAAATTCTTGCTGTTAAAGTATCCGGCTACATAGCTATTGCCTTCACTGTCTACGGCAATGCCTTTTCCCTCTTCATTACCAGTACCCCCTGAATTGGTGGCCCATAACAGATCTCCATAGTAAGTGTATTTTGCTACGAACATATCAAAGTCGCCATCCCCAATTAGTTTCACCGCATTTTTACTCGCAAAGGTGAGTTCGTCATTAAAATAGCCAGTAACATAAACGCTGTTTTGAAAATCCATTGCTACAGAAAGTCCACGGTCAAATCCCGGACCTCCAGCTGATTTAGCCCAGACATTTTGACCATCTGCTTTATACTTAGCGATAAAAAAATCATTAACTCCCAGGCCCGTAAGTATTATTTTATTTGGACCAGTACCAAAAGTTGCGCTTCCCCAAAAGTCACCTGTCAAGTAAATGTTATCTTCTGAATCTATAGTAAGACCATGAACCCCACCTGCGCTTTCTGTAAAAGGAATAATGGACCATACCAACAAACCATTGTTTGTCAGTTTGGATAACACGAATGAATTTCCGTCACCTCCGCAAAGGACAACATTTGAATTCTTATCCACGGCTATACTTAATCCATTGCCTTGTCCTGTCGCGAGTACATGCACCCACAAAAAATTTCCGTCACTGGAATACTTGGCGGCAAATATTTTATAGCCCAGGTCTGTAACTGTTTTTTCTGATACTTCGCCCTTACCAAAAATGGCACCATCCTCAATACTACCAGTTATATAAACGCCAGATGCGGCATCAGTAACAATTGAGAAACCGCTGTCTCCATCTTTACTGCCACCTGCACTTTTAGCCCATAGCAAATACCCATTTGGGTCATACTTGGCTATAAAAATTTCACCAAAGGTTCCATCGAGTACTGTCTCATTAGGCTGGCCTTCCCCAAATAAAGCTTGATTGGAGAATTTTCCGGTAACATAGCAATTACCACTTTTATCAGTAGTGATTCCATATCCAGTAATGCTCCCACCTTGTCTTACCCAAAGCAACTGGCCTGAAGGATTATATTTGGCAACAAACATACCATTGATTGTCAAAGTAGTCTCGTTCGGTTGGCCTTTCCCAAAAACAGCATTCATGCCTGATGCTCCGATTACATCACCTGTAATAAAAACATTCCCTTCATGATCGAGAGCAATGCTATGAGCTGCATCATTGAAATTATTCCCATCAAAGCTCCCTCCGGCCTGTTGGGCGTAAATAAATTCCTGTGCGTAGTCATTTTGGAATAAGGAAAGCAAGAGAGAAATCAGAAGTAGCCTCATAAGCGCATTGGTTAAATACTAAAATTACACGAAACGATAACCCAACACAATCGATCCTTAATTTAAAATGGGGATACAATTATCATTTTTACCCGTCAAACCATGATTTTTATCAGTGTATCTGAACTATTAATCCATCACCTTTAGTGCACCTTTTAAGTGTTCATTATGAAAGCAAGTTTCGTCTTTATTTTTCTGGTGGGAATGGTGACAGGTAATTGCCTATTTGCGCAACCCGCTGAACCCCAACAAAAACTCATTCATTTTAAAATGCAATCCAGTATTCTGGTGTCAGACGATGGAGGCAAATTGTCTGATCCTGCGTATCGGCCGGGTATATATTGGTTTCCGGTACAAGTTCCAACCACTGTGCTTAGTGGATTGGTTGCCAATAAAGTCTATCCCAATCCATATGAAGGCATGAATAACATGTTTATACCGGATGCATCGGATGAATTCAATAAGCAATACCAGCTGGAAAAATATAGTCACATTCCGGGTGTTAGCAATCCGTGGAAGAAACCCTATTGGTTTAGAACAACCTTTGAGGTGCCAGAAATAGGCGATAAGCAACATCAATTAATTTTGAAAGGAATCAATTACCGTGCAGAAGTGTGGTTGAATGGTAAACGAATTGCAGACTCAACTCAACTCGTGGGTATGTTTGCAGAACACGATCTTCCGGTTACCAGCCTTATCAGACAAGGCAAGAATGGCCTGGCGATAAAAATTTATCCACTAGATTATCCCGGTTTACCTGCACGCGAACAACTTAAAATCTTCGATGACTTTTATGAAAATGGCGGACCCACGGGAGACATTGGAAAAAATGTAACAATGTTATGTTCTGTTGGATGGGATTGGATGCCTCCGGTAAGGGATCGGAATATGGGTATCTGGCAACCGGTGTATTTGCGAACAACCGGGGCTGTGAAAATAAATTATCCGACTGTTAGCACCAAACTCTCATTACCTGACACTACAACCGCAAATTTGACACTTGATTTAGCACTCCAAAACTTGAGCAGCAAAGAGATTACAGCAACGTTGAAGGTGCATTTGCATCCTGAAAACTTTACGGGCAACTCAACAACTTTCACATACCCCGTTAACTTAAAGGGAAACCAAAGTACAAAGGTTAAGATTACCCCAGAGCAAGTGAAAGAGTTGAAAGTTCAGAAGCCTGAGTTATGGTGGCCATTGGGCTATGGAAAGCCTAACCTGTATCAGGTTACAATACAAGTGGAAACACCAGATGGATTGAGCGATCAGAAAACAATTTTAACAGGTATACGCACAGTGACATCAACTGTAACCAAAACCAAGAATTCAGTTCGAAGAGATTTCTTTGTGAATGGAAAGCGCATTCATTTAGTGGGTGGTGCCTGGGTGCCAGACATGATGTTGCAAAATGATTCGTTGCGCATTGCACGTGAACTTCAACTCATCAAAAATTCAAATCTAAATCTGGTGCGCATCTGGGGTGGTGGTGTGACGCCTTCTGATTTATTTTTTGATTTGTGCGATCGTCTGGGATTGATGGTATGGAATGACTTTTGGGTAACGGGCGACACTCAAGGTGAATTTAAGGGCTCACCCGACTGGCCACTGGAAGGACATGTGTTCATCAACAATGTAACAAGTAGTATTTATCGCATTCGTCATCATGCCAGTTTGCTGGTCTGGACAGGTGGGAATGAAGGTCATGCGCGTAAACCATTGTATTATGCAATGCGTGATAGCGTTGCAATGATAGATGGTACACGACCCTTTATACCAAGTTCTTCGGGTTTTGCAAAACTTCCGGAAGGGTGGAAGGGTTCCTGGCCTGATGATCAACCCTCCGGAGTATATAGCGGAGGCCCGTATACCTGGAATGATCCTAAAGTCTATTATGAGTTAGTAGAAAAGTCACCCGACTGGGTATTCAAAGATGAAACCGGAATTCCCTCGCAACCGCCCTATACTACGTTACCAAAAATTATTCCCAACCTGGTGTGGGACAATAAGGCACCGTTTCCATTCAATGATACCTGGGGTTATCACGATGCGGCTACTGGCAATGGCCGTTATGATTTGTACTACGAAGAAATGGTGAAGCGTTATGGCAAGCCTTTAACCATGGAAGAATTTTCTGATAAAATGCAATTGATGAATGCCATGGGTTACCAAGGGATTTTCGAAGCGGCACAATCGCGACTAAATGAAACAGGGGGAGTGATGCTTTGGAAATTGAACCCTGCCTTCCCCAGCGTAATCTGGCAAATCTATGATTGGTACATGTTGCCAAATGCCGGTTATTACTTTATACAAAACTCAGTTGCGCCAATTCACCTACAGTTTAATCGAACAACCAATGCTATTGACCTGGTTAACCGTTCGTATAAGGGGTACGATAACGTGATAGTGGAGGTTTATGTTTTTGATACAAGTGGAAAAAAACAATTTTCCGAAAAGGAGAAATTGTCTGCTTTACCTTCTTCTGTTATTAAACTGAAATCACTTGCCAACTGGAAACAAACACCGGGCGTTCAATTACTTTTACTCCGCCTCTTCGACAAAACAGGAAAGCTCCTCAACCAGAATACGTATTGGTTAGAGAATCAGAATAACTTCAAATCACTTGCATCAATGCCTGAAGCGTCTCTATCTACAAAAATTGTATCGTCTAACGTAGAAGAAGGTAATCGGGTAGTTACAGTTCAATTACAAAACAATTCCGCCTCGTTGGCTTTCTTTACCCGCGCACAAGTTTTAGACCAGTCAGGCGAAGAAGTATTGCCTTCCTATTGGTCGGATAACTATTTTACATTGATGTCGGGCGAACAGCTTACAATTAAAGTCAAGGTAGATTCCTGCCAGCAAAAGCCTGTTTCAATTCGGGTTTCTGGTTGGAATGTTAAAGAAATGATTGTGCCAATTCAATACTGACTAGAATGGAGATGCGGCCTTGCATCTCCATTTGTTTAATTGAATGGAATTTATATTTAATTGTTTCTTTTCAATTTAAATCGTGCGTTCTGATTTCCAACCATCAAGGTAAAGTATCCATCTTCCAGTATCTGTGCTCCAGTCTTATCAGGAAACCACAAGCACTCATTCGGACGAATAATGAATGAGTATTCAGCGGACTCACCTGGCTTAATTAATTTCTTG
>Ga0075163_10006796_pt1 | contig 15178 bp, 14 predicted proteins | sample JI1023141ADNA_FD_71478 | JGI IMG/M metagenome (GOLD analysis project Ga0075163, IMG submission 71478) | Wastewater effluent complex algal communities from Wisconsin, to seasonally profile nutrient transformation and Carbon sequestration -... | ecosystem: Engineered > WWTP > Effluent > Algae... | reverse complement strand
GCCGCCGCCGCCGCGGGCACGGGGGTCTTGGGCGGGGTTTTCGAGGCCGGCGCCTTCTTGCGCGCCGCCGGCTTGGTCGATTTGGACGGCTGGGTCTTGGCGGGCGCGCGCTGGGCGGCGCCGGCCGGCGCCGTGCCCTGGCCGTGGGCCGGCCAAGCCAGGGCGCACAGCAGGGGCAGCAGGGCCCAGGCGGCGCGGGGGCGGTGCGGGGTCTTACTCATAGTCGGTGAACCGGCTCGGTGGGGTGACTTCCTCCCGCAGCATCTGGTAGCGCGGGATGTTGTTGCGCAGCGTGCGCAGCGGGTTGGTGCCGATGCGCGACAGGCCGATGAATTCCAGCTGGAACATGACGCGCTTGGTGGACGAGGTGAGACCGCTTTGCAGCTTCTCGAACACGACCCGCCCGATCCAGCAGCCGGCATCGTATTCCAGGCCCACGATGGCGTCGACCAGCTTGCTGTCGCGCAGGCTGTAGTTCAGGCGGCCGACGCCGTACCAGCGCCCGTTGCAACTGCCGCCGCCGCCCGAGCGCGTGGTGCCCAACTCGCCGCGGCGGCCGGCGAGATCGCCCAGGGGCCACTGCCAGCCGATGTCCAGGTGCTCGCTCTTCAGGTCGCGCTGGTGGCGATAGGCGGCGCTCACGGTGCGGAAGGGCCCCGGCGAATAGCGCGCGTGGATGGTGGTGCGGGTGGAGCGCCGGGTGTCGGGGTTGTACTGCACCACGGTGTCGAAGGCCCAGCGCGGGTCCCAGTTGATGGAGGCGCCCAGCATCACGTCCGACAGGCCGCGGCTGGTGGGCGCGCCGCCCGGCAGGGTGACCTGCTGCGCCGAGAAGCGGTAGCGCTGCGCCATCGACAGCCGCAGGGCCTCGGCGCCGGTGTCGGGGTCGAGCAAACGGCTGGTGAGGCCGGCGGTGACCAAGTTGTTGTCCACGATGCGGTCGTGGCCGGCGAAGGCGTTTTCCGACCAGATGGTGGCGAAGTTGAAGTCGTAGGCGCCCGAGTCGTAGTTGGGCAGCCGGCTCTGGTCACGGTAGGGCGTGTACACGTACATCAGCCGCGGCTCCAACGTCTGCGTGAAGGCGCGGCCGAAGTAGCTGGCCTCGCGCTCGAACACCAGGCCGCTGTCGAGGCTGAAGGTGGGCAGCACGCGGCCGGCCGAGGTGGCGCCGTCGGCCAGCGGGCGGTCGAACTGGTAGCCGCTGGCGTGCAGTTGCAGCTTGGGCGTGAGAAAGCCCCAGGGCCGCAGCCAGGGCCGCGCCACCTGCGCGTGCACGAAGCTGCGCTCGGCGTTGGGCTGCCCGGTCCAGAAGCTGTCGGCGCGAAAGCGCGTGAAGTCGGCATCGACCGAGTAGTCGAAGCCGCGGTCGTTGATGCGCGCCCAGCGCCCGGCCACCTGCGGCAGGCGGTCGTAGGGCGGGACGATGGGCGCGGCGACGTCCTGCAGCGTCTGCCACTTGAGCGCGCGCACGCTGGCGGAAAAATTCCCGCGCGACCAGCTCAGCGCGCCGTCGTTGGCCAGCAGGCGCGTGGTGAGCGCCTGCCCGCGCGTGAGCGACATCCCGCGCCGGTTGAAGTCGCGCCAGTAGTCGTTGTCGCTCACGCGGTTGAGGTTGAGCGCCAGGCCCACCGCGCCGATGCTTTCCACCCCCGTGTCGTGGGAACCGTTGTGGCGCGCGAACATGCCCCAGCGGTTGCGGCGGCGCAGCCGGTCGTCGAGCATGACGTTGGCGTTGACGCGCCCCTGGTAGTTGTCCTCCAGGTAGCGGAACTCGCCCGCCACGTCGACCCCGCGGCGCGACATGAGCGTGGGCATGATGGTCGCGTCGCGGTTGGGCGCGATGTTCCAGTAGTAGGGCGCGGACAGCTCCAGCCCGCTCTTGTTGTCCAGCCCGAGGGTGGGCGGCAGCCAGCCGGACTTGCGCCGCTCGCTCAGCCCGAAGCTCATCGACGGCACCGGCAGGATGGGCACGCCCTTGAACTCCAGCACCGCGCCCTCGGCGCGGCCGGTGTCGTCCTCGCGGTCGAGTTCCAGCTTGTCGGCGCGCAGGATCCAGTCGGGCACCCAGTCCGGCCCCGGCCGCTCGCAGGTGGTGTAGTCGCCGTGGCGCACGGTGGCGCGGTCGCGGTCGAGCAGGTCGATGCGCTCGGCCTGGCCGTGCGCGCCGGTGGCCAGGAAGCGATAGGTGGGCTGCAGGAAGAAGCCCTCGAACGAGTCCACCTGGATCTGCCCCTCGGTGGCGGTGTAGCGGTCGCCCTCGGCGTTGACCCGCACGCCGCCCTCGACCCGGGCGACGTCGGTGCCCTGGTCGAAGGTCAGCCGGTCGCCCTGCACCGTCAGGCCGGGGCGGCGCAGCTCGGCGTGGCCCTCGATCACCGTCTCCAGCTCGGCGCGGCCGGTGATGCGGTCGCCATGGACGATGGACGGCGGCGCGGCGGTCTTCGGCACCGCCTCCGCCAACCGGGGCGTGGCGCGCAGCTGCAAGGGCTCGTGCGGCGGCGCCGCGCCGGTCTGCGCCAGCGCGGCGCCAGCCATGAGCGCCAGCACGCCCAGGGCGACCGGGCGCAGCGCCGGCCGCCGCCGGGGGGGGCGCACGCGAGGGATGGGGGATGAGGAAGAGGGGGCCTGCACAGCGAATGGGTCGGGTGGCGACGCCGGGGCGCGCTCTAGAATCGATTATCCATGAGCGACACCTCCCCCACCGCGGCGCCGCCGTCCCCCACCGCCGCGGCCGCCGATCCCCCCGCCTGGACCGATTCCGCGCGCGAGCACGCCTTCACGGCCTGGCTGGGCCGCGTCGCCGACGCGCACGGGCTGCGGCCCGCCAGCCTGCGCGTGGCGTCGGCCGACGCCAGCTTCCGGCGCTACTTCCGCATCGACGCCGTGGACGGCGGCACCCGCATCGTCATGGACGCGCCGCCGGCGCACGAGGACTGCGCGCCCTTCGTCCACGTCGCCGGCCTGATGCGGGGCGCCGGGCTGAACGTGCCGCGGGTGCTGGACTGGGACCGGCCCCAGGGTTTCATGCTGCTGACCGACCTGGGTGCCAGCACCATGATGGCGCTGATCGACCCCGAGCGGCCCGAGGCCAGCCGGCCGCGCTACCTGCAGGCGGTGGACGCGCTGCTGGCCTGGCAGCAGGCCTCGCGCCCGGGCGTGCTGCCGCCCTACGACGAAGCGCTGCTGCGGCGCGAGCTGCAGCTCTTTCCCGACTGGTACCTGGCGCGGCACCGCGGCGTGGCCATCGAGGGCGCGCCGCACGAGACGCTGGACAAGACCTTCGGCCTGATCGTGGCGCGCAACCTGGCCGCGCCCATGGTCTACGTGCACCGCGACTTCATGCCGCGCAATCTGATGGTGGGCCCGGCGGATGGGCCGCTGGGCGTGCTGGACTTCCAGGACGCCGTCCACGGCCCGGTGACCTACGACATCGCCAGCCTGATGCGCGACGCCTTCCTGAGTTGGGATGAGGAGTTCGTGCTGGACATCACCGTGCGCTACTGGGAGCGCGCGCGCAAGCTGGGCCTGATGGACCACGAGGACTGGCATCAGGACTTCGGCAGCTTCTGGCGCGCGGTGGAGTGGATGGGCCTGCAGCGGCACCTGAAGGTGGCCGGCATCTTCGCCCGCCTGACGCTGCGCGACGGCAAGCCGCGCTACCTGCAGGACACGCCGCGGTTCATCGCCTACATCCGCCACACCGCCAGCCGCTACCGCGAACTGGCGCCGCTGCTGCGGCTGGTGGACGAGGTCGAGGGCAGCGCAGCCAGCAGCGGCTGGGCCTTCGGGCGGTTGTAGGCGCGTTTTCAAGCCAAATTGGCCTCCAGCCACTACCCGTATTGCGCCGACAGCTATATATTTAGTAGCATTTGCAGCCCGCGCTAAGCGCTCGACGCCGAACGCTCGACCTTCAAGAGCCGCAGCCCATTCGCCACCACGATCAAGCTGGCGCCCATGTCGGCGAACACCGCCATCCACATGGTGGCGCCCGCGCCCAGCGCCAGCACCAGGAACACCGCCTTGATGCCCAGCGCCAGGGCGATGTTCTGCCACAGCACGCCGTGCACGCGGCGCGACAGGCGCACCAGCTCGGGCAGGCGGCGCAGGTCGTCGTTCATCACCACCACGTCGGCCGCCTCCATCGCGGTGCCGGTGCCGGCCGCGCCCATGGCCACGCCCAGATCGGCGCTGGCCAGCGCGGGCGCGTCGTTGATGCCGTCGCCCACCATGGCCGTGGGGCCGTGGCGCGCGCGCAGCTCGGCGATGCGGCGCAGCTTGTCCTGCGGCAGCAGCTCGCCCTGCGCCTCGTCCACGCCCGCCGCCCGCGCCACGGCCTGCGCGGCCGCCTGGTGGTCGCCCGACAGCATGGCGGTGGCGATGCCCAGGGCCTTGAGCTGCGCCAGGGCCTCGGGCGCGTGGGGCTTGAGCGTGTCGGCCACCGCCAGCAGCGCCAGCACCTCGTCGTCCGTGGCCAGCAGCGACACGCTGCGCCCGGCGGCCTGGTGCGGCGCCAGACGCGCGGCCAGCCACTCGCCGGCCAGGCCCTGCGCCTGGGCCGCGCGCCAGTTGATGAGCTGCAGGCGCCGGCCGCCGATGCGCGCCTCGACGCCGCTGCCGGGCCGGTCGGCGAAGCCCTCGCACGCGCCGGGCTGCACGCCCCGCGCGGCCAGCCCCTGGGCGATGGCGCGCGACACCGGGTGGTCGGAGCCGGCCGCCAGCGTGGCGGCCCAGCCCCTCACCGCCTCCGCGGGCCAGGCGTCGCCCAGCACCTCGTCGGCCACCAGCACGGGCCGGCCGACGGTGAGCGTGCCGGTCTTGTCCAGCGCCACGGCCTTGAGGAGGCGCGCGCGCTCCAGGTGCGCGCCGCCCTTGACCAGCACGCCGCGCCGCGCCGCCTGCGCCAGCGCGCTGACCAGGGTCACCGGCGTGGCGATGACCAGCGCGCACGGGCAGGCGATGACCAGCAGCACCAGGGCCTTGTAGGCGGCGGCCAGCCACGGCCAGCCCGCCAGCCACGGCCCCAGCACGGCCACGCCCAGCGCCAGCGCGAACACCGCCGGCGTGTAGACGGCGGCGAAGCGGTCGATGAAGGCCTGCGTGGGCGCGCGGCTGGCCTGCGCCTGCTCCACGGCGTGGATGATGCGCGCCAGCTGCGTGTCGCGCGCCCCGGCGGTCACGCGCAGGCTGAGCACGCCGGTCTGGTTCAGCGTGCCGGCGTACACGGCATCGCCCACGCCCTTGTCCACCGGCAGGCTCTCGCCGGTGACGGGCGACTGGTCGACGGCGCCGTGCCCCTCGGTCACCACGCCGTCCAGCGCCAGGCGCGCGCCGGGCTTGACGCGCACCACGGCGCCCACCGGCACCTGGGCGGCGGGCACCTCGCGCCAGCGGCCGCCCTCCTCTTGCAACTCCACCGTGTCGGGCGCCATGCGCAGCAGCTCGCCGATGGCGCCGCGCGCGCGGTCCACGGCGCGCGCCTCCAGGTGCTCGGCCAGCGCGTACAGCGCCATCACCATCGCCGCCTCGGGCCACTGGCCGATGGCGAAGGCCCCGGTCACGGCCACCGCCATCAGCGCGCTGATGTTCAGGCGCCCGCGCCGCAGCGACTGCACGCCCTTCCAGTAGGTGGACAGGCCCGACAGCCCCACCGCCGCCACCGCCAGCGCCATGCCCAGCGGCGCCCAGCCGGCGGGCAGGAAGGCGTGCGCCAGCTCGGCGCCCAGCGCCAACAGCAAGGCGCCGACGATGCGCGGCAGGCCCGGCGCCAGCAGCAGGCCGCGCCCATGGGGAGCCTGCGCGCCGTGATCGTGGGGGTGGCCGTGGCCGTGCGCGTGGTCGTGGTCGTGCGCCGGCCCCGCATCGCTGGCAGGCGCGAAGCCGGCGGCGCGCAGGCGCTGCTCGACCTCCGGCAGACTGCCCGGCGTGACCTCCACGTGCAGCTCGCGCGCCGCCAGGCGAAAGCGCAGGCCGCGCAAGCCGGCGACCTCGCGCAAGGCGTGGCGGATCTCGCTCTCCTCGGCCGCGCAGTCCATGTTGGGGATGCGGTAAACCGCCTGTTCAAACTTGCTCGCAGTGTTCATGGGGCCATTGGAAACCCTGGAGTCACTCCAAGGTCAAGGGGCTACCATCACGGCATGAGGATCAGCGACCTGGCCCAGGCCACCGGCACCCCGGCCGACACCATCCGCTACTACGAGCGCGAGGGCCTGTTGCCCGCTCCCGCGCGCGGCGGCAACAACTACCGCGTCTACGGCGCCGAACACGCCGAGCGGCTGGCCTTCATCCGGCAGGCGCGCGGGCTGGACATGTCGCTCGACGAGATCCGCACCCTGCTGCGCTGGCAAGGCGAGCCCGGCGCCGACTGCGGCGCGGTGAACGCCCTGCTGGACGCGCACATCGGCCACATCGCCACCCGCATCCGCGAGCTGCGCGCGCTGGAAAAGCAACTGAAGGCCCTGCGCGCGCAATGCCGCCAGGCCAGTGACACGGCGCACTGCGGCATCCTGGCGGGCCTCGGCGCCACTGCCGCGCCCGCCCCCGCGCCGTCGCGGCGCCACCATGTGGCCGGCGCGCATGGCCGTCGATAGCCCACCCGCATCCCGAAGACCCGCCACGGGCGCGTCGGGACGGGCGACCCCTATTGAAGACGCTCCTGCCAGTACGCCGTCAGCGGCGTGTCGCGCTTGGCCGGAACCCGCTCGTTCAGTATGTGCCGGGCCAGTGCCCGCTCGTCGCCCCGCAGGGCCGCATCGACGAGCGTCCAGGTCAGCAGATCGCGCTGGGCGTGGCTGCCGCCGAATTCGTGCGCGTGATCCCGCACGTGCAGCAGTTCGCGCGCCGCCTCCGCATACCGCGCGGCGCCATAGTGGCCCAGCGCGTGCCGCAGGGGCAGGCCCACTCTTTCGGCCATGGACCGCTGGGTGACGGCCGCCGGTGCCGCCGCGCGGGAATGCGGGAGCGGCGCGCTGGCGCCCAGTGCGGCCAGCACCGCGTGCACGTCGTTGAAGGCGTAGAACCCGTCCGCGTCCTCCACCGCCTCCCAGGCCGCGTGAAGCTGCCGGAATCGGTCGCCGACATCCACGCCGAGCAGCTTGAGCCGCCAGAGGACGGCCGTTCCATCGACGCGTTGCAGCGCGGTGTCGGTGGCCGTGGCGAGGTGGGCGTCGAACGTCTGGAGCGCTCCCCTGGTGTCCATGTCTTCCAACTGGAAGAGCGCCGCGTGAAACCAGTTGTGGAAGGCAAACCCGTTGTCGATCGCCCAATCGGCGTGGCGCCCGGCCAGCCAACGGGCACCTTCGCCGTGGCGGCCCTGCATCTCCAGCACGTGGGCCACCGCATGCACGGCCCACGGGTCGCGGCGATGGATGTCCAGCGCCCGGCGACCCGCGTCCTCGGCCTCGGCATAGTGGCCGGACTCCTCGAGCCCGAACGCATGCATGCCCAGCACGTAGCCGTGCAGCGGCATGCCGGGCCGCCACGCCGGCAGCACGCGCTGCGGCCGCCGCTTGAGGTTGAGGGCGTCGCCCTGGTAGAAGTCGAAGAGGTGCGCGAACAGCAGGGCCGCGGCATCGGTCGGGTGTTCGACGAGGATGCCCTCCCAGAGCCGGCAGGCGGACGCCCAGTCCCCCTCGACGGCGGCTTGCGCCGCCGCCGCGTGGGCGCGCTCGCGCGGCGGGGCGCTGCCCAGCAAGTCCTGCGCGCCGGCCAGGGCATCGGCCGCCAGCCGCGCCATGCCGCGTTCCGCGAAGGTCATGTACAGCGACGCCAGCAGGACGCGGGGGTAGGCCCATGAAGGCGCCAGCGCGCTCGCCCGCTCCAGCATCGCGACGGGATCGCCGAAGTACGACAGCATGGATTCCAGCGCCGATTCGACCTGATCGATGGCATCGCGCGTCGGGCTCCCCGTGGCCAGGCCGCGCGGATCCTTGAGCGTGTGGCGGGGGGCGCCCGCCTCGTTGATGAAATAGCCCATGATGATCTCCTTGGAGGTTGGAATGCCCGATCATCCTGGCGGCGCGCGTCCTACACTGAGGTCTGAACTGCAAGGAAACGGACATTTCTGCCATGTCGCCGCCCATCGAGGTCGCCCTGCTGGCGCTGCCCCAGTCCACGGCGGCCACGCTCTTCGGGATTTACGACATCCTGGCCAGTGTGCGCCGCGACTGGAGCCTCGTCCATGGCGAAGCCCCTCAGGCGTCACCCTTCCGACCATTGATCGTCAGCCCCGACGGGCAACCCCTCGACGCGACCAACGGGGTGCGGATCACGCCGCACCGCGGCTTTGGGGATTGCGGGAACCCCGCGGTGGTGATCGTGGCCGATCTGATGGTGGCGCCGGACGAAGCCGGGGAAGGCTTCGAGGCGTCGATCGAGTGGCTCCTCGAATGCCATCGATCCGGGGCCATGCTGGCATCGGCCTGCTCCGGGGCGATTCTGCTCGCCCGCACGGGCTTGCTCGACGGCCGGGAAGCCACGTCTCACTGGGCCTACTGCGACCACCTCCAGCGCCTGCATCCCAGGACGCGCTGGCATGCGGACCGGGGGCTGGTGGCCACGGGCCCCGCGAACCGCATCCTGATGGCGGGCAGCGGTGTCTCGTGGCACATGCTGGCGCTGGCCCTCGTGGCACGCCACGCCGGGCCCGAGGAGGCCATGCGGGTGGCGCGGATCAACCTCATGGACCTCCAGGCGGCGAGTCCGCTGGCCTACGCGTCGCTCACGCACGGAGGGCACGCGGCGGATCCCGCGATCGAGCGGGCGCAGCGCTGGGCCTCGCAGAACTACGCCTGCACCGACGCCCCCGTGGCCGAGATGGCGCGCACCTCGGGGATGACCGAAAGAACCTTCAAGCGGCGTTTCGCGGCGGCCACCGGCATGGCACCCCTGGAGTACATCCACCACGTTCGCCTGGAAGAGGCCAAGCACCTTCTGGAATCAGGCGACACCGCCGTCGAGGCCATCGCCTTCGACGTGGGCTACAGCGACAACAGCTTCTTCACGCGCCTGTTCAAGCGCAAGGTCGGCATGACGCCTGCCAGGTACCGGCAGCGCTTCGGCACGCTGGCGCGCGAAATCGCGGCGAGCGCGGGCGCCGGCGACCCGGGCTGAGTGCGGGGGCGCGGCCGCCGCGAGCCACTACCATTGCCGCCTTCCACGGACCGGACGAACGAAGGAGCGAGTCCATGAGCCTGTTGAACTGGCAGGAAAAACCGATGGCCACCCTGGCCGATGGCGGCGTGATCGCCCCCGACGAGCGCCTGCCCTGGCCGCAGACCGCCGCCATGGGCGTGCAGCACGTGATCGCCATGTTCGGCTCCACCGTGCTGGCGCCGATCCTGATGGGGTTCGACCCCAACCTGGCCATCCTGATGGCCGGCATCGGCACGCTGATCTTCTACTTCGTCACCGGCGGGCGCGTGCCCAGCTGGCTGGGCTCGTCGTTCGCCTTCATCGGCGTGGTCATCGCCGCCACCGCCTACGCGGGCAAGGGGCCCAACGCGCAGGTCGGCCTGGCGCTGGGCGGCATCATCGTGTGCGGGTTGCTGTACGTGGGCATCGGCCTGGTCGTGCAGGCGGTGGGCACGCGCTGGATCGAGCGCCTGATGCCGCCGGTGGTGACCGGCAGCGTGGTGGCGGTGATTGGCCTGAACCTGGCGGCCATCCCGGTCAAGAACATGGCGGCCAGCAACTTCGACAGCTGGATGCAGCTGGTCACCTTCGTCTGCGTGGCGGGGGTGGCGGTGTTTGCGCGCGGCATGGTGCAGCGGCTGCTGATCCTGGTGGGCGTGGCGCTGGCCACCCTGATCTACCTGGCGCTGTGCAACGGCCTGGGCCTGGGCAAGCCGATGGACTTCTCGGGCATCGCCGCCGCGCCCTGGCTGGGCCTGCCGCACTTCGCCGCGCCCGTGTTCAGCATGCCCGCCATCACGCTGATCGCGCCGGTGGTGCTGATCCTGGTGGCCGAGAACCTGGGCCACCTGAAGGCGGTGACGGCCATGACCGGGCGCGACCTGGACCCGTACATCGGCCGCGCCTTCATCGGCGACGGCCTGGCCACCATGGTGAGCGGCGCCGCCGGCGGCACCGGCGTCACCACCTACGCCGAGAACATCGGCGTCATGGCCGCCACGCGCATCTACTCCACCGCCGTGTTCGTGGCCGCCGCGTGCGTGGCGCTGGTGCTGGGCTTCAGCCCCAAGTTCGGCGCGCTGATCCAGGCCATTCCGCTGCCGGTGATGGGCGGCGTCAGCATCGTCGTGTTCGGCCTCATCGCCGTGGCCGGCGCGCGCATCTGGGTGGACAACAAGGTCGATTTCTCGCACAACGCCAACCTGCTCACCGCCGCCATCACGCTCATCCTGGGCACGGGCGACTTCACGCTCAAGTTCGGCGGCTTCGCGCTCGGCGGCATCGGCACCGCCACCTTTGGCGCGGTGCTGCTGCATGCGCTGCTGCGGCGGGGCACCTGAGCGAGGCCGCTGCAAAAGGGCTTTGACAGACCATTATCCTTACCTTAAAGTAAGGAAACAGGAGCCCACACCATGACCACCGCCACGCTCACCTCCAAGGGCCAGATCACCATCCCGGCCGATGTACGCAACGAACTCAAGGTCGATGCCGGCGATCGCGTCGAGTTCGTGCAGATCGCGCCAGGGCGCTACGAATTCGTGGCCGCTACCCGCGAGGTCACCGAGCTCAAGGGCATGTTCGGCAAGCCCCCGAAAGCGGTTTCCATCGAGGCGATGAACGCGGCCATCGCCCAGCGCGGGGCGGCCGCCCGATGACCGGGCTCGACACCAACGTGCTGGTGCGCTACATCATGCAGGACGATCCTCGGCAGTCGCCCATGGCAACCCAGTTGATAGAGTCGCTGGACAGCGCCAATCCCGGCTACATCGCCCTGGTGTCCGTGGTCGAGCTGTACTGGGTGCTGACCGCGTGCTTCAAGCTGACCGACGAGCAGGTGCGGCAGGCGCTTGAAGTGCTGCTGCGCACCAAGCAACTCGTGGTGGAACAGGCCGACCAGGTGCTGCGCGCGCTGCGCGTGTTCGCGGGCGGCAAGGCCGATTTCGCCGACTGCCTGATAGAGCGCTCGGCCGCGAGCGCCGGCTGCCCGCGAACCATGACTTTCGACGTCGGCGCGGCCAGGCATGCCGGCATGACGCTGATGCGCTGAACGCCTGCCACGCACGACCCGCCCCGCCGTGATCGCCACGCCCTCCCTTAACCCTCGCCACTGGAGCTTCAAACCATGGAACGCGCGCACCTCGCCCTTGCCTCGGCCCTGCTCGCCGGCCTGGCCGCCTGCACCACCACGCCGCCCGACAGCGCGGTGCCGGTGCAGCGCGCGCAGGCCGTGCTGCGCGCCACCACCACCGCGCAGCCGGTGGCCGGCCAGCCGGTGGCGGGCGTGCTGTATTTCGACGAGATGAAGGACGGCAGCGTGCGCGTGTCCGGCACGGTGCGCAACCTGAAGGCCGGCAGCCAGACCGGCTTTCACATCCACGAAAAAGGCGTGTGCGAAGGCGACGGCACCAGCGCCGGCGGCCACTTCAACCCCGGCGGCACGGCGCACGGCATGCCCGGCCACGGCCACGCGGGCGACATGCCCATGCTGCAGGCCGACGCCACCGGCACCGCCCGCGTGCAATACACCACCCAAGGCATCGCCCTGAGCGGCCCGAACAGCATCATCGGCCGCGCCGTCATCGTGCACCGCGACGCCGACGACTACCAGACCCAGCCCACCGGCAACGCCGGGCCGCGGCTGGCCTGTGCGGTGATCGAGACACGCGGCTGATCGACCAAGATAGCGTTGCGCCCGCCGCGCAGGATCAACCAGCAGGGGTTGAATACATGGAGCGCACGTCGTGAACCCGCATCTGCCCATCACACCTGAAGAACAAGCCCGGCTCGTCATGGAAGCCGTCGCCGTGCTGCACGCACGTGGCTACGGTTTGCTCAAGCTCTACTGCTACATCAAAGAAGGGTTGGGACAATGGCGGCACTGGGTGCTGGCCTCGGACGCGTTTCCCGAAAACATAGGCTTATGGGACGGGGTACAGGTTCGTGGCTCCATCCCAGGACGGCCTGCGTTTGATGGGCGCACTGCGGAAGAGGTTGCCAATTCCATTCTTGCCAACCGGCCGGAACTGCTGGAAGCGGGGCGTGGCGAAGACGGTATCTATGTTCGCTGGTATCGAAACATGCTGGTCGCCTACCCGGACGGGATCCTGGAAATGGAGTCACCATGGGAAGCAAGCATCCTTGGCCGTGGTGAGATACCTTTGCCTGCCCTCAAGGCATGGATGGCTCCACGCCACCAACCGGAAGTGAGCAATATTCCTGAAAAACCCTCACCGTTCGCCCGACTAATTGCCTTGGAGCGACGAATCAAGGGTCGTGATAGCCAATCCTGATTGAACGGGTGAAAAGAATGCGCCAGCAATTCGAAGATTACTTGAAGGCCAAAGGGCTGGCTGAAAACACGATCCGCTCACGAATATCAAACTGCAAAAGGGTAGAAGAATACGAAGGAAACTTGGATCGGTTGTTCGATGACGATGAGTTGAGAGATTTGGAACGGAGGCTGAGCTACACCAGAGACGATCAAGGCGCCGGCAGGCCGCTCAACCACAAGATTCCTATAGATGGTGATGAATACACCGGATCGGCGAGCCTGAAGGCGAGCGTGAGACTCTATAGGGCATTTAGAAACTATCAGAACGAGGGCTCGCCGCCTGTAACGCCCATTGGGGCGACCCACCAAACATCCAAGAAGCTCCTACACAGCAAGTCGCTTCAATGGCCAGTATGGCCGCAGCCCCAGCCCGATGAGGAGCTTGCGCTGGCAAGAATCGTGGCCCGGTATGCGCGATTCCTTCGGCCGGAGATCGTGCAAGCCATCGTCGAAGACAACGAAAAGCACCGCGCCATATGGTCCGAAGCACTTGCACAGCGCAAGATCGACCCAAACGCCTACCTCTGGCCACGATCAGCTTGCGCGTTCCCTGGTGTGCGTCGCTATGCAGGCAGCACGGAAATCGCCATCTTCCGCAAGAGAACCGAAGGAATCATCACTAACGCGCTCGCGCTTGATGACAACGACTATCCCAAGCAAATCTGGGCGCACACGCTCATAGGCAAGAAGTTTCCCAAACATGGGCCTCACGGCTACGCACTCGCCCACCTCGCCGATCACAAGACCCACAAGAACAAGGCCGAATCCGACTTCCACGCCGTCGACGGCGCAAACAAGACGGAGTTGCATGGCCTCTATACCTCGGCGGCCAATGCCGCTTTCGTGCCTGTGGCGACGATCAAGCCAACAGATCATTCAATCCGGCTGCGCAACCTCCTGAAGCGGCGTGCAGCCGATCTATACGGAGCGTTTTGCGAGCCACTACCCGCGTGGCTGTCGATCCCACAGGTAGAAGACGGTGACTGGAGCCTCGAATGCTTCGACTGGGCCGAAACGGTCGGTGACCCGGCGTTGATTCCGGCTTTTCTCAATTTTCGGGCCGGCCGGATGCAGGCGTTGATCGCAGCGCCGCCACCCGATGTTGAAGCCCAAACGCCTTGATGCCGCCGTCTACCGCAAACGTTGACTGTGTTAATGAGTTCGGCGATCGTTTGCCACCGCTGCCTTGTGAGTCGCCTCACTCGTGCGCCTATTCAGAAGCAGCCTGCGCCAGCCGCTCGCTGCGCCAATACACATCGTCACCGCCGTTCACGCGATTCAGCACGCGCGCCAGCACGAACAGCAGGTCGGAGAGGCGGTTGAGGTAGCGGCGCGGCGCGGGGCGCACGTTGGCGTCCTGCTCGCCCAGCGCCACCACGGCGCGTTCGGCACGGCGGGCCACGGTGCGGCACACGTGGGCCTGCGCGGCGGCGCGGGTGCCGGCGGGCAGGATGAATTCCTGCAGCCGCGGCAGGCGCGCGTTGTACGCCTGCAGCGCGGCGTCGAGCTGCGCCAGCGCGTCGTCCTTGAGCAGCGCGAAGCCGGGGATGGACAGCTCGCCGCCCAGGTTGAACAGCTGGTGCTGGATGTCGACGAGCAACTGGCGCACGTCGTCCGGCATGTCCTCGCACAGCAGCAGGCCGATGTGGCTGTTCAGCTCGTCCACGTCGCCCATGGCGTGCGGGCGGCCGCTGGCCTTGGAGACGCGCGTGTTGTCGCCCAGGCCGGTGGTGCCGTCGTCGCCGGTGCGGGTGGCGATCTGGGTGAGGCGCTGGCCCATGGTCAACTCACTTTTTAATAGCTGCTCGCGCAGACTGGACGCCGGCTCGCAGCCCCAAAATGTAGGAATCCACGCCGAAGCCGCAGACCTGCCCCGTGGCGATGCCGGCGATGTACGAGTGGTGGCGGAACGGCTCGCGCGCGTGGATGTTGGACATGTGCACCTCGACGATGGGGCAGCGCAGGATCGCCAGCGCGTCGCGGATGGCGAGGCTGGTGTGCGTCCACGCACCGGCGTTGATGACCACCGCGTCCACCGCATCGCGGTGCGCCTGGTGGATGCGCTCGCACATCGCACCTTCGTGGTTGGTCTGGAAGCACTCCACCTGCACGCCCAGTTCGGCCGCCAGCGCGTGCAGCGCCGCGTCGATGTCGGCCAGCGTGGCCGTGCCGTACTGCGCCGGGTCGCGCTGGCCGAACATGTTGAGGTTGACGCCGTGCAGGACGAGGAGGTTCATCGGCAGCATTGTGGATCACGCCAGCGGCACCGTCAGCCGCGCCAATGCCGCGCGCGTGTCGGGCCGCACGCCGCGCCACCAGGCGAAGGCTTCGGCGGCCTGCTCGACCAGCATGCCCACGCCGTCGGCCACCTGCGCCGCGCCGGCCTGTTGGGCGGCGCGCAAAAAAGGCGTCAGGCCCTTGCCGTACACCATGTCGTAGGCCAGCGCGCCGGGCGCGAAGGCGCTGGCCGGCACGGGCGGCGCAGCGCCCGACAGGCTGGCGGAGGTGGCGTTGATCACCAGGTCGAAGGCGCCCTGCAACGCGTCAAAGCCGCCGCCGTGCAGCGCGCAGGCCCCGGCGTTCGGCGCCAGTTCGCGCGCCAGCGCGGCGGCCTTGTCCGCCGTGCGGTTGGCCACCACGATGCGCGCGGCGCCGGCGCGCGCCAGCGGCAGCAGCGCGCCGCGCGTGGCGCCGCCCGCGCCCAGCACCAGCACGGCC
>Ga0075163_10006794_pt1 | contig 15181 bp, 11 predicted proteins | sample JI1023141ADNA_FD_71478 | JGI IMG/M metagenome (GOLD analysis project Ga0075163, IMG submission 71478) | Wastewater effluent complex algal communities from Wisconsin, to seasonally profile nutrient transformation and Carbon sequestration -... | ecosystem: Engineered > WWTP > Effluent > Algae... | reverse complement strand
GGGCACGAAGCCGACCCGGCCCAATGGTCAAAAATGCTGTTCAAGGAACCGCCTGGCGAACGGCGATCGCATATCCATGTTCGCCGTTCCGGGCATGCGAATCAGCGATATCCCCTGCTGTTTCGGGACTTTCTCATCGCCTCGCCGGCCATGGCCGAGGCTTATGCCGAAGCGAAACGCCGCCTGGCCGCGAATCTGGCGGATCCTTCGACTTATCCGGAGGTCAAGGATCCTGTCGTCGATCTCATTTATCTGGGCGCCCGCGAATGGGCCGAACGCACGGTTTGGAACCAGTCCTGACGCGAGCTCGATGCGTCGGTACGCCCGTGTGGCTCGATCTGTTTCGACTTCACCGGAAACGACGGCGATGCCGACCATGGAACTTTACGGCAATTCGTCGATCTTGACGATGGTGCCCGACACGACGGACTCACTCAACGCAGCGAAGGCGGCATCCGGGACGATTGCGAAGAGATTCGGACATTTCTGGTTCATGCGGCTGAATCCGCTGGTGCCGATCGGGCAGAAACTCATGACGCGGCCGAATCTCCAGGCGTAGCGTTCGGTGATCGTCGGCCATCAGCGTATCGGGATCCAGATTCCGGACCATTTCGGATGCGCTGTCGAAGTGCATTCAAGTGTCATGATTGCAATAAGATAGGGTCGAATTACGAAACGGAATCCGGGTACCGGTTTCGCGTCTGGTCCAGGTTCCGACCCGATTTTTCCGAATCCCGGCGAATGGCCAGTTTCAGTGGCGGCGAATCGGCGATAGTGCATAGTCAGGCAGTTCGAAATGAGCCTGTTGCGATTCGGTACGGGCGAGATCGGCCAATTTCTTATCGTCGTGCGTGTCGGTTCTTTCGTGACCGGGACGATCCACCCTGGTGAAGTCGGTTTACTGGATTCGAATGTGCGATAAAACGACGTAACTTACTGTATGTAAAATGATTGGTATCGAATTACGAAACGGAATCCAGTGCTTTCGTCGTGCATCGGCAGGGGCTGCGAACACCCGGAGGCGGACGGGCGAATCATGCCGCACGGACGGATGTCGCGAATTGCCGCAAGTCATTGCAGAAATATCGGATAGGATCGAATTACGAAACGGGAATCCGGGTGGCGGCAATGACACGGCCGATGACCGGAGCATCCGTGCCAGTTGCATGCGTGTCGATACGAATCGGCGATCAGGCCGATCACCACGGTGCAATCTCCAGCGGCGGTGCGTCCGCCGTGCCGGCATAATCGAAAAATCACGTAACATGATTGACCACAGAAGGATCGAGTCGAATTACGAAACGGAATCCGGACGGCGGTGCGGTTTCTCGCCACGGATCGCAACCGCGGTTCATGTCGATGCGAAAAAATTCGCAAAGCGTTGCGAAAGCGAAGATAGCGTAGCGATTACGAAACGGATGGTCGCGTTCATGCCGAACTCACGGGCGCGGGGGGTTGTTCTCGCCCACCGTTCCGATAGCATAGTGGCACCTTCACCTCTGGAAGCAGGCTCGCTTTACCGGCGATCCTTTCGCTTCACCGCATCTCGTCAACCAGGAAATCCGATGAAACGCACCCACTTCACCAGTGTCGGTACATTGTGTCTATTGCTATTTTTCGGCATGACCGCCAGCGCCAGCGAAGCCAGCCTGGCTATCCCAGACCTTCATCAGGGCAAATTCAACATCTTCGGCCAGCAGATCAGCGGCTGGAACTTGCTCGCCTTCGGCGCTCTGGTCATCACGGGCACTCTGGGCATCAGCATCTCGCTGAGGCTCCAGATTCAGCGTTTGCCGGCTCACAAATCGATGCTGGCCGTGGCTGAGATCATCTTTCAGACCTGTAAGACGTACTTGATCCAGCAGGGCAAGTTTCTGCTCATGCTCTTCGCCATCATCGGCGTGGCCATGACCTATTACTTCATGTTCCTGCAGGGCGAAGGGGTTGCGACAGTCGGCCTCGTTCTGCTGTTTTCTCTCGTGGGGATGGGCGGTTCCTATTGGGTGGCCTATTACGGCATCCGGGTGAATACCTACGCCAACTCGCGCACGGCTTTTGCCGCACTCAGGGGCGAGCCCTGGGACGTCGTCAGCATCCCCCTGCGGGCGGGCATGTCGATCGGCCTGTTCCTGATCTCGCTCGAACTGGTCATGATGGTCGTGATCCTGCTCTTCGTGAATCGCAATATCGTCGGCTACTGCTTCCTCGGGTTCGCGATCGGCGAATCGCTGGGGGCCTCAGTGCTGCGGATCGCGGGCGGTATTTTCACCAAAATCGCCGACATCGGCTCGGACCTCATGAAGATCGTCTTCCAGGTGAAGGAAGACGACCCCCGCAACCCGGGCGTGATCGCCGACTGCACCGGCGACAATGCCGGCGACTCGGTCGGCCCCACCGCTGACGGTTTCGAAACCTACGGCGTGACCGGCGTGGCCCTGATCTCGTTCATCACCCTGGCCGTGCCGGACGTCGCCATTCAGGCCAAGCTGATCGTCTGGATCTTCGCCATGCGGTTCCTTATGGACTTCATGTCCGGGGCGTCCTATTTCATCAATCAGCGGATTTCCGAAAAGGAATACGCCGGTTTGAAGGATTTCGATTTCGAAGCCCCGCTGACGCGTCTTATCTGGATCGCCGCCGCGCTTTGCATTTCGACCTCGTTCGGCATGAGCTGGCTGTTGATCGGCGACCTTTCCGTCACCACGCTGCAGGGCGTGCCGACGGCCCTGCCGAACATCTGGTGGCAACTGGCGGCGATCATCAGTTGCGGCACGATCGCGGCCGTGCTGATCCCCGAATTCACCAAGGCCTTCACCAGCTCGCATTCGAAACACGTGCATGAGATCGTCACCGCCAGCCGCGAGGGCGGCGCGTCGCTCACGATCCTTTCCGGCCTGGTGGCGGGCAACTTTTCCGCCTTCTGGTGCGGCATGCTGATCGTCGGGCTGATGACCGGCGCCTATTTCGTCAGCCTTCAGGGCCTCGAAGCCGTCGCGGGCCAGCATGCTTCCATTTTCGCCTTCGGGCTGGTGGCGTTCGGCTTTTTGTGCATGGGGCCGGTGAATATCGCCGTGGACAGCTACGGGCCCGTCACCGACAACGCCCAGAGCATCTTCGAACTGGCCCAGACGGAGCACATCCCGGGCATCAAGGAAGAAATCGAACGCGATTTCGGCTTCACGCCCGATTTCGAGCGGGGCAAGCATTATCTGGAAGCCAACGACTCGGCCGGCAACACCTTCAAGGCCACGGCCAAGCCTGTGCTGATCGGAACGGCCGTCGTCGGCGCCACCACGATGATCTTCTCGATCATCCTGCTTCTGGAACGGGCCGGCATGTTGCAACTGAGCCTGACCGATGCCCCGGTTCTTCTCGGTTTCATAACCGGCGGGGCCGTGATCTTCTGGTTCTCGGGCGCTTCCATTCAGGCCGTGACCACCGGCGCCTACCGTGCCGTGGCCTTCATCAAGAAGAACATGGACCTGGACAAGAAAGAGGCCGACCTGGAGGATTCGAAAACCGTCGTGCGTATTTGCACCGAATACGCCCAGGCCGGCATGTGGAACATTTTCATTACGCTGATGTCACTCACGCTGGCCTTCGCCTTCTTCGACCCGAACTTCTTCGTGGCCTATCTGGTCTCGATCGCCGTTTTCGGGCTATTCCAGGCGATCTTCATGGCCAATGCCGGCGGCTCGTGGGATAACGCCAAGAAGCTGGTGGAAGTCGACCTGAAGGAAAAGAACACGCCGCTGCACGAGGCGACGGTCGTGGGCGACACGGTGGGCGACCCGTTCAAGGACACGACATCCGTGGCCCTGAACCCGATCATCAAGTTCTCGACGCTGTTCGGCCTGCTGGCGGTGGAAATCGCCATCGGCATGAAGGAATCGGCCCGCGATTCCGGCGGCCGCGACATCACGGCTTACGTGGGCCTGGTGATGCTGGCCATCGGCTTCACCTTCGCCTGGCGTTCGTTCTATTGCATGCGGATTCCGAAGGAGATCTGACGCGTTTCATCGTTCCGGGCGGATTCTTCATCCGCCCGGATTCGAAATCGGGACATTCCTGCAACTCGCCGCTTCGGAAGCCCCGCAAGCGGCGATAGCATTTGAGGGCCGTACAGGCTTATGCCTGATCATTCGCCCACGGATCGATGATGTTCGCTCGGGAAGCTCGAAAATGGCGTACGTTACGTGTCATGACATTGAGCCCATGCCGCAGAGCGGTCGCGGCGATCAAACCGTCGACTCCGGGAATGATTTCACCACTCTTTTGAGCGATAGCCGTCACCTCGCCCCAGATCAGAGCGACTTCATGATCGATGGGAAGAATTCGATCGGCGAAACTTTTCACCAAACCATCAAGCCAGTTTGCGAGAGCCTTTTTCTTCTTGCCGTTCGGCAGCAAGTGAACACCCCGAGCGATTTCCCCCAGACTGATGACGCTCAGATAGATGTCTCGATCATCCAGATTCGAAACCGCCGTCTCGACTGCCCGATTTCCGTCCGGTTTGCGGATCTCGGCCAGCACGCACGTATCGAGCAGCGTTCTCATAACTCGATGTCTCTGACCGGGCTTTGGTCGCGGTCCAGATTCAGTCCCTCCAGCGATGGGCCATCGAAAAGATATGCCTTTATGCCTGGCTTCTTGCCGGCCAAACGATCGAATTCGTCAGCAGCCACGACGACGACGGTGTCCTTCCTCCGTCGAATCACCTGCGGCCCTTCGCTGATCGCCCGATTGACCACTTCCGTCAATCGATTCTTCGCTTCGGCCAGGTTCCATTCCATGCGATGCTCCTTTATGGCTAGATTGGCTAGATCGATTGTACCATGCTCAATGGTGTTCGATCGAGGTGATTTATCGACGAATGCTCATTTGGATTCACCTCTCCCTGGCGATCGTTCGATCGCATGCGGATTCCGAAGGAGATCTGACGAATGCCGAAGATCCCGGGCGGCGGAACACGGCGGGTGAGCGATCTTGCTTCTCGAACACTCAGAAGAAAAGTCTTGACTTCGAGAAAAAGGGGGGGTAATCATAGAGTTCAATACTTCGATCGCTGATAGTTCATGATTCGCGGCTGTATCCGTAGGGTTTGTGTTCCAAAGTCGGAGTCGATTCATGACTCGATCGCTTCTGCTGGTTCTGGTTCTCATGTCATGGATGCGGTCCGCGATCGGTGCCGATCCATCGCCCATAACGCTCGATTCGATCGTCAAAACGATCCAGGCTCGTGAAAAAGCATTGACATCATTCGAGATCCATGGTCGGGAATTTATTTCTGACGACAACGGAAATCGTGTCGAACCGGGTGTGCTCTTCGAATTTACGTATGCTTGTGCAACAGGTGGGCGAGTGGAACTTCGTAATGTCGTGCATAGTCCAGACAACCTCACGCGACTCGACTGGTATCGCGATGATGGGCAGAAGATCTATCGAATGAGTTCCTTCGGATTCTCTGGCGAAGTTGTCGACTCCGTCACGATTCTCCCGACACCGAATTCATCCTCCGAAAATCGGTTCAGAAAGAACATTCTGCTGCATTCCCTGACGCCGCTCGGTGTCAAGCTTGGTGATCTCTTGATGTCGTCCGAGAGCTTTCGGGTTCAAGAGCATGCGAGTGGAGATCGCTTAGTATCGACGACGGTACGGAAGGGAAATGGAGAGCTTGGGTTGGTTCTTTCCGAACGCCATGATTTCCTTCCCTCAAGTATCGATTTTGGGAATGGTTTCAAGATCACAGTTACTCAGTTTCAACTTGTCGATGGCTTCTGGTTCCCCAAGAAGGCGATCCAGCAAATGCGAGAAATGGGAGGGAAGCCTATGAAAATGGCTTTTGAGGTGGATTCTATCCAGGTCAACATGCCTGTGAATCGCAATCGATTCGGATTGCCGGACTTGGAATCCGGTGTGGAAATTGATGACCAAACGACGAATACTCACTACATTGCTGGAGCCCCACGTAATGACCCCAGTGCCGCGAAGAGACTTCGGGCTTCATTCGAAAGGAAGTACCACAAGCATTCATCGGATGCGAAGGGTGCTGATGCATCCGTGTCGGTAGCCTCCCCATCCAAGACGCTGCCTATCGATAAAATGGCTTACCAGTCGACTGAACGATTTTCGATTGCTCGATTGTCGATGGTTATCTGCGTCGGTTCTCTACTGGCTGTTTGCTACTTGACCATCCGGATGAAGCGTTAATTCGATTCATTCGGACGTTTCGCAAGGGCAGCGGCAATTCGTGACTCCCTACTTCAAGGAGATATCTGGAATGCGTTTCCGAATCCAACACATATTCGCGACACGAAGCTGGGTGCTGGTAATTTCGACAGTTCTATGTCTTCTTTTCACAAGCCTCGCACTATATGCGGACCTGGGATCCACGCCGAATAACTTGGAATGCTTGGTACGCAAAAACCAGCCTTACCCGTGCAAGTCTTCCATGAAATCCGAGATCTCCGGTTGTGATGCAGTTACGAAGCCGGCCACGCTGTATTATTGCGAAACTGCAAATCCGCCTTCTAAAGACTGTCAGGATAGTCCAGCAAAAAGTTGCGATTCCACGCTCGTTCACCTTCGGACCTGTGGATTCGTCATTGACTGCTACATGGATGCACCAGTTCTCATCGGCGGAACTCAGGCTGTCTGTGGTCAAGCGTATTCCTACTGCCCCGGTGGCGGAGGAACGGCACCGTGAGCCATCTCAATTGAAGCCCACTCGTCAAAGTCGCAGTATCTGTTCAGGATCAATCAGGATCAAGAAAATGCAGGGCCTGCGTAATGGACAGCATCAAGCGTTCACGCTGATCGAGATGCTGGTGACGATCAGCGTGATCTCGCTTTTGATCGCATTATTACTACCTGCAGTGCAGTCCGCACGTGAATCGGCACGCCGCTTACGGTGCGCCAGCCAAATGGCGCAGATCGGTATCGCTGTGCAGAACTACGCGTCGATCACAGCCCACTTCCCGCCTTCCTGCATCTCTTCGAATGAGCCCTATCCCTATCCGAGTTCCATGACGGGAATATCGATTCGAGCGTCCATGTTTACCCGCATACTGCCGCAACTTGAGCAGGCCTCACTTTTCGATTCGATCAACTTCCATTGCTCGATCGATGAGCCGGCCGATTCACCACATGAAGGAACTGGCTTGATCGGAGAGTTCGCCAATTCGACGGCTCATTCGACATCGTTGCAGGTTCTTCTCTGTCCCTCGGACGGGGCTCCGATGCCGATCAAATCCGCTGGGACGAACATTCGTGTCAACGAGGGGGCTTTGCCTGATTCCGGCATCAGTACACCCGAAAAGCTCTCGGGACCATCCGGAGTGGTTTTCGTCTTCGTTCGAGACGGATTGACCGGTGGATTCCGAAGCTACCGGTCTTCCCTTGTTTCTTCCGTCACGGATGGACTGAGCAACACCGTACTGATGAGCGAGAAACTTCGGGGGCATGAGTTTCGCAATCCAGCCGATGCGATTTCGAGGTTCGATGCACGTAGACACTGTGCGATGCTCGTCGAATGGCCATACTGGCGATATTTCGACAGCGACGTACTCGTTAGCGTATGTCAGGATCCCGCGACAACGGTCGAAGGGGTCAACACGGGGCTCGGTATCAGCTGGATGGTCGGAACTCTGGTTCACGCGAACTATAACCATGTCAGCCCGCCGAATCCCGCATACGCGGATTGCAGCCATCGCGTCTTCAACCGACCTCTCGGCAATTTTGCGGCGCGTTCGCAACATCCGGGTGGCGTCAATGTCGGCATGGCCGACGGATCCGTCCGCTTCGTACGAAACGGCATCGCTTTGCCTGTCTGGCGCGCGATCGCGACGAAAGGCGGCGGGGAGGTCATTCCTTCGGGTGAGTTCTGATACCTCGGCTCGAGTAGTGATCGAATCAAGTAACGTTTCCCTTTGGATTCGGAGTTTCGAATGTCATCGCAAATCATGACGATTCTGACTGCTTTTCTGAGCTGCATTCTTGCGTGCGATCATCAGACAACAGAACCTGCATTCGGTCCGAAAGCGGTCGTCGAACCTCAGTCTGCCAGAATTGAGTCGAATGGAGAAAAACAAGCGGAAGTCGTGTCCTTCCGAATCCGGAATATGGGCGATGCTTCATTCGATGTCGTCGATATCAAAGCAAGTTGCGGCTGCACAGACGTCAAGATTGACTCGAACAAAATCGAACCCGGCGGCGAATCGATCATTACAGCGTCTATAACATCCATCGATGTCGGGACCAAGCACATGTCGATCGATGTGATCACGAACGTTCCAGGCGAGTCTCGACTTCCCATTCCTATCACGCTTGTCGGAACTGCGAAGGTTCCATATGTGATCAGGAATACCGAGAATATCGCTTTCGGTCAGGTCGTCGGATCAGGTGGTTCTCTTCCGATATTCGTCGAGACTCACGAAGCGGCCGGTTCCGACCCATGGATCAAATCTCTGAATACCGTCTCCGACAAGATCTTGATTGAAGGTGGGCTATTCGAGGAATCACCGATCGATGATAAAGTTGTTTTTCGGCAATACCGATTTCATGCGACTTTGAACAGCCTATTCCCGCCCGGAGAATTTTGGACGGAAGCGAATTTCGGACTTTCCGAGGCGATCGCCCGAAAACCGAAGCCGATTCCTATTCATGGTTCAGTGGTTGCGTTCGTACAAGCCAGCCCGAGTGCTATCTTCGGTAATTTCAGAGGCTTCGATCAAGTACCAGCGTTCGTGATCGCATTTCGAAAACTGACTGGGAAAGATCAGCTTCGGATTGATACCGTGTCAATCGATTCTGAACGCTACCTACTCGAAAAGATTCCATCCGGAAATGGGTTAGAGACATATAGAGTCCGCGTACGGAACGATTTCGGCAAAGAACTCACCGACGAACTTGTTTTTCGGACAGGCGTCGCTGAGATGCCCGAGATTCGTTTGCCAGTCAGGCTTCGTATTCGTGATTGAGTCGTGCGAATCGATTTTCGCAAAACCGGAAATTAGTTGAAGCGAACATTAGCATGTTCCCTTGAGCTCGAATCTATCGTTGTGGTTACCTCGCCGAAAACCGGCGTCTTTTGCTATGATCCATCACCGGTCCCGCGCGATTCTCCGGAACGAAGGACATCCGGATCGCCGGGCCGAAGACACTGACACCGCAACGCGAGAACATCCGCCCCATGCAAGCCTGGCTGAACCAGTACATCGACGCCCAGCGCAAGGTCTACGAATCCATCCCTCTGCCCGAGGTCGAAAAGCTCATCGGCTCCGTCAAGGAAGTCTGGGCCGCTGACGGCCACATCTTCGGCGTGGGCAATGGCGGCAACATGGCCAGCATGTCCCACTTCGCCACCGACCTCGGCAAAGGCGCCAGCGACAAGACCGGCAAACGCTTCCGCATCATCACCCTGGCCGACAACACCGCCTGGCTCACGGCCATCGGCAACGATTACCACTACGACGACGTCTTCCTCCGCCCCCTCCAGAACTACGCCCGGGCCGGTGACCTGATCATCGCCTCCAGCGTTTCCGGCAATTCGCCCAACCTCGTCAAGGCCGTGGAATGGGCCGCCGCCAATGGCCTGAAAACGGCATCGCTCGTCGGTGCCAAGCGGGGCCGGCTGGCGGAAGTCTCGGCCCAGACGATCGTGATCGACGACACGCATTATGGCCGTGTCGAAGACGCCCAGATGACCATTCTGCACATGATCTGCTATGCCTTCATGGAAGGCGGTGCCGCGTGAGTGGCGTTCCCGCTTTCGCCGGCGAGGTCATCCTTCGCCCCAGCTTCGCCCCCCGGCCGGGCATCACGCACGTGGTGTTCGACTTTGATGGTACGCTGTCGCTGATCCGCCAGGGCTGGCCCGATGTCATGGTGCCGATGTTCACCGAAGTGCTGCCCGCCCTGCCCGGCGAGACCGACGAAGACCGCCGCCGGATGGCCTTCGACGACATCATGAAGCTCAACGGCAAGCAGACGATCTATCAGATGATCCAGCTTGCCGACCGCATCCGCGAGCGGGGCGGCGTGCCCCAGGAGCCGCTGGAATACAAGCACGAATACCTGCGGCGGCTGGAAGAGAAGATCACGGCCCGCGTCGCCGGCCTGAACGCGGGCACGATTCAGCCGGACGACCTGTGCGTATTCGGCTCGCGGGCGCTGCTCGACAATCTCAAGGCCCGGGGGCTTTCGCTCTACCTGGCCAGCGGCACCGACGAGCCGTTCGTCAAGCGCGAGGCCGAACTCTTGGGCCTGACCCACTACTTTGGCCGCCACATTTACGGCGCCCAGGACAACTACCAGAACTTCTCGAAGAAGATGGTCATCGACCGGATTCTGAAAGAGAACGCCATCGACGGTTCGAAGCTGCTGGCCTTCGGCGACGGCTACGTCGAAATTCAAAATACGAAGGAAGTCGGCGGCCTGGCCGTGGCTGTGGCCAGCGACGAAGCCCACAACGGCTCGGGCCGGATGGACGAATGGAAGCGAGACCGCCTTTCGGGCGTGGGTGCGGACATCGTCATCCCCGACTATCGCGACGCCGCGCTGCTGCTGGATCTCATTTTCGGAACCTGAAACCGGTTGATGTGCTCCGATGGGGCCGGTACGGCGAATGTGCCGGCCTCTGAATTTCGATTCGAAATGCAACGCTACGGAAACGAAACTGTCGTGAACGTCGAACCGCTGAATCTGAAGCGTCTGAAAGTCTACCCGCTGGCTGAGCGCAAGAGCCTGACGAAGGTCGAGGATATTCTGCTTGACCCGGCTGCCGAACCGGCACCGGTTGACGCCGCCACTTCGGCCGCTGTCGGACAGGCTGTGGCCGACATTCGAAAGGCCCGCGACAAGGGCGCGGCCGTGATGCTCATTTATGGCGCCCACCTGCTTCGCAATGGCACCGCCGGCATTCTCGACCGCCTCATGGGGGCCGGCTACATCACGCACCTCGCCACGAACGGCGCAGGGACGATCCACGACTGGGAATATTCCTGGCTGGGCCGTTCGACGGAATCGGTGCGCGAGAATGTCGCCACCGGCACCTTCGGCACATGGGACGAAACCGGCAGGAACATTCATCTGGCACTGCTGGCCGGTGGTTTGAGAGGCGAAGGTTACGGCAAATCGCTGGGGCGTTTCATTTCCGAAGACGGCACCACGCTGCCGACGGCCGACGAGCTGGAGAACCTGCTCAAGGCCGAGCCACGCAGCCCCTTCGCCCCGGCCCGGGCCGATCTCCTGCAGGCGATCGTTTCGAATAAGTTGCAAACCGGGCGAGTGACCGTACGCCATCCGAACAAGCATGCATCCATATTGGCGGCTGCATTTCGTCATGGCGTTCCGATGACGGTGCATCCGGGCATCGGTTATGACATTATCTCGTGTCATCCGATGTTCGACGGCGCGGCGATCGGGCGGGCCGCGGCGGCGGATTTCCGGCTGTTCTGCGGCTCGGTGGAGAAGCTCGACGGCGGCGTGGTGCTTTCGATCGGCTCGGCCATCATGGGTCCGCAGGTTTTCGAAAAGAGCCTTTCGTGCGTGAACAATCTGCGATTGCAATCGGGCCGGCCGATCGTGGCCGGGCATTCGATTCATGTGGTCGACATGCAGGACGGCGGAGGCTGGGACTGGACGACGGGCGAGCCGCCGAAATCCAACCCGGCCTATTATCTGCGGTTCTGCAAAAGCTACGCCAGAATGGGCGGCGTGATGCGCTACGTGCAGGCCGATAACGCGGCTTTCACGCATCATGCGTATCGGGGCCTGATGGGGTGAAGCTACCGGGTAACCGGGATCTAACGCTTTTGAGGTGCTGTCGTTTCGAAACCTGTATCGATCGAAGAATCCATAGCGATCATTCCGTCATCATCGGTCGAATGCATTTGCAACGTGCCGTTCGATGACGGGTCGTATACTGACATAAGCAAAATGCCATAAGATTGTTTCGCACGTCCGGGCCGGTTAGGCTGGTGTTCTCCACCATACAAAATACAAGCTTCGTCTGGTTTTATCGAGGGTGAACGATACCGGGCAACAGTCCAGATCAGGTCATTTCCCATGCAATTATCCGAAATCCAGAAAATTGCCTTCGTCGGCGACTATTTGCCGAGAAAGTGCGGAATCGCGACTTTCACACATGATATGCACGCCTCGATCGCCGGGCAATTTCCGCAGGCCGAATGCTTCGTCGTGCCGGTGAACGATCGACGAGGGGGATATGATTATCCGCCGGAAGTGCGATTCGAAATCGACGAACCGGATCTGGCGAGCTATCGCAGAGCCGCCGATTTTCTGAACTTCGCGAATACCGACGTAGTGTGTCTTCAGCACGAATACGGAATATTCGGCGGCCCGACGGGCAGTCACGTCCTTGCCCTGGTCCGTGACCTGCGCATGCCTGTCGTGACTACGTTTCATACCGTTTTGCGAGAGCCGAACGATCAGCAGCGGCGTGTCCTGGTGGAACTTGCCGCGATTTCGGCCCGAGTCGTCGTGATGACGGAGCGGGCCAGGGCGTTTCTCCGTGAGATCTATGGTATTCACGATTCGAAGATCGACGTGATTTCGCACGGTATTCCGGACATTCCTTTGTCGGATCCGAATCCGTTCAAGGAGCAGTTCGACGTCGCCGGGCGGCTTGTGGCGCTGACGTTCGGGCTGCTGTCGCCGAACAAGGGCATCGAGTACATGCTCCGGGCCGTGCCCGAGATCCTCAAAACGGTTCCGAACTTCGTTTACATCGTCGTGGGGGCGACGCATCCGGGGCTTGTCCGCGAGCAGGGCGAACGCTATCGAATCAGCCTGGAGCGACTGGCCCGGGAATTGAAGGTCAGCAAGCACGTGATCTTCTACGACAGGTTCGTCGAACTCGATGAGCTGACGCAGTTCATTCGTGCCGCAGATACGTACGTGACGCCTTATCTGAACCCGGCGCAGATTACCTCAGGCACACTGGCCTATGCGTTCGGCTGCGGCAAGGCGGTCATTTCGACGCCCTACTGGCATGCCGAGGAACTGCTGGCCGAGGGGCGTGGCGTGCTCGTGCCGTTCGCCGATTCTCAGGCTTTGTCACGCGAAGTCGCCGGGTTGCTGGGAGACGAACCGCGCCGGCGCGCCATGAGTACCGAAGCGTACCGGCTTGGCCGCGAGATGATCTGGGAGCGTTCCGCGGCGAGATATATGGAGTCATTTCAGCGAACGCGGCTCGGGCGGCAGGATCAGCCGCTCAAGCCGCTGGCCGTACGCACGCTGGCCGAGCAGCAGGCCAATCTGCCCGATTGGCGTCTCGACCATCTTGCCCGGATGACGGACGATACCGGGATGCTCCAGCACGCGACATATTCCGTTCCGAACTACATCGACGGCTATTGCACGGACGATAATGCCCGAGCCTTGCTCCTGTCGGTGCATCTGGAGGAGCTGGGCCGATTCGGGACGGATGTCGATCGGCTGGCGACGCGGTATGCCGCGTTCCTTCAGGCAGCCTTCAACCCTGAAAACATGCGGTTTCGGAACTTTCTCGGTTTCGACCGCCGCTGGATGGAAGAGATCGGGTCGGACGATTCCCATGGGCGGGCGCTTTGGGCGTTAGGCGCATGTGTGGGAAGGTCCCGGCGGAGCGACTTGCCGGTTTGGGCGGCGACCTATTTCGAGCGTGCCCTGCCCGCGGTGCTCGAAACGACTTCGCCACGAACCTGGGCGTTCGGCCTGCTGGGCATTCGGGATTATCTTCGCAGGTTCGGCGGTGACCGACACGCCACACAGGCACGCGACGTGCTGACGGCCAAGCTGCTCGACGTGTACGACCGCACCACGACACCCGACTGGCCGTGGTTCGAGGAAGTGGTGAGCTATGACAGCGCCCGCATTCCCCAGGCGCTGATCGCGACGAGCTGCGACAAGGGCGCCTGCCGATCGCTGGAGGTCGGGCTGCACTCGCTGAACTGGCTCGTCCGGGTGCAGACGGCACCGCAGGGGCACTTCCGGGCTATCGGCTGCAACGGCTTCTATCGAAAAGGTCAGACACCCGCACGGTTCGACCAGCAGCCGATCGAAGCCTGCGCCACGGTCTCAGCCTGCATGGAAGCTTTCCGGGCCACTCAGGACGAACACTGGATGGCCGAGGCCCGGTCCGCCTTCGAGTGGTTTCTCGGGCGGAACGATCTTGGCCTGGAACTTTATGACCCCGGCACGGGCGGATGTTTCGACGGACTGCAGGAGGACAGGGTGAATCGAAACCAGGGGGCAGAGTCCACCCTGGCGTTTCTGCTCGCTCTGTCCGAGATGAGCCGTTCGTAAACCGGTCTGGCGGCGTTTCTCCAAACTAGGTAAGGTGCAACGTTTGACGGATGGCACGGCAGCACTTCAGAGAGGCCAGTTTCCACATGGACGTCAAACGTACCGGGGTCATTCTCCGGCCCAGCAATTCCCGTGTCGTCATCCGTCCGTTCGAGGTGGCGAACGACTCCAGGGCGGAGCGGATCATCTCCCGCGTCATGACGCTGTCCGAACAGGAAGTCGAAGTTCAGCTCGCCGTGGTCATGCGGGAGTTCCGCGAACGCCATCAGCGGACCCGCGAATTCTTCCTGACCCGTTTCGAGCAGGTCCGTCGATATCTGATCACGGATCAGCCGGTAAGTGAGTCGCGCCGCCTTCTGATCGGCTCATACTTCACGCAGGAATACGCCCTGGAATCCGCCGCGCTGTTCAACCCTTCGATGGTCTGGCATCCGGATCAGTCAGGGCTGGCGGAAGGCAGCCGCAGATTCGTGGTGAGCCTTCGGGCGACCGGCGAGGGGCATATTTCATCCATCACGTTCCGTTCCGGGGTGATCGACGCCGAGTGCCGGGTGCGCATGGACGAGCCGACCCGCTATGTCCAGGCCCCGGAACTGGTGCCTAACACGCTCTACGAGAAAGCCCTGTTTCATCGCAAGCTGACGGAGATCGGCGTCAACGGCCCGCTCACGGACCAGACGATGGCCACGCTCAGCGACCACTTCACGCTGGAAGAGCTGGACCGCACGTTGCAGAACCTGCTGAAAAGCCACCGCACCCGGCAGCGGGAATTCGAGCCGGTCGCGCATACGATGCTGGTTCTCGCCCGGGCCAATTACGAAATCCGGTTCGACCCTTCACTCGATATGTCCGAGCGAATCATCTTTCCGTCCTC
>Ga0075163_10006792_pt1 | contig 15183 bp, 3 predicted proteins | sample JI1023141ADNA_FD_71478 | JGI IMG/M metagenome (GOLD analysis project Ga0075163, IMG submission 71478) | Wastewater effluent complex algal communities from Wisconsin, to seasonally profile nutrient transformation and Carbon sequestration -... | ecosystem: Engineered > WWTP > Effluent > Algae... | reverse complement strand
TCGGCCCAGGCTACGTCCTGTCTGTGGTCGCTCTGGCAGCAGTAGGTGCTGTGCTGGCGGCGCTGCTGCCCTCGCTGCGCGCCAGCCGGCTGCGTCCCGTCGAGGCGCTGGATTCACTGTAATATGCGACTGCTCATCCTTGCGCTGCGCAACCTGCTGCGCAACAAGCGCCGCACGCTGCTGACCGCACTGGCCATCTTCATCGGTGCGGCGGCCCTGGTTGTTCTACAGGGCTTCGCCAAGAGCCTGCTGGACGTGATGGTCGAGATCATCGTTCTCTCCAAGAGCGGGGCGATTCAGGTCCATCGCCGCGACCACATCGGCTCGGACAATCCGCTGACGCTGACCATGCCGCACGATCCAGCGCTGGTCGCGCGCATCCGCGCTGTGCCGGGCATCACGGCCGTCGCCCCGCAGATCGGCTTTGAAGGGGTGATATCCAACGGCAGCGAGGCGGCGGTGCTCAAGGCGCTGGCGATCGATCCAGCGGTCGAGTACACGGTCTGCCCCAAGCGGCTCACCAACCTCACCCCGGGCTCGCGTGCGCTCAGCGCCGGTCAAGGGCATGAGCAGGAGGCGCTCATCAGCAAGCCGCTTGCCGACTCGCTGGGTGCCAAGCAGGGATCAACGCTGGTCGTGCAGTCGGCAGGCCCGCATGCCCCGCTCAATGCCCTCGACCTGGAGGTTGTGGGATTCTTGCCGATTCGCCACTTCAGCGAGACCAAGCGTCAAGCGACCGTCACGCTCAGCTTCGCGCAGGAGCTCCTGTCCATGAAGGGAGAGGTCACCACCTACATCGTCGGCGTGAGCGATCTGGATGAAGTGGATCAGACTGCGGCGCGACTGCGCACCGCGCTGGGCAGCGACTACGATGTGAGATCCTGGTATGACCTCGACACCCGCACGCGCGAGGCCACGAACAACTACCGCTACGCGCTGGGATTCGTCGCGGTGGTGCTCTTTGTGCTGGTCGCAGCCGGCTGCATCAACACCATGCTGATGTCTGTCCATGAGCGGGTGCGCGAGATCGGCACCATGCTCGCTGTAGGAGTGCGACGCTGGCAGATCATGATGCTCTTTCTGTGGGAGGCAGTGGCGCTGGGACTCTTCGGCGGCTTGGGCGGTTCGGCGGCGGGGTATCTGCTGGTGCGCTGGCTGGGCTGGCGTGGTGTGACGCTGCGTCCACCGGGTGGCGAGCTGACCATCATCCGGCCGAATGTCGGCTTGGGATTCCTGTGCGCAGTGGTGGGCTTCGCACTCCTCAGCACGGTGCTGGCCGCGCTCTACCCTGCGCGCAAGGCAGCCCGGCTGCGTCCGGTGGATGCGCTGCGCGCGACGTGAGTTGAGGCGACCGGCAACCTGCGCCTTCATGCTAGGGAGCGAAAGACGCAGTTCTCGTTGGCAAATCAGCATCGTTTAAACGAAAATCGAACCCGCCCGCAGGCCTCCGCAACCTGTCCGCACCCCATCCACAAGCCCCCTCTCCGACGAAAGAATCCCGCACGACCTCAGAGGGCTTGAAGACGTAACGGCGCAATCTCGTCTGGAAACAGGTGCTTGGAGGGCTGGGATCCAAGGTCGATCAAAGGAACCATGAGATGGTTCGGCTGCGTCAGCCTCCGATTCGCCGGCGCGTTGCGTCGTAGGCGCCGGATGCCAGGGGTCGCACGAACTGCGCCTCCATTTCGGCGGCGGACGGGTACATGGCGAGGCCCGGCCCGCCCGATGCTGCTGCCTGCGCCCTGCCTCCTCCGCCCGTGGCTCCAGCATCGGCCAAGCGGAAGAGCGCCACCACCGCCGAGATCACGAAGGAGCGACGCGCATCCTCGCCGCTGAGCGCTGGCACCCGCCGGGCGATGCGCACCAGCTCGGGAACTGCCTCTCCGAGCGCACCGGACAGCTCCAGCATGCCAAGCGGTCCGCTGAGCAGTCCCGACTGAACAAAGATCTTCCGGATGGCGGTGATCTCGTCGCGCGGAAAGGTCTCGGACTGAACCGCGGCGGCAAAATCCCCGGGTCCGGTTGCAAGGATCTGCGCGCAGAATTTCTCATTGGTTTCGAGCATCGAATCCCTCCATGTGGGTGCTCCCGCCGTGCGCGGTTCGTCAGACTGCATGTTCCGTAATCAGCCCGCGGATCAGCGCATTGGCAGTGCCGGATAGGCTACTAAAATCCAGCGTGAATTCTGGGCGCAGGTTCATCCGCAAGAACACAATCTCGGCCACCACCTTGACCTTCATCAGCGACTTGGCATTGGAGAACTCCCCTTCGAACATGGCGTAGCGGATATCAAACAGCTCGCCCAGTGCCAACCTTGCGACCTGCTCAGCAACCCAGGCGAAGCCGCGCATCAGCGCCTTGGTTCCGAGCATCGCCCCCTCGGCCGCCTTCAGCGCCGCGGTGGCCACTGCGTGCGCGGTCCACAGCGCGACCAGCCGCGGGTCCAGGTCGAGCGGCAGGCTGAGCACCAGAAAATCTGCGGCCTCCAGCGCCAGCCGCGCCAGCTTCAGCACCGCCGTGGCGATTCCATACGCGATGTACAGCCCCGCGAGCTTGGGACCCACCCAGACCCAGTCGCGCGCCTTGCTCGGGGACCACGGCCAGTTGACCGCCGGCAGGCTCGCATACCACTCCTTGGTGCGCTCGATCTCTTCGAGCAGCGAGTTCACGCTCCGCTGCGCGCCATCCAGCTCGTCCTGCAGCTGCCGCAGTCTGCGCGATATTGCTTCGCGCTCCTGCTTGACCTGGAATCGCATGCTCTCGATATCGAGCAGCAGGCGCTCCACCCTCCCTTGGGCGGCGCGGATGTCCGCCATGGCCTCGTCCAGCGCCCGCTCCCCCTCGGCGGCGAAGGAGTGGATGGCCTTGATGGCCTCCTCGCGCAGGCGGGCGAAGAAGTCGTTGCGCATCTCCGCCTTGATGTACATGTGGCTCAGGTTGAGCGAGGCGCGCAGCTGAATGCGACAGTCGAAGAGTCCCCACAGGGCGCCGCGCACATCCGCGGCCAGGCCACTGCGCTGCACGCGCACAAACACGTCCGAGGAGATTCCCAGCACAGACGCGAAGCCCGAGATGTAGAGCTCCTGGCTGCGGTAGCGGCTGAGGTTTATGTAGAGCTGCGGCCCCATCTTGGGCGCGAGCTGCCGTCCGCACGCACTCCCGGAGAGCTCCACCTGGCACCGACCCGCTTTTGCGCAGAGGTTGTCGGGACGTCGCTCGGGGCAGTCAGCGGCGCACTGGAACAGACGGGTCCGCGCCAGCCCCTTTTCGTCGCGCGACTCGCGCAGCTCCAGGATGCCCAGGATGTCGATCGGATCGAGGGTGGCGTAGCCCTGTATGCCATCGTTGTAGTCGACCCGCAGGTACAGATCTCCGCTCCAGCCAAGCAGCGTCACGCCCACCTTGATGGTGATGCCCTTCTCATCAAAGTAGAAGCTGCCGATGTACACAGGCTGCGGGACGATGCTGATCTTCAATCGCCGCAGCTCGAATCGATCCAGCACATCTCGCAGCTCGCTGGGCAGCGTGCTCGGTCCGCAGAGTGTGCTCACGATGTCGGGCAGCTTTACGTTCTTCGCATCGCCGACAAAGACGCACTTGTCTGAGTCGTTCGTATCGATCAGCACGGCCATCATCGCCGAAGTGCGACCGATCTGAAGCCGTCCGGTAAAGCCCAGCTGATCGAGCCAGGGCTCTTCCGCTTTCAGGGCCAGCTGCGCTGCCAGATCGCTGATCGTCAGGTTCTGAATACCCAGCGGGTTGTGCCACGAGCCCTCCATGGACAGCGAACCGACGAGGTTTCCTCCTTTTCCCTGCTGCGAGGCGAGCTGCCCGGTGAAGCGCAGCCGATCACTGCCGATCTTCACCTCAAGCGTCTGAAACACCGAGATCTCAGTCTGCGGCGGCGAGGTGATCACCTTGATGCCCACCCCGACTTCTCGGAACCACAGCTTGCCCGGCAGGATCTCCAGATCGATGCCCAGAATCGCATCGGCCGCGATCAGACTCTTGGCCAGGACCATGTGGAGCTGTAGCTCGTCGACATGAAACAGCTTGCTGATGAAGCGAAGGACCGGATCCTCGGTCTCTGCCAGGCGCAGCGAACCATAAAAGTTCAGACCGGGCATCAGCTTGATGGCTGCGACCTGATCATTGGTGACGACGATCCCGAGCAGGCGGCGATTGGGATTCGATTGGTACCTTGGCGAAGCCTTGTAGAACTGGATGCCACCGATGAGCGGCACATCTCCGATCAGGCCGCGCAGGCCAAAGGGCTCGGGCAGGTGGAACTTCAGCATGTAGCCGAACTTGCGCTGCGTGCTCGAAATTCCCTGGTCGTTCTGAACCTCTTCCTCAAGATTGTAAAAGTCTGCCTCCACCTCGATGGACGCTGCGCCGAACAGCTGCACCTTGCCCGACAGCCGCAGCCCGAGGGTCTTGGCGCCCATGCCATCGCCGCCGTCTGCGCTGCTGATGGTCTTGAGTCGGGGCTGGCGGATCTTCAGAAACTCCGGACTCAGCGTGGACAGGGCCGTCAGCGGATCGAAGTCGCCCAGCAGATCACTGCTGAGGTTGAGCAGATCTCCATCCGCAGCTGCAAGGGCCTCGGAGAGGGTCCGGGCCAGGGAGCCGAACGGCGCCGGCAGCCGGCTGAGGCTCTCCTCCGACGGCAAAAACTCGGTCACTGCCACCCGCACGCCGGCCGCTACCGTCACCTCGGCCTGGGCGGCGTCGCTGGGCGATGAGCAGAATACGAACACGGATCCGGGCTGCAGCACCGATGGGGCAGGGGCGATCACGCCTGCCCTGGCCACGGTCTCCGGAAGCACCGGCATGGGCAGCGCGGAGAGCGCCGCAAGGGCCTCTGCATCCTGCACCGTCGGCTCGTGTGGGGTGCCGCCCTCGACGATGGTCAGGCCCTGCCTGCGCACCCAGCTGGCCTTGACGCGCAGGATGCCGTGGTGGCAGCCGACGGTGCTGTCCATGGCGTACTGCCCGCTGGTGCCGTCGAGCCGCCAGTAGCCGATGAGCCCAGGCTCGGTGGGCGAGAGCCGCGTGCGGTAGTCGCGCGCGATCTCCTGACCGGTGCGCGCCCGGTCCCAGAGCGCCACGTCGCAGAGCTGGCCGCAAAAGCCGATCCGAGAGCCCTCGGCTGAGTCCGAGGTGTAGCCGAGCCGCAGCTCTCCTCCGAAGCGATTCCGGCCCAGGCCGATGACCCGATGCACCGGGCGGCCGTTGACATACAGCGCGAGCTCTGCGCCCTGCATGCTCAGGCTCAGGGCCACGTGATACCAGGTTCCCTGGGCCAGCTCGAAGCTCGATGCGAACTTCCGGTTGCCGACCCGCACGGCCAGCCGGCCCTCATCTACTCCCAGGAGCAGCGACTCCTGCTCCGGACCGCCGCTCAAATGGAACACCGGCAGGATCTCCTGCTCAACAACGACGCGGCAGCAGAGCCAGGCCTCCAATGAAAAGCTGCTCTCAGGCAGGTGCAGGCGGTCGCTTGCGCCCAGGCTCACGCCATCCGGCCTCTCTGGGATCCGGATGTGGTAGCCCAGGCGCAGGCAGGTCTCGGGGAACGGCAGCGTCATGCCGGTGCGATCCGTCCAGCCGATCCAGGAGATCCGCTCCTGGTCTTCGCTGTGGTCTTCGCTGTGGTCTTCGCTGGGGTCCTCGCTGGGGTCCGGCTTGGCCTTGGCGCTCAGGTCCAGCGGGGCCTGCTCGAAGAGCCAGGCCATGATGGGATCCGCATGCTGGTCGGCTGCGTCCGACTCTGGCGACTGCTTGAACAGCGCCTTGCTGGCCCACACCGCAACCTCCTCCTGCGAAAGGCTGCGCGCGAAGAGTCCTACCTGCCCCAGCTTCTCGCTGAGTGTGAAAGTCTCCGGATTTCCCACAAACCCTGGCCAGTCGAACAGATTGGGCTGGAACTGGAAGGAGGCAGGCAGGGTGTCGTCCTCCATCCAGTTTCCCTGGTACGACCCGTAGGTGAGGTTTGGGCGCTGCTTCGCACCGTTCAGATAGATGGCGCAGAGCCGATCGTCCCTGTTCCAGATCACAGCGATATGGTTGAAGCGGCCCGGAAAGAGCGGTGTGATGGTCTCGAGGGTGCGCAGCTTCTCGCCGTCTTGACAGGTGATCGCCAGGTAGCCGCTTGCCCGCATCCAAACCGTCAGTTTCGTAGAACCGCTCTCGATTCGCAGGATGCCGGCCACCGCTTCTCTCGGAACCCATTCCGGTATCTCAGGGTACTCGATGAAGAACGTGAGACTCGACTCCCACAGGTTCACGCGCGCCAGCGCTTCCAGGCCCCAGCTTGGCGAGGGGAAGTTCGGGCGGGAGTCGCCTCCCGAGCACAGCTCAAGGGCAGTCATCTCGCTTCGCGGCCTGAATACAGCAAGCGACAGGTGCAGATCCGAAAGGGGCAGCCAGCGCAGCTCCCCGCGCAGCTCGGCGGCACAGTTCCTTGGGGTGTAATCCTTTGTCTCAGCCCCTTTGCCCTCTTCGAAGCGCCAATAGCCGCACAGACCCGCTTCCGCGCCGAGAAGCCGCTGTCGCATCAGCTGGCGCACCTGACCCTCGGAACGCGCGTGGTCCCAGAGTCGCACCTCATCGAGCCGGCCGATCTGGGCGCCGCCCTGCTCTGAATTGCCGATTCGATCGATGCGGAAGAGCGGTGCCAGCAGCGCCTTTTCTTCCTCGGAATACATTACTTTTTCATATCGTTTGTTCCAGCTTCTGAGCCTCGGATTCCGGTACGCAAACTCGTCCCCGCTCATCTGGCTGTCGAGCAGCGTCTCGCCATCCAGCACGGCTCGCAGCACACTCGATTTAGAGCTTGGATCCAGCATCAGCGCCAGGTGATGCCATCCTGGGCAGAGCCTGTGCAGGATCCCGTCCATGTCGCTGTCTTCTGCTGTCTCAGCGGCAGTCAACCGCACGTTGATGCCGAAGGGCAGTCTGGCTTGCAGTTTCCCCTCCGATGCATAGATCCGGAACTCGCTTAAATGCGCATCCTCGGAGTAGTCCTTCTTGGACCGCCAGCCGCCTTCTATCAAGACGCTCTGGCCGCTCTCGCATTCCGGCAGCGGCGTCGAGATCCACATCTCGATGGTGAAGCGGTCGAGCACCGGCGGATCGCGCAGCACCATCACCGCGTCCCGGCTGCACAGATCCACGGTGCCCTGCGGCGCGAGCAGGCTGTCGCCACCGCTGAAGCGCTCGAAGTAGCGGCGCACGCCCGGTGCGCTGCGGCCGGCCCGATCCGTCAGCTCAGCCCCGATGGGCAGATCTGTAAGAAAGCGGAAATAGCCCAGCAGGCCAGGGGAAAAATCGGGGAGGCGCCGGTTCATCACCTCCTGAACCTGCGCCTGCGAGAGCGCTGCGTCGTGCAGCGCCACAGAGTCGACGATCCCATAGAAGAAGGCCTGCTTCTTCTCGTCGGTGCAGAGCGCCCCGATGGTCATCGGCGCGGTGCTGGGCAGGGTGGCGGCCGGAGCGGTTCCGGAGGCCACTTGCAGGCCGTTTACATACAGCCGAATCTCCGGCGCATCAATCGACTGCACGTCCACCACCGGACACTGCACCGCGGCCCCGCTGGCCGTGATCACCGTCTGCTGCTCGGGCCGCCCCTCGGCGTCCATGCGCACCACGGGGGTAGCGATGGGCCGCTTCGCGATGGTCGCAGCGATGTGGTTCCAGCCTTCGCGAAGATTTCCGCCCGCAAGCGAGAAGTTGTTGCCCGTGCGCTCGTAGTCGAGCCGCAGCGTCTCACCGTCGAGCGACAGGGCGAACTGGCACTCCTGCTCATTTTGCGCTTTGGCCACCACGGTCTGCCGGCCCAGCAGCATTCCCGGGCGGATCCAGGCCGTGATGCTGAAGCCGCTACAGGTGCTCAGCGCGTCGCTGCTCGGGATCTCCACGTAATCCCCGGCGCCATTGAACTTCATGCCCTCAAACTGCACCGGCGAGGCCTCCAGCCAGTGGGGCCGCTGCGCCTCGCTGCCGCCGCCGAGTGTGCCGTGGTAATGGGAGGGGCTGCGGTCGAAGAGGTTTACGCCGCTGCCATCCTCGATGGGATAGTAGGCCACAAGCCCCGGGCTGTCGGGCGACACGCGGCGATTCATGTTGGCCTGGAGCTGGATGCGCGTGCGGCAGGTGTTCCAGATGCGGATCTCGTCGAGGATTCCAGCAAAAAAGGCCCCGCGGCCATGGCCGGCTGCGCCCAGGGCGGCGCTGGCTCCGGCAAGGTCGGCGGCAAGCGAAAAGTCTCCGGCCACGCTGCGATCGAGCTCCCCATCGATGTAGATCCGGGTCTGCTGCGGCTCGATGACCACCGCGGCGTGATACCACCGGCCCGGACACAGCGCGGCCAGGCTCTGCGCCAGCGGACCGCCGGCGCGACTGCAAAACTCCACCCGCCCGTCCGCTCCCAGCGACAGCCGCGCCTGCTCCGCTCCGCTGTGCGTGCCGAGCAGCGTGCAGGCCCGCCCTTCCCAGGTCAGCCACAGCTCGATGGTGGTTGCGGCCCGCTTGCAGAGCAGCTCGGCCGGCACCGACACGTAGTCATCCACGCCATCGAAGCGCAGGCCCATCTCGTCCCGCTCGCCCTGGCGCATCCAGGCCGGCAGCTGCCGCGGCTCGCCGCCTCCGAGCAGGCCGTGGAGGCCATGGCTGGTGTTGTCGAAGATGACCGCTCCCGAGCCCTCGTCGCAGGGAAACAGCGCCAGCAGCCGCGTATCCCCCGCCGGCAGCCGGCGCCGCAGGTAGGCCTGAAGCTGCTCCGCGGAGCGCGCCGTCCGCCACAGCCGCACCTCGTCGATGCAGCCCTTCAGGTAGCTGTCTGCGGCCCAGCTGCTGCGTCCGATGTAGTTGAGCCGCCGCAGCACGCTCGCCGGCAGCTGCATGCTTCCGGTGGCGACCTCCTTGCCGTTCACATAGAGCCGCGCGGCGCCGACCTCGTCGATGGTGCCGGCCAGGTGCAGCCACTCCTTGGTGCGCAGCACCCCGGGGGCGCTCAGCGAGTAGCTGCGGCCCTCCCGGTACACGGTCAGGCACAGATCCGGGCGGGTGCTCACGCTGGCCAGGATCAGGTTGTCCCGGCCGGGCCCATTGCCCAGATCGACGATGCGCGAGCCCGACTGGAGCGCCTCCAGGTACACCCAGGCCTCGATGGTCAGGCCCTGCGAGAAGTCGGCCTCCATGGGGGGCAGGGAAATCCAGTCGTCCACGCCGTCAAAGCGCAGGCCATCCATCAGCAGCAGCGTCGACTCGATCCACGCCGGCCGGCTCGTCCCGTCCTGCCGGCCCAGGGTGCCCAGGTAGCCGCGTGAGGTCTGATCGGCGATCACCTGGCCGTTGCCCTCGTCGCAGGGGAAGTACGCGCGCAGGCCCGCCTCGCTTCCGGTGAGCGCCTGATTCCAGCAGGCCGATATCTCTGCGGCCGTGCGCACCGTGCCCCAGACTCGCACCGCATCGATCGTGCCACTGAAGGACGCCTCGGCATCGCGGCTGCGGCCACCGATGGCAAGCGGCGCAGTGCAGGGCTTGCCCACAAGGTCAAAGGGCACCAGGCGCAGCTCGCTGTAGCGATTCCACCGAGGAGCGCTCACGGGCACGCCGTAGGGGCGCGGCTTCAGCTCGGCCGCGACCGCACCCCGAAAATCGGCATGCTGGCGGGATCGGGCAGAGTTCCACAGCCCCTGTCTTTGACTCGGGGTCTCGTCCGGGTGTAGGGGCCGCGCCCACATCGCCAGCATGCCCTCCTCGGTGCCCAGGGGGCAGCCCTCAAAATCCTGGCAGGCTCCGGCCAGGCCCCGCGGCAGCTCCCAGAGCGCGAGCTCGGCCACCTCGGCCCGCAGCGTGCCCGATTCCCAAGGGGCCTTGCCGATGAGCAGCGCGCCGTCGCTGGTGGGGCTCGCTGCGGCCTTTGCCGTGCCCACCACAACGCCATCGCGAAAAAGCGTGAGGGTCTTTGCCGTGCGATCCACCTGGCAGCCGTAGTGGTGCCAGGCCAGATCAGGCTCCGTCGCTGGGGCCGCAACCGTCTGGCCGCCCAGGCGCAGCGTCAGCCGATTATCGATGAAGCCGAAGAAGAGTCCTTTGTCGGCAGCAGCGCCCTGGGCCATCAGGCACTGGCTGCCACCGGCCGCCTCGCGCTTGGCCCACAGCGACAGCGAGAAGCTCTTGTCTGCAAGGCTGATGTCGCCGCCGTCGATGAAGCCGCCGCTGAGCCGGATCGCGCTCATCGTCAGCTCCTGCCGCGCTCCTTCCAGGCTGGCCGGCAGGCGGTTCGCGGTGGCATCCGCATACGAGACGCCGTAGCCCTGATCCAGGCGCCACAGACCCTGAAGTCCCGCTTCGGTACCCCGCAGCCGCATGCGCCAGTGGGCGGCAATGAAGCTCTCCAGCAGCGGCACCTTCCAGACGCTGACCTCTGCCATCTGCCCGACGAAGTGGGGCCGCGGCGCGGCGGCGGCGTAGCCGATGTTCAGGCCCTCCTGCCGGTTGAAGCCAGAGCTGCTCTGGCTGCCGGTGGCCAAAAGCACGCCATCGGCGTAGAGCCGCTGACCGCCCACGGCGCCGCCAAAGGTATGCACCACGTGATGCCAGCGCCCATCGGCGAAGTTGAGGCCCGTGGAGCCGATGGTCTCCGCCGGGCTCAGATGCGCGCGCAGGTTTCCTTTTTCATCCAGAAAGACATCCCGATCGTGCCCGCCCGCGCTGAGGACCCCGGCATCCGCACAGATCAGCCCCACTCCTTTTTCCTCGGTCTTGAACCAGAAGCTGGCGCTGTAGGCCGTCTCTGAAAGATCGATCTGCGGGATCGATACGTAGTCGTTTACCCCATCGAACTGAAGCACTGCCCGATTGGACATCGTGCCCCGGCTGATCCGCACGCAGGAGCCATCGGGCTTGCCATCGAGATAACAGTTCAGCTCGTCCGTCGCATCATTGAACGACACCGCGATGTGGTACCAGCGCATCGCCTCAAGCGGCGTATCACCCTGGACATAGATGAAGTCGCCGCCGTCGTAAAAGCCGCCCTGGATGCGGTTGCTGTCCCCGATCTTGAGGCAATATCCACCGCTCTGAGCAGCGCTTTCACATTTCTCGATGATCGTCTGTTCACAGTCCCAGCCGCTGCGGAAGATCCACGCTTCCAGGGTCCAGCTCTTGACCAGATCCAGACCGTCATCGTGAGGCACCAGGACCACGTCCCCCTTCCCCTCGAACTGCAGCGCAAACTGGGGAGCGCGGGCACCGACCAGGGCACCCGTGGCGTTGATGTAGGGGGACTCCGGATTCTCCGGATCGATGCGCCGGATCTCTTCTTTGATAACAATCTGTGCATCGCTGCGGGCAGCGATCGAACAGAGGATTTTATGATTGGTGACGTCCCGCGCAACGAACTGATCACCGAAGCTGGCAGACTGGCGATAGTCCTGTCCCGGCCGCAGCATCGCAGCGAGCTCCTCGGTGCCGCCATTCAGCCAGAACACGCGGATCGGGTTGAAGTGCTTGTTGATAAAATGGAGCGTGATCATATCCGACATCCTCCCCCAGACTGGCCAAACGGTGCGCGTGATCAACAGAATGCAAAAGAGCACACCGCTGCGTATTCTTGCCCGAGCTCTATTCGCAGTCCATGCGGCTGCTCCGTCGGAAGCATGCGCTACGGCCGTGGCTGCGAAGCAGAATTTTCAGAATCTTCAGAAGTCTGAAAAATTGAGCACATAACTCCTGGATCCAGGTGAATCAGATCACCCCAATCCGCACCCGGCACAAAGGCGGCGCGAGCTCGGAGCGGACCTGGATGTGCTGCGCAAAGATGCCGTCCGTCCACAGACTGGCTCAGACGCCGTAGAGACCACGGGCGCGCGTCAGAAACTGCGCCATGCCGCGCATTCCGGAGCGGGCATTGATGTCCTCAACCTGCTGTAGCAGCGGCTGCACAGATGCTGCGGGCTCGCCCAGGCGGTGGCGCTCAAAGGCAATGCGCCACAGCACCCAGCCATCGATGTAGGTTGTGCGAGGCGGCGGACGCAGGTGCAGCGCCCGCTCGAACAGGCGGCGGGCCACATCGGGCCTGCCGGAGCGGGCTGCGTACACGCCCCGCAGCACCAGGGCGCAGCCGCGATAGGATGGCAGCCCACCGAGGCGGCGCTCGATCAGGCGTGCGTGCTCGCGCAGCCGGCTGGTCAGTGCGGGCACGGCATCGGGGCCCTCTTCGTCCGCTTGCAGCAGCAGCGCTTCGCTGCGCTCGATCTGCATCAGGAAGCCCCAGCCGTGCACGAGGTGATGGCTCACATAAAGAAGGTGCGCCCGCTCGAACAGGGCGCTGGCGTCCCGGTAGCGGCCGGTCATGAAGGCGATGCCGCCGAGGACTTCGGTGGCCACGGCCTCGACGGCAGGCAGCGCGAGCCGCACATCGGCCGACAGCAGGCTGCGGGCGCGCTCGGCCGCCTTGTCAAAGTCGCCCTGGATCGACTCGATCAGCGCCTGCGCGCAGCTGGTGTCGGCGCGCAGCCACGTGATCTGGAGCCGCTCGACGATCTGCATGGCGTCCTCCAGATCGCGCGCAGCCTCGGCGAAGCGGCTGCCCAGGATCTCGGCCCAGGCCGTGAAGTTGAGCGCCCAGGCGAACAGCAGCGGATCGGCCAGGCCCTGCGCCTGGAGCACCCCCTGGCGCAGCAGATCGAGTCCGCGCTCGTCGTTGCGCAGCAGCATGTCGGCGCCGCCGCGCAGCAGGTTCACGCGCGCCAGGCCGTGGCGGTCGTCGTGCGAGCTGGCCAGGGCGCGCGTCCGCCGCTCGACCCACGAGCCGAGCCAGGTCCAGCCGGCCACCGCCAGAAACACTGCCACCGCCGCGCAGGAGTCGACGACGTGCGCGGGCTGGAAGTGGCGCGCCGCCGCGCGGGCAAAGGCGAAGTGGTGGGCGGCCGTGCGCTCGTCATTGACCCAGCGGTAGAGCAGCGCCAGCTCCCGGTGCAGCAGCGCGCGCTCTTCGCACTGCCGGCTGGGACTCTCGCTGTCCAGCGGCTCGGGAAGACGCCCCTGGATCGGGGTCGAGGGCCGCCAGCGCAGCAGTGACACGAGTACGAGCAGCGCATCAAATGCCAGACGCACGAACAGCATCACCCGTCCCTGCGGCAGCCGGTCGCCCAGCACCTCCAGCGCCCGCTCCAGCACGGTCATGGCGCCGGCGGTGTCGCCCAGGCGCAGGCGGGCGAGGCCCAGCTTGCGCAGCCGTCGCGCCCGCAGCCCGACAGCGCTTTTCCTGGCGTGATCCGGGTCGTGAGACTTGACCAGCGCGGTCAGCGCAGCCACCGCCTCCTGCGCCTGCCCGAGGGCAATCTGCGCCTCCGCAAGTCCCTCGCTGAGGCGCTCGCGGGCCACGCCGCGCTCGCCCTCGGGCAGCGCATCGAGACCGGCCAGCGCGTCCTGGTAGCAGCGGTGGGCCGCCGCATAGTCGTGCCCGCCGAGCGCCTGCTCGCCGGCCAGGAGCAGCCAGCGGACCGCCTGCTCGCGCTGCCCGCCCTCGGCATGATGGTGGGCAAGCAGTGCGGCCGATGAGCTTGGGCGGCGCTCCAGGGCTCTGGCCATGGCGGCGTGGCAGTGGCGATGCGCAGCCTCTGGAAGTGCGAGGCGCAGCACGTCGACCAGGCGCGCGTGCTCGAACTCGTAGGTGTCGAGCTGCTCCCGGGCTGCAGCTTCGCGCAGCGGATGGACGATGTTCTTGCGCAGGGCCTCATCCAGCCCATCCAGCACTTGATCTTCGGGCAGCCCGCTGGCAGTCACGAGCAGGTCAACATCGAAGCGCATGCCGGCGACCGCAGCCCAGTCCACGATGCGCCGCGCGCCCGCTGACAGCGCGAGCAGCCGCGCCGCCAGCACCGCATCGGTAGGCGCCTGCGGCATAAACCGCCAGCCGCCCTCCTCGCGCTGGAGGCTGCCTTGGTCGGCCAGCGCCCGCAGCGTTGACTGGGCGAGCAGCGGATTGCCGCGGCTCTCATGCATCAGGTGCTGGAGCAGCTGGCCCGGCAGCTCCGCCTCGCTGCCCAGCATCGAAGCGGCGAGCAGCGCAAGCTCGCCCGCATCGAGCGGCTCCAGATCGATCACGCAGATGGGCGCCTCCACCGAGTCGTGAGCCAGCAGCTGCTCCCGGTGTGAGGGCCGCAGCGTGCAGAGCAGGAGCGGCCGGGGCAGCGACGGCTCGCGCCAGAGCTCGCGCAGGAGCTCGCGCAGAAAGAGCAGCGCGCTGTCGGTGGCGTCGTGCAGATCTTCGAGCAGGATCGCAAGCGGCCCGGCCTGCCGCAGCCGCTTGAGCGGCTCGGCGAGCGCCATGGCCTGGCCGTGCAGCGCCGCCAGCCCGTCCTGCATCGGACGGCCGAAGCCGTGCAGAGAGGGCGCGACTTCACCGGCGCGGCTGGCAACCTGGCGGGAGAGCTCGGAAAAGGGCGCGAGCGGTCCGGGGCTGTCGGCGGGAACGCGCACCGCCAGCACCGTGACCCCGGCCGCTTCTAGCCGGCGGCGCACCACGCGCAGCAGGGCGCTCTTGCCCAGGCCCGCTTCGCCGCAGACCGCGAGCAGCGCCGGAGCTGCGGGGCTTCCGGACAGCGCCGCCTGCGCCGCCGGGCCGAGCCGCTCGACGAGCCCCAGCCGCCCCACAAAGCTCGGCTGGTAGAGGACGCTGCGCGGGCTCTGGCCCGCCAGCCAGAGTGGCCGCTCGGCCAGCGCGCCGCCGCGTCTGGCCAGCAGCTTTGCCAGCACGCGCCCCACTTCCAGCGCGCTCTGCGGCCGCCGGGACGGCTCGGGCTGGAGCAGGCGGCGGGTCAGCTCGTCGAGCTCGGCCGGGGTGTCCTTTGCCAGCGTCCGCAGCGCCGGTGCCCCCTCGTGCAGGCGCGCGCTCAGACGCTCGAAGGTGCTGCCCAGAAAAGGGGGCCGCCCGGCCCACATCTTGAAGATCAGGCAACCGAACGCGTAGAGGTCGCTGCGCGGATCCGCAGGCTGCCCCTTCACCTGCTCGGGCGACATATAATCGACGGTGCCGAGCAGGCCGCTGGTCTCGGAGACGCTGCCGGACTGCTCGCCCAGGATCTTGGCGATGCCGAAGTCGGCGAGCTTGGGCAGCAGCCCCCCCTCGTCAGCGAGCAGCACATTCTGCGGCTTGAGGTCGCGGTG
>Ga0075163_10006791_pt1 | contig 15183 bp, 14 predicted proteins | sample JI1023141ADNA_FD_71478 | JGI IMG/M metagenome (GOLD analysis project Ga0075163, IMG submission 71478) | Wastewater effluent complex algal communities from Wisconsin, to seasonally profile nutrient transformation and Carbon sequestration -... | ecosystem: Engineered > WWTP > Effluent > Algae... | reverse complement strand
CATCAGCAGCATCGCCCGCCGCATCATCAAGCAAAACATCGCCATCTCCCTCGGCTCCGTCATCATCATGGCCATCGCCTCCCTCTTCGGCCTCGTGCCCCTCACTCTCGGCGTGCTCACACACGAGGGAAGCACGGTGGTGGTGTGTCTGAACAGCTTGAGGATCTTGTTTGCGAAAGAGTGAGGCTACTCGGAGCGCGCGCTTTCCGACTCCACCTCTTGGACAACCCCGATCGAACTGTGAATCCCACAGTGCGCAGACCGTCGCAGGCAGGTGCAAAAGAAGCCATGCCAAATCTTCGTCACCGAAGCCGAACTGAGACACTCGGCAGCGAAAAGATGTGCAAAGGTCGGGTGCGTGGTATGTGTCGAAGAACGAAAGATCATTCGTTCGCTCCCAATGCACACGAAACCAACGTTGTTTTTCAGTCACTCGTCAAAAGACAAACGCGAGCTTGGACTCATCAAGGATCTTTTTGTGAACAAGACCGGATCAACCATCGATGTTTTTGTTTCTAGCGACGGGCAAAGCATTCCTTTTGGACGAAACTGGGTTCACAAAGTCGAGGAAGCCCTAAACGGCGCAAAGCTGTTGTTTGCATTTATCACGCCGAACTCGCTACATTCTAACTGGGTTCTCTTCGAGGCTGGATTTGCCTATAGCAAGGGAGTCAGGGTGATTCCCGTAGGATTCCTCGGCATTGACATAGCTCACGTCCCGCCGCCGCTTGGCTTGTTGCAAGGATTCAATATTGGCTCGTCGGACGGACTCGACAATTTGATCGCCCTAGCGAATGAGGAGTTTGGGCATACGCATGAATTGCGATTCTCCCAACAGGAGTACGACAGAATCACTGAACGAATGTCTAATGCCACTCTGGCTGGATCCGCGTTTGGAAGGTTGGTTTATGAAGTTCAGATATTTTTTTTTTCACTTCGAAGAACTACCGAACGAGGACTTTGAGGACAAAATTCGCAAATGCAGCTTGCTCTACGGCGAGAATGTCGCATCGCAGTGCAAGGATCACATTGGAATCATTTCCTTCTCTGGAGGCGATCTCTATGTCTGTAACGCAGATAAGCAACCGCCATGGGCTCGCGTCACTGTTGACCCATTGGTGATGGAAGGCCATCGGGAAGCTTTCGAGAAGACCTTGGAGCTTTTAGGTGCGCCGTCGTCGGACGTAGAGACCACTCTCGAATTCAATGGAAACGTTGCTGGCCACTCTCGCACTCCCAGAGTTACTGCATTGCTAGATAAAACACCAGTACGAGCAGGGGCCTATGCCTTGAATTATAAGCGCCTGCGATTTGAGATTTTGCCGGGTAGTCCGTTGCACCTCCGTGTCAAATATGAGGGACTTGGGTATCCCTTGGATGAAATTCAGGAATTAATTGAACTGCTAGATGATCGACAAGTGCTTTGTCCGAGGGAGTCGGTCGAACAGTAAAACACCCACTGGCTTTCCAGCTTCACTTCCCCGTCCCGCGCAGACAGCGGTGCAGAGTATGATGCTTGGCTTGGGATTGTCTTCCGACCGGCGATCTCGCGGTCGTTGGAGTTCACATAGAGCTGCAATTGGCCGGGGGGATTGTTGAAATTGAAGCCCAAGGGGCTTCCGTCTTCCAGCCCAGGGTTGCCTCAACCCTGGGTCACCTGACACGACCACCGTATTCACATCGGGCCAACGCCAACGGCGTTGTGTCCATCGTCCGCGTGATCCCACGCCTCGCCAGGATCGGGACCACTCGATAATCGGCGGCGGACGAAACCCGTTCCGGTCGGCGGCGGCGTTCTGCGCGAGACCCAAGGGTTCTACGAACCCTGGGCTGGAAGACGCAAGGCCCTTGGCCTTGAGATTCCGAAGCGGCGGAATTCGGCGAGGCGGGTCTTCTCGCTGAGCACGGCCATGCTGTGACGGCTGGCGAAGGGTTTTTCCCGGCTCGTGTCGAGGAGGAAGCGGATAACGGAGTCGTTCTTGCCTGTGCAGGTGATGACTTCACCCGTCGGAAGATGGCGTTCTCCGATCGGAGAATGGCTTTTTCCCATGGAAGTTTGTCATTTTCCCTTGGGAGATTGCCGTTTTCCCTTAGGAAATTGTCGTTTTCCTTTGGGAAATTGTCGTTTTCCCTTGGGAGTTTGTCGTTTTCCCTTGGGAATTTGTCGTTTTCCCACGGGAGTTTGGCACGGACGACCCGGGAGCCCACGGTTGGCAAACCTCGTCTTTAACGGGAAAGGAGACTGAATCTCATCGATCCCCCGTCTTCTCCATTGCCGCCTTCGTGCGTTCGAGCAGGTTGGTGACCCAGTCGTAGAGGCCCGGCTCCTCGGCCTCGCTCGACCCGGTGATGTCGAGCCGCCGCGCAGCTGACCTTCCGGGGCAGTCATGCTTCATGGGAGTGGCCCTCATTCTGGTGATCTGCACGCAGAGACAACGGAGGGGCAGCGGACCACCCCGTCAGGGCTCATTGAACCGCCAGTAGCCGGTGGGGCCGTGGCTGGTGATCACCTGATGATAGGGCACGGGCGGGGAGGGGTTTGTCCCGGCCTGATAATGGGCCAGCACTTGAGCGGGGGAGAGGGCGAAAGGATAAAAGGCGGCTTCATCGATTGATTCCGTGCCAGCCCAAAGCCCGTCGGAGCGGAGGCCGATGGTGAGCATCTCGTCGGGATTGGGCTTCATGGTCTGCCCGCCGGGGAAGGCGGAGGAGGCGGCACTCACCCCATTCACATAGAGGATGACATTCACGCCATCAAAGACGCCCACGATGTGATACCAGGCGCTGGTGTTCACGGTCACGGCTGCGGATGCCACGGTGAAGGTATTGGCGCCGCCATTGTAGTAGCAGCGGAAGTAGAACCCGTTGTTGCCAGCGAGGCTTGGGTCTCCTTGGTAAAAGATCCATCCAGCGCGGGTGAGTACGGTGTTGATGGTCTGATTGTAAAAGGAGGACGCCAAACATGGAGTGGTGCCGTTGAGCGTGGGCTTGACCCAAAACTCGTAAGAGAACGGCCCGGCCGGATTGAAATCGGAGCGGTAGGGTATTTCGATGCGGCTCTCGACATACTCGGCTGTCATCCTCGCCCCTCGGTTGCCCGGATCACCGGCAATGGCTCCGGGTGCCTCGCGGATGGTGAACTGATGCATGCCATCGGCAGAGGGACCGAGTGAACCGGAACTGATGGCGATCGATCTCAGGGATGGAGGCGGCCAACCTATGGCCTGTGTGGCCATGCGATAGAAGCCGCGCGGATCGGAAGTCGCATGATTGACGGGGCTCGGGTTGCCGGTCCCAACGGTGGAGAAGATCGACGCCCACGGGCCAGCGATGCCGAGGGAGTTTGAATACTCCAGGTCGTGGACGTAGCCGGGCTTGGTGGAGAACTGGATGCTGGCGCCCGGTGCCGTCTTTGCCACTGTGAGAATGTGGGGCGCATCGGGTGCCCAGGCAATGTTCGGCTGGGCGAGCCCCTCGGGGTTGGCGTCTTGGTCGAGGGTGTCGAGTGCCATCCAAGCCGACTGCGGCTGCGCGGCGTCCACGATGGCCTGCCTGATCCGATACACGCCGGCGGCATCGGTGGCACGCCCATGTGTGGCGATGTAGAGCGCCACCAAGCCCGTGACGTGGGGTGCGGCAGCACTGGTGCCATTGAAGCCCATGGTGTAGGTCCCGCCCTGTGCAGTGGTTTGCACCGTGGTGGGACCAGCCACATCAATGGCGGCCCCCGGTGAGAGCACCACTCGGTCATTGTGGTTTGACGCGCTGAAGTTCGAGTAGCCAGCAAATCGATCAAAGAGTGATTCCATCGCGCTGACGGCCATCACGGAGGGCAAGCCAGCGGGCATGGTGTTGTCCGTGAGGCTTCCATCATTCAGGTTTCCATTGGGCCCAGCCACGTCAGCACCGTCATTGCCTGCGGCGGCCACCACGACGACTCCTTTGTTCACGCAGCCCATGACAGCAGTCTCCCAAGTGCTGCGGGTGTTGGTGTTGCCATAAAAGGAGCCGAAGCTGCAATTCACTACGGAGATCTGGTCTGCATGAAGGGCGACATAGTCAAAGGCTGCGATACTATCGCTAAGATCAGAGGTGCCGTCGCCCGTGCGAATCGACCAAAGGCGCACGCCGGGTGCCACGCCGACGACACCGACGTTGTTGTCCAAAGCCCCGATGATTCCCGCGACACTGGTGCCGTGAGAACTGGTCCCGTTGCCCGCGACGATGTGGACTTGCACCACATTGAGGTCGGGGTGTTCAGCTTGGATTCCGCTGTCGATAACCGCGACGTCCACATCGACCCGTTCATCGAGGCCATTGATCATGGCGGGTGGGAACTGCTCTGCCGACATGCGCTTCACGCCCGCAGGCACTGACTGGGCGTGAGTCTGGGCGACGACGCGATCCTCTTCAATGGCGAGGACGTCCAACCTGTCCCGCAAGCGCTCCACTGTGGCGTCACTCATGCAAGCCACAAAGGCATTCAGAGCGTGCCGGAAACTTCGCTCGCGTTTGATTCCGTGAACGGCAATGCACGCATCCTGGCTCGTGGAATCCGCCAGCGTGACGACGTAGCGTCGCATTCCTTGCGGGATGAGCGGTCGGGTCGGGTCATTCACGGCCTTGTCCGCCCGCACGAGCGGTGCCTTGCCACTGCGCCGGGCAGCGCCAACGGAAGCAGTGAGATTAGCCGCCGCTGTCGGTCCTAACCTCTGCTGTCCAAAAAGTGCCGGTACGGCAACGAAGCTGAAAACAAGGAGGATGCTAGAGACGAGCCGAGTCAGCATGGGTGCGGATGCCGAGATTAGGCGACGGGGCGGAGAAATCGAGAGTTTCCATTCGGTCGTGTCATCATAGAAGTCTGTTTGTGTTTGAGGGAGCCTGTCGGATCAAGGTAGCTCGGGGAATTGGTGGAAACCCCGTGTGGGGGCAGTCGCCACATTCTTGCGCGACACAAGGATCAGGTGGTCCATTCGACACAAGTTTACGGGCCGATGTTCATGCCGGAGGCATAATGGAAGCTAGTGGTTCATTCCAGCAAGGTTGATGGGTTGAAGTTCATGCCGGAGGCATGAGGGAAGTTAGCCGGTGGTGAAGCGAGGCTCTGCGAGCGAGAACCACCGGACCACAAGCCGACATGCGACCTTGGTTCAAGGGCGCGTCCCGGAGGGACGCTGGAAGCGGTCGCATGACAAAACATCGTCGCATCTCTCGTCGCACCATTCCGGCGTCCCTCCGGGACGCCTCCTTTAGGGACACGGGGCTGCGTGATCTGGGTCCGGTGGTTATCACTACCGGCTAACTTCCTCAGTGCCTCCGGCACCCAATCAACCTCACTGGAATGCACCACTAGGAGCGATCCTCTCGCGACATGGGGCAGGCCCAGTCTTTGAAGAATCTTGAGAGTGAAGATCAGCGATCCCCCATCTTCTCCATCGTCGTCTTGGTACGTTCGAGCAATTGGGTCACCCAGGCGTAGAGACCGGGCTCCTCGACCTCGCTCGATCCGGTGATGTTGAGCCGGCGGACGTAGTGCTTGTCGATGAAGGCGATCAGCTTCTCAGGGACGCCAAGAACGCCACGGTGGAGGTGGATGAAGGGCTTTTTGATCTTCCGCGCAACGGTGACCGACTTCTTGGAGCTGAGGGATGGTTTGTCGGCAAAGGAGAATACAACCGTGGCGTCGGAGTCGCGCACATTCCATTCGATGCGCTCGGCATAGTCTTCAGACGGGGTCTCCTTGAGCTTGTACTTGGGATCCAGCGGACCATCGAGGGCCGTCCTGTCCTTGGGGCACCAGCCTCCGTGGGGAGTCTCGTTATTGATGGCAAAGTCCAGTGCCGCGCGATCTGCGCCTGTCTGACCGCCGGAGATGATGATGATGTTCCAACTCATGGATGATTGTGGTGATGTCTGGTGATGGGCCTCGTGTTCCGCGAGGCCGGGAACATAAGAAGAGAATGGGATTGGGGAACCGATTTTGACAAGAGTGTGGTTTTTTCAATCCCAGTCGCCAGAGCAGCCGGACACAAAGAACCCGGTGTGGGGCGCAAAACGTGATGCCAACCGGAGCAGCGCCGCGCAGGCAGGCGCGGCAATTCCATGGGCTGGGACTCAATCCGCGAACGCAAAGCGGGTGAGCGCGAGCGCCAATGCGAACAGATACCCGTAAGCGAACCGGTCGATACGCAACACCGGCTGCCCGCGATGAGCACGCCAAGCACCCATGAGGCACATGAGCAGGCCGACTGCGACGGGCGTCAGCACCAGATTGACAATGCGCAGCGTCTCGCCGCCCACCAGATAGGTAGGGAACAGCCACAGACTGATGCCGCCCGCAATGAGACCGAGGAGGCCGTAGCCGAGAGCCGCCAGCCATGGGTTGGGCGGTCTGCGGAAAGGCTCGGCCATGGATTGGAGTCCAAGCTCAACCAGCGCCTCGAAGAACAACTGAATGAGGATCTCGATGACGATTTCAAAAAGGAATTCAAACATAGAAGAGCCATTGGAGTGAAGGCTGGGGGCGGAGGATGTCGGGAAATTGGATCCGATGCCGCACGCCTACCGTCGCGTGCCCACGGTGACGGGGAGGCCGATCAAATCACTGCGGAATCCCGCCATGCTCTGGATCATTTTTTTGTCGCTCTCTGAAAACTCCGGGACGGTGGAAATCCATGCCTCCGCCTTGGCTGCGTCTGCGCGGAGCCAACTGACGGCGATGTTCTTCATGGCACCGTCGCGCACTTTCGCATCGGGGATGGATTTGACCCACTCGAGTGCGCTAGCGGGATCGGTGCGGGCGAGAGTGCGTGTGTAGCCAGCGACGGCGAGATCGCGGTCGGACGAGTCGGGCTGGATCTTGAGCCAGGCGGTGGCGGCTGCGAGGTCGGCCTTTGCCCACTCCTGGCCGAGTTGATGGACGTTGCGGTCGCGTCCCATGGAGTCGGGCATGGCGTTCAGCAGTTCCAGCGCCTGATTGTACTGACCCTTGCGGATCTGTGAGTCGGTCACGCTGCGCATCATGTCTTCCTTGGCCTTGCCTTCGGGGATCTGCGCGAGCAACTCGGCGCGCTCTTTCGTGGAGAAACTCTCGGACAGATAGGAAAAGGTGAAGCCCACGCTTTGCAGCAGTTTGTCGTCACCGGTGGAGGCTAGATATTTAGTGGCGTCTGCGGGACTGATGCGGAACCAATCACTCCAGGCCTTCTTGAATGAATTGATGCGGGTGTCGTCATCCGGGATGGTCTGCACATGCGCGAGAGCGGCCGCCGGATCATTCTTGGCCCACGCACCGAGAGCCGAGGCGATGGCATCCTGCCGGAGCTTGGGATTGGTAAGTGCCTCCGCCCAGCTCAGCGCGGCGGCGGGATCGGCGCTGACCCAAGTGCCCATCAAGTTTGTGAGCAAACTTCCACGCGCATACTCGTCCTTAAATGAGATGACGAGGTTCGCGGCACCGGTCGGATCGTTGGATGCGAGCCGGGATATACCATCGGAGAATGAGTAGATATCGACTGGCAAATCTGGGTGAGCCTTGGAGTAGGCGATTGCGGCAACGACGTCCACCTTGCTCCACTCTTGAAAGACGGCATTCATCACCGTCGAGCGCCTTCCGCCCATGCCGAGACTGAGCGCGAGGTTGATGCCTTCGGTGGGATTCGTCTTGGCCACCTCACCGGCCACGGCGCTGAGCAAAAAGCCCTTATTCTTGTCGAGCGGATCAGCGAGAGCAGCCTGCCACGCGGCGGTGGGATTCACCGCCGCCCATGCGCGATACAATTGCCCTCGCAGTGCATCGCGGTCGGCGCTCTTCGGCATGGCCGCCACGAGTGCGAGCGCGGCCTGCAAGTCGCCGGCGGAAAGTTTCGCCGCAGCTTTTCGAGCGGACTTGATGTCAAAGTCCACGAGCAGCTCCTTCATCTGATCGCCCAGTGAAAGGCCGCCCGAGCCAGGAGTAGCCTGCGAGGTGCCCGCCGCTTTTGTGGCGCCCGCGCCAGATGCACTCGCGCTGCCTGGCGATTTTGCCGCTGCGTGACTCACGGCAGCCGAGTCGCCGTTCCCGCTCACTGTTGCGTCACCACCCTCGCTCACGAAGCGGATGCCATATCCCGCCGCACCACCGATCATGAGACAAATCAAAGGAACCAGGAGTTTATTGATCATGCGCGCGAGTCTAGCGGGACGCCGCTTCGCGGGTCAATCCTGAATAACGTGAAGATCACGCGCCGGGCTATGCCACCTTTCTGAAGCTTGTGGAACCAAGCAGCGGCTACTTCTTTTTCCGCTTACCACGTTGCGAGTCGGGCGGCAGAGGTCCGGCCATCGGCGGGGTCTCGAAGAACTTGCCGTTGTCGATCACGCGCGGGTCACCGCTGCGCTTGAGTTCGTCCATGAGACGCTGATTGAGCGACTCGCGGATGGTGGCGTATTGCGGATCGGCGGCGACGTTCTCGATCTGCTGCGGGTCTTTGGCGAGGATGTAGAGTTCCTCGCGGGGCCGTTTGGCGAAGGCGTAGTCGAAGAATTTCTTCCACTCAGGCACGCTGCGATGCTCGACGAGCCACGCCTTGGTGGGACTGGAGTCCATGTCTTGCAGCGTGACGTGCGTTTCCTCGACGAGCGCGGTGTGGCCCGGCGCGGGTGATTCATCGAGGTGATAGGGATCACCCATCGGCCAGCGGTCGGGCTCGAAATTGATGATGTAGAGATACTCCTTCGTGCGGAGGGAGCGCTGCGGATACGGCAGGTAGCCGGGGCGTGCGCTCTCGACGTGCCGCTCGCGCCCGGTGACGACCCATGTGCGCGCTTGATCGACGAGGCCTTCTTTGTCGGAAAGGAGGACTGGCATCAGGCTGCGGCCCGTCATCACATCCGCTGGCTTCACGCTGCCGGCTTCGAGGAAGGTGGGGCAGAGGTCCATGAGGTTCACATAGTCATCGACGATGCGACCGCCCTTGATGCCGGGACCGCGAATGAGCAAGCCGACGCCGGTGCCGAAGTCGTAGAGATTGCACTTCCCGTGCGTGAAGCCCGGCGCGCCGTGGTCGCCGCTGATGACGATGAGCGTGTTGTCGAGCTCGCCGATGCGCTCCAGCTTCGCGAGCATGACGCCGATCGCCGCATCGTAGGCCTGAGCCTCGCCGAAGTAATCCGCGAGGTCCTCGCGAATCTCCGGCACGTCGGGCAAGAAGGAAGGCACCTTGCCCTTGAACGAATCAGGCTCGATGCCCCACAGCGCCTTGCCGGAGCCGCGCACCCATTTGCGATGCGTGTTCGTGGGGCCAAACCAAAAACAGAACGGCTGGCCGGCTGGTCGCGCGGTGAGGAAGTCGTCAAAGTTTCCGGCGACTTCCTCCAGCAGTTCGTCCTTGGCTGCGTCAAACGGAACGCCCTTGGCTACGGCATTCGTCACGTTCTCGGAGAAGTTGTTGAAGCGGCTACCGGCTTTCTGATACGCATACTTTTGCTCGCCATACGGCGCGTCGCCGGGTGAGCCGGGGCCCCAGACTTTGAAACTCTTGCCGATGTGATAGCCCGAGTCGCGCAGCATCAGCGGATACGACGGGATCGCCGGATCCCAGATGGCACCTTGCAGGATCGCCGCGCGCTTGGTGCGCCAGAAGTACTGACCAGAGAGCAACGCACTGCGGCACGGCGTGCATGATGGCGCGCAGACGTGCGCATTGCGGAAGACGACGCCTTCACGACCGATGCGGTCGATGTTCGGCGTCTTGATGAGGTCGTTCATCGTGCCGGGACCATCCACTTTGGTGTAGATGTTAGCGTAGCGGCCCCAGTCGTCGGCGAAGAAGAAGAGAATGTTTGGACGCTTTGCATCCGCCGCTCGGAGCATGGAGCACGGAGCGGTGAGCAGGGAGAGAAGAAGCGAGGCGAGGAGAATCCTTTTCATGGTGTGTGCCATGAACGACGTGACGACGCGCAAACTCGCACCGAGTCATGGGGTCGCATTTTCAAAACCGGACGGTGAGCTGCGTGGCCAGCAATTGGTCGCCTTCGGCATCGCGGCCCGCTTTGTCGCCGACGCTGTATTGAATCTTGGCCTGCACATGGCGGCTGATGCGCCAGCCGAGCGAGAGATCCGCGCGCCAGGCATCGCGATCCCATTCGGCGGAGCCACCGAGTCCATTCGGCACATCGCCGAAGAAGGATTGGTTCCAACGCAGCGCGGCAAAGAGCTGCGCGGTGATCTTGTACTTCGCTTCGAGGTAATAGAAGACGCACTCGGCATCGCCGACGTTTGGCACCTCAAAGCTGGAATACATCAGCTCGCCCCAGAGTTGCCAGTGATGGTGCTGATACGAGGCATCAATGCCCCAGGTGGTCTGGTCGGCACTCTGGTTTGCCTCCGTGAGCAAATACGAGCCGTGGCTGAACGACGTGCCGAACGCCCACTCGGGCGAAGGCCGGGCGCCGAGCCGCGCCGTGACCGTGGGATGATCGAGGCTCACATTGCCGAGATCCCAGGCATCGGGCCGCGACGAGATGGACGCGTTCTTGATCTCGACCGCGTAGTCAAACCAATCGATGCGGCCTGAGACAGACGCGCCGCTGGCATACGATGGCCCCCAGATGAGCGGCAGCCAGTCCGCCTTCTTGTCCGGGATGTTTTGGCGATTGAGAAACGCAGTCGGTGTGGGCGGCACGCTGCGGTCCGTCATGCCGAGCACGTCTTCGTAGGGCAGCGGCGCGGTGACGAAGGGATTGTCCCACGACAAGTGGCGCGGCACCCAATTGCCGAAGACGGTGGCGAACTTGCCGACTTGAATGTTGAGCCGGTCATCACCGAGCGGACGGAGGCGCAGGTAGTATTCGTCCAGCCGCACATCGCCATCGGGAACGGAACCGGGATCGAATCCGCGATCCACGCGCATTTGCGCATGAAGCTGCAGATACGGGGTCGCCTCGATGTCGAGGAAGACGGCGAGCCGCGGATTCACAAAGGCGTCTTCGTTTGAGAAAATCATGCCGGGCGCTGGCGTCTCGGGCACATAGAGTTCGAGATCAGCCAGGAAGCTGAGGTCAGCGCGCAGCGTCTGGTCAGCATTCGAGATCGAGAGCGCTTCGTCGAGGGAGTCGAGAAATGACTGGGCGGATGCGTGGTGAAATGCGGTGAGGACGAGGGTGAGTGAGCGCAGCAGAGAAGCGCTGTGGCGAATCTGCTCTCGAACGACTGCGAACGCTCCCCTCACCCCAGCCCTCTCCCGAAGGGAGAGGGAGCCTGATGGCGCTGCCGCGCCGCTGTGTTTGGAATCGAATCGTGCCTGTTCAGGTTCCCTCTCCCCTTGGGAGAGGGCTAGGGTGAGGGGACAAGCGTTCGTAAGCTCCCAAGCGTTATTTGAATCGGATGACACATTCATGATGGAACAGTTTTGATTCGGTACGCGGTGACAGGTTCTGCAAAGCCTTTCAATGTGAGGGCATCGAGTTTCTCGATCTCAAACTCGGGAGGTAGAGCGGCTCGCGTCGTTTCATCAATCACAATCTCCATCGGGCCGGCCTGGCTGCAAAGGCGCGCGGCGAGGTTCACGCGCTCACCGATGACCGTGTAGTTCAGCCGCTTCTCCGATCCCATGCATCCGGCGAGCGCGGGACCGGTGGCAATGCCGATGCCAATGCTCAGCGGCTGCTCGGCTCCATCGTTCATGCGCTCGCGTTCACGAATCATGTCCCAGGCGCAACGGACCGCGCTGATGGCATCCTGGCCGTAGCTCTTCGGAGCGCCGAAGAGCGTCATGATTGAATCGCCCACAAACTTGTCCACCACGCCATGATGCTGATCCACGACGTGAGTGAGCGCGCTCATGTGTTCATTCAGCATGGCCACCACGTCGGCGGGCCTCATGCCTTGTGAGATGCCGGTGAAGCCGCGGATGTCGCAGAAGATCACGCTCACCTCGCGCGTCTCGCCGCCGAGCTGCACCGCACCGGACATCAGCTCTTCGGCCACTGAGCGATCCGTCACGAGCTGGAGCACCGATCTGTACTTTTCCTTCAGCGCGAGTCCGACCGCCATCTCATTGAATGCATCCGCCAGGGTGCCGAGTTCGTCGTTGGTGCGCTTTTGCAGGCGCACTTCAAAATTGCCCTGCTTGATCTCGGTGGTGCCCGTCACGAGATCGCGCACGGGCTGTGACAATCGCCGCGCGAAGAGCGAGCCCACACCCGCCGCCGCTAGCAAGCCCGCGCCACCGATGGCGGTGATGCGCCAGAGCAGATCGCGCTGCCGACGATGGAGATCGTCCATGGGAAACAGACTTACGATCCATGCGGGAGCAAACCGCGAACCAGGATTTAGCAAATGAGCATCAGCACGGAAGGCGTGTCCGTAAATCTCCTGTTCCCAAGCACGCGATGGCTTGTCGCTATTCTGAATTTCCTTCTGGAGATCAGGGCCCGCAAACAACGCGATATCGTTCGATCCAATGTTAGGGCTAAACTGACCGTTCATCAAAACCCCGGAGACCAGTCCGGTGTTTTTCTTCGAACCCGCCTTCACATTGCCTTCGACCGGCTGGCCAATGATCAGCGATCCGACTGTCTTGTCGAAATTTCTGATCGGGCAAGAGACGATGCTGAAAAATTTTGGCACGCGGTCCCCGAACTCAACGGGGACGAATCCAGTCTGGATGTCGTTCCCCCCCTCTTCGCCACCTCTGGTTGGAACGGGTAACTGAGCCGCGATGGCGGAATCAATTCCTAGCTCGATCCATCCAGCCTTACTGTCTATGGGAGGAGGGATTATTTTCCCTTGAGCATCGGTCAGTCGAAAAAACGCAAAGTACGCGAGCCGAAGCTCGTCGCCGGCAATTTTGTATATCTCCGGGTCCCCTTCCTCCAGCGCCGCGAAGAGGCGAACCGACTCAGCCAGTTTGACCGCCTGCGCTCTCGTCGTGATGAGTTGCTGCTCCTGCCGCGCGCGGAACGAACTCACCTCCGATCGGAACAGCTCATCAAGCACCGCCTGATACGACGCCGTGTTCTGCGACTGCGCGATGAACAGCGTCGCCGCCGTCGTGACCGCCACGAGGCTGAGGATGGAGGCGAGAAGCTTCGAGCGGAAGGTCATGAGGCGCTGCATCCCTACTGCCAGTCACTGGGGTTAAAATCCCTAGCCTCCTGTGGAGCAGGAAGGGTAAGACTATGCCGTTTGAAGGTCGAACGCCCGCGATCCAGCGAGGCGGTCAGAGTGGCACCTCGGAAGATGAGGACGCGGTTTTTCTCCTCGTCGTAAATGAGTTTGCCTGTCCACCAGCGCGTGTCTTGATGGTCGATGTAACACCAGCCCCACGGCTTGCCGGGCTCCCGGTAGTAGAATGAAACGGTGTAGGGTTCCAAGCTGCGGTTCGCTTTTTGTGCGAGTACAAACCGGGCTCCGTCCTGAAGCTGAAGTTCAGACAAAACGCCGGTTCCGCCGGGGAGCATGGATGCGACGGCGAGTGCTTCCCATGCTGCGACCAATGCAGCAGCCACCGCGAGTGTTACCGCGAACTTGATCCGTCCACCGGCCCGCTTCCGCCACGCTAGCCAGACAAGCGCCAGCGGAAGGGCGATGGCAAGACCTGCCAGCAACAGGAGTAGGAAGATGGCTGGCAGATTCAATAAAGTGTCCATGCCCGGCCGTGGCGTTACGGTTGTGGCTGCACGCGGAGCGTCTGCCCGTCCTTCACCGTGATCTTCGATTCGACGATTTTTTCAGACGGCATCAGCACCTTCATCGTGTAGTCGCCAGCGGGCACATCCTTCAATTGGAAGCGGCCCGCCGTGTCCGTCGTCGTGAAGAGCGGCGTATCGACCACGAGCACCAGGCAGCGCATGTGCTGGTGGATCTCGCAGTAGATCTTGGCCAGACCCGGCTTGTCAAAGACCGCCTGCTTGGCCAGCTCATCCTTCCGGTAGCGGCCGAGGTCAAAGCGCTTGGTCTTCGAGTAGGAAAAGACGTTGTGGAATTCGTCATCCTCATTGGGAAACTCGACCGTCGTGCCAGCCTGCACGGCCAGGATGGACGGGCGGAATTGATAGCCTTTTTGCCGAATGCGAACCGCCTGCGCCTTTCGAGTCGCCCGAGCGGCACCGGGGCCTTCGAGATAGACAATCGCGACCGGTGGCTCGGTGTCCTGGATGGGCTTCACCGTCTGCGGTTTGTAGCCGGGGGACACCGGTTGTGGCCGCATCGAGTCCAGCGTGATGGTTCCCTCGACGCTGCCGCCGCAGAAGGCCACGGCCTCCAGGCAGATCGAAGCCGCAAGCATGACAAAATAGACGCGCATGATGGTGCCCACGATGATGATCCCTCCCCCGCCCTTCGACAAGCCCCTTCTGCGCCCCCGCCTTTGCCCCCGACTCATGCCCGCAAAGCAGCCCCCCCCCATGTCCCGCTCCGGCCAAGGAGCCGGAACATTCCTGTCCCGAGTCTGAAGTCATCACCACCAAGAACAAAGAACAAAGAACAAAGAACAAAGAACCAGGAACCAAGAACCAGGAACCAGGAACCGCGAACTTCACCGCCTGAGCGCATTGATCAGCTCATCAATCTTATCCATCACCGCCTGCATCTGCCACTGGTCGTAGTTCGCAGCAGCCGCCGTGCTCAGCGTGGCCACGCTGTTCGAGTTATCCGAGGTCTGCGGCAGCACATTGTTGGAGGCCAGGTTCACCGCATCACTCACCGCCACGGCCAGTCCGTTCGTCAGTTCCACCTGCGTGGCGCGCAGTTGGATCTCAGCCTCAAGCGAGGTGAACTGGGACCGCAGCACATCCGCCACGATCAGCGAGCCGTCGAGTGGTAGAGCTACGACACCAATCAGGAATGTCCTTGATTCGCGGTTGAGTAGCATCAGTGGGAAGCATCAAAATAATATGGAAACAACCTCTCTATTTCCTGCCTGCCGTTGAGGTGAAAAGAGAAAGCCCCTGCTTGCTACCCGCGAGTAAACAGGCAGCGAGGAAGCCGTGGGATCTGCCGCCTGAAGATCGCCGTTTGTCGGCTGAAGATTGCCGTTTGTTGGCTGAAGATTGCCGTTTGTTGGCTGAAGATCGGCGTTTGTCGGCTGAAGATCGGCGTTTGTCGGCTGACGAACGCCGGATGTTGGCTGATCCCCAGCCCATGAGGGTTGAAGATTCCGGCAGACTGGCTGACAACAGGGGCACGTCAGGCAACATTCA
>Ga0075163_10006790_pt1 | contig 15184 bp, 11 predicted proteins | sample JI1023141ADNA_FD_71478 | JGI IMG/M metagenome (GOLD analysis project Ga0075163, IMG submission 71478) | Wastewater effluent complex algal communities from Wisconsin, to seasonally profile nutrient transformation and Carbon sequestration -... | ecosystem: Engineered > WWTP > Effluent > Algae... | reverse complement strand
GGCGCCGCTTTTACGATTTCCTCAGGCACCAGCGAACCAGCATAGAGGCACACGGGGCAGGATTGGATAAGTTTCAGTCCACGCACCGTGATGAGATCAGGCGCGCCGGGGCCAGCGCCAATGAAATGTACGGTCATAGGGGTTCCATTTTTTTGGCATAGCCGCGGGGTGTGTAGGCATAGGTCTGGCCATCACCGCGCTTGAAGGCTTTGGACTGCGATGAGCCGACCATCACGAGGGTGAGCATATCCACATCCTCGGCGCGGAACTCATCGAAGCGGATGATGCGGACCTTCTCCTCTGGCCGTCCGAGATTTGAAGCAAGAACAACTGGCGTATCCGGTTTGCGGTGCGGTCGCAGAATGTCGAAGGCTTTGACAATCTGGTCAGTGCGCTTGAGGGAGCGCGGATTGTAGAAGGAGATCACAAAGTCACCTTCCGCCGCTGCCGTCACCCGCTGCACAATGGTTTCCCACGGTGTGAGCAAGTCTGACAACGAGATACAGCAGAAGTCATGCCCAATGAGGGCACCCACACGCGCACTCCCCATCTGGAAGGCAGAAATGCCGGGATGCACTTCCACGGCGATGCGGCAGGGCTCGCGGTCAATCAGCTCATAGACGAGTGCCGCCATCGCAAAAATGGCGGGATCACCGGAGCAGACCAAAGCCACGCGCTTGCCCTGCTTGGCCAATGCAATGGCATGACGGCAACGCTTCTCCTCGTCACCGAGGGGGAAATCGTGGCGGGTTTGTCCATTGCGAAGATGATCGACCAAATCGAGGTAAAGCGAATAGCCAACCCAATCATCCGCGAACCACAGCTCAAAGTCAGCTTCTGGCGTCAACAGCCGATCGGAGCCAGGGCCGATGCCCACGAGAGATACATGCCCGCGTGCATGCCCGGCGGGCGCTGCTAAGTCGTCATGTGATGCGGCCTGCGCAATAGCAAGTGTTGCGCGCTTGCTTTTGACCTTGGGGACAATGAGCTTTCCGTTTGGTCCCGCAAGTGCCAGTGCGGCTGCCTCCGCAACGCCGGGCACGCCTACCTCTTGCTCCACCACAGCAGATGGCGTTACGAGTCGTGGAACTTGTTCCAGCAGTTGATCAGCCGAGAAGTAGAGAACATTGCCGAACTGGTTGATCGCTGCCTCATCCTCCTTGAGATCGATTGAACCAAATTGGAACACGCATTGCGGAGCGATGTTGTTGCGCGCCAAGGTGTCATCCAGCAATTGCTTCACTTCTGCTGGATCGACTCCCCGTTCGCAGCCGATGCCCACAGTCAAGACGTATGGATGATAGACCAGGTGGCGAGGTCCACCTTTGGCTCTGTGTATTGTAATTTCTTGCGTGATTGCCTCGCCACGCAGGCGGGCTGCTGCAACCTCCTTATGGTCTTCAGGATTGGCCAGACATGCACCAGTTGGTTCGTCCAGAGATTCACCGAATACGACGTCACTTGCCGTGGTTATTGCGGCATGACCGGAGGTGGCTGCAGCGATTTTGCGCGCGAGGTCGTTTGCACCAAGATGCCCACCTATGAGTGGCACGACTGATGAACCGTCTTCTGCCACGGCCACGACGGGTGCTTCTTGAATCTTGGACTTCAATCGCGGTGCGATTGCGCGAATGAGGATGCCAGCCGCACACACTCCGATGACTGCATGGGAAGATCTAAAGGCATGAGCGATGGCGTGCGTGGCCTTGTCGTAGTGGGTGTCCGCTTCCTCGAGCCCTCTTGGCCCATGGATCAGTCCGCCCACTGCTGCCTTGATCTTTTGTGCAGTTGCCAATGCCGAACGCCCCAGTACGAATATGGCAATTTGCCGTTGCGCCATATCAGGCCCTCACAATGATGGTGGTGAAATAGGGCAGGGTGTCTTCCACAATGTCTTCAACCTTCTGGATCGTTTGATCTTCATGTGTCGCCTTGCTGACAGCGGTGGCGCGGGTGATCAGGTCCAATGCCGAAAGCACCTGCTTCACCTTGCCGAAGTGCCGCCCCACCTTGATGATCGCGGCGGATTGGCAGGTCAGTAGCTCTTCGCGCAAACGGTCAACAGGCAGCGTGGCAGGCAGGACTTTCAAGACATCATCGCGCTCGCACAGCGGCTGGCCCAGTTGGACAGCACAGGCCGTAACTGACGTGACTCCAGGAACGACAACAGTTTCAAACCGCTGCGATAATCTCTCGAACACATACATGAAGCTGCCATAGAAGAAGGGATCGCCTTCACAGAGCATCACCACATCCTCGCCTCGGCCCAGATGTTCGGCGATGCGGGCGGACCCCTCGTCGTAGGCGGCTTGTGCGGGTTCACGCTCGACACGCATGGGCATGTCGATGGTGATTTCGGTAGCGTCATCTGGCAAGAATGGCGCGGCAATGCTGCGGGCCGTGCTCTCTGTGCCGTTGGCCGTAAGATAGGCAATCACTTTCGCCGTGGAAACAAGCCGCCACGCCTTGACCGTCATTAGTTCTGGATCGCCCGGGCCAACGCCCACGCCATACAACGTCCCGCTCATGCTTTTGTCACTCGCCATTGCGTCACCGCCATGCGTGGCCGCATCGCCCGCATGTTGCCGACCCGTGTCAATGTTGAAACATCCATGCGTACCAAGTCGCCACCGTGCTTCTCCTGCAGGTCATAGAGGTGCATTTCACCTTCCAGTGTCACCACATTGGCCACCATGCGGCCACCAGGGCGCAAGCGCCCCCAAGCCCCTTCAAAAGCTCCCGGCATGGAAATGCCACCGCCAATGAACACGGCGTGCGGCGCAAGAAGATCACGATAGGCTGCAGGTGCCGCCGCAGGGATGACCTTGAGACGCGGCGTGCCCAACTGATCTGCATTGGCGGCGATCATGGCACGGCGCTCTGGGTCCGGTTCAATGGCAATAGCTTCACAGCCACGACAACTGCGCATCCATTCAATCCCGATGGAACCTGATCCTGCGCCCACATCCCAAAGAAGCTGGTCGGGTGCTGGGGCGAGAGCAGAAAGCGTTGCAGCGCGGACCTCGCGTTTTGTGAGTTTGCCATCATGCTGGAATGCTTCATCTGGCAATCCGGCGGCGCGCGACCAGATTTTGGCGTCAGGTCCGGCAATGCAATGAACAGCCAACGTGTTGAGCGCTGACCAGTCACGCTGCGGCATCGCGCCGGCGAGGAAGCTGGAAATGGCTTCTGATTCTCCACCGAGGTTTTCAAGCACCGTGACAGAGCTTTCTCCAAAGCCCCTTGCAAGCAGACGTCGGCAGACTTCGGCAGGAGATGATCCATCTTCCGTGAGAATGAGCAACCTTGCATCCGGTTGGATGAAGGCCTCCACATTGGCGGCGGGCCGCCCGTGGATTGTGAAACAGTCACAATCTGGAATGGACCAACCCATATGCGCGGCAGCCATGGAGAAGGCGGAGAGGTGGGGAATGATCTCCACTTCCGATTTGGAAACAAAGGTAAGAATTTTGCGGGCCACGCCGTAGTTGAGTGGATCGCCCGTTGCGAGAACGACGGTGCGCGTGCCTGTCAGCGGCCTTAGCTGCTCCACAACCGCCGAAAACGGTTGCGGCCACAACAGTTGCCGCGCTGATGAGGTCGGCAACATGGCCAGTGTTCGTTCCGACCCGATGATCACTGCGGCGTCAGCCAGCGCAGCGCGGGCGCGAGCGCCGAGGCCGTCGTGACCATCTTCACCAATACCAACAATGCTGAGCCAGACACTCATGTGTTGCCGCCAAGGAGTGCGTTGATCACGGCAGCAGCCATGGCTGATCCGCCTTGCCGACCACGCAGGGCGATGAAGGGAATGCCGCGCGAGTTGGCAATGAGATGATCCTTGCTTTCAGCCGCGCCAACGAAGCCCACTGGAAAACCGACAATGGCGGCGGGTTTCGGCGCGCCAGCATCAATAATGTCGAGGAGATGGAACAATGCTGTGGGGGCATTGCCAATTACAACAATTGATCCCGCCAAATGCGACCGCCACAACTCCACCGCGGCCGCAGAGCGTGTGTTTGCCATTGCGCTGGCCAGCGAGCGGGTGCGCGGATCATTAAGTGTACAAATGATCCGGTCGCGTTGCGGGAAGAGCTGGTCAATGATGCCGTGGCGCACCATTTCGACATCAACGAGAATATTACCGCCATCGGCCAGCGCCCGTTGGGTTGCCGGTACAAAGTCAGGCGAGATGACGAGGTTCTTGACGATGTCTGGCATGCCGCAGGCATGGATCACCCGCGTGGCAATCGCTCGTGCGTTGGCAGGAACGAGCGAGAGATCTGCCTCTGCTTCAATGGTGGCGAAGGAGAGGGAGTAAATGGCATCGGGGTTTTTCAAGTAATCGGTCATTTCTTCAGGGTTTTTGGCCCCATGGGGTGGTCGGCATGTGGGTAGGGTGCATGGGTGTGGTCGTCGTGACTGTGATCATGCCCATGATCGTGACCATGGTGGTGGTGATCGTGAGTGGCCGGTCGTGACGCCAGTTCGAACGGTCCACTTCCCGGCTTTGCCTTGCATTGATTTGTGCATGTGCCGCCATGACAGAACACGCAGTCTTCGGATGTTCCAATGCCTTCCACGTGATGGTGATGGCTCTCCTGCACTGCGCCGACATCTGCTTCAAATCCGAGAACCTGCGTGCGGTACTTGCAAAGTTGGCAGTTCATGGCGATTTCGCCCGTCAGGATTTGTTCGATGCGCTCGACAAACGTATCGATCACCGCCGGATGATCGTTCAGGTAAGGGGCCTTTACAAATTCAATGCCGGGATGGCGCGCAGCTACTTCATCGGTGGCATCATAGATCCGTTGAACGAGAATGCCAGTGAAGAGGAAATAGGGAAACACGATGATGCGCTTGAATCCAAGTCTGGTGCAGTGCTCAAGTGCCGGTTCCACCAAAGGAAAGGTGACGCCGGAATAAGCTACTTCACCCCAGCCGAAGCCAAAGCCTTCCCAAAGCATCCGCATGACCTTTGAAACATTGGAGTTGGCGTCAGGATCGGACGCGCCGCGCCCGACCACCACAAGCAAGGTCTCATGCTTGGAAATGCGGTTTCCTGCTGCCGTCACAGCTTCCTGGATGCGGTCGCCTGCGGCACGCAACATCTTGGGATCGATGCCAAGGTCCTTGCCATAGTTGATGGTGAGATCGTTTTGCGCCGCATAGGTGTTGAGCACCGATGGAATATCGTTCTTGGCGTGACCAGCGGCGAAGAGCATGCCCGGCACGGCGAGAACCCGCGTGGCACCACCAGCTTTCAGCTTGTCGAGGCCCTCGCGGATGATTGGCTTGGCAAATTCGAGGTAGCCAAACTCCACCGGATACTGCGGCAGGCGCTTTTTGAGGTGCTCGGCGAGCACGGCGAATTCCGTGACAGCATCCTTGTCGCGGCTGCCATGGCCACACAACATCACACCCAGTTTTTCCGACATGAATTTGCCTTTCCAACACGCAACGCCGCATCATCGCGGGGGAAAGGCAGCTTCCGGACTGGGCTCCCGATTGGGTCAGCCGCACCGGAGTGGCTCTCAGCCCCGCTTCACGATCTGGGGCGCTGCTGCCTCGCTCTTAGGCGTTCGAGGAACACCTCACAAGGCCACAAACGTCACATCAAAACTCAATCCCGGCCTGCGCCTTCACGCCGGAGCGGAAGGGGTGCTTGATTTGCTCCATCTCCGTCACGAGGTCTGCCAAATCAATGACTTCATCGCGGGCGTTGCGCCCGGTGATGATGATGTGTTTGTCCATGGGCCGGGCCTTCAGGACCTCCAACACTTCTTCAAGCGGCAGGTAATCGTAGCGCAGCACGATGTTGAGTTCATCGAGCATCACCATCTTGTAGGACGGGTCGGCGATCATCGCCTTGGCCATTTCCCAGCCGTCGCGGGCATGGGCCATGTCGCGGGCCCGGTCTTGTGTTTCCCAGGTGAAACCTTCGCCCGCCGCCTTGATGGTGACCAGATCGGGGAACTTTTCCAGCACGGTGCGCTCGCCTGTGTCCCAAGCGCCCTTGATGAACTGGATGATGCCGGACTTGAAACCGTGCCCAACGCAGCGGAAGACCATGCCGAACGCGGCCGTGGACTTTCCCTTGCCTTTACCAGTGTGAACGATGAGCAAACCGCGCTCAATCGTCTTGCCTGCCATGATCTTGTCACGGGCGGCCTTCTTCTTGGCCATCTTGTCGTGGTGGCGCGTGAGATCGTGATCGGTTTCGTCGCTCATGTCTGCAGTTCTTTCAAGCGGTCATAGGTGGAATTGAGGCGCGGCTGCCACAGACCGCGCGCAATGGCCTCTTCCAGTCGCGCGGCGATCTCTTTCAGGGCGTGCGGGTTGTTGTCGGCAATGAATTGGCGAGTTTCATCATCGCCGATATAGGCGTCGAAGGCGAGATCGAAATGGTGAGACTTCACCGCATCAGCCGTGGCGGCAAAGGCGAACATGTAATCCACTGTGGCGGCAATTTCGAAAGCACCCTTGTAGCCATGGCGCTTCACACCCGCGATCCATTTGGGATTGACCACGCGTGAACGCACCACGCGGGCCACTTCCTCATCCAGCGTACGAATAACTGGTCGATCGGGGCGGGAATGGTCGGAGTGATAGCTGGCGGGCTTCTTGCCGGAATGAGTTTCCACGGCCGCAGCGAGGCCGCCCTCAAACTGGTAGTAGTCATCACTGTCGAGCAAATCGTGTTCGCGGTTGTCCTGATTGTGGATCACGGCTTCGATGTTGGCGAGACGGCGTTTGAACGCGTCTTCCATCTGCACACCATCCGTCTTTGCGCCGTAGGCATAGGCCCCCCAAGTCACATAAGCGGCAGCGAGATCAGCGCGGCTCTGCCAGATGCCTTCGTCAATCAAGGCTTGCAAACCAGCGCCATAGGCACCGGGCTTTGCGCCAAAGATGCGCTGACCGGAGAGGCTATGTGCTTCACTATCTGACAGGCCCGTTGCGCCGAGCGCCGCCCTTTCTTCGCGCATGCGCTTGGCGATCGGGTTCAATTCATCTGGTTCGTCGAGTTGCCCCACCGACAAGATGGCCTTGTCAAGTAACTCGATTTGAACCGGGAAGGCGTCCCTGAAGAAGCCGGAAATGCGCAGAGTCACATCGACCCGCGGGCGATCCAGTACGGAGGCAGGAATGACTTCAAATCCCGTGACGCGCCAGCTTGCCGTATCCCACACCGGCTTGGCACCAATCAGGGCGAGAGCTTGGGCAATGTCATCGCCACCGGTTCGCATGTTTGATGTGCCCCATGCAGAAAGCCCAGCTGCAACAAGATGTTGTCCGGTATCCTGGAAGTGCCGGGTGAGCAGGGCGGCAGCGGAAGCCTTGCCCAAGGCCCAGGCGGCTGGAGTTGGAAGCGCGCGATTGTCGAGCGAGTAGAAGTTCCGACCCGTTGGCAGCACATCAAGCCGTCCGCGTGTTGGTGCCCCCGACGGCCCGGGGGGAACGCGCTGACCAGTGAGGCCGCGCTTCAATTGACGCAGTTCATGCTCACCGCAGGACCGCAATGAGGGGCGGACTTTGCTTTCGATTTCGTCCACCACCGTTGTGGTTGTGATGAACGAGGACGGCAAGAGCTGCTCACCAGAAACGATGCGTTGCGCCAACAATTCCAGCCGCTCAACCGTATCACCGTTGGTGCGCCAGGGATCATCTGAGACGACCGCGAGAACGTCAGGCCGGGGGCCACGCCAGACGGTCGCGAAATCACACAGCAGTGGATCAAAATCGCCAAGGTTTGCATCCTGCGACAGTGCCCTGATCAAAGACTGGTCACTTGCTTGCCCCGTGCCGCGTGGCACGCGGGTGAGGGCCACCAACAGATCTGTCTCCTGTTGTCCTTCCGGAGATGAGCCCAGAATGTGCAATCCGTCACGGATCTGCGCTTCTTTCAAATCACACAGATAGGCGTCGAGCTTCTGTAAATCTCCCTCATCGTCGCCAGTAAAGCCAGCGTCCTTGTCGAGCCGGTGGTGACGGGTGAGGTCGAGGATGTTTTCCTTGAGGGCCGACAGTCTTCTGCGATCAAGACCCGAGGCGAGGTAGTATTCATCGACCAACGCTTCGAGATCCTTTAGTGGGCCGTAGGTCTCGGCGCGCGTCAAGGGCGGCGTGAGGTGGTCGATGATGACGGCGCTGGTGCGGCGCTTGGCCTGCGTTCCTTCGCCAGGGTCATTGACGATGAAGGGATAGAGTTGTGGCAACGGGCCCAGGGCGACTTCTGGCCAACAGGTGGCGGACAGCGCAGTGGCCTTGCCCGGCAGCCATTCCAGATTGCCGTGCTTGCCATTGTGGATAATTGCATTGGTGCCGAACACATGCCGCAGCCAGAAATAGGTGGCGAGATAACCGTGGGGCGGCACAAGCGCCGGGTCATGATAGGTCGCCTTGGGATCAATGTTGTAGCCGCGCGCAGGCTGGATGCCGACGACCACATTGCCAAATGGCTGAAGCGGCAAATGGAACTGCTTGTCCATGACAAAGGGATCATCCCCCGGCGGCCCCCATCGATCTTCCATTGCCCTGCGAAGTTCCAACGGCAAGGCCCTGTAATAAATACCATAAATGAAAAGCGTGAGAGTGGCAGGTGAAGTCTTTTCGGATGCCGCGTTGGTACGCCCTTGTTGCAGCACCTCAATAAGCGCATTGCCGCTTTCCGGGATCGACCCCAGTACATAACCCTCACGTTCCAATGCTTGCAGGATGCTGATTGTGCTGGCAGGGGTGTCGTAGCCAACACCATTTGCAAGGCGGCCATCCCTGTTGGGATAGTTGGCGAGCATGATGGCCACACGCCGCGAGGTTGTTGGCGTCTTCCGGAGCTTGGCCCAGTTCCTCGCAAGCTCCGTCACAAACGCAATACGGTCCGGCACAGGTCTATAGGTGACGATGCGGCACTGGCTCTTGTCATGCCATGCTGCGTCGGCTTTGAACGAGATGGCCCGGGTCGTGATGCGACCATCCAGTTCCGGCAACACCACCGACATCGCCAGGTCCTTTGCGGCAAGTCCTCGCGTCGATCCCTCCCAGTCCTCTGCGCTGCTGCCCGCCAGTGTCACTTGCAGAACCGGGCAATCAAAAACAGCAAGCGGGTCCAGCGCCTCATCGCCGACCGCAAAGGAGGTGGCGTTGATGATGACATCAGGCGGCGCGTCATTCCACGCAGAACTGATAAGGCGTCTGCTTGCCTTGTCTTTCAGACTTGCGATGTAGAGGGCTGATACGGAAAGGTCGCGCTCTGCCAAAGCATCACAGAGCTGATCAATTGGCGCGGTCTGTCCGCCTTCGATGACAGAGCGATAGAAGACGATACCAATGCGGCCATTCTGACCTGCCGTCTCTGTGCGGTATGGTGCGGCAGCAGGAAAGGGCATTGCTGCCTGCACAGGGCTTGTTTTTCCAATCAACGCTGCGCAGCAGCGCAAGGCTTCAACCGCATTGTCAGGTCCGCCGATGGCAAAGTACTGGCGCAACCGCTCGGCATCGGACTGGGAGATCGTTGAATGGGCTGACGTTGCCTGGTCAGCCTCGCTGCCGCCGGGGAGAATGACGAGCTTGGCTCCTGTTTCAGTCGAAAGTGCGCGCAGGCTTGCGACGCCGTAGGACCAGTAGCTCTCGCCACCGAGCAAACGGACCACGATCAGCTTGGCCTTTGACAAGGTCTGCTCGCAGTAAAGGTCAACGGAATAGTTGTGCTGCAGGAGTAAGAGGTTTGCGAGGCGCACTGAGGGCGTATCAGTTCCCAGCACGTCCAAAGCCCGCGCCAGATTGGCCAGTTCACTGTCTGCCGCCGAAAGGATCACGATATCGGCAGGCGACTGCTTCAGGTCCACGGCCTCCGCCGCACCATCAATCACGCCGGAAGTGGTGGCGAGGAGATGCATCGGGCCTGTTACGCCTTCAAAGCCGCCTCGATGGCTGACCTGTCCATATTCTTTTCGCCGATCACCACCAGCCGCGTGCTGCGGGCCTCCGACTTTGCCCAAGGGCGGTCGAAGTAGCTGTTGAGGCGCGGGCCAACCGCTTGCAGCAGAAGGCGCGAATCCGAGCCGGCAACAGAAGCGAAGCCTTTCACCCGTAAAACGTCGTGAGCGGCAATTGTTGCCGCCACTCGTTGCAACAGGCCAGCTTTGTCCACGGTGCCTCCCAGATCGACTGTGAAGGACACGAAATCATCGTGGTCATGCTGTTCTTCACCTTCCATCTCATGGTGCGAAAGCCTGTTGTGCAGGTCATCCTCGGCTTTGCCATGGAGACCCAAGAGGACAGAAAGGTCAATCGCACCATGCCTGGCCGTCACCATGCGCGTGGCGGGACGTACTTTTGCCTTGAGGCCAAGGGCCGCTTCCAGAGCTTCAGCCTCGCCGAGCAAATCCACTTTGTTGAGGATCACCATGTCGGCGGCGTTAAGCTGGTCCTCGAACAACTCCTCAATCGGGTTCTCGTGATCGAGATTGGGGTCTTCAGCACGTTGCGCCGCCAAGGCCTCTTCATCATCGGCAAACCAGCCTTCGGAGAGCGCCTTGGCATCGACAACAGTCAGCACACCGTCAACTGTCACCTGCGATTTGATTTCAGGCCAATTGAAAGCCCGCACCAACGGCTGGGGCAGGGCGAGGCCAGAGGTTTCGATGATGATGTGATCGGGCTTCACACCGCGTGACAAGAGCTTGGCCATAGTCGGCACAAAGTCATCAGCCACAGTGCAGCAGATGCAGCCATTGGCAAGTTCGATGATGTCGTCTTCGCCGCAGGCCTCGTTTCCACACGCCTTGAGGATGTCGCCATCAACGCCAACGTCACCAAACTCATTGATGATAAGGGCCAGCTTTCGGCCCTTGGCATTGGCCAGCATGTGGCGGATGAGCGTGGTTTTGCCCGCGCCAAGAAAGCCTGTGATGACGGTCGCCGGTATCTTTTCAGTCATGTCCGGGTGGCCTCTTCATGGGGTTTAAGGGCGATGGCAAGGAACACCCCGATCAGCAGCCACATGACAAGATTGGCACCAAGGCTGGAGGTCACAAACTCGGCGGCCAAAGTGGCGGGAACAGCACTGTCCTCATGTGGGGGACGAGGCGCGCCAATGACATGCGGCGCCAGAGTGAGCAAGGCAGCGCCTGCGAGGCGCCACTGCCATTTGCTCGCGACGACAAGCCAGATCGCCAAACCGGTGCAGAGGATTGTGCCAAGCCACCAGCCCTGTCGCGCCACGACACCTGCAGCAGGCATGCCTGGCAGCTCTGGTGGTAAACCGATGGCGGGTGCCAGCGACACGGCAATGAAACCACAAAGCCCCCAAACAAGGCCGTTCTCTCTTTTGATGGGAATGCCGGCAAGGAACGACATGCCTGTCATCAGCAAGGCAAAGCCTGCGGCAGTAACCATGGCCGTCACAGTGGTATAGAATGTCCGCTCCCAACCATCCTGTGGCGCCCAGGCATTGGCATCATGCACGTGTTCGCCAGCAGTCGACTGCTCCGTTGTGCCATGGCTGTGTCCCGTAACTGAAGCGGCTTCGGCACCCTGAGTGCCCTGCGCAGACATTTCTGGTGCCGCTGCACCGTGGTCATGACCGCCCGCAGTTTCGAACTGTTCGGCATGAATAATGAGGGGAGTGAGCCGCACATGCTGGATCACGCCCAAGACGAAGCCGGCCGCAAGCCCTGCCAGGATTGCGGCGAGCAGAACTCGCCTGATCATAGTGTTGGTGCCGCTGGCTTAGTGGCAGGGAAAGCCGACAGCGTGGCGCGTGTCGTGGGCAGCATTGTGCATGCGGGCATCTTGGGCAAGGCCCACGCCGAAAATCACAAAGGAGCCGAGGAACAGGGCGGATACGCCCACAGCCACGCGTTGCGCAAAAGAAAGAGAACGGGATTGAACAGTAGCGGTCATGTCACCCTCCGTGAGACCAGTTTTCGTTTGGGCAAATGCCCGGCATTCGTTCGGCAGGTCTCCTGACTTGCGGCTCTGACAGACATGGCGTCTTCCCGGTTTCCCAGTGACATGTGCCATATCCTCACCGCTCACAGTTGCGGGGGCAGTCACGGTTTCGGCCCCGATTGGGTCATCCTCACCGTGTTCCCTGTTAGGCTTCTGGCCTGATGGCCATCCGAAGCACCGAACATGACCAGAGATGCAACACCCCAAACTACCCGTCAACCTGAATTCCGACAGAGTTGGTCTATGGGCGTCAGGAGAAGGGTATGTCGCAAAACAACCAGAGGTATGCTATCGCCAATTCACAGTTAACCTGACCTATACGGCTTGCGTGGTCTAAGAGCAGGCTATTCTAAGATTCGGAACCGGAAAGACACATGGCTTTGGCACCTGGAAAACTGCGCAACGAAGTAGCCACGGAGCTGCGCTCGCACAAAAGTATCTGGGCGTCGGTCCTGCTCTTTTCCTGCCTCATCAATATCCTGATGCTCACCGGCTCGATCTTCATGATGCAGGTCTATGACCGCGTCCTGACGTCAGGCAGCGTACCAACGCTGATTGCCCTGTCTGGCATCGTGCTGATCCTTTATCTCTACTACGGCTTTCTGGAAAACATCCGCGTCCGCCTGATGTTGCGCAAGGGCAGGGCCTTTGAAGAATCGTTGCGTAACCGCGTCTATGACGTCGTCGCCACGCTCGCCCTTAAAAAAGTGCCATCCACCGGTGGCCAGCCCATGCAGGACATGGGTACCATCAGGCAATTCCTTTCAGGGCAGGGGCCAATGGCCTTCCTCGATATGCCATGGGTTCCAATCTATCTCGGCGTGGTCTTTTTGCTGCACCCCATGCTCGGCCTTGCTGGTTTGGTCGCCGCAGTGATCATTTACTGCCTCGCCCTGTTGACCGAACGAACCACCCGCAAGGCCGTGGTAGATGCGACGGCTGCGGCTTCCCGTGCCGCCGCCTTGAATGAGGAATCCCGCCGCAATGCCGAGGCGCTTCATGCCCTTGGCATGCGCAATGCGTTGCGCAGCCGCTGGGCCAAGTTTCAGCAAGACGCGATGGATGCCAACACCGTGGCAGGTGACCGGGGCGGCATTTTCTCGTCAGCATCCCGTGTCACCCGCATGTTGGTGCAGTCTGGCATTCTGGCCCTGGGCGCTTATCTCGCCATCAACAAGGAAATCTCGCCCGGAACGATCATTGCCGCGTCGATCATTATGTCGCGTGGACTGGCCCCGATCGAGCAGGCTGTCGGAAGTTGGCAGCAGTTCCTTTCTTTCCGCAAAGCCATTGACCGTCTTGACCAGATATTGAACGCCGTGCCGCCTGAGAAAGACAGGATGAAACTGCCGGCGCCGAATGGTCTTCTCGAAGTTGAGAATCTCACAGTCGTCGTTCAGGGCAGCGACAAACCACTGCTTCAGGGTCTCACCTTCAAGGTCGAACCAGGCGCTGGCCTAGGTGTCATAGGACCTACTGGCGCCGGCAAATCCACGTTGTCGAGAACGCTCGTTGGGGTCATCGATCCTAACCGAGGTTCCGTGCGTTTGGATGGAGCGACGCTCGACCAGCGCAGCGATGAGGACCGCGGTCGGGCGATCGGTTACTTGCCGCAGGACGTGCAGTTGTTTGATGGCACCGTGGCGCAGAACATCTCCCGCTTCGCCGATCAGCCAAATTCAGAAGATATCATCGAGGCAGCAACCCTGGCGAATGTGCATGCGATGATCACGCGGCTGCCACAGGGTTATGACACACCATTGGGCGAGTCTGGGGCGAAGCTCTCGGCTGGCCAACGGCAACGCCTTGCATTGGCCCGTGCGCTTTATGGCAAGCCTGCATTGATCGTCATGGATGAACCCAACTCAAACCTCGACGCCGAAGGTGAGGTGGCGCTGGATGGTGCTATTCGCGCCTCTCTGGCCCGCGGTGCTGCGGTTGTCATCGTGGCCCATCGCCCCAGTGCCTTGCAGGCGCTGCAGGATGTCTTGGTGCTCAGCGACGGTAAACAGGCCGCCTATGGCAAACGCGAAGACGTGTTCAAGCAAGTGACAAGACCCCGTGCCGTGCCCAACCAGGACGGCCAGCAGCGTATCTCTGCTACACCTTCAATAATTGTGCCCGAGACAAGGAACTGACCTCGATGGATACCAATCGTTCCACCCGCCGCACGCTCTTTGTGGGTCACCTGTCAATCCTGGCCATGGTCGGCGTCCTCGGCGGCTGGGCCTATACGGCCAAGCTCAACGGAGCAGTCATTGCACCCGCGACTATTGTCGTCGAATCCTACGCCAAGAAAGTCCAGCATCAGCAGGGCGGAATTGTTGCGAAGATTCTCGTCAAGGATGGAGATCGTGTGGAAGGAGGGCAGGATTTGCTCCTGCTCGACACCACCGACACCAGGGCGGAATTGACGATCCTTGAAGGCCTGCTCGACGAGCTGAAAATCAAGCGCGCGAGACTTGAGGCCCAACGTGACGGCGTGGCCGAACTTGCTGTTCCAGACGCCATTCGCGACCGCATCAATGAGCCCAAACTTGCAGCCATCGTCGCGGGGCAACAGAAGCTGCTGACCTCATCGACTGACTCAGCGAAGGGCAAGGTCGATCAATTGGCCCAGCAAGTTGATCAACTCGCCGAACAGATCAAGGGTATCGATGCGCAGATCATTGCCCAGGCGACACAGTCTCGGCTGATACTGCAGGAACTGGACAGCTTGAAGGCCCTGCAAGCCAAGGGATTGGTGCCCAACAGCCGGGTGCTCGGTATGGAACGTGAAGCCGCCCGGTTGACCGGTATACAGGCAGAACTGACCTCCAGCCGCGCTTCGTCCGAGGCGCGCATCGGCGAGGTGAAGCTGCGCATCATTCAAATCGAGGAAGACCGCCGGACGGAGGCTTTGACGGATTTGCGCGACACAGAATCGCGCATCGCCGAGTTGGAGGAGAAGCGGACGTCGGCGTCTGCCCGGCTGGCTCGAACCAGCATCAAGGCACCGATCACCGGTTCGATTTATCAACTGACAGTTCACACCGAAGGTGGCGTGATTGGCCCGGGCGAAACACTTATGCTGATCGTGCCGGAAGGTGACGACCTTGTTCTGCAGGCGCAAGTCACGCCCAATGACATTGATCAAGTAATTGCCGGCCAGACGGCCCAAGTTCGCTTTCCGGGTTTCAATGCCAGGGTCACCCCTGAGGTACAGGCAACAGTCACTCAGGTGGGCGCT